>Ga0163215_100163_pt1 | contig 177807 bp, 166 predicted proteins | sample SynspAceP_FD_185934 | JGI IMG/M metagenome (GOLD analysis project Ga0163215, IMG submission 185934) | Saline lake microbial communities from Ace Lake in Antarctica - Synechococcus sp. Ace-P (Hybrid Assembly) | ecosystem: Environmental > Aquatic > Non-marine Saline and Alkaline > Saline | place... | reverse complement strand
TGCGAGGTCGTTTCAAGACGCCTGAAGAAAGGTAGTGCCACTTACCTGCACGCACATCGCGGTCATAGAAGCTGATGTGACGCACCAGATTCATTGCCATGGCCAAGGCATGGCTCGCAACCTCATGCACGCCGTAGTCTGGTGAATTGCAAACCCAGACGCCATGGGCTTTGGCATCATCGGTGTTGATGGTGTCAAAACCAACGCCATAGCGGCTCGCAATCTTGACGTTAGGCAGTGCAGCAAAGACCGATTGATCGACTGGCGCGTACTGCACCAGCAAAGCATCAACGCCTTGGCCTGCAGCAATGACATCAGCTTGCGTTTTGCACTGCGCAGTCACCACCTCCATGCCTGCTTGTTTAAACATGCCTTGCTCAAGCTCTAAATCCGGAAAATCAAAATCGGTAATCAGCACTTTCACAGCTTCGGTCTCCAGATCTGCAGGTGACATCGACCCGCAGGTTTTTTTGTTCGGTTGCCCTGCTCATTTCGTTGTCTTTCGTTGACGAATGACTTCAACACGTTTAATGTTGTAACAACAGTTCAATTGGTCTGACCAATTTTGTCAAGAGGTCATCCAATAAAACGGGTAAACCCCTAACTTGAATTCCTAACTTACTGAACCTAAAGGCAAACAACATGGCACGTCCAGCGCAATACGACTTTTCAGGTAAACATGCCGTGGTGACCGGCGGTGCGGTTGGCATTGGCCGCGCCATTGTCCAGCGGCTGCTTGGTGCCGGTGCCATTGTGACCATCTTTGATCGCGATGCCGAAGCCCTACAAAAAACCCGAGCTGAGTTTGGTGTCGCCGTGCACACCGCTGAGGTCGATGTCTCTAGCGAGCAGTCTGTGATGGCAGGCGTCAAATCGGCCCAAGGCTTTAAAGCGCACATCGACATTCTGGTCAACAGTGCCGGCATCACAGGCCCGAACACCACCGTGATTGAATACCCAGTCGAAGAATGGAACCGCGTGTTTGATATCAACACGCGTGGCACTTTTTTAACGTGCAAACACATTGCACCCGTGATGAAACATGCGGCCGGTGGCGACGGTTACGGTCGCATCGTCAACATTGCTTCGATTGCAGGCAAAGAAGGCAACCCCAACGCCTCGGCCTACAGCGCTTCAAAAGCTGCTGTGATCTCTCTGACCAAATCACTGGGCAAGGAACTCAGCGGCACCGGCATCCGGGTCAATTGCATCACCCCAGCCGCCGTTAAAACCGGCATGTTTGACCAAATGACGCAACAGCATATTGACTTTATGCTCTCAAAAATCCCGATGAACCGATTTGGTACTGTCGATGAAATGGCCAATTTGGTTGCTTGGTTAGCGTCTGATGAATGCAGCTTCTCAACAGGTGCGGTGTTTGACATCTCTGGTGGCCGGGCCACGTACTAAGGATCAGCACCCAGCTAACCCACTGCAGACAGATCAAAGCCATGTTTGAACCTGTACTCAAGGTTCAAACATGGCACGCTCAACCCTTCAGGACGACTCATGAATATCCCCATCAACGACAGTACTGATCGCGCTGACACCCCAGTGCCCGCTTACCACGCTCAAGAACTCGAGTCGCTCGCTATCGCTTTACTGGCCAAAGCGGGTCTACCCGCTTCGATGGCCGCGGTTGTGGCTAAAACGCTTATTGAGGGTGATCTGCTCGGTCACGATACCCACGGTCTAGCCCTCTTGCCTGGTTACCTAAAGGAACTGCAGTCAGGTTCAATGCAATCACAAGGCAGCCACGTGGTGATTTCAGACAAACCTGCCGTTGCAGTCTGGGATGGCAATCGACTGCCCGGACCTTGGCTCATTGAGCAAGGTCTAGACATGCTGATTCCAAGGGCACGGGCGCTCGGTATGGCCTCGCTTGCGATTCGGCGCAGCCACCACATCGCCTGCCTAGCCGTCTATCTCATGCGCGCTGCCAAAGAAGGATTCCTGATGGTGCTCGCTAGTTCAGACGCCAATTCAGCCAGCGTTGCTCCCTACGGTGGCACCCGCGCGGTGTTCACACCAAACCCGATTGCGATTGGCTATCCATGCTCAAGCGGCGATGTGTTGATCGATATTTCTGGCTCCATCACCACCAATGGCATGTGTAACCGCAAAGCCGCGGCGGGCCAGACCTTTCCCGAGAATTGGCTGATGGATGCACAAGGCAATCCGAGCGATGATCCGCAGGTTTTAAACCAGGACCCCGCCGGCACGATTTTGCCGATTGGCGGATTGACATATGGTCACAAGGGCTATGGGCTCGCACTGATGGTTGAAGCACTCACTGGGGGCCTTGCTGGCTTCGGTCGAGCAGATCCGCAGCAAGGTTGGGGTGCAACTGTGCACATCACGCTCTATGACATCGAATCGTTTAGCGGCGAGTCGAATTTCCTCAAACAAATGGATGAGATTGCCAGTCAGTGCTTGAACAATCCCCCGCGTGCCGGCGTTAAAGCCGTTCGGCTGCCAGGCCAAGGAGGGCTGGCCAAGCGTGAGGATCAGTTAAAGTCAGGCGTGCGACTACATCCTGCTATTGCCATTGGGCTCGCTAGTTTTTGTGAACAATATGGACAGCGTTGGCCACAACCCATCGCCTAAACGCTTGCCAGCAGCAATTAATCACGCCAAATACAGGGTTTGCACCACTAGAAATAGACTCGCGACCTGATAAATTGGTCTGACCAATTCAATGCCGACGATCAACCTTTCAAGGTCACCACCCGGTCCTACACACCACATCACACGGAGAACATCCTCATGCGCCTGAATGGCAAAACCATCATCATCACCGCCGCCGGCCAAGGCATTGGTCGTGCTTCGGCACTCGCCATGGCACGCGAGGGCGCAACCGTCTGGGCTACTGATCTCAATGCCGAACTGCTCAAATCCTTCGATGAACAGCCAAACATCAAGACCGCCGAGTTAAATGTACTAAAAACCGAAGACATCAACGCCTTCGCTCAAAAGATTGGACCCGTTGATGTGCTTTTCAATGCCGCCGGCTACGTCCATCAGGGCGACATCTTGCAAACCAGCGATCAAGAGTGGGACTTCAGCATGGATCTGAACGTCAAATCCATGTACCGCACCATTCGTGCATTTTTGCCAGCCATGCTCAAGCAAGGTCATGGCAGCGTCATCAACATGGCCTCTGCTGCCTCAAGCATCAAAGGCGCCCCTAACCGCGTGGTTTATTCCGCTTCTAAAGCAGCCGTGCTTGGCTTAACACGCGCCCTGGCTGCCGACTACGTCGATCAAGGCATACGCTTCAATGCCATCTGCCCCGGCACGATTGAATCGCCCTCTCTAGTAGGCCGCATTAAAGCGGTCTCACAATCCACCGGCAAGTCAATCGACGAGGCCCGCGAGATGTTCGTCTCACGTCAGCCCATGGGCCGACTTGGCACGGGCGATGAAATCGCCGCGCTGGTCGTCTACCTTGCCTCGGACGAGTCGGGCTTCACCACCGGCACCTCGCAAATCATTGATGGCGGATGGACACTCTAATGCCCGCGCTTCTGCCACAATATTGACGCTTATTTAGTGTTCGTTCTGGTGTGTTTTTTTAATCGCACCTTTAAAGGAGATCTCGTGAAACTCGTTCGTTATGGAAAGCCCGGCAAAGAAAAGCCCGGCATGATTGATGCTGATGGCAAACTTCGTGACCTATCAGGGAAAATAAAAGACATCGGACCCGCCGAATTGTCACCCGCTGGCTTGGCCAAACTGGCCAAAATCAAACCCGCCTCACTCCCACTGGTTCGAGGCCGACCTCGCATGGGCGTGCCCGTGAACGGCGTCGGTACATTCCTAGCCATTGGTCTAAATTACTCAGATCACGCCGATGAAGCAGGCATGCCAATCCCCAAAGAACCCATCATGTTCATGAAGGCGATCACCAGCTTATGCGGCCCAAATGATGACGTCATGCTGCCCAAAGACTCTGTGAAGTCAGACTGGGAAGTCGAGCTAGGCGTTGTGATTGGAACCAAAGCCCAATACGTCAGCAAGAGAAACGCGCTCAAACACGTGGCTGGTTATTGCGTGGTTAATGATGTCTCTGAACGCGAATACCAGCTCGAGCGGGGCGGCACCTGGGACAAAGGCAAAGGATGTGACACCTTCGGCCCAGTCGGGCCGTGGCTTGTCACGGCAGACGAGATCACCAAACCACAACGCTTGGGTATGTGGCTTGATGTCAACGGCAAGCGCTACCAAACCGGCACCACAAAAACCATGGTGTTTGATGTGGCAACCATCATCAGTTACGCCAGCCAATTCTTGACCCTTATGCCAGGTGACATCATCACCACCGGCACACCGCCCGGCGTGGGCATGGGCGTGAAACCCAAGCCGGTTTTCCTAAAGGCCGGTGACGTCATGACATTGGGTATCGATGGTTTAGGCGAGCAGCGTCAGGAAGTGACCGCCTACAAAAAGTAGGCTCACAATACCTATACGAGAACCCCGCGCTTTGGGGATCTCACTGGGGTGGCGTGCCACCCCAGTGAGAAGCACAATAACAAGCTTTATGGCGCGAGGAGACAACGACGTGGCCACCACCCCCAAAAAAAACAGCGCTGCTAAAAAAGCAGCCAGCCGAACCACTAGAACCACTAAAACCACTAGAACCGCCCGAACCAGCCAGCCCAAGTCCGACCACCCTCAATGGAACAGTCGTTCTAGCCAGTGGTTCTCCCGCGAAGACATCTACGGCTTCATTTACCGCAGCTGGACCAAGAACCGCGGCATCCCCCACGACCAGTTCGATGGGCGACCCGTGATTGGCATTTGCAACACGTGGTCTGAACTCACGCCTTGCAACTCTCACTTCAGGGGACTGGCCGAGCAAGTCAAGCAAGGCGTGCTGGAAGCCGGTGGATTTGCATTGGAGTTTCCTGTCACCTCAATCGGTGAAACCTTGGTGCGACCAACAGCCATGCTGCTGCGTAATTTGGCGAGCATGGACGTGGAAGAAACCATTCGCGCCAACCCCTTGGACGGCGTCGTCCTTTTGTTTGGTTGCGATAAAACCACCCCGTCACTACTCATGGGCGCAGCCAGCGTGAACGTACCCACCATTGGCGTGTCTGGCGGCCCCATGCTTAACGGTAAATACCGTGGCACCGATATCGGTTCAGGCACCAATACCTGGTCCATGTCGGAGGATGTGCGTGCCGGCAAAATGACACTCGATGAATTTCATGAGGCTGAATCATGCATGCATCGCTCACACGGCCATTGCATGACCATGGGAACCGCATCAACCATGGCCAGCCTAGTCGAAGCCCTAGGCGTTGGATTGCCTGGTAACGCCGCCTACCCGGCAGTCGATGGACGGCGCAATGTGCTGGCGCGTGAGGCAGGCCGACGCATCGTCGAGATGGTCAAAGAGAACATGACGCTGGATAAAATTCTCACGCGACAAGCGTTTGAGAATGCGATCCGGGTCAATGCCGCCATCGGTGGATCCACCAATGCCGTCATCCACTTGACCGCAATTGCCCGACGCGTGGGGATAAAGCTCGATCTAGAGGACTGGGATAAATACGGTCGTGACGTGCACACACTCGTCAATCTGATGCCCAATGGTAAATATTTGATGGAAGACTTCTGTTATGCCGGTGGACTACCAGTGGTGCTGCGCACGCTCGGCGAACAAGGGCTGCTAAACAAGAAAACCATGACCGTCAACGGCAAAACACTCTGGGATAACAACAAAAAAGCCGAGTGCTTTAATCGGGATGTGATTACAGCGTGGGAAAAACCCTTCAAGAAAAACACCGGCATCGCTGTCTTAAGAGGCAACCTTTGCCCCGACGGGGCAATCATCAAACCCTCAGCAGCCACGCCCAAACTGCTCAAACACCGTGGACGAGCGGTTGTGTTTGACAGCATTGAAGACTTTCATAAGCGCATCGATGACCCCAAGCTCGACATCGATGAGCACTGCATCATGGTGCTAAGAAATTGCGGACCCAAAGGCTATCCTGGTATGGCCGAGGTCGGCAACATGCCATTACCGCCGAAGATCCTTAAAAAAGGTATCACGGATATGATCCGCATCTCGGATGCTCGCATGAGTGGCACTGCCTACGGCACGGTTATTTTGCATGTGTGTCCGGAAGCGGCCACCGGCGGGCCGCTGGCTTTGGTCAGGTCAGGCGACATGATCGAGCTCGATGTGGCCAAGCGGCGCCTGCATTTGGATGTTAGTGATGAACAACTTGCCAAGCGGCGCCTTCAGTGGAAACCACCCGTGTCACCTCTGAGCCGAGGGTATTACAAGCTTTACGTTGACCACGTCAACCAAGCCAACGACGGCGCTGACCTAGATTTCTTAGTGGGAGCGAGCGGCAGTGCCGTGCCTCGGGATAACCACTGATCAATGCAAGCAAAGGAACCCGCATCGCATCAGTCAGCAGGTTTCTCTTTGCCTTGATCCCAGCTCACGCTGAATCGCCGATAGGCCGCATCCATGTGTGTGCGCATGGCTTGTCGCGCGGCATCAGGATCTTGAGCTTGAATGGCTTTGATGATCACCTTGTGCTCGTCAATGGCCTCACGCCATGAATTACCTGTATCAAAGTAAGTCGACAGTCGTGAGAACAGCACGCCAAGACGAGCCGCAAACAACTGTGCCACTAGGCTCGCCATCACTTGATTGCCACTCGCTTGTGCTAGCGATACATGAAATTTGTGGTCTGCCACCAAAGGGGACTCGCCCGTCTTAAACCGATCTTCCATGTCTTTGACAATTTCGCGCAGTTGATCCACCTGCTCAGGGGTACGCGAGACCGCTGCCAAAGCGGCAATTTCCGACTCGACCAATCGGCGGGCTTCAATCAGTTGAAAGGGGCTTAAATCAGACTTTAATTTCGCTTTGTGTTTAGGCGAGGTTGTCTTTGTTCGGTTATCTCGGCTTAGATAAACACCCGAGCCCATGCGAATCTGAACCACCCCCTCCACCTCAAGCGCGATCAATGCCTCCCTGAGCGTGGGTCGAGAAACATTCAGCAGTTCTGCAAGCTCACGTTCAGACGGCAGACGCACGCCTGGTTCGTAACCACGCGACTTCACGAGCACCCGAATTTTGTCAGCCGTTTGTTGATAGGGCTTTGGTGGCATTGCCTGTTTATTAGCCATCGTTTTACTCATGATACGTGGACTACTCAGTGACCTCGATTGAAGGGCTTAACCCAACATTTTATACAAACGTCACCAATCCCACATTGTCCCATCGCGTTGAAGTCGATTCACCGGCAAATAGGCGCGTTTGTAAGGAAATCGCTTAGCGGCCTCTTCGTCGACAACAACACCGTGTCCCGGTGACTCGCCGCAATACATGTACCCCGATTCAAATCGGTAATCGGCAGTAAACACCTCTTCAATCGGTGTTTGGTGGGGCATGTGCTCCTGAATCCCAAAGTTAGGCAACCAAGCCCCTACCTGCAACGCACAGCCCATGGTGATCGGTGACAGGTCAGTTGCCCCATGACACCCCGTGCGCACTTGATAAATCGCCGCGAACTCTGCAATCCGACGCCAGTGGGTGATGCCACCCGCATGCACGATTGAGGCGCGTATATAGTCAATCAGCTGCTCTTGAATCAATAATTTGCAGTCAAAGAGCGAGTTAAACACCTCACCAATAGCCAAAGGGGTGGTGGTCTGCGATCTCACCCGCCGCAAACTCTCTGGGTTGTCCGCAGGCGTGACATCTTCTAACCAAAACAGTTGGTACGGTTCAAGACGCCTACCTAACTGTGCCGCTTCATTGGGACTCAACCGATGGTGCGCGTCATGGAGTAAATGCAGGGCATCACCAAAACGCAGCCTGATCGCTTCAAATAACGTCGGCACGTGACGCAGGTAGCTTGTCGTGTCCCAAGCTTCTTCGGTTGGCAAATCTCCCGCAGCAGGCTCGTAGGCTTGGCCGGACTCGCTCACGCCATAGATCTTGCCCAAGCCAGGTACGCCACTTTGCGCACGAATCGCCTCATAACCTTGCTCTTTAAGCTCGGCAATGGCATCTAGGGTTTCTTCCACATCACGCCCTGTCGCATGTCCGTAGACCAACAGCCGATCGCGACTACGACCACCAAGCAACTGGTAGAGAGGCATGCCCGCATATTTCGCTTTGATATCCCACAGGGCCACGTCGACCGCCGCGATAGCCGTCATCGTCACGGGACCTCGACGCCAGTAAGCCCCTCGATACAAAAGCTGCCAGAGGTCCTCAATGCGGTGGGCATCGCGGCCTATTAGCATAGGCACGACATGGTCTTGAAGGTAGCTTGCCACCGCCCGTTCACGACCATTCAAGGTGGCATCGCCATATCCCGTCACACCGTCATCGGTTTGAATGATCAATGTCACAAAGTTTCTACCCGGGCAACAAACCAGCACCCGGGCCGCAATAATGGTGCTACCTGGTTTGGCGTTCATGGCGCTACCGTCCCTGCTGCCATCCCTGCTATCTTTCCCTCAGCCAACACCAAAGCCGGCTCAATGCCCAACGCGTGAATGCCTCCCAACCAATGGCTGGCGCTACTGGCAAATTCACGGTTTTGTTTAAACGCGTCACCAAACAGCGTCAGACGCGGATCCGAGTGATTCAATAGCTGCCAGATCACTGGCGCCGGGTTAGCTTCTTGATCTTTCGCCAAGGCCTGTAGCTCAACGGCCAGCGGGTCGTTAAACACGAAAGCTTCGCCAGCCTCAGTCACGGGGTGAAGACTGCGCACGAAAAGCGCGAACGCGATGGCCATGTGTTCTAAACCAACGCGGCTAGCGCCGTCTTGATCGGCCTCAACCTTTTTGAGCAGACGTTTGGCCACCGGTACCCAACGAACAGGGATCTTGGCCGAGGAGTCCGACAGTATTTGCAAAGCGGCATGATCCAACAGGGGATTGGAGAATCGCTCGATCAAAGCATCACGATAATCTTGCCATTGTGGCCGTCCCACGAGTGGACCACTGGCATGGCTCATAAAACCATGAATGAAGCGCCTGAGCGCCGGTCGAGCAATCACTTCGCGGATAAACCGGTCTCCCAACACGGCCCCAGCGCTCGCTAACACCGTATGACTCCCGTTCAACATCCAAAGCTTCGCTTGCGCAAACCCCTTGACGCTGTCGGTCACCACCACCCCCACTGTGCGTAACGCATCCGCATCAGAGGGTTCAACGAGCGTGTCCTCAATCACCCACTCCCAAAATGGCTCCACGCCCAAGGCTGTCGCATCATTAAGGCCCAAATCTTGTTGTGCCGCGTCACTCACTTGAACACTAGGCGCCGGCACAATACGATCAACCATGCTCGATGGAAAACGACATTGCGTTTGGATCCAAGCACCAAGCCTTGGGTCATGCTCGGCTTGTGCCAAACAAAGCGATTGCAAGACCCGTCCGTTTTCTGGCAAGTTATCACACGAGACAATCGTCAATCCCGGTTGGTTTTTTTGGTGACGGATAGCCAGTCCATCCACGATAAGTTGCGCCAATTCAGGGCCATAGGCTTTCTCCGTGACGGTCAACGTGATCCAGCGGGTTTGAGGGTGAGCGATTTGTTCAACCACGGCGTCACGCTCTGTGGCGGCCACCAGCGTTTTAATGATCGAGCTTGGGGCGTACCAATGTGTGCCCTTGGCACCCGCAATACGCACCAAATACAAAAGGTCTTGATGTTGTAATTGTGCGGTGAGCTTGTCGCTACGCATGCCTATGGCACACACGCCCCAGCGATCATCACCGGCGGCTATGAGCTCGTCAAACACCATGGCTTGGTGCGCCCGATGGAATCCACCCAAGCCCAAATGCAACACACCCGGGCCACGTCGCTCAACCGACTCAGGCCGCGGATGATAGGTCAGTGAATCCCTATCGTTGGCTGCTACTTGCTGGACTGTTTGATGGTTAATTGTCGTCATGTCTGGCGCCTAATCGAACTGGATGCCACCATTAAGGTCCAGTACCTCGCCGGTGATAAAGCCAGACATTGGGTGCGCCAAAAACAGCACGCAATGGGCAAACTCCTCAAGCTCGCAGAATCGATTCACTGGAATCATGGCCCGCAACACTTGCTGACGCTCAAGACTGACTTGCTCAGTCAACATTTGGGTTTTCACGAAGGTGGGCGCAATCGCATTGCAAGTCACACCCTGATTGGCGTACTGACGCGCGAAACTAAAAGTCAGGCTCACCACCCCTCCCTTCGAGGCGGCGTAGGCGGGCACAGGAGACAGGCCACCGGTTTTGGCGCCAAACGAGGCCACATTCACAATCCGCCCAAACCCACGCTCAGCCATCCTGGGTGCGATTTGTTGACTGACATAAAACACACCTTCTAGATTAACTGCCAAGGTCTCACGAAACAGAGCAGGCGTTGTCTGTTCACAATCCGCGTACTTCAAGATACCGGCGTTATTAACAAGCACATCAACATGGCCTTGCCACGCTTGGGCTTGCGCGCAAATGGTTTGTACGCTTTCAGGTTCGGAGACATCCATGACAGCAACCATCAAATGGTCGCTTTTTACAGCCGCTTGGCATTCAGCCTCTAACGCCGCAGTGGCAATATCGGTTCCCACGACCCGGTAGCCAGCAGCCAGCAACGCTTTGGTGACGGCCAGACCCATGCCGGCATTGGCACCGGTCACGAGCGCCACCTGATCCGAGATCGCAGGCGTATCAAATGGCGTCATCACATCACCGTACCGATCTGCCAAGGAATGAACTCGTTTTGGCCATAGCCATGCTGTTCACTTTTGGTGTACTGGCCTGAGGCCACTGCCAACATCTCATCGAAGATCATCTGACCCATTTCCGCCACACTGTACTCACCATCAACGATGACACCGCAATTCAGATCGATGTCCTCTGCCTGTCGTTGCCACAACGCACTGTTGGTCGCGAGTTTCAATGAGGGTGACGGCGCACAGCCGTAGGCCGAGCCGCGTCCCGTGGTGAAACAAATGATGTTTGCGCCACCGGCGACCTGACCGGTCACACTCACAGGGTCATAGCCGGGGGTATCCATGAACACAAACCCTTTGGCAGTCACCGGTTCGGCATATTCATAAACGTCCACCAAGGCAGTCGTACCGCCCTTGGCCACCGCACCCAATGATTTTTCTAAAATCGTGGTCAAGCCACCCGCCTTGTTGCCAGGCGACGGGTTGTTGTCCATGCTGCCATTAAAGAGTCGGGTGTAGTCCTCCCACCACCGAATACGTGCAACCAACTTCTGTCCGACAGCCTCACTCACCGCCCGACGCGTGAGCAAGTGCTCAGCACCATATATTTCCGGGGTTTCCGACAAAATCGCCGTGGCGCCATGAGCCACCAAAAGATCGACCGCTGCACCCAAAGCTGGGTTGGCGGTAATGCCGCTGTAGCCATCGGAGCCGCCACATTGCAGCCCAAGCGTCAAATTAGAAACACAACAAGGCTCGCGCTTAGCCGCGTTGACTTCTTCTAGCATCGCCTCAACGTACCCAATGCCCTTTTTAACGGTCAGGCTGGTGCCGCCGGTTTCTTGGATATTGAAAACCTTCAAGCCGCGCCCTTCATCCAAATGTGAATGCTCTAACCACGTCTTGATCTGATTGCCCTCGCAACCGAGCCCAATAACAATGACAGCGGCCATATTGGCATGACGGGCGTAACCTGCCATCGTGCGCTCAAGGATCTTGAATCCCGATCCTTCGGTATCCATGCCGCAACCACTGCCGTGGGTTAGTGCAATCACCCCATCAATATTGGGATATGCCGCCAGCGCCTGCGGATTAAGACGGCGGTCGAAGTGGCCCGCGACCGCCCGCGACACGGTGGCTGAGCAATTAACCGTCGACAACACACCGATGTAATTACGTGTGGCCACACGGCCGTCAGCACGCCGATAACCCATGAATGTCGCCTGCTTAGCCGCCGGTGCAAGCGGCAAGTCTTGGCCAAACGCGTAATCCCGCTCAAAGGTTTCAAACACCAAGTTATGCGTGTGCACATGTTGGCCCGGCTCAATCGCCTGCGTCGCAAAACCGATGATCTGGCCATACCGGCGCACCGGATCACCCTTCTTAATCGCCTTAACAGCCACTTTATGGCCGGGTGGGATGGCATCAAGGCAACTCACCCCTTCATCCGCAATCTCACGGCCAACCGTCAACGGTCGTGTGGCGATGACAACATCATCGATCGGATTAAGACGTAGCGTTGGTTTGCGAATCACTTGAATAGTAGCGTCAACAGGCATGGTGCAAGATTTCCAAAGAGGGGTGAGTCAACGATAAAGCAACGATAAAGCAGCGATAAATCAACGATAAATCAAGTTTGGCAACCACATCACCAAAGATGGGATAAACGTGATGAGTAAAAGCGTCAAGAGCAACGGTATCAACCACGGCAGAACCGCTCTAACCGTAGCCTCAAAACCAATGCGCGAGATGCGAGCCATCACAAAAATCACCATGCCGACTGGCGGCGTGATCAAGCCGATCATGAGGTTTAAAACCATAATCACGCCGAAGTGCACGGGATCAATGCCAAGCTCCAAGACGATGGGTATCAGCACAGGTACCAAGATCGTGATGGCTGCAATGGTCTCCATGAAGCAGCCCACAAACAGCAACAGACCATTGGCTAACAATAAGAAAACCCAAGGACTCGTGCTGATGGCCAATACCCATTGGGCGACTTCGCTTGTGACTTGAGTCGTTGTCAACACCCAACCGAAGATAGACGCTGCGGCCACAATAAAAAGCACTGACGCGGTGGTTTCCACCGTCTCAAAACTGATTTTGGTAAACATTTTGATATTCAACGTGCGATACCACACGAACCCTAGGAACAAAGCCCAGGCAACCCCTGCCACCGCCGCTTCGGTGGGCGTGAACATGCCAGCAAGCATGCCACCAATCAAGATCACGGGTGTCAACAACGCCATAAAAGCTTCGAGCTTGAACAACTTATCAATGATCAATGCGGCGATTAATGGCGCGCCAAACTTTGCAAATCCACCCAAATCTTCATTCTGCCAAACGTGATACAACACGACCGCAAATACGCCTGTCACCACAAGCTCAAACAATCCCTTACCGAAGCGGGACCACGCAAATACAGTATCTGAACCATAGTTATGCTTGTGCGCGTAGTAGGCCACCATCACCATCATAAAAAGGGCCATCATCAAACCCGGCACGAATCCGGCTGCAAACAATTTTCCAATAGAAGCGTTGGCCTGTACGCCGTAGATCACGATCGGTAACGATGGCGGAATAATGGGACCGATGGTCGATGAGGCAGCAGTCACCCCCACAGCAAAGGCTGCTGGATAACCATTGTCTTTCATGGCTTTTATTTCAATGGTGCCCAAACCACCTGCATCGGCCACGGCAGTGCCTGACATACCGGAAAAAATCACTGAGCCAACGATATTGACATGACCCAGGCCCCCTTTCATCCATCCCACCAACGACATCGCAAAATCAAATATGCGATTTGTGATGCCCGCCGAATTCATCAAATTGCCAGCATAGATAAAAAAGGGCACTGCCAGCAGCGGGAATGAGTCCACCCCACCCACCATACGATGAATCACGGCAAAGCCAGGCAAGGTGCCCGACACCAATATGTAGATAAGCGACGCCAAGGCCATGGCAATAGCGATGGGAACGCCCGTCAGCATTGCCCCTAAAAACGTACCAAACAAAAGACCATTCATATCATCAACAACCCGATTCCAAATTCCCTAGAAACAAGCGCTGTTTGATACAGTTGGCTCGCACCACGCCGTTCAGCCTCGTCAACTGACCTGCCCCTCATCAGAACGCCTCCTCAGGGCGCTCTAGCGTGCTGTAGCCTTGGCGCCAATGCTGGATGGCCAAGATCAGCGCACGATAAGCCATCATGGCAAAGCCAAACGTCACTAGGCCGTATACGTAACTCATGGGGAAATCCACCACCGTCATATTCATGAAGTGCATCCGCGGCACCAATAACGCCGACAGATAAGTGGCATAGGCCAAGAACCCCACGCGCACAAGATCCACCAACGTCGAGAGCACACGCCCTACTTTGGTGGGCAAGAACCGAAACAAAAACTCCAAGTGGATATGGGTGTTGCGACGCGTTGCCATGGCACCACCCACAAAGGTCACCACGATCAGCAAATAGCGCGCAATCTCTTCGGTCCAAGCAGCCGAGTCATCTAGTGCGTAACGGGTAAAGAATTGGTAGAACACCACAAATCCCAACAACCAAAAGACCACCACCGCAATCCAATCTTCCCATCGATATTCCGAGAGATCTACCGGCTCATCTGCCACAACAAGCGCAGACATGGGATTGGGTTGTTCCGCTTTGGCACCCGCGGCAGACGGCTTGATGTTAGAGGTCATGTGATGTGTGCTACTTGAACAGATTTGTGCTACTTGAACAAATCCCAGCATGGGCGGGGGGTAGGCAGAGCCCCCAAAGAAAGCTCTCTGGGGACTCGCCATACAGACGCTAGATCGTCAGTGTCTGATCACTTCAGCGCTGTGATGCGATCGTAGTCCGCACGGCTGTAGCCCAGTGATTCAGGCGTCACATTCTGAAGCACACCATCAACAAAGGACTGGCGATCTACCTCGACGATGTTGATGCCTTTGTCCTTAAACTCTTGGACCAACGCGGCCTCACGGTCCTTGATCTTTTGTGTGGCACGGGCAGCGGCCTCTTGAGTCACTTCTTCAAATATCTGCTTATCCTCATCAGATAACTGATTCCAGACATGGGGGCCAATTTGTGTGACCAAACCGTCAACGATATGTCCAGTCAACATGATGTTTTTCTGCACTTCGTAGAATTTCTTGGCCTCAATAGTCGTCAAGGGATTTTCCTGTGCTTCGACCGTTCCATTTTGAAGCGCAAGGTAAACCTCAGCAAAAGCGATGGGTGTGGGATTGGCATTGCACGCGCGTGGCGTAGCCATGTAAGCCGGCACATCAGGCACACGGATTTTAAGGTTTTTCATGCCTGCGCAATTGGTGAAAGGCTTGTTTGAGGTTGTGTGACGCGCCCCGTAATAGGTATAGGCCGTCATCTTGATGCCCGTGAGCGCTTGGTATTCGTCTGCCATTTCCTTAAATACGTCGCTTTTTGCGTAGGCGGCTTGATGATCAGCATCAGCAAAAATGAAGGGGTAGTAAGCAATACCAATACGAGGATAGTTACGCGCCGCAAATGAAGGACCCGAGATAATCATATCCACAGTGCCTAAGGTCAAGCCTTGGTTGATGTCAGTTTCCTTGCCAAGCGATGAGGCCGGAAAGACCTGAATATCAAACCGACCATTGGTGCGTTTCTTAATTTCCTCAGCGGCCCACACGGACTCCGTGTGATACGGCTCAGATGTCTCATAGACATGCGCCCATTTTATTTTGACTGCGTCTTGCGCCATGGCTGGCATATTAATTGTGCCGGCGGCGCAAATAGCGACGGCAGCAGCCGTCAGATTAAATGTGCGACGTGTGATCATGAAAAGCCTCCTATTGACTCGGATGAACAACTTCATTGCGTTGTTGTTTTCTAGTTACCATTTGATAGTAGAGATCAGCAACCGGAAACGAATCAGGAGAAACCCTGCTTTTTAAGGTATTTACAAACTATTGGTCAGACCAGTAGGCTCAATCACTGATCAATAGGTTGACCAAAATATGGGGCCACCACCACGCCCACCACGCCCACCACTCCCACCACCCACACCACCCCCCCCTTGGAGGCTCTAACCGTCATGAGTAACCTCAGCGGCCCCATCTGGCTCATCCGCCACCTGCAGTCGCACCTGGCCACGCACACAAGTCACCACGTATGTGCTGTGACGCCATTGCATCGCGCGGTCATGACCCAACGCATGCAAACCACGCAACTGTCGCATCAGCTCTTGAAGGCTGGCATCCGTTGGCAATGCCACTTGTTGGCGGGCCAACCACACCCTTAGCACCAAAGCCTGTTGTGGCGGCGTGAGGCCACGCCAAGCCAATAAATCAATGACCGCTGCATCCTGCTCGGCGACACTCACATCGCCCAACAGCTGTTCGCCATATTGCCCCAGCAATTCATCCACCTCGCCCGCTTGTTGCGCGTGCCTAGACAGGGTTTTAGACCAAGCCGGCCACCGTGCTTGAATCGCAGGCAATATCGTTTGGCGTAGTGCACCCCGGGCAAGCACAGCATCACGATTGCTAGGATCATCCACAGGTTGCCAGCCTGTGCGCTCAGAGAACCCTTCAATCATTGCAAGCAAGCGCGACCGATCTACCGCCAACCATGGCCTGAGTAACTGCACCCCATCAAACGCCCAAGGCGAGCTCACCGGCCGCATGGCCGCAAGCCCCGTGACCCCTGCCCCGCGCAATAAACGCATCAAAACCGTCTCCGCCTGGTCTTGCGCATGATGAGCCAACAGCACCGACGACACGCCTTGGTCCTTAGCCATTTCTTTGAGCGCGGCATGACGCGCCTGACGCGCCGCCGCCTCAATGCCTTTGCCGCCATGAAGATCGACCGACACCTGCCGAGTGGTGAGCGGCAATGACAACAGCGCTGCCAACTGGCTCACCGTCTGCATCCAAGCATTGGCTTGATCGTGCAAGCCGTGGTGTACGTGAAATAAATGCAAGTCTAAACCCAGCCGCTGGCAGGCCAGTTGACTGGCAATGGCAAGCGCGCTTGAGTCAGGCCCACCACTCAAACCCACCGCCACCCGAGCGGATGCGCGCGCTTGACTCAGGCAAGCCTCTACCGCCACGCACAAATCATCGGGCGGCAGAAAACCACAAATGCCTTGCTTATCCTTTGGATTCCTGGAATTGACCATAAGCCAACAATCGTTTGAGTCGATGCTCAACCAATTCCTCTGCGGTCATACCAGACAATTGACGTAGCGCGTCGCTTAATGCCCGTCGCAGCAGCCGAGCCATCACCCGAGGATCGCGATGCGCCCCACCCACCGGCTCGTTGACCACCCGATCAATGAGGCCAAAGTCTTTGAGTCGATCCGCCGTGATCGCGAGCGCTTGTGCCGCATCAGGCGCCTTTTCTTGGCTGCGCCATAGAATCGAGGCACAACCCTCTGGTGAAATCACCGAATACGTCGCGTATTGCAACATCAGCACATTATTGGCCACCGCAATGGCTAGGGCGCCGCCTGAACCACCCTCGCCGATGATTGTCGTGACAATAGGCACTTTGATCTCAGCCATCGAATAAATGTTGCGTCCGATGGCTTCAGACTGACCGCGCTCCTCCGCACCGATACCCGGATAGGCACCTGGGGTGTCTACAAACGTAAAAATCGGCAAGCGAAACTTCTCTGCCAAGCGCATCAATCGCAAGGCTTTTCTGTAGCCCTCGGGTCTGGGCATACCGAAATTGCGTGCCGCCCGTTCCTTGGTGTCACGACCCTTTTGATGGCCAAGCACCATGCATGGGGTGCCATTAAAACGTGCCAAGCCCCCCACGATTGATTGATCGTCAGCGTACATGCGGTCGCCATGAAGCTCGTGGAAATCGGTAAAGATCTCTCTCACATAGTCCATGGTGTACGGGCGCTGAGGATGGCGAGCAACCAAAGCCGTCTGCCAAGCCGTTAACTTGCCGTAGATATTTTTGGCTAAAGTCTGACTTTTTTGCTGCAAGCGCGAGATTTCTTCCGATATATCAACCGCGGAGTCAGCCTGCATAAAGCGCAGTTGCTCAATTTTACTTTCGAGTTCAGCCAATGGCTGTTCGAATTCGAGGAAGGTGTTGCGCATCTCGCTGTCTAAGTCCCTAGATTTTGCACCTGAGTAAGCGCACAGTTTAACGGTTTAATACTCAACGGGTACAGGATCCAAACTGCGCCACAGGTACCAAGTCGCCACTGTTCGCCAAGGCTCCCACGCTTGAGCCACTTCGCGGGCCTCAAAACGAGAAACCGGCTCACCGCTGTAATAATGCAACGATATCGCTTTGAGTAAGCCAACATCGTCTAGCGGCAAGATATCTGGGCGCTGTAAGTTAAAAATCAAAAACATCTCCGCGGTCCAGCGCCCGATACCCCTAATAGCACTTAATTCTTTGATGACTGACTCATCATCCATCTCAGTCCAGCGCTGTGGCTGGACCACACGGGTTTTGAAATGACCGGCTAAATCTAAAACATACTCAGCCTTTCTTTGTGACAGACCGCATTCTCGCAATGAAAGCAAGCCGGTCTTCATCACACCCGTCGGGGTCAATCGACGGCCGCAGCGAAGCAACACCCGTTGCCAAACCGATTCAGCCGCTTTCACCGAAATTTGTTGTCCCACAATGGAGCGGGCTAAGGTGACAAACGGATTACCACGCGACTGCAACCACACCTCTGGGTGAGCCGGAATCACGCGACGCATGATACGGTCGCGTCGCATCAATTGGCCGACTGCTTTGTCCCAATAAGCTGGTTTTCCGTTCGGCGTGTTCACCGATGGTTCAGTCGTCATGTAGCAATAACCCCTAACTCCTAAGCACTAAGTTCCAAGCACTAAGTTCCAAGCACTAAGTTCCAAGCACTAAGTTCTAACCCCTAACTTCTAACCCCTACGCCATTGCGTGACCGCACCTGGTCGGTCTTCCAAAAGAATGCCCCGCTCGGTCAACTGGTCTCGGATCTCGTCAGCCCGCGCAAAATCTTTCAAGCCCTTAGCCTCAGCGCGCTCAGCGATTAAATCCGCCACTTCTTCATCCGTCATAGACGCTTGAGTCGCCCCAGCGTCCTGATTGGCCCCTAGATTGGCCCCTAGATTGGCCTCTAACTTGGCCTCTAGCGCGCGCTTACTATAACGGGTAGAGGCTTTAAAGTACGCATCTGGCGCATGCTGCAACAGCCCCAATACGCCGCCCAAGGCTTTCAACAGTGCACTTGCCTCTGGGTCTTTGTCGCGATTGGCTTGGCCTGACAACTCAAATAAAACCGCAACGGCCCCCGCCGAGTTGAAGTCGTCATCCATGGCTTGCTTGAATTGCGCGGCGGCGCCCTGCTCCCAATCGATTTCCATGGGTTTTGCAGCGGGCACAGGAACAGCTTGCAACGTTTGATAAAGGCGGTCAAGCGAATGTTGTGCATCCGACAAATTATCAGGCGCGTAGTTTTGCGCGCTGCGGTAGTGGTTGCGGACAATAAAAAACCGCAACATCTCAGCCTCTCGGGGATTGGGCTGATAGTCAGGTGTTTGCGTTAAAGCGTCAGCCGCCACCGTCTGTCGAATGGTCTTAAAATTACCTAGCGATTTGGACATCTTCTCCGTATCGACCATCAAAGGGCCGCAATGCATCCAAAAGTTGGCCAGCGTCCCGCCAAACGCACCCTCCGTTTGAGCAATTTCGTTCTCATGGTGAGGAAACTTAAGGTCTGGCCCGCCACCATGGATGTCGAGCGGCAAACCCAGCACTGATCGGCTCATCGCCGAGCATTCAATATGCCAGCCCGGTCGCCCCAATCCGTAAGCAGAGGGCCATTTGGACTCGCTAGGTTCGTCAGCCTTTGCCGACTTCCACAACACAAAGTCCAAGGGGTCGCGTTTGGAAGTCGATACCGCCACGCGCTCGCCGGCGCGCAACTGGTCTAACGTCTTACCAGACAACTTGCCATACCCAGGAAAGCTACGAACCGCATAATTTACGTCCGCGTCGTCGGCTTGGTAGGCGTGACCCCGCTCTTCAAGCCGTTTGATGATGTCTAGCATCTCGCCGACAAACCCCGTTGCGCGAGGCTGCTCACCAGGCGATTCAACATTCAACGCTCGCTCGTCGGCGTGCATCGCGTCGATAAAAAAAGCAGTGACATCAGAAATTTTTTGTCCTGTCTGTACCGCACGTCGAATAATCTTGTCGTCGATGTCCGTGATATTGCGCACATAGCGCACTTGATAGCCTGAAAGACGCAGCCAGCGCTGAACCACGTCAAAGCTCACCAACATCCGAGCGTGGCCCAAGTGGCAAAAGTCATAGACCGTCATGCCGCAGACGTACAAACGCACTTGTCCTTCGTTGACCGGTGTAAAGGGACGCTTTTGGCGCGATAGCGAATCGTAAAGGGCAAGCATGAGTGGTATCAGATCGAGGCGTGGAAGTCGGTAGCGTGGCTTAAGGTGGCTTGTTGGCTGGTATTTGTTGAAAGCGTGGCTACAATGTATCCGATGAGTATAACAACGTAGGATTTGTCGATTGAATCGATCAATGAACCGATCAACGAACCGATCAATGAACCGATCAATGAACCAGTCAAAACTTTTCGGCGCGGGCCTGATAATCACGGTAATGCTGGCAGCAGCCCCCCTAGGGGCGCAGACCACCACAGACGCTCAGGCTCAAACGCCTAACCGCGGCTGGGAGGGTTTGGCGCGCGTCTTAGACACCCTCACGCCAGACATAGACACCGACCCAGCACCCTCAGGCGAGAAAATCAACGCGGACATTTCTGCGCAACTCGACCGCCGACAGGCCGAAGCGGCGCTTGAGGCCATCACGCAGCGAGAACAAGCCTTGGCCAGCCGAGGCGGGCCGGGCACCGACGTGCAATTGTTGTTTCAAAAAGCCCGTGCACTTGCCCAACTCGACCGTCTAGCCGACGCAGAAAGTGTCTACCGCGAAATGACCGTTCGCTTTCCTGAGTTAGCAGAACCTTGGAACAACTTGGCTGTCCTCTACATGCAGCAAGGGTCTTTAGAGCAAGCGCAACTAGCACTACAGACGGCCATCATGAATAATCCTGCCTACCCCGCCGCCCGCACCAACCTCGCTGACCTAAGACTGCTGATGGCACTGAAAGACTATCAAGCTGCCGCCAAACTCGGCGCTAGTAAGGCCGGCGATCGCGCCAATGACTTAGAATCCTTCATCGGGAGTTTGAATTAACCATGACATCGCTCTTTTCACGCTTTAGCCGATCCTTGGCATCGCTGTCTTTGCTGACAGCACTCACCCTGATGGTTTCACCTATTCAGGCGCAAACCACTTCTCAATCCAACACAGGTAGCTCATCCATGACCACATCCCCTCGCGTAAAACTCACCACCACAGCCGGCGACATCGTGATTGAACTCGACGCTGTCAATGCCCCCAAGTCAGCCGAGAACTTCCTGACTTACACCCGTGAAGGGTTTTATGACAACACCGTTTTTCATCGGGTCATTGACGGCTTCATGGTCCAAGGTGGCGGTTTTGAGCCAGGCATGAAGCAAAAAACAACCAACGCACCCATCGAGAACGAAGCCACCAATGGCCTGAAAAACGACAAGTACACTCTCGCCATGGCACGGACCAACGATCCGCATTCAGCCACCTCACAGTTCTTTATCAATATCGCGAACAACGACTTTCTCAATCACACCGCCCCCACCGCGCAAGGCTGGGGCTACACCGTATTCGGTAAAGTCGTCGAAGGGCAAGACGTCGTTGATGCCATTCGTGGCGTCAAGACTGGCAACGCCGGTTTTCATCAAAACGTCCCAACAAATGACGTTGTGATCGAAAAGGCAGTCATTCTTGAATAGATTGTCGTTTGACGGGCCAGTATGGCTCGCCTCCGACATTCACTTGGGCGCCAACAACCCCAAAACAGCACAAAGCTTTTTTGGGTTTCTGGACCGAGCAAGCGCCCAAGCGGGCGCTTTGCTTTTGCTGGGCGATATCTTTGATGTCTGGATCGGTGACGACTGGCTCACAAAACCGGCCCCATGGCTCAGCGAATGCGTGGATCGCCTGCGGCACACCAGCCAAAAGTGCCCCCTTTGGATAGGGCGCGGTAATCGTGACTTCCTGATGGGTGAACCGTTGGCCCGTTCGCTGGGCGCGAACTTGCTGGCTGACCAATTCATTCTGTCGGTGGCCGGCCACGAGTACTTCACAACACACGGCGATGAGTTTTGCACCAACGACCGCGCTTACCAACGGTTTCGACGTGCCGTGCGAAACCGCTGGATCCAAAAAGCCTTTCTTTCGTTAAGCCTTAAGACCCGCGCAAACATTGCACAAAAAGCCCGCCACCAGAGCATGAAAAGCCAACAGCTGGACACTGACGCTCGGCTAGATGTCTGTGAACAAGCGATTGCAAAAACATTACAAGCACAAGATCTACAGACCATCATCCACGGCCACACCCATCGGCCAGGGCACTACCATCACCAGGTCGACCACCAAGTATTTGAACGCTGGGTGCTACCCGACTGGGAAAGCGATCACCTCGCCACCGAACAAGCTGAGCGTGGAGGCTGGCTCGTTTTAGACCAAACCGGCATCGCGTTATTCGACAAGTCGGGTCAAAAAATAAAATAACCCACCGTCAGGCCTAGCGCGATCCGATACCAACCAAATGCGCGATATGTGTGTCGCGCCACAAAATTCAAAACCGCCCTCACCACAACCAACGCACTCAAAAAGGCCATCGTGAAACCCACCACAATTGCCAACATGTCTGCTTGCGATAGCTCGGCACCGTGCCGATACATGTCATAAGTCGCCGCGCCAAGCATGGTTGGGATGGCCAAGAAAAAAGAAAACTCCGTCGCCGTTTTGCGTTCAATGCCCGCCAACATCCCCCCAATAATGGTCGAACCCGAACGTGACGTCCCCGGAATCATGGCCAAACATTGCGCAAAACCCACCACCAATGCTTGCCGCCAAGAAATGGTCTCCAACGACATTGCTCGCGGCGCGATTTTTTGAGCCGCTGGGCGTTCAACCCACAACATGATCACGCCCCCCACAACCAGCGTCACCACCACCACAGCGGGATGAAAAAACAACGCCTTGATCTGAGAGATAAAAATCGCACCAATCACCGCTGCTGGCAAAAAGGCAATCGCCAAGTTACGCACAAAAGCCAATTCAATCGGGTCGCGTTTGGCCGCACCTGTGACAAGTTGAACCAACCTTTGACGAAAAATCCAGATCACCGCCAAGATGGCACCCAGCTGTATCACCACCTCGAACACCTTGGTCTCGGTCGAGGCAAAATCAATCAGCTCTCCCACCAAAATCAAATGTCCAGTGCTGGAGACGGGTATAAATTCGGTCACGCCCTCGACAATGCCAAGCACAAAAGCCTTCAACAAATGCAGATTCAGTTCACTCAAGACAACTCCTCTCTACCCTCGTCAGGCTCTTGGATGCGTTTTTCTACATTGACCATCGCAATCCGTCTGCCCTCTAGCCGCGTCACTTTGAACACGTAGCGGGCTCGGGTCGTATTGTATTCACAGACATCACCAACCGCAGGGAGTTGGCCAAAATAGTTCAACAGATAGCCCGCCAACGTGGTGTAGTCATCGTCCTCGTTGACCAAACCGTCGGTCTCAAGCACTTGCTCTAGTTGATGCAGGTCGGTTGCCCCATCCATGCGCCAGCGGTTTTCTCCGTCAGGCACGATATCCAACGTTTCATCCTCATCTGGAAACTGACCCGCAATCGCCTCAAATATATCGATCGGTGTCACCAAGCCTTGTAGGGTGCCGAATTCATCAGCCACCAGCACCAGTTGTCCACGCGATTGTTTCAGCGTATCTAACAAACTCAAGATGCTAATCGTGTCATGCACAATGATGGGCTCGCGCAAACGTTTTTGCCTGACCCGCCCATGTGTCAAAAGATCGGCAACCATGCGTTTGGCCCGTCCAATTCCTATCACCTCGTCAAGGGTGCCTCGACAGACAGGAAAAAAACTGTGCGGTTCTTCCTCGAGTTGCTTTTTGATGGTTTCCGCATCATCGTCCAAATTAATCCAAGCGATTGCCGTCCTCGGCGTCATCAAGGAGTGAACCGATCGATCGGCAAGCGTTAACACCCCGCTCAGCATGTTGCGCTCCTCCACCCCGTAAGATGACATCGCTAACGCATCACGAGACGGCTCAGATTCCGCGACCGCCTCTTGTGGCAATCCCCCTTTCTTGCCTAGCAACCTCAGCACCATCGCAGCGGTCCGCGCGCGTAAGGGCAGTAACGGCAACAACGGCAATGACGGCAGCTTCGATTCCCTTGTCGCTGACCGGCGGCTCGCTAGTAGGTTAAAAACCTCGATCACAACCGAGAAGCCAATAACGGCATAGAGGTACCCTTTAGGCACAGAGAAACCAAACCCCTCGAGAACCAAAGAAAACCCAATCAACAGCAAAAAACCGAGAGACAACACCACCACGCTCGGATGCGCATCCACAAATCGTGTCAGGGGCTTAGACGCCACCAACAAGGCAGCCATGGCAATGATCATGGCTGCCGCGATCAACGATAGCTGCTCAACGAGTCCAATCGCTGTGATCACGGCATCCACGGAAAGCACCGCATGCAACACCGCCATTTGGATCACCACCACCCCAAAGCCGCCGTAGACCTTGGGGCCTGTCGCTGCCGTGGGGTTGCCTTCGATACGCTCGTATAGTTGCAGCGTCGCTTTGAACAACAAGAAAAAGCCACCCGCCAAGAAAATCAAATCCCGAGCAGAGAAATCAAAGGAACCCATCTGCAGAAAAGGCTCGGTTAGCTGCAGCAGCCAAACAATGCCCGCGAGCAGTAACAAGCGTATGAGCAAGGCAAACAATAAACCGATGACGCGCGCCCGCTCACGCTGTTTAGGCGGCAATTTATCGGCCAGGGTAGCCATGTGAATCAGATTATCAATACCTAGGACGATCTCTAAAGCGACCAAGGTAAGCAGGCCAACCCAAATCGTCGGGTCAAGCAGCCACGCCATTGAAAACTCCAAAATGTGATGCCGGGATCATCGAACTGAAAAAAGCAAAGGTGGCACGTCTTATTTCACGTGCGACAAGATTTGCGGGAATAACTTAGGCGTTGCTGCCACGATTTCTCCGCCCTCTAACCAATCCTGCTCGCCCGACAAGTCACCCACGAGGCCACCCGCCTCGGTCACCATCAGGGCAGCCGCCGCCACATCCCAGGGCTTTAAATCCAACCCGCAAAACCCATCCAAACGACCCGCCGCCACATAGACCAGGTCAAGAACCGATGAGCCGGTTCGTCGCACACCACCGCTATCGGTGCTCAGCGCCTTGAATTTTTCTGGCACTTGGGAATCAGGGCCTGCAGAACCCGGCCAACGAGCACCCAAAAGGGCCTCGGACAAACGCAAACAACCCGACACGCGGATTCGGCGATCATTCAGAAACGCACCACCGCCTCGGCTGGCCGTAAATAACTCATTGCGCGTGGGATCGTAGATCAAGCCATGAGCCAGCGTGCCACGACGCCTGACGGCAATAGAGACCGCATAGATAGGCATGCCATGGATGAAATTGGTTGTCCCATCTAATGGATCAATCAACCACTCATATTCGGGCGCCTTACCGTTCGCCGGCCAATGTACCCGTCCGGACTCTTCCGCCAAAAAGCCATGGTCAGGATAAGCCGTGTGAAGGATATCAATGATAGCCTGCTCAGACGCATGATCAACGTCGGTCACAAAATCACGGACACCCTTGCGTGTAATTTGTACACGCTCGGCATCCAAGCTGGCACGGTTGATAATATTGCCTGCACGGCGAGCTGCCTTAATGGCAGTGTTCAACATTGGATGCATGAAAATTGCTGTCCTTGACAGATAAAGTATAGGATTTTAGATGACTATTGCGTTCTCAAGGGTTCGGTTCATCCTAACCGAACCAAGCCACCCCGGGAATATCGGTTCTTCAGCCCGTGCAATCAAGAATATGGGATTTGCTCATCTTTGGTTGGTCGCCCCCAAATCCCCTGACATGGCCCAAGACGAGCAAGCCATTGCGCTGGCCAGTGGTGCCACCGATATCCTTCAAAACGCTCAACAGACTCAGAGTTTAGAGCAAGCGCTCGCTCCCATCACCTTAGCCTTCGCGCTCACGGCCAGGCCCCGCGACTTGGGACCCCCGCCTTGCGACATCCGAGAGGCGGCCACGTTAGCCCGTGAGCACCTGCACGCAGACAACACCCATCAGGTGGCAATTGTTTTGGGTAGCGAGCGAGCCGGCTTAACAAACGAACAAATCGCCCACTGCCACCGCATCTGTCACATCCCCGCCAATCCCGATTACAGCTCCCTAAATGTCGCCCAAGCCTTACAACTGGCTGCCTGGGAACTGCGCTACGCCCTTATTGCTGCCGATGAGCGGCTGCCACACACACCCGATCTGGCCCCAGACTTAGGCAAACGCAGCGCGCAAGCGGCCTCTGTTCAAGCGTTACTGGCCCATTGGCAACAGGCGCTCACCGCGGTCAGCTTCCTGGACCCCGCCAACCCTAAAAAACTCATGCCCCGCATGCAACACCTGTTGCAAAAAAGCGACCTCACGCAAGACGAAGTCGATATGCTGCGCGGCGTTTGCACAGCCATGATCCAGGCGGCGACTCGCAACCATGATCGCAATCATGATAGCAACCATAATCGCGACCACAATCGCGACCCTAAGGCCTGACGGGATTCCTCGCCAACACAGCAAGGCAATCAGTTACGATTCAATTATGTTCACAAAACTAAAAGAAGACATCGACTGCATTTTGCAGCGCGACCCCGCGGCGCGAAGCCGGCTGGAGATTTTGACCTGCTACCCAGGCTTGCATGCCATCCTCGTGCATCGCATGGCCAACCGCTTTTGGCGAAGTGGCTGGCTCTGGTTAGGCAGGTTCATTTCCCACCTAGGACGGCTATTAACCGGCATTGAAATCCACCCCGGAGCCACCATCGGCCGGCGTGTCTTTATCGATCATGGATTTGGTGTGGTGATTGGCGAAACCGCCGTTGTGGGCGACGATTGCACCATCTACCAAGGTGTCACGCTCGGCGGCACTCGACTCTACAAAGGTGAAAAGCGTCACCCCACGCTCGGACAAGGGGTCGTGGTTGGCGCGGGCGCGACAGTGCTCGGTGGCTTTGAGGTCGGCGATGGCGCCCGGATCGGTTCAAACGCCGTGGTAATCAAACCGGTGCCTGCACACGCGACGGCGGTCGGCAACCCTGCCCGGGTGATCACACCCGAACACGAAGATCAGCCCCTGGTAGGACACCCAAGCACAACAACCCAAAAGACAACCCGAAAGACACCACAAAGGGCAACCCAGTGCGATGAAGGGCAACTGGATCCCAAGCCCTTACAAGACATGTTGTCAAATCAGGAAACGGCCGGGGCAAGCAGCCAACCCAAGCACGCAGAAGGCACCGACTTTTCTGCTTATGGCGTTGAGGCCGACGACACCGATCCGTTGGTCAAGGTGCTCCATGAACTCATCGATCACACATCACGTCAGGACGCTCGGATCGCCGAGCTATGCCGAGCCATTGAGTCCATGGGTAAGCGCGTCGACCAATCCGATGACGACTCCCTAGACGCCGAACGCCTGAACAAACTCGTCGATTAGCCGCACCGCTTGGCGAACGCCGATTAGTCAAACACCGATTAGTCAAACACCAACGGCAAACCAGTGAGCGCTAGCAGTTCCTCTGGCCCTGCGCCCGAGCAATCGTCAATCACCTTGACGACACCCCCCGCTTGGATTTCAAACACCGCGTAGTCGGTGTATACCCTCGAGACACAATGCAAGCCGGTAAGCGGGTAGGTGCACTCAGAAACCAGCTTAGATTGCCCGTCTTTGGTTAACAGCTCCATCATGATGTAGACCGCACGCGCACCCATCGCCAAGTCCATCGCACCACCGACGGCCGGAATCGCATCCGGTTCGCCCGTGTGCCAGTTGGCCAGGTCTCCGTTTTGTGACACCTGAAAGGCGCCCAGCACACAAATATCCAAGTGCCCGCCACGCATCATCGCAAAGGAATCAGCATGATGAAAATAACTTCCCCCCGGCAGCAAAGTCACCGCCTGCTTGCCCGCATTGATCAGGTCCCAGTCTTCTTCACCTTTGGCCGGCGCTGGACCCATCCCTAAAACACCATTCTCGCTTTGCAGAAAAATCTCTTTGTCTGCCGGCAAATAATTGCCCACTTTGGTCGGCAAACCAATGCCTAGGTTCACATAAGCCCCTTCGGGGATATCGCGCGCGAGCCGCTGGGCAATCTCATCTCTTGATAAACGCTTCATCATCTTGCCTCCTAGGACTGAACACGCACAATGCGCTTGACGTAAATGCCAGGGGTCACCACCGCCTCAGGATCCAGTTCACCCAAGGACACGACCTCATCGACCTGCGCAATGGTCATTGCCGCCGCGGTGGCATGCACCGGGCCAAAGTTGCGAGCCGTCTTGTTGTAAGTCAAATTACCCCAGCGATCGCCTGCCTTTGCCTTAATCAAGGCGACGTCAGCCACGATGGGCAACTCCAACAAAAAATCAACACCATCGATGTTGCGCACTTCTTTGCCCTCAGCGAGCATGGTGCCCAAGCCCGTGCGCGTATAAAACCCTCCAATACCAGCGCCCCCAGCGCGCACTCGCTCAGCAAGGGTGCCCTGTGGCACGAGCTCTAGCTCAAGCTTGCCCGCCCGGTAAAGGCCATCAAACACGTGAGAGTCCGCTTGGCGCGGAAAGGAGCAAATGATTTTCTTGACTTGACCCGTTGCCAACAACGCCGCCAAACCCGTGTCGCCGTTACCCGCATTGTTGTTAACAATCGTCAGGTCTCGCGCGCCCTGCTCAATCAAGGCATCAATGAGCGCAAGCGGTTGCCCCGCCCCCCCAAAGCCACCCACCAAGACGGTTGATCCGTCTTGGATACCCGCCACTGCCTCTTGTACTGTCGAAACGATTTTGTTGATCATGTCAGCTATCACCGAAGGCAAAATCAAAAGTCTACCGCGTTGGCCCACCTTCAGGGAATCCTCCCCTGCCCGACCGATGGCCGAGCAACAAAGTCCATCCTCTGTAAACATTGGGCTTAAAATAACCAGATGAGCAGATCACACAGCACCCAACCGCCTATCACCCGACATGAGTAACGCGGCCGAGTCCTCGCACACACCCATGATGCAACAGTTTTTTCGGCTAAAAGAAGAAGCCGGCGAGCTGTTGCTGTTCTATCGGATGGGTGATTTCTATGAACTCTTTTATGCTGACGCAGAAAAAGGCGCCCGCCTACTAGGACTGACGCTGACCAAGCGCGGCTCATCGAATGGCGTGCCGATCCCCATGGCTGGCGTACCTGTCCATGCGGTCGAGCAGTACTTGGCCAAACTCGTGGCGCTCGGCGAATCAGTCGCCGTATGCGAACAAATAGGCGATCCGGCAACCAGCAAAGGCCCCGTCGACCGCAAAATTGTTCGCATCATCACCCCTGGGACACTGACCGACGAAGCACTGCTGCCCGCCAAATCTGACCGTTGCCTAGCCGCCCTTTGGCAACCCATGCGGGGTGGTCAACCCGCCGGTTTGGCAGGCTTGGCCTGGTTAAACCTCGCGAGCGGCGAATTACGGGTCACCGAATGCAGCGCCACGCTAGTGGATGCCACCTTGCACCGGATAGAGCCCGCCGAACTGATTGTCAGCGAGGCGCAACCACATGACCCCCCTAGCGGTTGCGTTCGCAGCACCGTACCCATCTGGCACTTCGAACAAAAGGACGCTGAGAACCAACTCCGCCAACACTTTGGGGTCGACTCCTTAACCGGATTCGATCTCAACGATTTAGAGGCAGGCATCAGCGCGGCCGGTGCCCTCCTGCGTTACGCTATCCGAACCCAAGCACAGGCCTTGACCCATGTTCGCGACCTTAAAGTCGAACGCGCCGGCGATTACGTCATCATGGATCCGGCCACCCGCGGCCACCTTGAAATCAGTCAAACGTTGACTGGCGAGCGCTCGCCCACCCTATTTTCTTTGCTCGATCACTGCACCACCCCCATGGGAAGTCGCCTGTTGCGGCGTTGGTTACACCACCCCTTGCGCGACAATGACAGCGTCTTGCAGCGCCAACAAGCCGTGGCAAGACTGTTAGCCGAACCCGAGCCCGGTTGCTTGACCAAGCTCCTGCAAGCCCTTTCAAATTGGCCAGACCTTGAACGCATCGCCACCCGCGTGGCCTTAAAAACCGTTCGGCCCCGTGAACTCGCGAGCCTACGCGATGCGCTTACCGAACTGCCCCACTTGATCACCGTCTTGCATCTCTTTGACCCGAGCGACCAACCCACCGTGGCTCGATGGATTGAGCAACTCAACATCGACGTCCAAGTGAGCACCCTTCTGTCCCAAGCCGTCGCCCCAGAGCCCGCCTTGCAAATCCGCGATGGCGGCGTTATCAACACGGGTTATGACGCCGAACTAGACGAGCTACGTACCCTATCTACCGATCAAGGCAACGTTTTAATTGACATTGAAAGCCGAGAAAGAACCCGGACCGGCATCGCCAACTTGCGTGTCGAGTACAACCGGGTGCATGGTTTTTTTATTGAAGTCAGCCGCGGGCAGCTCGACAAAGTGCCTGATGACTATCGGCGCCGACAGACCCTTAAAAACGCCGAACGCTTCATCACCCCAGAACTCAAAACTTGGGAAGACAAGATTTTGTCCGCCAAAGATCGCTCGCTGGCTCGTGAGAAATGGCTTTACAGCCAACTCGTTGACGCGCTGAATGATTGGGTGGTTACTTTGAACCGGGCCAGCGCCGCCTTGGCTGAAATCGACGCGACTGCCGCCTTGGCCCATCACGCGGGCCTGAACAACTGGGTGGCGCCCCATTTGGTTTCCACCGCCACCATTGACATCGACGCGGGCCGTCATCCCACGGTCGAACGCAGCATCGAACGATTCACCCCAAATGACTGTCAACTGAGCGCGCAACGATCCATGCTGATCGTCACCGGACCCAACATGGGTGGCAAATCAACTTACATGCGCCAAGTTGCCTTGATCGCGTTGCTCGCCAGGGTCGGCAGCTTTGTACCCGCCCAGCGCGCCGAAATCGGCACGATTGATCGCATCTTCACGCGCATTGGCGCCGCCGATGACCTCACCGGTGGGCGCTCCACGTTCATGATGGAGATGACAGAAGCATCCGCCATCCTTGCCGCAAGCACGGCACATAGTTTGGTCATCATGGACGAAATTGGTCGTGGCACCTCCACCTATGACGGCCTGGCACTGGCCTGGGCCATCGCCAATCGCCTGCTCACCCATAACCGCGCGCTAACCCTCTTTGCCACACACTATTTTGAAATGACACGCCTGCCTTCAGAGAACGCTTGTGCCGCCAATGTGCACTTAGCCGCCACCCACTCGCCCGCCGGTATCGTCTTTTTGCACGAGGTTCGCGAGGGCCCCGCGAGTCGCAGCTACGGCATTCAAGTCGCCCAAAGAGCCGGTATCCCTGCCAGCGTCATCCGCCACGCCAGCCGAGAGTTGGAGCGCCTCGAATCACAAGGCACCCCTTCTGCCCAATTGGGTTTATTTGCCCGTTCCATTGAGCTAGAACCGGGCGCCGCAGCCGACAGCAACACCCGCCTCGACCCAGAAACCTTGGCACAGCAACAAAAGGAAAGTGATCTGGCCCAAGCGCTCACCGAGATCGATCCGGATAGCCTGAGCCCCAGAGATGCCTTACAAGCGATCTACGATCTCAAACAAAAACTATCGTGAGCGTTCCCTCTCGAGCCTCGCACCAACCCAACTCGCCCACCACTTCGCAGCCCCTTGCCATGCTAGGTGGGTTAAGCGCGGCTCAGTTCATGCGCGACCATTGGCAAAAGAAACCTCTCTTAGTCAGGCAAGCGTTCCCTGGGCTACAACCCCCCGTCACGATCGCCGCCTTAAAGAAGCTCAGTCGCCAAGACGATGTCCAATCTAGGCTCATCTGGCGAGACGCCAACCAATGGACCATGAAAACCGGCCCATTGAACCGCCTGCCAAACAAGCACAAACCAGATTGGACCCTCTTGATTCAAAGCGTTGACCTCTACGACGATCGCGCCGCTGAACTGCTCTACCGGTTTAATTTCATCCCCTCGGCACGCCTAGACGACCTCATGATCAGCATCGCGAGTCAAGGCGGTGGCGTGGGCCCTCATTTTGATAGCTACGACGTCTTTTTGATTCAGGCCCAAGGCCGGCGCCGCTGGCGGTTCGGCCAGCAAAAGGATCTCTCATTGGTACCCAACCTACCCTTAAAAATCCTATCACGCTTCCAACCTGAGCATGATGTGGTGCTCAAACCCGGTGACATGCTCTACCTGCCACCCAACACCGCCCACGATGGGGTCGCCTTGGACGACGACTGTGTCACGCTCTCGGTCGGTTTTAGGGCGCCGACTGGCGCGATGATGGCGCAAAGGCTACTAGAGGCCGCGCTAGACAGCGTGCGTCGTGTGTCGTTTAGACCGTCCTTGGCCATCGACTGCTTAGGCTCATGGCTGACCGAACCCAATGAAATGGCCCGATTCCAGTCCTCTGATCAATGTCTCGAGCCACTGACCCCACTCACCTCACTCACCCCAATGACAACAACCGGCCAGTTGCGTCTTGATCGTCGCACGCGCCTGCTCTACTACAAGCGACGCCTGTTTATCAACGGCCAGCCTGAGATCATCCCCGCCACGGCACTTTTTAAGCGCTTAGCCAACGAGCGCGTCGCCAGCTTGACCCCACAAACGCATGCTCGCCTGTCAGCTGACAGCCAAGACACCCTTGCAGACTGGCTTGTCGCCGGGTGGATTCATTGGCACCCGATGCCTTAGGTGGCACCCAGACAGCCCTTTTGTTCGATGAATGACATCACGACGTCCAAGCCCTCACCACGCTTTAAATCCGTCATCACCCACTCACGGCCAGGTCGCATGCGTGCGGTGTCATGACGCATGACCTCCAAATCAGCACCCACGTAGGGTGCCAGGTCAATTTTATTGATGACCAGCAAATCGCTACGGGTGATGCCAGGGCCCCCTTTGCGCGGAATCTTCTCCCCACCCGCCACATCAATCACATAGATCGTCAGGTCAGATAAGTCTGGGCTGAAGGTGGCCGCCAAATTATCCCCGCCCGACTCCACAAAAATCACGTCAAGGTCCTCAAACCGCTTTTGCATGCGATCAATGGCCTCTAAATTGATTGAAGCATCTTCGCGAATGGCCGTGTGTGGGCAGCCGCCCGTCTCAACCCCTATGATGCGATCAGCCGACAAGGCTTGGGCAGCCACCAAGAGACGTTCGTCCTCTTTGGTGTAGATGTCATTGGTCACCACCGCCAACTGCCATTTATCGCGCATGCTTTTACACAGCATCTCAACCAGTGTGGTTTTACCCGAACCCACTGGCCCACCAATCCCCACTCGCAAGGGTGTTTTTTTCATGGTCTTTGTATCCTGGTTTTCTAGTTTCCTAGCTTCTAAACAAACGGGTGTACTGCGTTTCGTGTTGACTGCTGATCATCGCCAAACCAATAGGCGCGCTGGCCGCCTCTGCCAAAGGCGTGTCTTGCGCTAAGCGGACCGCCTGCGCCACGCAGGGCTTTAATTCATGCAGCAAGGCCTGCCCATCTAGTTGCCCGAGCGGCACGATTTTGATGGCAGCAAGCACTTGGTTTTCTAGCCAAGCCCAGACAAAGGCCGTCAATCCGATGGACTCGTTGGTCAAACGCAAGCCACACAACGCCGCGTGCGACATCGTGTAATTGCTTGAAAGCACCGTTGTAACGGCCTCAGGTGGCCACTGATCCTCAGGTAACCACTGTTGATAGAGTCGATTCATCGAGTAGGCCATTTGGCGTGACTCTAAGCGCAACTCTGCGGTCTCTCTTAGCGCCGCCAAATCCTCGGCAAGCGCCATCAAGGCAACCCATTCGCGGCGACGGGCATATCTAAAACCCATCAACCAGGCCGGTAATTCTTGACGCGCCATGATCAGCATTAACGCATCACGGATCCAAACCGCGGCGCTTTCGCGATCCGTCACCCAACCACTCGCCTGTGCCTGTTCGAGCCCTTGAGAATAAGCAAATCCACCAATCGGCAACGACGGGCTAGCGAGGTGTAGCGCGTCTAGCCACTCGTGACTCACATCCGATACTCTTGAGTCCACTTTACTTACCTTCCTTCGCTCGGTTTTGATGAGCGGCAATCGATAAGGCTTCACCCACCTGTCCCATTTGATCATCGAGCGCTTCAGGCTCACCGTGGTGGCCGTGGTGGTGACCATCACCACCTGAGTAAGCACCCGGTTCGGGCATAAACACTTGCTTGACGTTGGTCACTTGACCACCCAAGCGACCAATCATTTCCCTTAAAACCGTGTCAGGTTCAATGAAGATGGCTTCGGGCGTAAGCATCGCTTTCACGTGTCGATTGGCCAAGTGATAAGTCAGGCGCATCAGCTCAAATGGGGTTTTAGCGCGCACGCAAAGCAAAGGCTCAGGGGCCGCTGCGATTCTAATGCGCTGCCCACAGGTGCTTACCAATAAGTCACCAGGCTCAAGCGTTTGGTCACGCGGCAACACAATCGCCACCGCCCGTCCATTGGGCAACATGGCCGCCAAACGGCTGCGCTGTCGATCCGCGCAAATCAACGAAAGCACCTCAGCCACCTGATCTGAGGGCTCATTGTCATCAGCCAGCTTTTGTTGAAATAAAATCGCCATGATCAGAATAGAAAATAACGTTGTGCCATTGGTAGGATCGTCGCCGGCTCACATTCGAGCAACTGGCCATCGGCATACACTTTGTAATTCTCCGGATTCACTTCAATTTTAGGGGTCGCATCGTTGAGCTTCATGTCCGCTTTGGAAAGCTGACGAATCCCTTTCACCGCAGATGTTTTCTTTTGCAGTCCCAAAGACGAGGCCACATCGGCGCGCGCGGCTGACTGGGACACAAAAGTCAAGCTGGTTTCAAACAAAGCCTTACCTGCGGCACCAAACTGTGGTCGGTAATGCACTGGTTGCGGTGTGGGAATCGATCCATTGGGGTCACCCATCAATGCCATGGCGATCATGCCGCCTTTGATCACTGTCGTGGGTTTCACCCCAAAAAAAGCAGGCCGCCACAGAACCAAATCGGCGAGTTTGCCGACCTCGATTGATCCCACTTCATGTGCGATGCCATGTGTGATCGCCGGGTTGATGGTGTATTTGGCGATGTAGCGCTTGATACGTGCATTGTCATGCTCAGACGGGTCACTCGCGCCGGGAGAAGACAGCGAGCCCCGCTGCTCTCGCATTTTGTGGGCGGTCTGCCACGTCCGCAAAATCACTTCCCCCACCCTACCCATGGCTTGGCTGTCAGAGGCGATCATGGAGAAGGCCCCAATGTCATGCAAAATATCTTCGGCCGCAATCGTCTCTCGACGGATACGACTCTCAGCAAAGGCGATGTCTTCGGCGATCGAAGCATCCAAATGATGGCAAACCATCAACATATCTAGATGCTCGTCGATCGTGTTGATGGTGTAAGGACGGGTGGGATTGGTTGAAGATGGCAACACATTGGGCGCTTCACAAGCTCGAATGATATCGGGTGCGTGCCCACCACCAGCGCCCTCGGTGTGATAGGTGTGAATCACGCGACCATTGATCGCAGCCAATGTCGCCTCGACAAACCCAGACTCATTGAGGGTATCGGTGTGAATGGCTACTTGTGTATCGGTACGCTCGGCTACTGATAAACAGTTGTCGATAGCTGCCGGCGTGCTACCCCAATCCTCATGCAATTTCAAACCAATCGCACCGGCGTCAATTTGCTCCATCAGCGGCTGCGGCAACGAGACATTACCTTTGCCTAAAAACCCCAGATTCATCGGATAGGCTTCTGCGGCCTGCAACATGCGGGCCAGATGCCAAGGCCCCGGTGTCACCGTGGTGGCAAAGGTACCTGTGGCAGGTCCTGTCCCGCCCCCGAGCATGGTGGTGATACCTGAAGTCAAGGCTTCATCGATTTGCTGGGGACATATAAAGTGAATATGACTATCTACCCCGCCAGCCGTCACAATCATGCCTTCGGCGGCGATGATTTCAGTGGCGGCACCTATGACAATCGTCACCGCCGGCTGCACATCCGGGTTACCGGCTTTGCCAATGCCGCTGATGCGACCATTTTTGATGCCAATGTCGGCTTTGACGATCCCCCACCAATCAATAATCAAGGCATTGGTGAGCACTGTATCAGCGCAATCTTTGCTCATCCGTTGCGATTGACCCATGCCATCGCGAATCACCTTGCCGCCACCAAACTTCACCTCTTCGCCATAGACCGTGAAGTCCTCCTCCACCTGGGCAAAGAGTGCCGTGTCGGCCAATCGAACCCTGTCACCGAGCGTGGGGCCAAACATTTCGGCATACGCCTGACGAGACATTTTCATGATGGTAATTCCCCCATGACTTGACCGTGAAACCCATACACCTTGCGATCCCCCGCGTAGCTAACCAACTCTACATCGCGTGCTTGGCCGGGTTCGAATCGCACGGCTGTTCCAGCAACAATATTCAACCGATAACCAAGAGCGGCTTGACGATCAAACGTTAAAAAAGTATTGGTCTCAGCAAAGTGATAGTGCGAGCCGACTTGTATCGGGCGATCGCCAGTGTTGGTGACTCTGAGGGAAATCGTGTCTCGCCCTTCATTGAGGACCAACTCACCCGGCACCACCACAAACTCACCGGGGATCATGAGGCGACACCTTCTTAATCTGTAGCCGACGCTTGGCCCAAAAGCGCAACGACCACAAAGCAGCCACAAACAACAGCCCGAGCCAAATGCCGTTGGTTTGCAACATGTGCAACAACGCATGCACCACGGTATCGCCGTGCGCCGGATGCGCACGCGCCACCAACGGTGCGCACAAAACAATCAAACCGGCAATCAAACCAAACGGTACGTTCCAATGTTTCATCATATTGCTCCCAATCACATGATAGGTTGGTGGACAGTGACAAGCTTTGTGCCATCAGGAAATGTCGCTTCGACCTGAATATCGGGGATCATCTCTGGCACACCTGGCATCACTTGCTCACGACTGAGCACATGCCTGCCCTCGCTCATTAGCGCGGCCACGGTTTTACCGTCACGCGCACCTTCTAAAATGCTCGCCGTGATCAATGCCACCGCCTCTGGCACATTTAGTACCAAGCCGCGCGCCAGACGCCTCTCCGCCAAAAGACCCGCCGTAAAAATCAGTAACTTGTCTTTTTCTCGTGGTGTTAAATCCATTTTTTTGCCTTTGTTCTTTTCTTGCGTTTTGCTTTTCCAAAATCACAACTGCACCCACACACAAAACTCCAACACACCCCCAACACAACCGAAACCCCAGCCCCTCAAACCGTCCTAGGTGGCCCACAAACGCGGTGTCGATCCCGACCCAGCAAAAAGTTGTTCTTGTAGGACGCGCCAGGTGGTTTCTAGCGCCGTGCGCATCGCCAAGGGATCGCCCAGCAGGCGGCCCACCAAAACCCGATCGTGTAATTGGGTGAAAGCCACCTCAGGCGCAGCCGCACGCACCACCATCAGGTCGTCCTCAGAAAGCGCACCATCAGCTGGCAACACCGCCCAACAGGTCGCCAGCGCATGGTGGCCCTGCAAACCAACCGGCGAGTCAAATAAGGCATCCGCCCCACTCAAACGCAAGCGATCTAGCCACACCAGCTCACCGTCCAGTGACAAACGCACGCTTTGATCGAAGGAGCCGTTCAAGAATCGTTCACCACTGCCATGGCGACCATAAATTTGCGTATCCCAGCCAAACATGGAACCTTGCGCGGCAACATCAATGTCAAAAGCACTGCGCACGTAGGCACCGTCGTAAATAATGGTTTCGGCTGGGATCCACTGCAAATGACCCGCGACGCGCATACGGACGCTTTGTTGCGCCAATCCCCCTTCAAACGCCCCATACCATTTGGTCGCGCTAGGTGTGGTGACGAGCGCTTGCGCCTGCGATTGAACATCGATATCGAGCCGTAAACAATCGCCAGCAGCAATACCACCGGGTGGATGAACAACCACCGCGTGGCAGCAGGCCGGCCCATCGGGATAAAGCGCCTTTTGAATACGAAGTGGGCCTTGGTGGTTAAACTCAAGCAGTGTCTTCTCGACCACGTTGTCTTTTAGCCGAGCTTTAAACCGGAGATCTAAAGTCGCCAACCAATCAGATCCCATCACTGAGACGGACGGCGTCAGAGACAACAGTGGGGCACAGTCTGTCGCAAGCACAGGCGACCTCAAAAGGAAGTTCGAGAACCCTAGACACTGCAATATTCATGCCAGAGCACCACGGCAAGCAATACACCGAATGCTCACAAAAAAGCCCTGAAGTGGTGCTTACGCACCGCTTCAGGGCTTTGGGTTTGATTGAGCACTTAGTTGGTGCTTGATTGGTGGCTAGTTGCGGGTGCCTAGCTGCGGGTGCTTAGTTACGGGTACATGGTTACGGGTACATGGTTACGGGCGCATGGTTGCGAGTACTTAACAACTATTGCCTAAGATCCCTGCTCCCTGCACCCTGCACCCTGCCCTCTGCACCATGCCTCAGATCAGAGTCTTTCGGCGAGCACACTCAATATCCGTTTTGCGGTCTCACTCTTGTCGGGCTGACCATCGCCGGCAAACACACTAACCACCGTTTGATCGCCCGCAGGTTCCAAGTGCAAGCGGTATTGTTGTGCTGGCTCAAGCTCTTTTGCACCAAAAAGCTTCGCAAAGAAAGAGGGTTCCTCTCGGCTTGCGCCGGTATCCGTATCCACGTATCTGACAAAGAAATCACCGGCTGAACGGTCTCTGTCATCGACGGCGAAATTACCGGAATCAAGCGCCAAGCCCACACGTCGCCAACTCATCTCAAAGGGCTCTAACATCACCAAAGTGGCATCATCGCTGATATTGTTTTCGATGGTAGGTTGGAGCGCCTGCTCGGTCGCTTGCGCCATTTTTTGGCGGGCCTGATCCGTTTCTTCACCAAGGTAAACCATCAACCGCGCCAACATCGCCGCATTCAAACCGGGATCCTCACGCCCGCGCTCCCACTTGACTTGATCTTGCTGAGCACCCATCAGCACTTCAACCATATGATCGTGGCTGACGTAGACCTCTGTGAAATCACCATCCCTTTCAAGAACGGTACGAAATTTATCTCGTTCGCCGCTATCCCAGACTTGTTCAAGCACCGAGCCAAGGGCTTCACGTAGCCAAGAGTCACCGATTTTTGCGCGGTTCTCTGCCCAATTCGTGATCATGATGCCAGCTTTCGGATCAATCACATCCAAACTAAAACCGGTGTCATACCAAAACTGCTCGATCTTTGGAAACAGTTCGGTTGGTGACATTTTGACTGCTAACCAACGCAGCTCACCATCACGTTTGACCTCGATATCAGGGTACGAGGGCAGAACCGTCTCACGGGTTAATCCGCTGCTGCCCGCTTGGTCTATGCGATTGCCTTGAGCCTGAAATTCAGTAAAGGTGGCTGTTCCGGTGGCTGGGGCTCGGTAGCGGGGGTCGGCTGCGGCCTGGGTTAAATCGGGTGGCACACTCAAGGGATCGGTTCGCACCGCTGACTGGTAGTCAATGGCGTTTTGCCCACTCAGCGTTTCTCGGAGCGAGCTGCAGGCACCCAACACCAATACGCTCACGCACACTGCACCTGCCAACGTTGCCCGGCGCCATGCCTTTCGGCGTTCCATCATCACAGTAAACCAGCCTCCAACAGTGCCGCCCGCAAGGCCTTATGAAACGGCGGGCTTAGTTCGCAAAGTGGCAACCGAATACCGCCTGGCATGCGACCCATTTGGGCCAACGCCCATTTAACGGGTATCGGGTTACCTTCAACAAAAAGCAATTTATTCAAAGCGGCAAGTTTGGCATTCAGTGCGCGCACCATCACCACATCACCCGCGGCGGCAGCCACACAGAGATCATGCATTGCGCGCGGCGCCACATTTGCTGTTACCGAAACATTGCCCTGACCACCCAATAAAATCAAGGCCGCAGCCGTTGGGTCGTCTCCACTTAAAATATGGAATCCCTCGGGTGCATCACGGATCAGCAAGGCACCCCGGCTAATATCACCTGTCGCATCCTTGATACCAATAATCCCAGGCACTTGAGCCAGGCGCATGACCGTATCGTGTGCAATATCAGCAACCGTACGGCCAGGCACGTTGTAGAGGAAAGTAGGCAGGTCGACGGCTTCTTGGACCGCCATGAAATGTCTGTAAATGCCCTCTTGTGAGGGTTTATTGTAATAAGGCACAACCGATAAGCCCGCTTGTGCACCAGCGCGATGTGCATACTGAGCCAGTTCAATCGCCTCCGCCGTGGAGTTAGCACCAACACCCGCAATGACCGGCACACGGCCTGCCGTATGCTCGACCGCCACTTCTATCAGTTGAGCGTGTTCGTCCATGGAAACCGTGGGCGACTCGCCAGACGTTCCCACCACCACCAAACCGTCAGTGCCCTCGCTCACATGCCAATCAATCAAGTTTCGATAGCTAGCCAAATCCAGACTGCCATCTGGATGCATGGGCGTGACCAAGGCAACCAAGCTGCCACCATAAGGCAACTTTTTAGAAGGTAAATTTGACGTTGTCATGTGGCGTTGTGTACCAAATTTTGCTCGAGGCCGGCCAAATCAGGACGGGATATTGTTCACATGCGATAGTGTAACGGAAGCGATCGCCGTCGTGCGTAGCGAAAAGCCTAAAGGAATAACTGCACAATCCAGCGCCCTAATGCCATGAAAGGCCCAAGAACCACCCAAAGGCTACCGGTTACCAACAGCACAATCAAAATGGCCATGCCATAGGGCTCTAACCGCCCATACTGCCAAGCCATTTGGTGCGGCAACAAGCTATAAACGATACGCCCACCGTCTAGCGGCAATAGCGGCAACAAATTGAGCGCCATCAGAACCAAGTTAATCTGAATGCCGACCACTGCCACTTGGAAGAAGAAGCTCTCGCGGCCATAGCCCGCCTCAAGCACAAAGCGCATCACAACAGCCCACATCACCGCCATCACCAAATTGGCCGCAGGTCCAGCCAAGGCCACCCACAACATGTCTTGCTTGGGACGGCGCAAGCGACCAAAGTCCACCGGTACAGGTTTGGCCCAACCAAACAGCAGCGGTGGCCCACCTAACAACTTTGACGCCAGCAACATGCCCAAGGGCACCAAGATCGTTCCGACCGGATCAATGTGTGGGATGGGATTCAAGGTCACGCGACCCGCCAAAGTCGCGGTAGGGTCACCAAACATTCGGGCCACATACCCGTGGGCGGCCTCGTGCAGCGTGATGGCGAACATCACCGGCAAAGCAAACACTGCAATGGTTTGAATAATTTCGTTCATTAAAAACCTTCACAAAGCCATGGCGAGATCATAGACCGATCAATGCTGGATCGGCGCCACCACGGCGAATTAAAACCGGCTCAGGCCCCGACAAATCAACCACCGTGGTTGGCTCCCATGGGCAGTTACCTGCATCCAGAATCACTTCGACCTGCTTATCAAGCATCGCGCGAACCTCCTCCGGATCAACCAAAGAAGCCTCCTGATCAGGCAAAATAAGCGTCGTCGATAGCAATGGCGCACCGACCTCAGCCAATAAGGCTTGAATCACCGGATGCTCTGGCACCCGAATACCGATCGTCTTGCGCGAGGGATGTGAAACCCGCTTGGGCACCTCTTTGGTCGCCTGAAGAATAAAAGTCCACTGGCCAGGTGTGGCTTGCTTGAGCAACCGGTACTGCTGATTATCGATTTTGGCGAAGTAACTGATGTCAGACAAATCACGGCACAGCAATGTCAGGTGATGGCGTGCGTCTAAACCTCGCAGGCGTCTCAAGCGATCAGCGACCGTCTTGTCGTCAAGGTTTGCAACAAGCGCATAGCCAGAGTCAGTCGGCACCGCGGCGATGCCACCTGATTTCAGCGCCTCGACGGTCTGAGCAATCAAGCGCGGCTGCGGATGGGTGGGGTGAAGGCTTAAAAACTGGCTCATGATTATTCATCTAAATACACCACAGAAGCCTACCACAGCCCATTCCAAACCGGGTTTTTCAATAGGCGCTAAAATCCACGGGTTAGTCCCCGTAGCTCAATGGATAGAGCACCCGCCTTCTAAGCGGGTGGTTGCGTGTTCGAGTCACGCCGGGGGCGCCAAGTTCCCCAAAACCGGATAAACACAAGTCAGCCATCAGGCACATCGGAGCAGAGATGACACCAGCCCTTCAAAAAGCGTTTGCCCCTACTGGTGTCTTGCGTGCCAGCATCAACACAGGCAACCCGATTTTGGCAAAAGCGGTCGGTCAAACCGCGACCGGTGTCTCAGTTGATCTTGCAACCCTGCTGGCCGAGCGCCTGGACGTGCCCTTGGCACTACAGGTCTTTAAGAAGGCCGCCCATTCGGTACAAGCCGTGGAGCAGTCGCAGGCAGACATCGGTTTTTTTGCCGTTGATCCCGAGCGCGGGCAACAGATCGCGTTTACCTGGCCATACGTGCTGATTGAAGGCACCTACATGGTGACCCAAGACTCACCCATCACCACCAACGAAGCTGTTGATGTCCCTGGCCACCGTGTCATCGTCGGGCAAGGCACCGCCTACGACCTTTTCTTAACCAGACATTTGAAACAAGCAACTATCGTGCGCACCACCCTGTCGAACGAAGTGGTCCAACATTTTCTAGACGGCCAAGGTGATGTCGCCGCGGGTGTCAAGCAGCAACTCCTAGCGGACAGCCAAGGCTATCCGCAATTAAAGTTACTTGACGGCCGCTTTATGGTGATTAAACAAGCCATGGGCGTGTCCAAGACACGGGGCGAAGAAGCCTGCGACTTTTTGCGGGCATTCGTTGAAGAGGCCAAACAGACGGGATTCGTGCAAGACGCCCTCAAAAAACACGGCATAGAGGGTGGTGAGGTGGCGCCGGCCGACGACGCCACCAAAGATCCATTGGCTGCCTAAGCACCTAAGCACCTAAGCACCTAAAGCACCCCTGGCACCTAGTCACCTAGCGTACTGAGCGCCACCTAACTCTATCGCATGGCCTTGTCGGCCGCCGCTTTAGCACCTAGTAAAGCTCCCAGCGCACTGATCTCTTCGGCGTACGCCTGATCTAGGGCTTCATCCAAGATCGCTTTGACCTCGGTGTAGTTAGGCACGCGAAACCCTGACGAGCTCTCTTTACTGATGTTTTGCATTTGTTCGACGATGCTTCGGGCACCTGGAATGGAATTGTAAAAAGACACCTCCGCGGCTCGGAAAGCAGCGTCAGTCAAAGGCATGAAGCCCGTCTTTTGGTGCCATTCAGCCGCAATCACAGGCTTCGAGAAAAAACCCAACAGTTCTGCTGAGGCCTTATTACGCGCCGCCGACTGCCCAGCAACCACCCACAAGGCATCACCCGTGATGAACGGCGCACCGCGTGTCTTAGTGACTTCAGGGTAATAAGGTATGGGCGCCACACCAAAGCGTTGGTTGCCTTGCCTTATGGTCGCTAACGCGCCTGAGCCTGCCGTGAGCACGGCGCATTCACCTTGGGCGAAGGCTCGTTCGGCTTGATCCCCGCGCGTGCTGCTCGTGAACAAGTCGGTTTTTTTCCAGCTCACCATCAACGAGAGATGGCGCACGTAGAGCGTATTGAAATTCAGCGAAAGATTACGACTGGTTTTAAGGCCATTGTCTGGTTTGACAAACAAGTCCCCGTTCAGAGGCGCCAAATTCTCTACGTGCACATTGACTTGATCTGCACTGGCATACGGACATCTAGAGCGGCCTTGATCGCGCAAAGTCAGCAGCTGCGCTTGGAGCTCTTTCCATGACTGCGCGGGTTTGTTCTCGTCAAGCCCAGCAGCACGGTAGTTTTCAATGTTGTAGAACATGACCGGCACTTCAGCCATCATTGGAAACGCCAACAATCGGTTACGGCCGTCACGCACAAACGCGGTGGTGGAATTTAGAAACCAAGCGGCATCAGCAATGGGGTACTTGGCCAAGAGCTGATAGAGCGGCAGCACATCTTTGTGCTGCGCCAAAACTTGCGGGTCGTGATTGTCGCGCAACTGAACGAGGTCTGGTTTGGCACGGTTGCCAGCCACGGCGTCGCGGCCTGCTTTCTGCAGCGAGGCTTGATCAGAAAAGTCCCTGACACGAACAGTTGCTGTTTGGCTTTCGTTGTTAAAGCGATCAATGAGGCTCTCGAACACCGATTCATGCTGGCCTGACAGCGAGTGCCAGACTTCGATCTCTGTCTTCTGGGCAAAGGCCGGATTTATCAAAAATACTGAAGTACCAATAGCAGCGACGCTGGCAGCTAGTTTTTTCACAGATCAATCCTCAAAAAAAGGGCCTGCTCATGATTTCAGGCCGGTCGTTGCAACAGTTAAATACCAATAAACGGAAAACTCGGTTCGGGGGTTTTTTGACTCACCACATCTGCGATGGCCCGACCAGAGCCGGGGCCCATGGTCCAGCCCAAAGTGCTGTGGCCCGTATTCAGATACAGGTTTGGCACGCGGCTACGCCCAATTATGGGCACATTGGACGGCGTCGAAGGACGCAATCCCGACCAGTATTTGACCTGCTCAAAGTCCAAAGCATCTGCGAAGAGCTCTCGGGCCAAATCCGACATGCGCTGGCAACGCACCTCGCTTAGCGTGCGTGAATAACCCGACAATTCCGCTGTGCCTGCCATGCGTAAGGTATCCCCAAGCCGTGAAAACACCACTTTATTGCGGCTATCTGTCAAACTCACCGACGGCGCGCGCGCCGCATCGATCACCGGGAAGCTCGCCGAATAACCTTTGGTCGGGTAAATCAAGCAATGGATGCCTAGGGGCCTTAGCAATTGGGGCGTAAAACTACCGAGCGACACCACAAAAGCGTCGCCTGTGATGGTGTCGTAGCTGCCGTCATCTCGGATGACCTCAACGGCGCTGGCACGTCCATTGGCACAAATCACCCGCGTGATGCGGGTTGAGAACATAAACTCAACCCCTTTCTCAGCGGCCTTGCTTGCCAATGCGGTGGTGAATTTGTAAGCGTCGCCACTTTCGTCATCTTTGGTGTAATCGCCACCCACAATAGTGGCGCGGTGAGGCGCAAGCGCGGGCTCAATGGCAACAACCTCGTCAGCGCTAACCACCCGGCGGTCCACTCCAAAGTCTCGCATCATATCGGCGGCCTTTTGCGAGCCGTCGAACTCCTCTTGATCCCGGTAGAAGTTCAAGATCCCTTTTTCTAAATGGTCATATTCGATTCCAAGCTCTTGGCGCATCTGCTTTAGGGTGTCGTGGCTGTATTGTGCCAAGCGCACCATCGCTCGGATGTTCGGTGCGAGTCTAGAAGGCAAACATTCCCTTAAGAACGCAAGCCCCCAAACCCATTGCCGCCAATCAAACTGAGGACGAAACAACAACGGGGCATCTGCTTTTGTCATCCATTTCAGGAGCTTTAAGGGCGCTTGGGGGTTAGCCCAAGGCTCGGCGTAGGATACAGAGATTTGTCCGCCGTTGGCAAATGATGTCTCTTGGGCTGGGCCTTTTTCTCGGTCGATCACAACCACTTCATGGCCGGCCTCTTGTAACCACCATGCGGAACTCGTACCGACTACCCCACTGCCAAGAACGATCACTTTCATCGTCGCACTCCCCTAAGCCTTTTGGCTGCCACTGAAACATTCCCGAACCCCGAATGGCGGGGCTTGTTGCAGTGTAGCCTCAGCCAGCGCTTGTGTCTGCCGCGCTGGTAAACGCATCGGCAAAAAAACAATCGTCCGGTAGGCCGCGCTGTTTTTTGAAATCCAACCGCGCCGATTCGACCACAATGGGTGCACCGCAGGCGTAAACCTCGTGCCCACTTAGATCCTCAAAATCAGCCATCACCGCTTGATGCACAAATCCCGTGCGCCCGGACCACTGATCTTCGGGCAAAGCGTCTGAAACCACGGGAATGTATGAGAAGTCCTTTAACTGCGTCGTCCAACCACGGGCGAGATCATCCATATACAGATCATGTGGACGTCGGCCACCCCAATACAAGACGGCCTTGCGTTCGACGCCTCGTTCAATCATGGCCTCAATAATGGCTTTTATAGGGGCAAAACCGGTGCCACTGGCCAAGAAAACAATTGGCTTTTCTGTCTCTTCACGTAAGAAGAATGACCCAAACGGGCCTTCAAGACGCAAAATCTCGCGCTCTTTCATTTGCGTCGCGCCCACACCAAAGACGTGGTCGGTAAACACCCCGCCCGGCATGTGGCGCACATGCAACTCCAAGGCCGCCGACTGATCGGGCGAGTTGGCCATGGAGTAGCTGCGACGCTTACCCTCTTTTAATATCAACTCAATGTATTGCCCGGCATAGAATCGAAACGTTTCAGATGACGGCAATTGCAACGTCAAAATAGCCACATCCGGTGTGGCTTGACGCAGGCGCGTGAGCCGAGCAGGGAGTTTTCGTACCTGAATATCTGATGCAAGACGCACCTCACGTGATTCAATCACCATGTCAGAACGCGGTTGCGCCTGGCACAGCAGTGTGAAACCCGTCTCAATTTCTTCTGCCTGTAATACCTGCTCGGGAGCGGGGCCCGCCTCGTATTGACCGGTCACTACCTTGCCCTTGCAACTCGAGCAAGCGCCGCTACGACAGCTATACGGCAAGACAAGGCCAGCGGCAAGTGCTGCCTCTAAGATGTTTTGATCGTCAGCGGCGTCAAACTGGTGTTGACTCGGCTCTAAGGTGATTCGGTAAGTCGACATAACAGCGCCTTGGTTCCTAACATTCAATTAAAAAAAGATTATCCCAGTTCTGGGTTCTTGATTCGCGTTTGCAGCAGCTTGCCTTTACGCGCACGCTTACTAAAGTAAACAGCCAAGGCCGATCCCGTTAAAACGTCCGTGCGCTCTTGACTGCGGTATGTGCCACGGATGGTCAGGCCTTTAGCGCCAACTTCACTAACCTGTTGCAACTGATCTGAAGCATCCAACGCCATCAACATGGTGCCCTTACCGCCTCCCGTCAGCTTTTTGATCTCATCGCTCTCAATCAACGAGATTCTTTGACGGCTCGAGAACAACGCAATGTGTTGATGGGCAGGGTCAAGCCGCACGGGGCGCAGTAGCTGCTCTTGTGCCTCTATGTTGACAAATTGCTTGCCCGCTTTTTGTCGCGTCACCATCGCAGACGCCGGGGCCTTGAAACCAAATCCCCCCGTTGTCACGATCAGCCACATTTGCTTGGCGTCTGACGCCACAAAATGGGCGACTTGGGTGCCCGGCTCGAGATCGACAAATGCCGTCACGGGACTTCCATCGCCACGCGCCGATGGAAGGTCGGCCACCGACACCGAATATGTCCGGCCGTTCGATCCCAACACCACCAAGTCGTCTGTGCTTCGGCACTCAAAGGCGCCATAGAAGCCATCGCCCGTCTTGAAATTGAATTGGCTCTCGTCATGGCCATGGCCTTGACGAGAACGCACCCAGCCTTTTTGGGAAACAATCACCGTGACGGGTTCGTCAGTCACCTTCACCGATAGCACGGCGCGCTCGGCAGGCTCTATTAAGGTGCGTCGTGGGTCACCAAACGCCTTGGCGTCGGCCTCAATCTCTTTGATCATGAGTTTTCTGAGCGCGGTTGGCTTCTGAATCAACTCTTCTAGCTTGGCCTGTTCACCACTTTTGTCTTTTAGTTCCTGCTCAATGCGAATGCCCTCAAGGCGCGCGAGTTGGCGCAAGCGCATCTCTAAAATGTCCTCCGCCTGGCGCTCGGTCAACTTAAAGCGATCCATCAGGGCGGCTTTGGGTTCATCAGATTCACGAATGGTCTGAATCACTTCATCGACGTTCAGATAGACCACCATGCGCCCTTCGAGGACATGGATGCGATCCAGTACTTTTTCTAAGCGATATTCGCTACGGCGCAAGATGGTCTTGGCGCGGAACTCAATCCACTCAACCAGAATGTCATGCAAGCCTTTCTGTTTGGGGCGGCCATCGGTGCCGACACAAACCAAGTTGATCGACACGTTGGTCTCTAAACTGGTCTGCGCCAATAAAACCGTAACAAACTGGTCACGTTCAACCCGGGAGGTTTTGGGTTCAAACACCAAGCGAACATCGGCATCTTTGCCCGATTCATCGCGCACGGTATCTAGTAACGCCAACACCTGTGCTTTGGTTTGCTGCTGCTCAGGCGTCAGGGACTTCTTGCCGGTTTTAATCTTGGGATTGGTCATGTCCTCGATTTCTTCCAGCACCTTTTGGCCAGAAGTTGAGGGAGGCAGTTCGGTCACCACTAACTGCCACTGACCACGGGCGAGTTCTTCGAAATGCCAACGTGCACGTGCTTTTAAAGAACCCCGACCTAGGCTGTAGACCTGGGCAATGTCCTGCGGCTCTGAAATGATTTGAGCCCCGCCGGGGAAATCTGGGCCAGGCACCATGGCTTGTATGGCCGCATGGTCAAGCTTTGGGTTCTTGATCAAAGCCACGCAAGCCGCGGCCACCTCAGTCAAGTTGTGTGACGGCATTTCGGTTGCCATGCCAACGGCAATGCCCGAGGCGCCGTTGAGCAACAACATCGGCAACCGCGCAGGCAGCGAGGCGGGCTCAAGCTGACTGCCATCATAGTTCTGCACAAAGTTAACCGTGCCTTCGCCAAGCTCATCCAACAGCAGTTTGGCGATGGGTGTGAGCCGGGCCTCGGTATATCGCATCGCCGCGGCATTGTCGCCATCACGTGACCCAAAATTACCTTGCCCGTCAATGAGGGGGTAGCGCAATGTGAAGGCCTGCGCCATGCGCACGAGGGCATCATAGGCGGCTTGATCGCCATGAGGGTGGAACTTACCCAACACGTCACCCACCACGCGCGCTGACTTCACCGGGCGCGAACCCGTTTGCAAACCCATGGCTTGCATCGCAAACAGAATGCGGCGTTGCACGGGTTTTTGGCCGTCACCGAGTTCCGGTAAAGCACGGCCCTTAACCACCGAAACGGCATAATCCAGATAAGCCTGCTCGGCGTAGAGGCCAAGCGTTAGCGTATCGTCATTGTTGTTATCAAATAAGGTCGGTTGATTAATATCGGTCATCGCGTCACTTTGTAATTTCGTTCATCGAACGATCAGATATCCACTTGGGCCAAATTACCCTTTTCTTCGATCCATTGCCGGCGCTGTGCGGACTCGCCTTTGCCCATCAGCATGACAAACATTTGTCGCGTTTGCTCGGCGTCTAAAGACCCAAAATCGACTTTCAATAAGCGTCGAGTGTCGGGGTTAAGCGTAGTCTCCCAAAGCTGCTGAGGACTCATTTCCCCCAAGCCCTTAAAGCGACCAATCGACCAACTATCCTCCTTCACGCCTTCTTTGCGTAACTTATCTAGCAAAGCCTCGCGCTCGCCTTCATCCAAACAATAGAATTTGCGCAGTGGACGCTTGCCCAGCGCAGGAACGTCAACTCTAAAAAGGGGCGGCTTTGCCACATACAAGTGCCCTGCTTGTACCAGTTTAGGGAAGTGCTTAAAAAACAAGGTCAAGAGCAACACCTGAATGTGCGAGCCGTCAACATCGGCGTCAGACAAAATGCAAATGCGTCCATAGCGCAGTTGAGAAAGGTCAGGATCCTCATGGGGACCATGTGGGTCGACCCCGATGGCCACCGCGATATCGTGGATTTCATTGTTGGCAAACAATCGGTCCTTATCCACTTCCCAAGCGTTAAGCACTTTGCCACGCAAAGGTAGGATGGCCTGAAAATTTTTGTCTCGACCCATTTTGGCGGAACCACCCGCCGAGTCGCCCTCAACAAGGAACACCTCAGTGCGACTTGCATCGGTGGCCTCGCAGTCCGTCAATTTACCCGGTAGCACCGCCACACCTGAACCACGGCGTTTTTCCACTTTTTGCGCCGCTCTCGAGCGGGCTTGGGCTTGGCGAATCGCCAGCTCAGCAAGTTTGCGGCCTTCATCCATGTGGGAGTTGAGCCACAGTTCCAAAGCGGTTTTAACAAAACCACTCACCAACTTGACCGCGTCGCGGCTATTGAGTCGCTCTTTGATTTGCCCTTGGAATTGAGGGTCAAGCACCTTGGTTGACAGCACAAAGCTGACCCTTGAAAACACATCTTCGGGCAACAACTTGGTGCCTTTGGGTAGCAAGCTGTGCAGCTCAGAAAAACCTTTGACCGCCGCAAACAAACCTTCTCTCAAACCTGCCTCGTGGGTACCACCGGCCGAGGTGGGTATCAGGTTCACATAGGACTCTCTGACGATGGCGCCCTCTTCGGCCCAAGCCACCACCCACTGCGCCCCTTCACCCAAGGCAAAGACATCATCGCCCTCGCCCACAAACTGCTCGCCGGCAAAAAATGGTACTAGCAAGGGCGTATCAGCTAGCGCATCTTGTAAATAGCCCTCTAATCCTTGGGCATAACACCACTGCTGCTGATCGCCCGACTTCTCCTGATTCAAAACCACCGTCACGCCAGGCAAGAGAACGGCTTTGCTGCGCAGCAAATGCGTTAACGCCGCAACCGGCAGGGTCATGGCATCAAAATACTTTGGGTTAGGCCAAACACGGACCGTGGTGCCTGTCTTTTTCTTGGGCACAGGGCCCACCACTGTCAGCGGCTCAACCACTTCGCCGTTTTCAAAGGCCATCGCATGGTGAGCACCATCCCGATACACGGCCAATTCCAAACGACTCGCCAATGCATTGGTAACCGATACGCCCACGCCATGCAGGCCCCCAGAAAAGGCGTAAGCCCCGGCACCACCTTGCTTGTCAAACTTACCGCCCGCATGTAGGCGCGTGAAGACCAACTCGACCACCGGCGCTTTTTCTTCGGGGTGTAAACCCACCGGTATCCCGCGACCGTCGTCTTGCACCGACACACTGCCATCCGAGTGCAAGGTCACTGTTATTTTTTGACAGTACTCGGCGAGTGCCTCATCGGCCGCATTGTCGATAACTTCTTGGATGACGTGAAGCGGGTTGTCCGTGCGGGTGTACATCCCAGGACGCTGGCGCACAGGCTCCAATCCTTTGAGTACACGTATAGATGATTCGTTATAGGCGGTAGCCACCAAGTTATCCCCAATATCTGTGGAAAAGCCCCAGGATTTTAAGAAAAAACCGAAGGTTCTGTGCGCTGGACACTGGAACGCTCAAATAATGAGCAGATTGCTCACCACCGCCTTGTGATTCCCCATCAAAACAGTGGTATGCTTTCCAGATACAGAATTCTTAGAAAATAGCGAACAGAAGGTAACACATGGTTCGGATGCATTGACAGCATTCCCATGGACTTTGTTTCTCCATTACCAACCGAACGATGGTTGAGTCCTGATGATGCGGGACCTGATAACCCGATCGACCATCGCACACGAGAGATCAATCATGAGCGAAAACATCAAACACGTCAGCGATGACAGTTTTGCAACCGACGTTTTAGGCGCAGACAAGCCTGTGTTGGTCGATTATTGGGCCGCTTGGTGTGGTCCTTGCAAAATGATCGCGCCCATCCTTGAAGAAGTTGCCACAGAGTTCGGCGATAAGGTGACAATCGCCAAACTGAATGTCGACGAAAACCAACAAACGGCCGCTAAATTTGGCATCCGCGGTATTCCGACCCTGATGTTATTCAAGGACGGTGAAGTCAAGGCAACCAAAGTCGGTGCGGTATCCAAGTCACAATTGACCGAGTTTTTAAACGAACAGCTGTAATAGATACTCAAACCCACGCGCAGGCCCGCCCGGGTCTGCCATCCCCATCACTCCTCTCTCCTTTTACTCAAATCCATGCATCTGAATGAACTCAAGGCGCAGCACGTCTCGAAACTACTCGAGGTAGCCGCCGGTCTAGAAATAGAAAACGCCAACCGCCTACGTAAGCAAGAACTGATGTTCGCCATCATGAAGCGGCGCGCCAAACAAGGCGAACAAATTTTTGGGGATGGTGTCCTCGAAGTTTTGCCCGATGGATTCGGGTTCTTGCGCTCGCCCGAGACTTCCTACTTAGCCAGTACCGACGACATTTATATCTCGCCGTCACAGATCCGTCGTTTTAACTTACACACCGGTGACTCCATCGAAGGCGAGGTTCGCACACCCAAGGACGGCGAGCGCTACTTTGCGCTCGTTAAGGTGGAAAAGGTCAATGGGTTGCTGCCTGAGGCGATCAAACATCGCATTATGTTTGAGAATTTGACGCCCCTACACCCTGATGAGCCGATGAAGCTTGAGCGCGATATCAAAAGCGAAGAGAACTTGACTGGTCGCATTCTGGATATCTTTGCGCCGATCGGTAAAGGCCAACGTGGTTTGATCGTTGCCAGCCCGAAATCAGGCAAAACGGTGCTGATGCAGCATATTGCCCACGCCATCACCACCAATTACCCCGACGCCGTGATGATTGTGATGCTCGTTGACGAGCGGCCAGAAGAAGTGACGGAGATGCAGCGCACAGTGCGTGGCGAAGTCGTCGCTTCAACCTTTGATGAACCCGCCACCCGCCACGTGCAGGTCGCTGAGATGGTCATTGAGAAGGCCAAGCGTTTGGTTGAACTCAAAAAAGACGTTGTGATCTTGCTCGACTCGATTACCCGTTTGGCCCGTGCCTACAACACAGTGGTGCCCTCATCGGGCAAGGTGCTGACTGGTGGCGTTGATGCCAATGCGCTTCAGCGTCCAAAGCGGTTTTTTGGTGCGGCGCGTAATCTCGAAGAGGGCGGATCGCTCACGATCATCGGCACGGCATTGATTGAGACCAGCAGCCGCATGGACGAGGTGATTTATGAAGAATTCAAGGGCACCGGTAACTCCGAAGTGCACTTAGAGCGTCGCTTGGCAGAAAAGAGAATGTACCCCGCCATCAACTTAAACCGGTCGGGTACGCGCCGCGAAGAGCTCCTCATCAAGGGTGATTTGCTACCCAAGATTTGGGTATTGAGAAAATTCATTCATGACATGGACGACGTCGAAGCAATGGACTTCATCCTCGATAAAATGCGTTCGACCAAGAACAATGCCGAGTTTTTTGAGATGATGAAAAAATAAAGGCCGCTTGGCCTTTATTGAGTCGGCTTGGGTTGGCTACCATTGTTGATGACCTTCTCTTCTGGATCAGGTGCATCTTGTTTTTGACCAGCCGCCGCTTTAGGCGTTTTGCCATTGATTTTGGGGCTCTCCCACGGCCCCGTCACCGAGTATTTGATTGCCATTGCTTTTTCGATTGGGTTACGTAAAAGATATTGTCCGATCAATGCGGTGAGACCGACCAGCGGATTGACCACAAATCCACTCGCGATGGCAGCCCCACTCATGTCGAGGTTTGGTTTCACTTCGGCGTCAAGATTCCAAGTTTCGTTCGCGAGGTTGGCACCACCCACTATAGAAATGGTTGCCACCACGCTATCCACGGTTAGGTTGCGTGTGTCAGCAACACCCGACTTAATGGACGTATCACCCACGATGCTTTGCCAAGGAAAGCCGTCTTTAAATGAGTTATCGGCACCCAAATCCAATTTAAACAAACGATTTAGTGACTGCAGAGACAGCAGCTCAAGCACTCGAGCGCTACTCGAGTCCACGCCATCAAATACACCGTTTTTTAAGTCAATGGCGACCTGAGCATTGAGTTTTCCGTATTCTCTTTGCCACGGAAAACCAGCCCAGTCCACTTTCGCAGTGATGCTGCCTGAACCTTTGCTTATGCGCTTTCCTAACCCCAAGGAATCAGTCATGTCGCCAAGGTTCTTAAGGTTCAGGGCCAACACCGTCGATAGACCTGGGTTGGGGCTGAACCGCAAGACACCAGAAACTTCTACATCGCCATGTGGGTTTTTGATGTGTAATTTTTCTATATGCCACTGAGAGCGATCTGCACTGTTCTCGCCCACTATCTGTAAAGTACCTAACGTAGAACCAAACGCGGTTAACTCATCAATGGTTAGATCTAGCGCCGGTATTTCTGATAGCGCACCGTCTTTAGGCAACGAAGCCATGGCCTGCGCTTTCTCTTCCTCGGTTAGGCCATCTTGCTTTTGACTACCGATGTTGAACTTAGAGAATTTCGCGAGCACTTGGCCGTTAATTTTCCCGTCTTTTGCCTGCCAGCGAACCGTGCCAGAGGTCTGCTTCGATTCTAGTGCCAAGTGGTTCTGGCCATTGCGGCTCATCGTCAAATCGACATCAAGGGCATCCAAAACGGTGTGTGTCCACTTAAATTGTTGGGCACTTAGCTTTGCTGAGCTCAGTGGCGGAAATATCGGCTTCTTTGCTGCCGGTTGAGCCAGGGTGGTTTGTAAACTTTCAGCGAGCGCTAGCCATGGCTCGGCTTGCAACATGTCAAACCGGGCCGCCGCGGCAAACCCTTTTTGTAAAGGGATGGGCGGCTGCCCCACCGATAACGCGACAGCTTCAAACGTAGGCGTGCCAGCGGGCGCTTTTGTGCTGGCTATCCTCGCCTCTAGCGTGGCAAGTGAGCCGAGCTTAATTAGCGCCGTGCCTGGCGCAGACGACGAGCCTTCTTGCCAAGCGATTGTGGTGGCTAATTCAGTGTCCGCGGCTTTAGTGAAAGGCTTGGGCAACATCATTTCAGTGCCCTTTAAAGACGACGTAAAAAGCATATTCTGCGGTTTACCCTTTGGCGCGTTGAAACTTACCTCAAAAGGCAGCTGTCCTTTAACGACTTGATTGATCGCCGTTGTGTTGGTGAGCTTTGCCAACTGCGGCCACGATAAGTCACCTTTAACCAGCACGGTTTGTGTCGACTCATTAATCCCACCGCTGACCGCTATCTGGCCCTCTAGCCAGGAACCCTTCAAGCCTTGGGCAGTAAAGCCTTTCTCGGTAATAACAGCCGTTCCCTCATTCACAGTCACTGAGGGTAACGCCGCATAACCAATCTCGCCACCATTGATATCCAATGCCGTGCGAAACGTGGTGCTATCAAAGTCCTCAATATTCATTTGAATCGTTAAAGGCACCGACCACTGTCCAGCGCCTGACAAGTCATCGATAAATGCCGGGGTTAAGTCCTTGAGCGCGGTTTGCGTTAAAAGAGCCAGATAGGATTTGGCAGGCGCTGTGGTTTGCGCATCTATCGACAGCACGGGGCTGTCGACAATAGCGATAAGGTCGGCAGACAGTCGCGTGATTGAGACTCGCTCACCCTTGGGCATCTGCAAAGCACCGGCGCTGGTTCGCACGCTGATGCGGTCCTTGACCATACTGAGGCTGCCTTTCAAGTCGACTAGGGGCGGCCAACCCAACCCACCTTTTCCTTTGGGCGGGGCATAGTCTAGTGACCAGTCCTGAAAGGTGCCATCAACAGTGAACACACCCGGATCGCCAGCACCCGCGTAGGGGAAGTCCGCCACCGACCCTTTGACCTTGAAACCCGCTTGGGAGACCATGCCGCGCTTGAAAGCCTGCGACATCCACTGTTCGGCTTCTTGACTGATTGCACTCGACAGGTATCGAGGCAGCGTCCTTAGGTCAAACCTAGCCAAGGTGCCCTCGATATCGATTTGTCCGCTACTAAGCCGACTATCCCGTTGCCATTGGCCACTCATTTGAATCAAACCATCACCATTAGCGATCGAGATGTCGTCGGCGGTCACCGACAATCCCTCGGCGCTCGGACGCGCAATGACGCTGTCAACCTTGAATGTGTCGATAGACAGGCTTTCCAACTCAGCTGACAGGTGATTGATCAACACCTCGCTGGCTGCCAAATCAAGTGCCAAACGGGCACTTGCCAGCGGCTTTTTCACCCACGCTTTAGCATCTGGGGTGTCCCATAAAACCCCTAGTGGGCCCGTTATACGCGTCTGAGCTTGATTCACCTGCCAAGCCAAAGGGCTCTGCTCTACCTCACCGCCCAGCTCAACACCTGCCCCGCTGCCCACCCCGCCACCTGATAAACCCGTCGCGCTGAGGTCTACCGTCACGGTATCAATCAAGCCGTCCTGCCAGTTGACCCACGCACGCCCCCCAAAGACACCCTTGATGTCGGGCAAGCTTACCCAAGGTTTAAGCGCACCAATATCAAGACGCGGCAACGCCATAAACACCTCCGCATCGATCGATCGCCTATCTAACAGGTTCGACGACCCGCCTAACCGATCCAATTCGATGGACAGCTCGATCGACTCGCCGAGGGCTGTTGGTAACGATGATTGAATGTCTATGCGGTGTGACAACAATCTGTTTTCTAGGGATATGCCAATATTCGTCAAAATAATTGGCGGTGAGTCATCTTGTTGATTGACCCACGTCACCTTGGCTTGGGTAAAATCAATACGGCCTTGTTTAGTTAGCCAACTCAGCACACGTTGCGTCGCGACCGGATCTGAGGGGGTACTCAGGTCAATGTCAAAACCCGCGAGTCTGATCAAACCGCTGGTTTGTTTGACGGCTGTCAGATCGAATTGATCTATTCCAATGTAGCGAAACACGGGTTCGAAGTGCAGAAGGCTGCGCCACGAAAAAATGGCCTGCGCCGCCGTTATCACCAAGTTCGCAGAGCCGTCTTCATCAAGCACAGACAAATCGCGCAAACTCAACACCGGGCTAAGTGACCGCCATTGGGCCTCGATTTCGCCGATCTTGACAGGTGCCCCTATCGACTCGGTCAGCACCGCTTCTATATCAGGGCGCCACTGGTCTACTCGCGGCAAAACCCAATAACGGGTAAACAGCAAGGCTGCGGCGCTCACGAAATAACCGAGCACCAGCACAATCAGACCGAAACGAATAATAGGCTTAAGCAAATTCAATGTATTTTTGCAGCTAAATCAAACAACGTTAATCATGCCTTCAGTTTACTCGTCAAACTCGGCACTCATAAAGAGTGCCGGTACAATCATTTTATGCCCGTTCGAAACATTCAGGTCCCAATGTGAGCAAAGCCAATCTTGATTCGACCCTTCTGTGGTCAGGCGCCCTGAGGCGACGCGTCCATGCCGATGAGTCTTTTGCTCTGTGGCTGCACACAGCCAGTGAGCAGCCGGTAGACAGCGCCCGCATCGATCACTGGTTTGTCGAAATGGCTGGCGACGAACCTGCGACGACTCATCTGAGCGTGAGCGACTGCCGTCGTGTCCTGAGACAGCTTCGCGAGCGCGTTTTCTACACGGTGATGGTGCGCGACATCAGCCAAAAAGCCGACTTGGCCGAGGTCACCGAGGCCATGACGGCGCTGGCCGATCTTGCCGTCTCTCAAGCCTACCGATCTGTCGTTGACGCACTGGTCGACATACACGGCACGCCGCGCGAGTCTGAAACGGGTCGCCCGCAGGAAATGATCGTCGTGGGTATGGGAAAACTCGGGGGCTGCGAGCTAAACGTGTCCTCAGACATTGATCTCGTGATGCTTTACGGCGAAGAGGGCCAAACCGATGGGCCGCGCCCGATTTCTCATCACGAATTTTACGGCAAACTCACGCGCCACATGATGCCCATCATCTCTGAGCTCGATCAGCATGGTCAAGTGTTTCGCACCGATTTGCGTTTGAGACCTGACGGCGATGGCGGGCCGCTGGCATGGAGCCTAGACGCCTTTGAACAATACCTATTCACGCAAGGTCGTGAGTGGGAGCGTTACGCCTGGTTAAAAGGGCGCGTTATACCGACAAAGGCTTGGCCCGATAGTGAGAGTGAGCTAACAATTCAGCAAGTTGAAAGCATGCGCTTGCCTTTCGTCTACAGAAAATATTTTGATTTTGATGCGCTCGCCGCCCTAAGAGATCTCAGGCAACGCATTCGTCAAGATTGGCAGCGTCGGGCGTCAGCACGCAATGGGCTAGACACCGAACGCAATATCAAACTCGGCGATGGTGGTATCCGTGAAATCGAGTTTGTGGTTCAGCTCACGCAGCTGATTCGCGGCGGAAAAATGCCTACCCTGCAGCAGCGCAATCTCTTGTGCGCCCTGCAAGTGCAGCAACGGGCGGGGTTGGTGCCAGACACCGTGGCACAAGATTTGGAGGCGGCTTACTTGTTTTTGAGGCGCTTGGAGCATCTGTTGCAGTATCGGGAGGATGCCCAAACCCACCTCTTGCCTGAGGATGCGTCGCTGCGATTGGCATTGGCCGCTGCCATGGGGCTACCCGCAGATGAGTTTGAAAAGACGATGGCCGATCATCGGCAACGCGTTGCCGCGGTGTTTCGTGATGCCTTTCGCTTGGCCGGTTTGGCTCAGGCAGAATCGCCAGAGCCCGACGCACACAAGGCCGACACGAGCGCGGCTGACCCATCAGACCCCGCGACCAAGCTCGACGGGACATTTGATCCGAACCAAACCAATATAGACACCATCCTCACTTCGTTTGGCGATGAGGCACAAGCGTTACACAAGAACATCGACGTCTTTTTAGACGGCCACCGCATTCGAAGCCTCTCGACGCAGAGCCGTCATCGTATTGATGAGCTTTTACCCTTGTTGCTGCAGGCGGCGCTCGCCACAGAAACCCCCAAAACCACCACCCTACGTCTACTTGACCTGATTGAAACCATTGCCCAACGCAGCGCCTATCTGGCCCTGCTCGTTGAGTTTCCACAAACACTGATTCGGGTGGCTGGGCTGATGGCGGCTAGCCCCTGGGCCGCCCAATACGTGATTCAGCACCCCGTGGTGCTAGATAGTTTGATTGATTGGCGTACGCTGATGGAACCCATCGACTTTGATCGGGTGAAGGCCCATCTGAACGCGGATATGGGTGCGTGTTTGCTCGCGGATGGCGAACCAGACATTGAGCAACAAATGAATTTGATGCGTGACTTACAGCGTCAAATCAGCTTTCAGCTGCTGGCACAAGATATCGCAGGGGTCCTGTCCATTGAGGCGCTCGCTGATCAGCTGTCCGCCCTCGCTGACATGATCCTTGATCAGACCTTAAGTTGGGTTTGGCCGTTGGTGCTGCACTGCCCCGCTGACAAAGCCCCACCACCTAAATTTGCCATCATCGCGTATGGTAAGCATGGCGGCAAAGAGTTGGGCTACTCCTCGGACCTAGACTTGGTGTTTCTATTTGATGACCCCGATGAAAACGCAGCCGAGCACTACGCCAAACTAGCCCGACGATTGGCCTCTTGGCTATCGACCATGACGTCCTCGGGCCGACTCTACGAGGTCGACCTACGGCTGCGCCCCGATGGTGATGCCGGCTTACTGGCCGTGTCAATCGAGGCGTTTGAGCAATATCAAAAGCAACATGCTTGGGCTTGGGAGCATCAGGCCATCACCAGGGCCCGTTTTGTGGTCGGTGATCCGCAAGTTGGCGCAGCATTTGAAAAGATACGTGAGGAGGTTTTGACGCGACCGAGAGATCCTGAGACGCTAGCGCACGAGGTGCGCGCCATGCGCCGTAAGATCAGCGAAGGCCATCCCAACAAAACCCCTTTATTTGATTTGAAACACGACGCCGGCGGCATGGTTGACTTGGAGTTTGTCACTCAGTACCTCGTGCTGCGCTACGCCGCTCAAGAGCCTGCGCTGATCCCCAATCTGGGTAATATTGCGTTGCTTGGCATCACTGAGAAGCTGGGCCTGATTTCTACATCGGTGGCCACGAATGCCATCGCGGCCTATCGAAGCCTGCGTAAAAAACAACACGCCCTGCGCCTGCAAGGTGCCGAGCGTGCCCGGATCTCACCGCAAGAAATGGCACAAACCCGCCAGGCTGTCAGGGCCTTATGGGAATCAGTGCTCGACGGCGACCGTTAAGAGACTGCGACAAGAGACCTTAACTCATCGTGGGTTGGCGCATGGCTCTCAAGTAGATCCATGACACGCCCACAATAGCGGCTGGGGCCAAGGCGATCAAAAAGGCCAACACATAGTCCACTAGCCCGCGCAGATCCCCCACCGGCGCCATGGTCCAGACCGGCACAAACGGCGTCAGGATCGCCGCCACCACCACCGTCAGTGCGATGCCACTGAGCAGCAACTTTCCCATGGGCAGACCACGGGAGCGAGCATGCAATATCGCGCGCACCAGCATGATCAACAATAAAACGGCGACCGCCGCACCCAGCACACTGAGCCACCCAAAGGTTTCCCAAAGCGTCACCACCATCATTGGTATCGAGATTTCTTCCATGATTTTTGTCTCCTCGTTTAGCCGTAACCGCGCAACATCGCACGGTAGGTCCCTAGCAAAGCTTTTTCTTCAATGAACCACGAAATCCACAGTTCCTCGAGCGGATCAATAAAGGGGAATGACGGCGTTAGGTTGCCTGCATAGTCAAACTCAACCAGCATGGCCTTACCGAGCCCAGTCACCATGGGGCAAGACGTGTAGCCATTGTAGACTTTTGGTGAGACCTGACCGTTGGCGGCGGCGATCATGTGATCGACCGCCACGGGCACCTGCCACTTAACGCTCGCAGCGGTTTTGCCGCGTGGCACACCGGCGACGTCCCCTACCGCAAAAACGTTGGGATAGCGCGGGCTGCGTAAATTTTCTGGGCTGACCTCGATCCAACCTTCGGCGGCATTGGGTCCGCTTTGCCAGGGCAATGGACTGCGCCTTACCGCTTCGGGCGCACTCATGGGTGGAATCACATGAATCATGTCGTAATCTAGAGTCACCGCTCCGTTGGGCGTGCGGTAGATCGCTCGCTTGGCATCGGGATCAATGGCCGTGAGCACATGGTTATAAAACGGCTCAATGTCACGTTCCTCAAAAAGCATTTTGACTTTGGCGTCAACCGGCGCAATCGCAAACAACCCTTGGTTATGGGCGGCGTAACGGATTTTGCAATTGCCCCTAACCCCAGCCCGACGGGCCAAATCATCTGTGATGAAGGTCATCTTCAGGGGAGCGCCCGCGCATTTCATTTCTGTGGCGGGACGGCCAAACCAAGCGACGCCACCAGTTTTTAAATAGTCACTAATCACTCGGTGAGAGACCCCTGCGGCTTGGGGACCCGCATAAATACTGGCAATCCCTTTGCTGCCGATTAGCCGAGCATCCATGCCCTCAATCTTGTCGTAGTCCAACGCCAGGCCCGTTGTCACAAACAACCAGTCATAGCGATACCGTTTGCCGCTGGCATCGGTCACGCTATTGCCCTCAGGATCAAATTCAGCGATATTTTGCTCCACCCAGTTCACACCCGAAGGGATGTACTTACCTGTGGTTTCCACGGTCTGGTTCGGTTTCCACCAACCCGCACCGACGAGCGTCCACCCCGGCTGAAAGTAGTGATCTCGACGGGCATCAAAAATGGTGATTTTGGCGTTTGGCATTTGCCTAGCCAGACGCGCGGCGATGGACAAGCCGGCGGCACCGGCACCCACGATCATCACGTCAGCCCGAACATTGGCCATGGCCACGGGTGGCGATCCTATGCCCGCCGCGCCAAGGGCGGCCGCACCGAGTAGAAAGGTGCGTCGATCAATTTTTGGTGTCATCCTTGTGCTCTCCTCTAGGCCGAGTGCGTTTGATAAGCGGCGGGCGTCGGACCCTACATTCGGCTCACACGTCAAAGCACGGTACGCATCGCACTGGTCGTGAACTTGTCACCAACTTGTCACGAACGTTTTACAAACTTGTCACGGACTTTTTCTCAAGGGTCTAAGCCATTACACTATGAGTTCATAAAATTTAGATTGATCTGGATCAAGCAATGTCTGACCCTTTGCATAACCCTTTGCATGACCCATTGCGCCCTGGCCTGACACTGCCCGCCGGGCGCGAACGCGTGCTGCTGCACTCGTGTTGTGCCCCTTGCTCTGGCGAGGTCATGGAAGCCATGCTGGCCAGCGGCATCCGCTACGACATCTTTTTTTACAACCCCAACATTCATCCTGTCAAAGAGTACGAAATCCGCAAACAAGAAAACATCCGCTTCGCTCAGGAGCACGGCGTGGGTTTCATTGATGCCGATTACGATGTTGATAATTGGTTTGAACGTATCAAAGGCCTAGAAAACGAACCCGAGCGCGGCGAACGCTGCACCCAATGCTTTGATATGCGGTTTGAGAGGACGGCTCTGTACGCGCATGAGAACGGTTATGACACCATCACAAGTTCCTTGGGCATCTCGCGCTGGAAAGACATGAATCAAATCAACGGTTGCGGTGAAAGAGCGGCTGGCCGTTACCAAGATTTGTTGTACTGGACTTATAACTGGCGTAAAAACGGCGGCTCACAACGGATGATAGAGATCAGCAAGCGCGAACAGTTCTACCAGCAAGAGTATTGCGGCTGTGTCTATTCGCTCAGAGACACCAACCGCCACCGTCTCTCGCAAGGCCGTGATCGCATTGAAAGGGGTGTGAAGTTTTACGGCAAAGTTGACAATAGCTGAGACAGGCGTCCAACCCTGATTTGCTGCGCCACCAGATAGTCGCCTAGGGCATCGCTAGTCAAGGCCTGGTACTCGGCCACACGGGCCTGGCCAATCGGATCGCCAGGCAGTGCCCGTGTTGACGGATGCGTCATGATCAGCGCGCCACTGTCGCAGTGGGCGCACCACGATTGAAACATCTCAAAGAAAGGCGGATGTGGGCGGGTGAAGTCATAAACGCCAGCAAACCCACGATTACTGGCCCAGCCATGTCGTTTGACCTGCTCAGCCAAAGTGGCCATGCCTAGGTGACCAATGACCCACGTTTTGACCCGGCTCACCCAGGGTCCTTGTGTATACATGGCAGGCGGCAGTCGCGTATCACGTATCCACAACGGCCCTCGGTTATAGCGCTGCGCGAAGGTCTCAACGAGCACATCCCGGATGATAGGTAGTTGGTGGATATGTAGGTGACCATCAACATAATCTGGGCCCCGTCCAAACAGGGTTTCAAACCGATCCAGTTGACGCTCAACACCAGCACGAACCCATGATTTGTCCAATAACCTGGCATGCGCGCGCAGGATCAGCGTCCATAAGGGCATGACCTGCTTTGTGCTGAGATCGCCAATGGCGTCAGTGAAATTTAGGTGCAGTCCGATGTCTAACGGCAGCGCCGATAAGACGTCAGCCGCCTGCTCGAGTGATGCGCCATCGACCAACACACTGGTCGCGGTCAGTCGTCCCCTGATAGCAAGGTCTACAATGGCCTCGTTGACCGCGTCGTCCACACCATAGTCATCGGCGCAGATGGCAATTGCTCGGGGCTCATTGCCAGACTTACTGGCTGCTACCCTTTGCCTTGGGTCCGTCATGTTGAGTCCGTCACGTTGAGTCCGTCATGTTGGATCCGTCATTTTTAAAAGCAGTTACCTAGTTACCTGTCCATGAAAAAACTATCACACCAACTCAGTTCATTTGTGCTCGTCGGCGCCTCTGCCGCACTGGTGCATTGGCTGGTGGTGGTCACCTTGGTTTCAAGCGCCGCTTGGCAGCCTTTAACGGCTAACGTCATTGGTTGGCTAGTGGCCTTTAATGTTTCTTATTCGGGTCATTATTTCCTCACCTTTCGTGCCCTTCAATCAGGTCTCAAGTCCAGTTTACCGAGATTTTTTGTGCTGTCGGGTATGGGCTTTCTCGTCAATGAAACCGCCTATGCCATCCTACTGCGAGAAACCAGCATGCCCTACGAATGGCTGTTAGGGATGATCTTGATTGGGGTAGCGGTCTTGACCTTCATTTTTAGTCGCTTTTGGGCTTTCGCCGCTCGCCATTGAGCCATCGGTTTTCTTAACCAAGTACAGCGGGCGACCTTTGACCTCTTCAAAGATGCGGGCCACGTACTCACCGACAATACCCAACGACAAAAGATTGATACCGGAAAAGAACAACAAGATCGTCACGATGGTTGGCCAACCCGCCACGGCGTTTTTAAACAGCAAGTATTCCACCACAATGTAGGCGCCGTAAAAAAACGAACAAATAGACACCACAAACCCAACCACACTCACTGCCCGCAAAGGCCAGGTGGTGAAAGACATCAGACCCGCGAGGGCCAAACGCCAAAGCTTGATCACACTGAAGTGGCTAGTGCCCTTGTGGCGGCCTTGCGGCATGTAAGGCAGGGCCTCAGCATCAAATCCGACCCAGGCGTAGAGTCCTTTCATGAATCGACTGCGTTCTGGCAATCGCAGTAAGGCTTGAACCACAGCGCGGTCCATAAGCCGAAAATCGCCCGCATGAGGTGGCACTTGTACATTGCCTTCGATGCGTAACAAGGAATAAAACAACCGAGTGCCTAGGCGTTTGCCCCAGGGTTCGTCTTCACGACTTTCACGCACGGCATAAACCATGTCAACGCCTTGCTCCCAGCGCGCCACCATGGCGGCTAACAGCGATGGTGGGTGCTGCAGGTCGGCGTCCATCAGCACCACCATGTCGCCGACAGCCGCCTCGATACCGGCCGTGAGTGCGGCTTCTTTACCAAAATTACGCGACAATTGTAAATACCGAAAGCCAGGCGACTGACACCAATGTTGCATCAGCATCGCTGTCTGATCACGGCTGCCATCGTCCACCACCACCACCTCCCAATCCGCGCCGATCGCAATCAACGCCCCCTGCAACTGGGGTAACAAGGCGCTTAGGTTATCGCGTTCGTTGTAAGCGGGCACGACCACAGATAGGCGCGCGTGCGCAGCACGGCGAACAAGTTGTGGCGGCTGCCTTGGGGCGGGTGTCATGGGGTCAGTCATAAAGTCGCACGAGAATAGTCAAAGCCAACCAATAATACCTGTTTGAGTTAGGCACAGGAAAGCAGGACTTATTTTCTTCCCAACTGGTTCACACACCCACCGGTTCATTTTCGGTGTCGGAGGATGGACGGTTTTTGTTCCGATGCGCCACCAGACGGTTGATCTGAGTGCGGCTTTACTCAATGGCCATGATCCGGACACCCGCTTCAAAGACCCACTCGATCGCCTACCAACGCAGCCCACCCGTTTCAGACGCAACTACATATTAGAAAGGGCTGCAGGTAAAAAAATCTGATGTGGTGATGCGACCTGTCTTTTAGGCAGAGCGGGTCAGACACACTTGTCTGACCCGCAAAACGCGCTCGCGCGTTATTTTTTTGTGGTTACTGCCACTGCTACTGTTGTTGCTGTTGACGTTGCTGTTGCTGTTATTGCAGGGTTCGCTCAAAGACAAAATGTCCGTCCTTATAGTCGACTGGGACCACATCTTTGGGACCGAACTTCCCTTCCAAGATACGCTTGGAAATGGGGTTTTCTAGTTTTTGCTGAATGGCGCGCTTGAGCGGTCGAGCGCCGAACACCGGATCAAAACCTGCACGGGCTAATTCAGCGACAGCCGCGGGCGTGATTTCCAGTTGCATTTCTTGTTCATGAAGGCGCTGCGACAATCGTTCGATCTGAATGGTGGCGATTTTTTCAATGTGCTGACTTTGCAGGGCATGAAACACCACCACCTCATCAATACGATTGAGAAACTCAGGTCGGAAGTGCGCCTTGAGCTCATCCCAAACCACTTCTTTGATCGCTTCATAGGCGCTGCCGACCATGCTCTGAATGTGTTGTGAGCCCAAGTTGGAAGTCATCACGATGACCGTATTCCTAAAATCCACTGTGCGGCCCTGTCCATCGGTCAAACGCCCATCATCGAGAACTTGAAGCAACACGTTAAAGACGTCAGGGTGGGCTTTTTCTACCTCGTCGAGCAACACCACGCTATAGGGTTTGCGTCGCACCGCTTCGGTTAAGTAGCCACCCTCTTCATAACCCACGTACCCCGGGGGGGCACCGATCAAGCGCGCCACAGAGTGCTTTTCCATGAATTCGCTCATGTCGATGCGGATCAAGTGCTCGTCTGAGTCAAACAAAAAGTCAGCCAAGGCTCGCGTTAACTCGGTCTTGCCAACACCGGTTGGGCCTAAGAACAAAAATGACCCATACGGACGAGCTGGATCCGCCAAGCCAGCACGCGAGCGGCGAATCGCGTCAGCGACCAAGGTCACGGCCTCATCTTGCCCAACCACTCGCTGGTGCAGACGCTCTTCCATTTTGAGTAACTTCTCACGCTCACCGGTCATCATCTTTGCCACAGGAATACCGGTGGCACGCGCGACCACTTCAGCAATTTCCTCGGCACCCACCTGGGTGCGCAGCAATTGCGGCTTGGCGGTGTCACGCCCGTCAGCGTTTCGCTCGGCCGTGCTTAAACGTGCTTCTAGCGCGGGTAATTTGCCATATTGCCATTCAGCGAGTTTGTCGAACTGCCCTTTTCTTTGCAGATCAGCCATTTCAGCCCGCGCACGCTCAATCTCTTCCTTGATGACTTGGGTGCCTTGGACGGCCGCTTTCTCGCTTTTCCAGATTTCTTCGAAATCGTTGTACTCGCGCTGCAACTCCTTGAGTTCTTTCTCTAAGATTTGCAAGCGACGCTGAGAGGCCTCATCGGTCTCTTTTTTAACAGCCTCGCGCTCAATTTTTAACTGGATGATGCGCCGGTCAAGGCGATCCATGACCTCTGGCTTGGAGTCGATCTCCATGCGGATGCGGGCTGCTGCCTCGTCGATTAAGTCAATGGCTTTGTCAGGCAAGAACCGATCGGTGATGTAGCGGTTAGACAACTCAGCGGCAGCAACAATGGCCGGATCCGTGATCTCTACGCCATGGTGAACCTCATACTTCTCTTGCAGGCCTCGCAAGATCGCGATGGTCGATTCCACGTTTGGCTCTTCCACAAGCACCTTCTGAAAACGGCGCTCGAGGGCGGCGTCTTTTTCAATGTATTTGCGGTATTCGTCCAAAGTGGTGGCACCGATGCAGTGCAACTCACCCCTGGCCAAGGCCGGCTTGAGCATGTTGCCTGCATCCATGGCGCCTTCGGCTTTGCCGGCACCGACCATGGTGTGTAATTCATCAATAAAAACGATATTGCTGCCATCGTCTTGGGACAACTCTTTGAGCACGGCTTTGAGCCGTTCTTCAAACTCACCCCGATACTTGGCCCCCGCCAGCAAACTAGCCAAGTCCAGCGACAAGACTTTTTTACCTCGTAAGGACTCAGGCACCTCGTCATTGACAATGCGTTGCGCCAGTCCTTCAACGATGGCGGTCTTACCCACCCCAGGCTCGCCAATCAGCACTGGGTTGTTTTTGGTGCGGCGCTGCAGGATTTGGATGGCGCGGCGGATTTCGTCATCGCGACCGATGACTGGATCTAGTTTGCCCTCGCGGGCACGCTCGGTCAGGTCCATGGTGTACTTGGCGAGTGCCTCGCGCTTGCCCTCACCTTCTTGATCTGTCACCGGGTTGCCACCCCGAACGGCATCGATTGCCGCTTCTAGTGGTTTGCGTTGCAGGCCGACATCGGACAGGGCACGACCGACCATCCCTTTATCATCGAGCAAAGACAATAGGAACAGCTCGGTGGGGATGTAAGCGTCACCGCGCTTGGCCGCTTCTTTGTCAGTACGCGTCAAAATCGCTTGTAGATCTCGGCTGATCTGTAAATTACCTTCACCACCTTGCACTTGTGGCAGGCTATCGATCGCCGTCTGTAAAGCGGGCGTTAACCGATTCACCGCGGCGCCAGCGCGCGCCAATAAACTGCCAACCCCACTATCTGGGTCGGCTAGCATGGCTGATAAAACGTGTGCGGGCTCGATGTACGGATTGTCGTTTCGGGCCGCTAGGCTCTGCGCATCGGCGAGCGCCTGTTGGAACTTGGTGGTCAGTTTGTCAAATCGCATGATTCAGACTCCTTGGTCAGGGCTTGATCTGCTGTCACCACAATCGTTGCCCGTTAGCATGGCTTTTAAATCCATATCTCCTTTATATAGGGTTATTTAGATATTTTTCAATCATGGTTGACGTTTGATTTGACGTTTGCTTTGACGCTTGGCCTGCCAATGAACCCTTTGTGGCCTCCGTGGCCCCTGCGGCCCCTCTCATACGGGGGACGTGAATGCTCGTCGTCTGAATCTACTACCTGTGCCAAGTCGATTTTTAAAATCCACACCCAGACCGCGTTTAATGCCAAAATTAACTGAGGTGATGGTCATTGGGGTCGCTGGGGTTGCTGGGGCCATTATGGCCGTAATTGCCGTAAGGGTCACCATGGCCCGAGCCTTTCTGTTTTTTCTGCGAGCCTCATGACCAAAAGATATAAACGAGTCCCTGTGACAAGTGAAGCAACTCACTGCTCTACCTGCATGCTTGGTAGCGCCTGTTTGCCAGCGGGTATGCCCCGCCATGAGGTTGAGCAACTCGACCAGCTGGTGCAAGAACGGATCACCCTAAAAAAGGGACAGCGGTTATACCAAGCCGGTGACGAATTGGATGCGCTGTATGGCCTTCGTTTGGGATCGGTCAAGACCCAGCTAGAAGAGGCTAGTGGTCAAACGCAAATCACCGGTTTTTTCTTGCCAGGTGAGTTAGTGGGGCTTGATGGCATGCCAGAGGCTAGACACTCCTCAAACGCCGTCGCCATGGAAGACACAGAGGTCTGCGTGGTCAGGCTAACGGACATCGATGAAATCAGTCGTTCTGTGCCTGCTTTACAGCAACAGGTCCGGCGCATCATGAGCAAAGAGATCACCCGCTCTCACCAAGTGTTGCTCGCGCTCGGCTCTATGCGGGCTGAGGCGAGGCTAGCGGCGTTTCTATTGAATCTATCGGAGCGATTGGCGGCATTGGGCTATTCACCCACCGATTTTCTGATGCGCATGAGCCGTGAAGAGATCGGTAGTTACCTTGGCCTCACCTTGGAAACCGTGAGCCGCTTGTTTTCTCGCTTCGCTCGCGAAGGACTGATTCGCATCAACCAGCGCGAGGTTCGCATTCAGGATGTAGCTGCCTTGAAAGAAATCAGCAGTCAGACGGCTTGAAACAAATCCTTACGCACAAAATCAAGCAGGTAATTCTCATCTAAGGCGGCGCGTCCAAGCCGAGCGGCCCAATATTTGGCGCCCCCACCCGCACGATTCCATTCGTATAGCCGGCGTGTGTAGATCTGCAGATCATATTCGTGGGTCACACCGATCGCACCGTGCACCGCATGCGCGACGTTGGCAATACGCACCGCTGCGGCGCTCGCTTGTGACTTCGCCAGCGCGGCCGTGTTGGGTAATGGCACCCAAGCTTGATCGCTTGTCGATTGGCAGCCCAACTGGGTGGCCATGCGAATGCCGTAGACCCGTTCGGCCATTTCAGTGATCTGTTGTTGCACTGCTTGCAATCGGCCGATGGGTTTGCCGAACTGCACGCGGTCATTGGCATAGGTCAAAGTCATTTCGAGAATGCGGTCACTCGCCCCCGCAATCAGCACCGCCAAGCCCAGCGCCAAACCGTGGCTCACCGTCTCACGTGGCAGACGACCAATAACCGACGTGGTGACAACCGCACCTTGCCAAGTTAAGTGCGCATCAAAACTGCCTTGCCCCCCCACCGCTTCTTGCGTGGCCTGATTAGCTGGCAATAGGTAAGTGGTGTCATGGTCTTGCAAAAGAACATGAGTGGCCAGCAAGCCGCCTTGCACCAGCCGGGCGGTAAGTACGCCGTCGGCGCTATGGCTGACAGCGGTGGCTAGTGCGATGGGGCCATCGGGAGTTTCGTGCTCGCCCTCAGCCAAACAGGCGCGCGCAAACAAGGTTTGTGCGATCGGATAAGGCACCGCATGGCGACCTGCGGCAAACAGGACGCCCCAAGCGTCTTGCCAACCCAATCCAGCCCCGCCGGCCGACTCCGGCACCAAAATATCCAGAAATCCAGAGGACTCAAGGGCCGACCAAATCGCCACATGCTCCTCATTCTTTTCTAGCTGCCGAATCTGAGCGGGTGAGCAGGTTTCGCTCAACAACCGATCAAAGGTATCTAATAATTCCATCTGCACCGCGCTCACCTCAATGCCAAACCGCGGGCAATAATGCCACGCAAAATCTCACGTGTACCGCCCCTTAACGAGAACGTGACACCCATCTGTTCCAGATACGCCAGCGCTCTCAATAATTCCCCAGAGACGGCAAACTCGGGGCGTGCGCCTAACCAGTCGGATATGCAGCGCACGAGCCGTTGCTCAAAGTCAGTGCCATAGTCCTTGACCACCGAGGCCTCAACCGCCGGACTATGCCCATCCACCAAGCGTTGGGTCACTGCCAAAGACATGCCCCGCAGAGCGCTCATTTCACCGAGCAAATCACCCAACATTGAGAGCGTTTCTTCATCATCAATGCCTGCGGCACGCACTTCCCCTACCCAGGCATTGAGCAAAGCCATGCTGGAGTAAATGCGTTCGGGGCCACTGCGTTCAAACGCCAGTTCCGCGGTGCATTGCTCCCAGCCCTGCCCCTCATGCCCAATCAGGGCATCGGGGGCTAACTGCACATCGTCAAAGAAAACCTCATTGAAGTGGGTGTCACCTGACATGTCGACAATCGGTCTGATGGTGATGCCAGGCAAAGACAGGTCAACAATCACCTGAGACAAGCCTTTGTGGCGATCAGCCGGCTCGCCGCTCGTGCGCACAAGCGCAATCATGTAATGGCACTGATGGGCGTAGGTGGTCCAGATTTTGCTGCCGTTTAGTAACCAGCCTTGCTCATTGGGTTGCGCTTTGGTGCGAATACTCACCAAGTCAGACCCGCTGTTGGGCTCACTCATGCCAATACAAAAGAAGGCATCGGCCTGGCAAATGCGCGGCACATAAAACGCTTGTTGCTCGGGGGTGCCGTAGCGCATGATCAACGGCGCGCTTTGCCGATCAGCGATCCAATGCGCGGCAACAGGTGCACCTGATGCGAGCAATTCTTCAGATAAGACAAACCTCGCAAAGTAATCTTTGCCTGCGCCACCGTGGGAAGGCGGAATGGTTAAACCCAACCAACCCTGTTTGGCCAGCTTCTGGCTGAACGCAATGTCCGAACCCATCCAAGAGCGTGCCCTTTGTTCGGTGGACATCCCTGTCAGTTCATGGTCTAGGAATTGTCTGACTTCTTGCCGAAAGGCGTTTAAGCCTGCTGGCTCAGCGACGTAATCAAGTGGATACAACATGACGCGAGTCACCTCCTTGTCTGCACTCAGGTATTATCGTTCGATTAAACACGTCGGACCCAGCGGTCAGCTTTTGTTTTGTTGAACCAGCACTTAATGACCACTAGAAAATCCGACTGAGCTGGACTTTGACACACATGAAAAACACAACTCAAACAGACCAAACCGCCAACCACAATCCCAAACATAAGCCCAACCAGAATCCCAACCAAAATCCCAACCAATGCGCTTTAGAAGGCATCCGCATTCTGGATTTAACGGCGATTGTGTTCGGTCCTTATGCCAGTCAAACCCTGGCCGACTATGGCGCGGAAATCATCAAAGTTGAAGCGCCTGCGGGCGAGTCAACACGCTACACGGGGCCCTCGTACGAAAAAGGGCTGTCCGCTATTTTTCTTGGTGTTAACCGCAACAAACAAAGCCTTTGCTTAGACCTCAAGCAACCAGCTGCGATCGATGCCTTGCTCAAATTGGTCGATCAAGCTGATGTCATCATGCACAGCATGCGCCCTCAAAAAATGGCAGCCTTAGGTCTTGACGCCAAAACATTAATAGAGCGTAACCCACGTTTGATCTATGCGGGCCTTTATGGGTTTGGCGAAGGCGGTGCCTATGCGGGCAAACCCGCCTATGACGACCTCATCCAAGGCATGAGTGGCGTGGTTGACTTGATGCAGCGTCAATCCGAGCAGGCGCGCTATTTCCCAACCATTGCAGCAGATAAGACCTGTGCTTTGGTGGCCGTGCAAGCGATCTTGGCTGCTTTGTTTCAAAGAGAACGCACGGACAAGGGTCAGTTCATCGAAATCCCCATGTTTGAAACCATGACCTCGTTTCTTTTGGTTGAGCATTTTTACGGGATGCATTTGGCGGATAGACAGGAACCAGCTGGGTATCCCCGCGCGCTCACCAAGTGGCGCCAGCCCTACCGCAGCGCCGATGGCTTGATCAGTGTGATGCCTTATACGGATCGTCATTGGCAACTGTTCTTCAAAGCCGCGGGCTTTGATCAATATGCCGAAGATCCAAAGTTCGCCACGATTCAAGCGCGCACTGAGCACATTGCTTTTGTTTATGAAACCCTAGGCACCATCATCGCCACACAAACCTCGGCGTATTGGCTTGCGTTGTGCGAGCAGGCGCAGATCCCTGCCGCGGCGGTCAACCGCTTGGAAGATTTGCCCAATGACCCCCATTTGAAAAGTGTTGGCATGTTCCAAGACGTCAAAGATGAGCACGGCAATACCTATCGGTTTGTGCGCAATCCGGTCACGATGCAAGCCTCTAAGGTCAATCCTAGCCTCGCGCCGCGGCTCGGCCAACATACGCAGGCTTTGTTGCGCGAAGCGGGCCTGTCAGACGAAGTCATCGCGGACATGCTTCGTACAGGTGCTGCCAAGAGTGGTTGAATATCGGTGGAAAAGCGGTTGAACGACAGTTAAACGACAACTCAAATTGAACCAAGCAAACGAAAACTAAAAGCCCAAACCGTTGATAACGGTTTGGGCTTTTTTAAAAGACAGCCGAGAACGATTGATTAGACCGTCGTTGGTTCGGCCTCGAACTGAGCCTCTTCGGTCGAGCCCGTTAGCGCCGTGGTGGAGGCTTTGCCACCCTCGATGGTTTGCGTCACTGCATCAAAGTAGCCTGTGCCCACTTCGCGTTGGTGCTTGACGGCCGTGAAGCCCAACTTGGCAGCAGCAAACTCCTTTTGTTGCAGTTCCACAAACGCGGTCATGTTGTCACGCGCGTAGCCATGCGCCAACTCAAACATGCCGTAATTCAAAGCGTGGAACCCGGCCAGTGTGATGAATTGGAACTTGTAGCCCATGGCGCCGAGTTCGCGCTGGAATTTGGCGATGGTGTCGTCATCGAGGTTTTTCTTCCAGTTAAATGAAGGGGAACAGTTGTAGGCCAACAATTTCCCTGGGAATTGCCGGTGGATCGCATCAGCAAACCGGCGGGCGTAGTCTAAATTGGGCGTGGCGGTTTCACACCAGATTAAATCGGCATAAGGGGAGTAAGCCAGGCCTCGACTGATGCCTTGCTCAATGCCTGCCCTCGTACGGAAAAAACCCTCGATCGTGCGCTCACCTGTGAGGAACGGACGGTCGTTCTCATCGATGTCACTGGTGACCAAGTCCGCCGCATCGGCATCGGTGCGTGCAAGCAACACGGTGGGGGTACCTGACACGTCGGCGGCGAGCCTTGCAGCCACGAGCTTGCTGACAGCCTCACGCGTTGGCACCAAGACCTTACCGCCCATGTGTCCGCATTTCTTGACCGAAGCCAATTGATCCTCAAAGTGCACGCCACTGGCGCCGGCATCGATCATCGACTTCATCAGTTCAAAGGCGTTGAGCACACCACCAAACCCTGCTTCGGCGTCGGCCACGATTGGCGCCATAAAGTCCACATAGCCCTTGTCGCCTGGATTGCTGCCTTCCATCCATTGGATCTGGTCCGAACGCAGCAAGGCGTTGTTGATCCGTCGCACGACTTGAGGAACGGAGTTGGCGGGGTACAGTGATTGATCGGGGTACATTTCGCCGGCAAGATTGGCGTCACCGGCCACCTGCCAGCCTGAAAGATAGATAGCCTTCAAGCCCGCTTTGATTTGCTGCATCGCTTGGTTACCCGTGAGCGCACCGAGGGTGTTCACAAAGGGCTCGTTATTGAGCGTTTTCCAGAGCTTTTCTGCGCCTTGGTGGGCTAGTGTGTGGTCAATGGCCACTGAACCACGCAAAGAAATCACGTCTTCGGCGCTGTAATCACGCTTGACACCCTGCCAGCGGGGATTCTCAGCCCATTCTTTTTGTAGGGCGCGTATTGCATTCTCACGATCACTCATAACCACTCTCCTTAAATGAAACAATAAAAAAAGACTTTTATTCGTGCGGGTATGAAGACAAGTCTACCGATATGACGCATCGCGCAACACACTTATATCTTATAGAAGACATTATTTTTAATTGTTTATTATCAATTGGTTACTAATTTAATTTTGTAATGTGAGATGCGTTTTGATGGTATGAAACGACACTTTGCGGCGTTGCAACAGTATTTCCCACATCATGAAAACTAAGTTTCACCACATGAAAACCGGCCCGTACTCACAGCCTGATTACACAGCCCGACTACAATCGAATCAAGATTCACACGCGCCGCAACGATGACAACCGATCTCATTAACTCTCTACCTCTGCATGATCAGGCCCTGCCGCTAGGCAAAGAAAGCACTTACCCCAAAGGCTATAACCCTGACGTGCTCTACCCCATCGCTCGAACGCAGGCTCGATCGGCGATTCGTGGCTTGACGCCGGCGTCAAGCGACTCTGCAGTACTGCCTTTCATCGGTTGGGATTTGTGGCGCGCTTATGAGCTGTCTTGGCTGCAACCCGGTGGCATGCCGGCAACTGCCATCCTCAAAATCTGGGTGCCTTGTGAGAGTCCTTTTATTGTCGAGTCCAAGTCACTCAAGCTCTACCTGAATAGCTTGAATCACACCACGTTTGACAACACTGACGCGCTCTTGGCTTGCCTACAAAAAGACCTAGATGGCGCCACGGGCGCAACGGTTCGCTTGGCTTTGCTGCTGCCCGCGGCGTTTGAGCAAGAGCCTATTGAAGAAACAGCGATGGGTTGTCTAGACAATCAAACACTACAAATCGAGCATTACCAGCCCCATGCGGCATTGCTGACCGCTAGCACCACGAATGCTGTTGTCAGTGAGCAGGTGTTTTCTAGGTTACTTAAGTCGAATTGCCCCGTTACCGATCAGCCCGACTGGGCAACAATCCACATCCATTATCGTGGACGACAAATAGACCATGCCGCGCTGCTGCGCTACATCGTGTCTTACCGAGACCATCAGGGGTTTCACGAGCAGTGTGTGGAACAAATTTTTTGCGACATTATGGCGCACTGCCAGCCGCAGTCCCTGTCCATATATGCCCGTTACACCCGACGCGGTGGTCTGGACATCAATCCGTGGCGAGCCACACCTGGCACGCCAGCCCCTAACTTGCTGCGTAGCGCTCAGCAGTAGGTTGGCGACCCGCTCGACCAATTTGGGCCGCCAAGAGGGCACCACAGACAAATGCCAAGGCGGCTCCCACCCATGGGCCGCGTTCCCAGCCGGCATCGAGCAACAAACCAAATAAGAGTGGGCCAAGTGCTGATCCCACATCTAGCCCGGCATAGACCAACCCGTACACTGACCCGACAGCTCGCTTGGGGGTCACTTTTCTGACCATCATGTCGCGTGACGGCGCCGAAGCACCTGAAAAAAATCCCGCCATGGCCATCACCAACGCGGCCAGCGACAGCGGTACCCAGCCAGTCGCCAATAGCAAAAACATAGCCGCCGCCAATAGCAGCGAGGCTAGAACCACATATTCGGTTCTGGGGGTGGCATTGACCAAAAAACCGCCAGCGACCATACCCAGCATTTGTCCGACCATATAGCCCGAAAGCACGGCGCCCGCCATGACCGCTGACATGCCGTAGATGTTTCCCATTAATGGAATGGTGAAATTTTGTACCGCCGATAAAGCGATCGTGGCAAAACAAAAGAAAAGGAAAGCACCCCAGAGCGCATGCGAGCTCAGGATCTGCTTAAGTGTGTCAAACACATTCGGCGCTGGCTCGTCATTCGTGGACAAAGATGGCGTCTCTTTAAGTGCGCGAGTACCTGCAACCTCTAACCAGGAGCGTCCCAACACGGCTGCGATCCAAACCGCCGACATCAATATGGCAACGCCCAAGGCTGCCTCACGCCAACCCCAGATCTGGGTCACGCCGATGACAAACATGGGTGCCAAAGCCCATCCCAAAGTGCCCGTTAGGTTGTGAACGCTGAAAGCATGACCGAGTCTTTGCACCGCCACTCGATGATTAAGAATCGAGAAATCAGCCGGGTGAAACACCGAGTTGGCTAACCCACCGACGGCCGCCGCTAGCATCAACGTGGCGTAACCGGTAGACATCGACAACATCAAAGCAGAAACCACGAAGCCCGCCACACCGACCCATAGAACAGGGCGAGGGCCAACCCGATCCACCACAAAACCTGCCACCACCTGCCCCAAACCAGACACCGCAAAAAAAAGTGTCATCAACAAACCTAGTTGGGCGAAGTCCAAGCCAAACGCCTGCCCCAGTGGCAAAAACAAACTGGGAATGACCAATTGGTAAAAATGCGAGCTGCCATGAACGCAGCCCACCAACGAGATCGTCACCCAATCGTCACGGCGGCCCGATTCGGGTGAAGGGTGGTGGGCGGAGCCAGGGCCAGCTGTCGGTTCTGCTGACCCCGCTGCTGATCCCGCTGCCGTTCCTGCGGCTGTTCCTATTGGCACCGAGCGGCTCATCAATCATGCCTCCAAGGCAATGCGTCAATTATTCGGTTCGAGCCTGGATCTCAGGCCACGCTTTTTTGAGGTAATAGAGCATAGACCAAACTGTCAGCAGGGCTGCCAACACAATCAAAACCTGACCAATCAAAAACACCGGCAAGTTAAACCAGTCCTCATAATGCAATAGGCAAGGGATGGCCACCATTTGCGCGGCGGTTTTAAACTTGCCTAGCCAATGCACCGCCACGCTGCCACCCGCACCAATTTGCGCCATCCATTCGCGCAACGCGGAGATCGCGATTTCGCGGCCAATAATGACCAACGCAATCAAACTTCCCACACGATCCAAATGCAACAGCACCAATAAGGCGGCAGTGACCATTAGCTTGTCAGCCACTGGATCCAAAAAAGCCCCAAACGACGAGGTTTGATTCCATCGCCGAGCCAGCCAGCCATCAAGCCAATCAGTCAATGCCGCAAACACAAACAGCCACGCCGCGATGGCATCGCGCAGCGACGTTGGCAACATGACATCGGGTACGTAAAACAGTCCCACAAAGAATGGGATGAAGCCAATACGTAACCACGTCAACGCAATCGGAACATTAAAAGGCATGTTGTAATGCTACTCGAGATCAGTCCCTTTAGGCTCGGGTCAAGCTTTAGGCTTGGTGAAGCGCATCATAAATCCGACGGGCCAGTTCCGGTGAGATGCCGTCGACACTGACCAACTGTTCAACGCTCGCGCTGCTCACCCCGCTGTAACCACCAAATCGACTAAGCAATCGTTGGCGCCGCTTGGCACCCACGCCTTCAATGTCTTCCAGCCGAGAGGACTGACGGGCTTTGGCCCGTTTGGCACGCATGCCCGTGATGGCAAACCGATGCGCCTCATCACGGATTTGGGCAATCAACAACAGCGCCGCCGACGATGGTCCTAACGCCACGGGCACGCGTCCATCGGCAAACACCAACGTCTCCAATCCCGTCTTGCGATTCTCACCCTTGGCCACACCAACTAAGCGACTCACGTCCAAGCCGTATTCCTCAAACACTTGGCGCGCAACCCCAACCTGCCCCTTACCACCATCGATTAAGACGAGCTCGGGTAATGTGGCCTCGTCATCTGCGGCTTTGGCATAACGCCGCATCAGAACCTGTCGCATGGCCGCGTAATCGTCGCCGGCGGTGATGCCCTCAATGTTGTAGCGACGGTAAAGCGATGGCTGCATGTCGTGCTGGCGGTAAACCACACAAGACGCCTGGGTTGCCTCACCGGCCGTGTGACTGATATCGAAGCACTCGATATGCATGCCATCTAGCGACTGCTCATCAGTATCCAATCCGAGGGTCTGCGCCAATAAAAGTGTCCGCGCCTGCTTCGCGCCCCCTTCTGCTAGCGCCCTGGTCAGCGAAGACACGGCATTACGCGTCGCTTGATCCAACCACGCCCGACGCATACCTTGTGGTCGCGTCAACAAGCGGGTTTTTGTGCCGCCAGCCATGGCCAGTAACTCAATCAAAGACTCATCAGTTGGTGCTGTCGATGTCACAATGACCGAAGGCAAGGTGTGGTCCACATAATGCTGCGCCAAGAACACCTCAAGAATATCGGATGGGGTGTCTGCGTCCATATGCGTCGGAAAAAACGCCCGGTCACCGAGGTGTCTGCCGCCACGCACCATCGCCAAATTCACACACGCCTTACCGGCCTCTGATACCACCGCAATCACGTCGGTATCTTGACCATCGGTGTCCTCCATCGTTTGCTGCTGTAGAACGCGAGACAAGGCCCCCATTTGATCTCGAAGCTGGGCGGCCTTCTCAAAGGCCAGCTCCTCGGCAGCCGTTTGCATGCGTTGTTCGATGTCGGTTAGAACCTGCTGCGTTCGCCCCTTCAAAAACTGGATCGCACGTTCGACGTCTTGTGCATAAGCCTCTGGTGTGATCTCGCCCACGCAGGGCCCCGAGCACCGATTGATCTGGTAGAGCAAACACGGCCGGCTGCGGTTGGCATAAACCGAATCCTCACAGGTCCGTAACAAAAAGACCTTCTGCAGGATCTGCATGGTCTCGCGTACCGCCCAAGCATTGGGGTACGGCCCAAAAAACTGCCCAGCGCGTTGGGTCGAGCCACGGTAATAGGACATGCGAGGCACTTTGTGGGCCGATAGCATCAGATAGGGATAAGACTTGTCGTCGCGAAACAGGATGTTGTAGCGTGGGCGCAAGCGCTTGATGAGATTGTTCTCAAGCAGCAGCGCTTCTGTCTCTGAGGGTGTGATGGTGACTTCTACCCGCACGACCCTTGCCACCATGTGAGCAATTCGGGGACCATGACCGGTTTTTTGAAAGTAAGAACTGACGCGTTTTTTTAAATCACGCGCCTTACCCACATATAAAACATCGCCTTTGTCGTCGAGGTGGCGATACACGCCTGGCAGGTGCGGCAAGCCTGCTAAGAATGATTTCAGGTCAAATGGTTGATAAGGTTCGGTCATCCAGAGTCTTTAAGTGGCCAAGCGCCTGAAGGTAGGTGGGTGACGCCATCAAGGTGGGCCATCGCATCGCCTTGACTTTGGGCATGAGCCGCTCAATACGAGCCACTGAAGCCACGTCTGAGGTGTGCACCAAATGCCCGAGCAGCTCATCGGCCAAGTCTTCACGGTTACAGACAAGCACCATGTCACAACCCGCACTGAGAGCGGCTTGAGCCCTGGCCGTGATGTCACCCGCCACACTGGCCGCTTCCATCGTGAGGTCATCAGAGAAGACCACCCCGTCATAGCCCAAGCGTTGGCGCAAGATCTCTTGGATCCAGCGACGCGAGAAGCCCGCGGGTTGGTCGTCAACCTTGGGGTAGATCACGTGCGCTGGCATCACCGAAGGAATGACCATGTTGCCCAGCCACGCATACGGCGCGCCATCTTCTTTCAATATCCGGTTGAGTGTGCGCGGGTCTGTAGGGATTTCATGATGGGAGTCTTGGGTCACGGCACCATGCCCGGGGAAGTGTTTGCCACAAGCACCCATGCCCATCATCGACATGCCTTGAACCAAGGCGCGAGCAAGCATGGCGACGACCCTCGGATCCCGATGAAAGGATCGATCACCAATCACGTCACTCACCCCGTAGTCCAGATCCAGCACAGGGGTAAAACTCAAATCCACACCACAAGCCCTTAACTCCGCTGCCAAGACGACACCGGCACTCGTTGCCACCGACATGGCACGTAAGGGCTCTTTCATCCACAACCCACCCAAGGCCGCCATCGGCGGCAAGTGGGTGAAACCATCGCCCTTGAAGCGCTGCACGCGACCACCTTCGTGGTCGACCGCGATCAACAGCCGCGGACGGCGCAAGCGATGGATTTGGCGGGTTAATTTAGCCAGTTGCTCACGGCTCTCAAAGTTTCGGGTAAATAAAATCACGCCCCCCACCAAGGGGTGCATGAAACGTTGCCGGTCTTGGTCAGTCAGTCGGGTGCCTTGAAGATCAAGCATCACCGGCCCACGTAATGTTTTCTTCGGCTTGCTCGAGCCGGCCACTGTGTTTTTAGACTTGCCCATTCACCGCCTCTTCTAAGTCAAAGGATTCACCGCGAATGCCTGCGAGACGCGCCTGCACCATCAAGGCTTTCATATCGCGCACGGCCTTCTCCCACCCGTCAAACACGGCGCGCGCCACGATCGCATGACCGATGTTGAGTTCGGCAATGCCAGGCAACGCGGCAATGGGCGTCACGTTCCCATAATGCAGTCCGTGACCGGCGTTAACCCGGCAACCCGCTGCCACGGCTTGGGCGATACCTGCTTTGAGCCGATCGATCTCCAAGCCCAAAGTATTAACATCTCGTGCCTCAGCATAGGCGCCGGTATGCAGTTCAATGATGCGGGCACCACACGCGGTGGCCGCTTGAATCTGCGCCGGATCGGGATCAATGAACAACGAAACTCGGATACCGGTATCGTGCAAGCGAGTGACTGCTGCGCGAACCGAATCGAATCCTTTGACCACGTCCAGACCACCCTCGGTGGTCAACTCGGTGCGCTTTTCTGGGACGAGACAGACGTCGTCGGGTTTGACATCCAAAGCAATCGCCAACATCTCATCGGTGACCGCACACTCTAAATTCATGCGGGTGAACAGCTTGCCGCGCATGGCGTAGACGTCAGCGTCTTGGATATGCCGTCGATCTTCGCGCAAATGCAGGGTGATTAAATCAGCACCCGCTTGCTCGGCGCGAATCGCCGCTTCAATGGGATCAGGATAGCGGGTCTCGCGCTGCTGGCGCAATGTCGCCACGTGGTCAATGTTTACGCCCAATTCAATCATCGTGTCTCTGATGTTCCTGGTGTTACTGCGGTGGCTGTGGTTTCTGAGGTAGTTCGTATCTGATCCAGTGCTTCGGGCACAACCGTACCCGTGGCAACTGACGCACGCTTGACAGCACCCGGGACCGATTCATCCCAGCCACCACCTAGCGCTTTGTATAGATTAACGCGGTTTGACAACGTCTCAAAGCCTGTTTGCACCTGAAGTATTTGCGCTTGATGCACCTGTGTTTCAGCGATCTGGACATCTAAAAAACTGTCGATGCCGTTGAAAAACCGAGCGTTACTGAGCGTTAAAAACCGCTCGCTAGCCTGACGCTGAGCTGAGCGAGCGTCGAACTGCGATTGCAGTGTACCCTCACCCGCCAATGCATCGGCTACTTCCCGGAAGGCTTGCTCGATATTTTGTTCGTACCGGGCAATCGCAGCCCTCTGCACCGCACTCACTTGGGCCAAGCCAGCTTGCAAAGTCCCTCCCCGGAAAAGGGGCAGGCTGATGGAAGGGGTAAAAGCCCAAACCCCACTACCCGAACCGAACAAGTCACCAAACGAAGTGCTCACTGTGCCTAAGCTGCCGGTTAGGCTGACGTTTGGTAGAAACGCTGCCCGCGCCGCGCCTATATTGGCGTTGGCTGCCAACAGTTGGTTCTCAGCGGCACGGATGTCGGGTCTACGGGTGATTAAATCGGCGGGCAATCCGGCGGGTACAGTGGCAAGTTGCCCCAGATCGTCAAACGGTAACGCGTCGGGTAGGTTTTGTGGCAAGGGTTGGCCGATCAAAACCGCCAGCGCATTTTTTGCCTGCGCTTGTTCGCGAATAAACTGCGCCAAGTCAGCGGCAGCGGCATCAACCAAAGCCTTGGCCTGCACCGCATCCATCTCCGAGGCGATGCCCCGACGGAATCGGGCGTCAACCAAATCGAAAGACCGTTTGCGAGACGCCAGCGTTTGTTCGGTGACATCGCGCATCACTTGCGCCATGCGAAACCGGAAAAATTGGATAGCGGTATCCGCTACCAATGTGATTTGAACCCCGCGCGCGCCTTCGGCACTGGCCAAATATCGCTGGAACGCCGCTTCTGACAAATTCCTCAACCGACCGAATAAATCCAGTTCGAACGCCGTCACGGCAATGCCGGCGCTGTACTGGCTCGTCACCACGTTGCTACTCGAAAAAGGACTAGGGCTGCGCTGTCGAGCACCGCTGAGCGCGGCACCGAGCTGGGGCAACATCTCGCCTCGTTGCCGGCCCCAAATGGCCTCAGCCTCTTGCATGCGGGCAATGGCGATCTCTAAATCACGGTTGTTGTCTAGGGAAAGACCAATCAATGCCTTGAGCTGGGGATCTTGAAAGAATGTTTGCCAGGCGAGCTCGGCGGCATCGCTGGGCTGCTCGGATAAAGAAGACGCTGACACCGTCGTCTGTCTGAACTGGCCCGTGGTGGCGTCATAGCTGGTTTGTGGTTGGTCAGGATAGGCGCCGCCCACGGGGCTCTCTGGCGCCTGATAGGTGGGCGCGAGGTTGCAACCCGCCAACAACACGAAGGCACCCAAAGAGGCCACCGCCAAACGAACCGAACGCATTGATTTCTTCGCGATCATGGGCGGCTGTCCTCTTCTGGCTTGGCGCTATCGGCACTAGGCGCACTAGCCGCACTAGCCTCACTTGGGGGACTAACCGCACTAGGGAGGCTATCGGGGCTCGCCGGTGGCGCCTTGCCAAAGGTTTTGATTTTGGTTTTGAACAAACTCAAAACCACCACAAAAAAGATGGGCACAAACAACACGGAAAAAGGTGTGGCCGCTAACATGCCCCCAAGCACTCCAAATCCCACGGCTTGCTGACTCGCGGCACCCGCGCCTGAGGCCAGTGTCAGTGGGACCACGCCCAGGATAAAGGCGAATGATGTCATCAGAATGGGCCTAAACCGCAAGCGTGCGGCTTTGATAGTGGCTTCTTTGAGTGGCATGCCACCGGCATGCAGGTCTTTGGCAAACTCCACAATCAAAATAGCGTTTTTGGCGGACAAGCCGATCACTGTCACCATCCCCACTTGAAAATACACGTCGTTACTCATCCCCAACGCACTGACAAGCCCTACCGCCCCCAACATACCGAGCGGCACGACCAACATCACTGACAATGGAATGGCCCAGCTTTCATAGAGGGCTGCCAACACCATGAACACTGCCAGCACCGCCAACGCCATCAAGATAGGTGCTTGGGCGCCAGCCTGTCGCTCTTGGAACGACAAACCTGTCCATTCATAACCGAAACCAGTGGGCAATTCGCTCATCATGTCTTGCATCGCTTGCATGGCTTGACCAGAGGAGTAGCCAGGGCTAGCACTGCCGGAGATTCGCACCGACGGATAACTGTTATAGCGCACCACTTGGGTGGGACCCAGGGCCCAGTCACTCGTCACAAAAGAGGACAACGGCACCATCTCGCCCTCTGTGTTGCGGGCACTGAGTTTGAATACATCCTGCACACTCATGCGAAAGTCTTGATCAGCCTGAACCCAGATGTTTTGCATCAAACCCATGTTCGGAAACTTACCGACAAACTGACCACCAATCGCTGTGGACAACACCGCGGCTGCCTCCGGAAAGCTCACGCCCAAAGCGGCCGCCTTCTCGCGATCAATATGCAAACTGAGCTGCCCGCCTGGCCCCAAACCGGTGACTCGAACCTGTGAAAGAACCGGGTTCTCTGCGGCCATGCCAAGCAGTTGACCGGAAGCTTGCATCAAGGCCTCGTAACCGGCCCCTCCTCGGTCTTGCAAGCGAAACTCAAATCCGCTGGCATTGCCCAAGGAGGAGATAGCCGGTGGAATCACTGCAAACGCGAGTGCATCGGGTATGGTGCCAAGCAAGAATCCGGTTGCCTTGTTGGCAAGGGCGCCGGCTGATTCGCCTGGTCCCTGCCGCTCTGAAAAATCTTTCAGCGGCACAAAGGCCAAGGCGGCATTCAAGCCGTTGCCGTTAAAGCTAAAGCCGCGCACGGCCACAATATTGGCCGTGGTCGGTTGAGCCAGAAAATAGTCCTCAACCTGTTCAATGACTTCCAACGTGCGCGAGGATGACGCGCCTGCTGGTAGCTCCACGTTGACGATCAGATAGCCTTGGTCCTCGTCGGGCAAGAAGGCGCCTGGCATGCGCAGATACATCCACCCCATCAACACCACCAACAGCACGAAGATCGTCATGTAGCGACCCGTGCGCTGCAAAGAAAACCCAACCATCGATTGGTAGCCTTCTGTTGTGCGGTGAAAGCCTCTATTGAACCAACCAAAAAACCCACGCTTCTCCTCGTGATGCCCTTTGCCAATGGGTTTGAGGATAGTGGCGCACAACGCCGGGGTAAATGACAGCGCCAAAAATCCTGAGAAGATAATGGAGATGGCCATGGCAACGGCGAATTGCTCGTAAATCACACCCACCGAGCCAGACATGAAAGCGAGCGGCAAAAACACCACACTCAACACGACGGTGATACCGACAATGGCGCCTGAAATTTGAGGCATCGCTTTTGAGGTGGCCTCATAAGGTGACAAGCCCTCCTCAGCCATGATGCGTTCAACGTTCTCCACCACCACAATCGCATCATCAACCAAAATACCAATCGCCAGCACCATGGCAAACATGGTTAAGACGTTGACAGAAAAACCCAAGGCATTCATGACCGCAAAGGCGCCTAGCATTGCCACGGGCACGACCAACGCGGGAATGATGGTGTAGCGCACGTTTTGCAGAAATACGAACATCACGATAAACACCAAGATCATGGCCTCGATCAAGGTGTAGACGACCTGTTCGATGGATATTTCGACATAGGGCGCGGTGTTGTATGGGATATCGTAGGTGATGTCGCCCGGGAAAAACCGCGACAGTTCCTCCATGGTGTTCGCCACACCTTCAGCGGTCTCAAGTGCATTGGCTCCCGGGGCCAGCACAATCGCGAAGGCTGCCGTTGGCTTGCCGTTCAAGCGCGCACCAAACTGATAGTTATCCGCACCGACCTCGATGGTCGCCACATCTTTCAAACGAATCGCCGAGCCGTCTTCGTTAGCGCGGATCAGTACTTCTTCAAAGTCTGCCACCGTGGTGAGTTGGCCATTGCTGATGATGTTGGCGGCCACTCGGTTGCTTGGCGGGTTGGGCGGGCCGCCGAGCACGCCGGCTGAAATCAGTATGTTTTCTGCTCGAATGGCTTGCGTGACCTCTTGCACACTTAGGCCAAGGCCCACCAGTTTGTCTGGTTCAATCCACACCCGCATGGCTTGCGGTGAAGCAAACAACTGAAAACGCCCCACCCCCGGCACGCGTGAAACGGGGTTTTGAATGTTGCGCTTGATGTAATCAGCCAAGCCCGTCTGATCAAGGCTGCCGTCAACCGAGGAGACGGCCACGACCAGCAAAAACCCCGCGCTGGTTTGCTCAAACGTCAGGCCCTGTATGTTGACCGCGTCTGGCAATTGCGCCGACACATTTGATACACGGTTCTGCACATCGACCTGAGCAAGGTCGGGATCGGTGCCGGGTGCGAACGTGGCGGTGATCTGGGACTGGCCGTTGGAGTCACTGACTGACTCGTAATAGAGTAGACCCTTGGCGCCATTGAGTTCGTTTTCAATGATGCCCGTCACAGCGTCCGCTACGTTGGCTGCCGACGCACCGGGGTAGGTGGCCGTGATCTGGATGGCTGGTGGTGCCACATCAGGGTATTGAGACACCGGCATCATCCGCACAGATAGGATGCCAATACCCGTGATGAGCAAGGCCACTACCCAAGCAAAGATCGGTCGATCAGTAAAAAATTGAGGCATGGTTTGCGTTGTCGGTTAGCGGTTAGCGGTTAGCTTCAGAGGCGTGCAGGCGGCAGTACTTAGCGACCTGCGTCGCTAGAAGGTGTCGTCGCTTGAATGTCAGGTTCCCAAGGCTGGGTCTGCACCGGCGCACCGGGACGTATTTTTTGCATACCTGCCACAACCACCTGATCACCTGCCTCAAGCCCCGACAAAATCAAGATTTGGCCCTCATACTCATTGCCCGCTTCGACTGGCAACAACAGGGCCTTGCCGTCACGCACGACGTAGACGTTATTCAAGCCGTTGGCTGCGCGCTGTAAGGCCTGTGGTGGCAGCAACAGTGCCCCTTCGTCAATCGCTTGCTCTATACGGACGCGCACGTACATCCCCGGCAACAACGCCTCGTCGGGGTTGTCCACAATACTGCGCAACACCACTTGTCCCGTGCTTGGGTTCACCGTAAAACCCGTGAATAACAAGCGCCCGGGTTGGTCATACAGACTGCCGTCTTCAAGCACGATCTGGACTTGTGCGGATTTTTCATCGACCTTTTGCAAGCGACCTTCGCGCAAAGCCTCGCGCAATTTGGCCAGCTCAGTGGTTGACTGATAGACGTCCACGTAGACCGGGGAGATTTGTTGGACCAGTGCCATCTGTGTGGCGCTCGCGGCATCAACCAACGCCCCTTCCGTCACCAAAGCCTCGCCAATGCGCCCATCGATGGGTGAGGTGACTCGGGTGTAGCTCAGGTTGATTTGCGCGGCTTCTAAGGTTGCTTGTGCCCCTAAAACACTGGCATCTGCTTGTTGGGCGCGTGCCACGGCGTCGTCATACTCTTGCCGACTCACCGCGTTGATTTTGACCAATGGGGCATAACGATCGGCCAATGACTTGGCTGCCCGCGCATCGGCTTGCGCCCGCTGCAACGCGGCGTCGGCTTGATTAACGATAGCTCGGTAGGGTGCGGGATCGATTTCGAATAGGAGCTGGCCTGTCACAACATCGCTGCCCTGCTCAAAAGCAATCTGCTCGACGATACCGGTGACCCTTGCCCGCACTTGAGCCTCGCGAGTGGCATCCACCCGACCGGGTAATTCAGCGGTCATAACGGCCCGCGTCGGTTTGAGATCCACCACCATGACCAGCGGCGCCGGTCGATCACCTGTGGGCGTTTGCTCGCCACACGCTGACAAAACACTGGTGAGCACAAGCACACCAACAAAAATAGAACGGGTAAGCATTCGCGAGGGCACGGTTATCCTGCTTTTATAAAAAATAAGTGCTTCCTTTAGATACGACTTGGGTGATTACTTTTGAGGCCCTTGCGCCAATCCTGATCCAGCCAAAAAGGGGTAACGCTTAAAAATATCAGCGACCAGCGGGTCAATGAAGGCTGGGCTTGACGCTTGGCCGAGGTCATCGATCGTCGTGGTGGCGATACCTTCCCACACCAGCTGCTTCAGTTCGGCATCAATCAGATCAATGTTCAAAACACCCTGTGTGTATTGAATCACCTGCGGCGCCCACTGGTAACCCGCCCAAGGGCCATAAAAACCCATCCTATAGCCATAGTAATTGGGCCCCCAGGGCATGGGTGGCGGCGGGACGTACTCGGACTGGGTATTAACCTGTGTGAGAAAATTCACGAGCAAATCCGGTGATTTCTCGTCCAGGACATAGCCGCGTTGCTCCAATTGTAGTCGCGTGGCTGTTTTTAGCCGTTCAGTCACCAGAGAGGTGTAGCCAGCCTTGTCCGTACCCAACGGTTGGGCGAACGCAAAGGTGCTGTATTGAGCGAAATTGGTGTTCACGTCGTAGTCGCTGCGCACGTTCGGACCCGAGGCGCACCCCGCAACCACAAAAACCAGCAATAAGACGCCAAACATACGCATGCGCCGTATCACGTTATACAGACCCTTAATATGCAGACCCTTAACCATGTCGACACCTCGCTATTTGTCTATGAAAAACCTTTAAAAATTTAGCATGCTCAAGTAGCAAATTGGTCTCGCAATACATTCTTTTGTACCTTACCCATGGCGTTACGCGGCAGCTCTTGCACCACATGAATGGTCTTGGGTACCTTGTAGTTGGCGAGCTGCGCTTTGAGACTTTTCTGTATGGCTTGGCTGTCAATCTGCTCGCCGGCCTTGGCGACCACCACCGCCACGACCGCCTCCCCAAAATCTGGGTGCGGCACGCCAATCACTGCCGACTCCAACACCCCTGCCATGTCATCGATGACCGCCTCGACCTCTTTGGGGTAGACGTTGTAACCGCCAGAAATAATGAGGTCTTTGCTGCGACCCACAATGGATAAGTAGCGCGTGTCGATGGCCTGTCCATCGGGCCCGACGCCTCCCCAGCGACCCAAGTCACCCGTCTTGAACCAGCCATCAGGGGTGAATTCTTCACGGGTTTTGTCGGGCATTTCCCAATAGCCCACGAACACATTGGGTCCTTGCACTTGAATGTGCCCTACCTCAGGTGCCTGGCAAATCTTTGCCTGATCGTCGACGAGACGCACCGAAACCCCGGGCAAAGGCATACCAACGGTCGACCCTGTGCGCGAACCCATCACTGGATCATAGGGGTTGGAGGTCAGCATCCCGGTCTCACTCATGCCGTAGCGCTCAAGGATGACTTGTCCAGTGCGTGCTTCAAACGCACGAAACGTTTCAATCAGCAAGGGCGCTGAACCAGAGACAAACAATCGCATGTTCTGTGTCAACTCACGGTCAAACGCGGCTTCGGCCAACAGGCGCACATAATAGGTGGGTACGCCCATCATCACGCTACAGCGCGGCAAAAACGCCAACGCTGCTTTGACATCTAACTTCGGTAACCAAATCATTTCAGCGCCAGCATGCAGCGCGCCATGACAAGCCACAAACAAGCCATGGATATGAAAGATAGGGAGCATGTGCAACAAAACATCGTCGCGCTGCCAGCCCCAATAGTCGTGCAGTGTTTGCGCATTCGATATCAGATTTTGATGGGTCAGCATGGCCCCTTTGCTGCGCCCCGTGGTCCCCGAGGTGTAAAGAATGGCTGCTAGGTCTTCGTCACGGCTTTCGGCATCCTTGTAACCGGGCGCACAGACTGCCGCCGCTTCTGTGAGGCTGCCTTGACCGTTCGCGTCTAAGGTCATCCGCTGCTTGACCGCCATCTGCTTGGCGAGTGGCTCAGCCCAACTCAGGTTCTCAGGGTCACAGACGAACACCGCGGGCGTGGCATTACCCAAGAAATAGGCAATTTCAGACTCGCGATAAGCGGTGTTCAAGGGCAGATAAACCAACCCGGCACGCACAGTGGCCAGATACAGGGCGAGTGCCTGGGGAGACTTTTCTACTTGCGCGGCAACCCTCGCGCCGGCGGGCAAGTCTAGGCCACTGAGCCAGTTAGCCATTCGCCCCGTCAGTGCGTGCAACTCTGCGTAGGTCCAAGTTTCATGGGATGTTTCATGGGGCGTGCGGAGAGCCACCCGCTCGGGTTGCTCTAAAAAACGATCGCTCAGGACGGTATATAGATTGGCCATGTTGGGCGTGGTCCTTAAAAAAACAATCAAACGGATGGGTAACCAAACTGCTGACTGAAACAAGTACTGCATGAAACAGGTGCTGAATAAATAACTAAGCCCAACTAAACCCACCTGAGCCGCGCTCAGATCGAGTTTACTTTCCCCATCGCTCGCGCCCAGCGTCGGGCTGGTAATCGGTAATGCGACTCTAACCGATCTGCTCGCTCAAAGAGCTCGCGCCGATCAAACTGCACCATCGGGCCCTTGAAGCCGAGCACAATCTGATTGCCCTCAGGCAAAGGTGGCAGGATCAACAATCGCTCCCCAAAAACTGTTTTGAGGTGATCTAGATTATCGGTAAAACTGTGGTGGTGACCAAACAAATTGACACTCAATATGCCTGGAGCGGCCAAGGCGTTGGCACACGCTTGGTAAAAATCCAGTGAGTCGCAGACCGGTCCTTGCGCTTCGGTGTCATAGAGATCGACCATCAAAACCGCCAAAGACTCGCGCTGATCGGCCTGACTGACCCAGCGTTGCGCCTCATCATGAATCACGGTCAAACGACTATCGGGGGATAACCGGAAATAGTGTTGGCACAGCTGAATCACCGCTGGGTTGCGCTCGATGACCACCTGCTCATTGGGCAGGTGTTTGCGGCAAAATCGCGCCAGCGAGCCCGCCCCCAAGCCCAACTGTCCAATCTTGCGGTCAGCGTCAGGTGCCAAGAACAGCAGCCAAGCCATCATTTGCTGTGTGTAGGCAAGCGCAAGTTGTGAGGGCTTTTTGAGTGTCATGGCCCCTTGCACCCATGGGGAATCAAAGTGCAGGTAGCGAACACCGTCTTGTTCTGACACCGTGGGCATGTCCATCCGGTCAGGCTTCATGGGCAATGCTCTCCTTGGGGATGGCTAGGTTGGGCTGGCTCGGTTGGCTCGGTTGGGCTAGCTAGTGTTTGACTAGCGGTTGGCTAGTGTCACCGACGGCTAAGAATATAGCCGACGTTGCGCTTTCATTGAGTCGCCGGTCACCTACCACTGACCCAGCCAGCTTTTGAATAGATTTTAGCGATGGTGCGCTGGTGCTCTGGTGCTATCTTTTGGTTGCTGTCTTTTGGTTTGCCAATCAAGGGCTTTAACCCTACAATGTTTGGCTATCTCAATTTATTGAGTCGTATCGCCGATGTCTTTGGTCTGCGATTGGCGATGAGATGTGCTTGCGAACAAAAGCTAGCGAAGGAAACAGCACGACACAGCACGACAAAAAACGCACCACGCACCGTTTAACCATAGCCAGATTGCGGCGATACAGTGCCTGCTTGATCCTGAACGCGAAATCCGCGGGCTTGGGAGCGGGACGAAAAGGAAAGACCATGAAAGAAGGCATTCACCCCGAATACCGCGATGTTGTGTTCATTGACCAACAAACCGGTAATAGTTTCATCACTCGCTCGACCCTGTCGAGCCGCGATAAAACAGAAATTGACGGCGTCACCTACCCGCTTTTTAAGTGTGACGTGACATCTGAGTCGCATCCGTTCTACACCGGTGCGCAGACGCGTATCGTGGAAACAGGTCGCGTAGAGAAGTTCCGCCAGCGGTTTGCTCGCACATCAGGTACACGTGCCAAGCCCGCAGCCGAGTAATATCTCGGTTCGGGAGGTGAAGCGGGCAGCCTAGCGGTTGCCCGTTTTTGTTTTGTGGGGCGTTGATCAAGTTGTCAGTCCAGTTGTTGACCCCGCACAAACGAATCTCTTAGTCCCAGCGTAAAATTGTCGTTCGATTGCTTTTTTTATCAGTCATTACACCCGTGCCGCTAAACCAACCCACCCCAGCCCGCTTGACTGCCTTAGCGACTTCGCGCTTGTCAACGCTTGTGCTCGTTGGTGTGGTGCTGCTCTACGCCCTGCTCGGCCTATTTGCCCGCGATCCCTGGAAAACAGACGATGTGGTTGGCTTGGCCGCCATGATGACAGCGGTCAAAGACGGTGGATTGGCTTGGCTATTTCCTCACATCGGTCAAGCCGCCTTACCAGAGGGTGGTCCGCTCATGGTTTGGGTGGGCGGTGCGTTCGTGTTTGTTTTTGGCTCTGTTTTCAGTGAAATCATTGCGGCGCGCTTGGCGACTTTGGTTTGGCTGATCGGATCGCTCAGCGCCCTTTGGTATGCCTGCTATTTCGCTGGTAGACGGCCCGAGGCGCAGCCTCTGGCGCTGCCGTTTGGCGGCGAGCCCAAGGAGGCTCAGTACGGGCGGTTGCTCGCTGACATGAGCGTGCTGTTTTTGATTGCCACTGTCGGTATTCTTTTGCGCACCCACGAAACGTCTGAGGCCCCTGTCTTATTGGCGTTTCAAGCGCTCGCCCTATTGGGTGCCATCCGCTTGTTCGAACGCCTCGGACAGGGCGCCATCCTAATGGCATTGGCTGTGGCTGGCGGCTTTCTAACGGCCGGCAGCATGAGTGGTGTACCTCTCCTTTTAGGAAGCCTATTGGTACTGGCCATGCCGTTGGCGAATGTGAAGATGCGTGTGGCCACATTGCTAGGATTGACGCTAGCCACCCTAAGCGTCTTGGGTTGGTTTTATGTTGTCCAACAGGCCAGTGCGACGTGGGCTACCGACTGGTGGTACTGGAATCGGCCCCAATGGGGTTGGGGCACCCTTGAGACGCACTTAAAAGTCCTGCGCGATTTGCCTTGGTTTACCTGGCCGACTTGGCCATTGGCCTTTTTGGCGATTTGGAACTGGCGTAACCACTTCACTGCCCCCCATATTTGGGTACCAACCGCCTTCTTGGTGGCGCAACTGATCAATATCGGGTTCACCCAAACCCCCGGTGAAATGGATTACATGGCGCTGACTGTGCCATGCGCCATGCTGGCGGCGTTCTCGGTGCCAACATTGCGACGGGCTGTGGTGAACGCGATCGACTGGTTTGCCTTGATGTGCTTTTCTGTCACGGTCATCTGTGTCTGGTTGGGTTGGCTGGCACAGCAAACCGGTTTACCAACAGGCATAGCTAACAATATCGCCCGTCAAACAGTGGGCTACGAGAGTCAGATTTCTTGGGGTGCCGTGGCCATGGGCTTGGTGATCACGCTGGTCTGGCTAGGGTTTGTGATGTGGCGGTTACGTATGCACCCGAAGATGGCTTGGCGGGGTGCGTTGCTTTGTGCGGGCGGCTTGACAAGTACGTGGATTTTGTTGGTTCTGCTGTGGCTGCCTACCGTTGACTATGTGCGCAGCTACCGGCCCATGTCAGCTGACATCAAGGCGGTTATCGAACAACAACGGCAGACGACCGGACGAACAGCCTGCCTCCAATCGACCCGACTTTCACTCGGCGCCCAAGCGTCACTGTATGTGTTTGACGGCATCGAGGTGACGCGCAATCCTGATTGTGCGTTGATACTGCAACAAACCACCGCAGAGCGTCTGCGGCTAAGGCAAGCCGGCTTTGACACCAATGCGCGCACGTTATGGACAGGCTCTCGCGGGGCTGATCGATTTGATCGCTACCGAATCCTAGAGATCGTACCTACCCCATGACAGAAGCCGCGGCAACATCTGCTGTGCGGCCAGCGAGAAGTCCACTTAGCGGCATTCTCAAACAAAGCTGGCCCATCTTGGTCAGCCAATGGGCCAGCATCTCCTTTGGTGTCTTAGACACGGCGATGGCAGGGCACGCCAGCCCAACTGACCTCGCGGCGCTCGCCTTGGGTATTGCCATCTACATCACTGTTTTCATCGGCCTGATGGGCGTGATGCACGCCTTGATTCCCATTCAGGCGCAATCCTTTGGTGGCAAGCGTTACATGGAAATCAGCCACTCGTTTAGCCAAGGGCTTTGGGTTTCGATTATTTTGTCGGTCTTTGGTGGCTTTGTACTGAGTTTTCCTGATCTCTGGTTGTCGCTCTCAGGACCCGTCGATCCGGGCGTGCGGGAAAGTTTGGGGAACTACCTTCTGGCTTTGTCTTTTGGTCTACCCGCTGCACTGATGTATCGGGTGATTTATTCATTGGCCAACGCTGTTTCAAGACCAAAAATGATCATGATGATCAATATCGTGGGCGTGTTGGTCAAAGCGCTACTTAATTGGGTCTTGATTTTTGGCAATCTCGGTGCACCCGAACTCGGTGTCGTGGGCGCCGGTATTGCCTCAGCGCTGGTGTTTTGGTTAAGCCTTGGTATCGCTGCTTTCTGGATCTTGCGACAACCCTATTACCGGCAATTTGACCTGAGGTGGCGACGCCCCAACCTGCGTGGTATTGGCGAGATTCTGAAGCTTGGTTTACCCATGGGTGCTTCCTATGTGGTCGAGGTCGCCGCCTTTACTTTCATGGCGCTATTTATCGCACGCGAAGGCACCACCGTCATGGGTAGCCACCAAATCACGTCTAACTTGGCTGCCTTCTGCTACATGATGCCTTTGGCTATCGGTATCTCGAGTGCCTCCCAAACCGCTCAGGCCCTAGGCGCGGGCGATCCCGAGTTGGCTCATCGCACCGGCATGACCGGTATTGGCGTGGCGCTCGCTGGCGCCCTGATGACGGCACTGGTGCTGTACTTTTTTAGGGAAGAGATTGTTTCGGTCTACACCAGCGATCCCGCAGTTGCTACGATTGCGCTCTCGCTGTTAGTCATCCTGCCTTGGTTTCACGTCATCGATGCGATGCATTGTGCCAACGTCTATCTGTTGCGGGCACACAAAATCGCAATGGTGCCTTTGATCATGCAAACCGTCACGCTGACGGTGATTGGACTCGGTGGCGGTTGGTACTTGGGTTTTGGTCCTGGTCAAGGCTACATGGAGCCCCTGCGTCAATGGATATTGGCTGATGCCCCTGTGGGTGCGTCCACGATGTGGCTCATGGCCGCCGTCGGGCTTAGCTCCTCTTCAATCCTCTTAGTGTTCTGGTACCAGTACATCGTGAGGCACAAACCCAGGCAGCGCGCGCGGCGCCTAAAACAACAAGCGACTTAGGCTCTAAACCTAGACCTAGACCTAGCCCTAAGCCCTAAGCACTAAGCAATAAGACCTAAACTTTAATGAAGTGCTCGCGGTAGTAGCGCAGCTCTTCGATGGATTCGTGGATGTCAGCCAATGCTTCGTGTTTACTGTGTTTGACAAACCCCTTCAAAAGGGATGGCTGCCAGCGTCGAGCCAATTCCTTGATGGTGCTCACATCAATCGTGCGATAGTGAAAATAGGTCTCTAAATCTGGCATGTAGCGGTACATGAAACGGCGATCCTGGCTGACCGTATTGCCGCACAAGGGGGACTTGCCGGCCGGCACGTATTGCGACAGAAAATCGACCATTTGTGCTTGGGCTTGTGCCTCGGTGAGTGTTGACGCCCTGACCTTCTCGATCAAACCACTTTTGGTGTGGGTTGATTGATTCCACTTATCCATGGCGGCCAACAATTCGTCAGATTGGTGAATCACCAGCACCGGGGCCTCGGCTACGATCGTCAGATCAGGCTCAGTCACCACGGCTGCAAGCTCAATGATGCGTTCCTTTTCTGGGTCTAGCCCCGTCATTTCCATGTCCACCCATACCAACCGCATCTCGGAACGAACCGCTGCGGTGGCGCCACTCTGAGGGGTGGGCGCGTTGTCTGTGTTTACATCAGGGCGTTGTGTCATGGCATCAACCTATTGGTAATCGGGGTTTAGGGGTGCGGCAGTCTAAAATGTTGGTTAGACTGCGGTGACTGTCATTGGAATGACTCAGCACACTTTTGAATTGGATCTATTTTCGCATATGGATGCACTGACCCTGACGGTATTGTTTCTGGCCTTTCTTTTGGCGGGTGCAAGCGTACGCTTTTGGTTGGCAAAACGTCAAATCGCTCATGTGAGCCAGCACCGGGGTCAGGTCCCCGCGGCATTCTCAGAAAAGATTCGCTTATCTAGTCATCAACGAGCCGCGGACTACACCGTGCAACGCACCCAATTACGGATCACCGAAGGGCTTGTTGATGTCGCGATTCTGCTGTGGCTCACCCTTGGAGGCGGCTTGGCTTGGTTTGACGCCCTTCTCATCGGATCAATCGCCGATGACCTATGGCGACAAGTCGCGCTAGTGGCCATTGTGGTGGCGTTCCTCTCGGCCGTACAGTTGCCCTTCACGCTGTATCGCCAGTTCAAATTGGAAGCCAAATTCGGCTTCAATCGCATGACGGTGGCTTTGTTTCTAGCCGATGGTTTTAAAGGACTTTTGGTGGCCACTGTGCTGGGCTTGCCGTTGTTGCTACTTATTCTTTGGTTGATGCAGACCGCCGGTACTTACTGGTGGGTTTGGGCCTGGGCGAGTTGGGCGGTTTTTAATCTCTTAGTCATGCTTATTTTTCCAACCTGGATTGCACCGCTGTTTAATAAATTCACGCCGCTTACCGACGCCAGCCTTAAAGACCGTATCCAGGCGCTGGCCAAACGCTGTGACTTCGCTATCCAAGGTCTGTTTGTGATGGACGGCTCCAAACGCTCGGCCCACGGCAATGCCTACTTCACCGGCTTCGGTAAATCCAGACGGATTGTATTTTTTGATACGTTGCTATCGAAATTGTCGCCCGAGGAAATTGAGGCGGTCTTGGCCCACGAGCTCGGTCACTTCAAACATAAACACATCATCAAACGCTTGGTGGTGTCATTTATCGCTTCACTCGTCATGTTTGCTGTGCTGGGCTATCTCGCGGGCCAAGCGTGGTTTTATGAAGGTTTGGGCGTCACACCTAACGCCACGGCCAGTAATGATGCCATGGCCCTGTTGTTATTTTTTCTGGTGGTGCCTGTCTTTACCTTCGCCTTAACCCCGCTCATGAGCTGGCTGTCGCGTAAAGACGAGTTTGAGGCCGATCGGTTCGCTGCCGAACAAAGCGAAGCGACGCAATTGGTTTCTGCGTTGGTGAAATTGTTTGATGACAATGCCGCGACGTTGACGCCTGATCCCTTGCATTCTGCTTTTTATGACACTCACCCTCCCGCCAGCATTCGTATCAGTCAGCTGGTGAGCGCATGAGCGCATGAGCGAGGCAACCACCCGCGCACGCGTCATTGGTGCACACGGCAGGCATTACATTGTTGAACTCGAATCGGGCGAAACGCGGCGTTGTTACCCAAAAGGCAAGCGCAACGAAGCGGCAGTCGGTGACGTCGTTGATGTGGCGCTTGATGGCGAGACCGAGGGTTATTTGCTCGCCGTTCATCCAAGAAAAAACCTACTCTACCGCTCTGATGAATGGCGCACCAAACAGTTCGCCGCCAATGTTGATCAGCTGTTGATTGTGGTGGCTGTTGAACCGCCATTTTCTGATGACCTTTTAGGCCGTGCCTTGGCAGGCGCGTGGGCCGCGGATGTGACACCTGTGATTGTGCTCAATAAAATTGACCTGGACTCAGGCCTGGAAAAAGCCCGTCAACGGCTACTGCCTTATGTGGCGCTCGGCGTGCCAACGATTGAACTGCAGGCCAAAGACCCTGTCTCACTTAACAATCGGCTCTTACCTGTCTTGGCCAACAAAACCAGTTTGTTATTGGGTCAAAGCGCAATGGGAAAATCGACCATACTGAACGCGTTGGTACCTGACGCACAGGCTTTCACTCAGGCGCATTCGGTGGCACTGAATGCCGGCAAACACACCACGACAACCACCCGTCTCTATCATTTACCCAACCAAGTGGGTCACATTATTGATTCACCCGGTGTACAGGCGTTTGGGTTGGCGCACTTAAGCCCAGCCGATATCGAACGGGGGTTTCCAGAGTTTGATGTGCACAAGGCGCGTTGTCGTTTTTATAACTGCTCGCATCAGCACGAACCGGGTTGTGGCGTGCTAGACGCCTTAGCCCAAGGCTTGGTTGACGCCAAACGCCACCAACTCTATGGACGATTATTGGCTGAGAAGGCTTCCGCTAAAACCTGATACATGCCCCTGAGCATGGCCGCTGTTGCCCCCCAGATAAAAAAACCATCCCAATCGAGTGAGTAATAGCGACGGATTTGGCCGTCTGGCAAAAGGGCCTCGTGGTAGCGATAGTTGCGATGATCAGTCAGATGAAAAAGCGGCACTTCAAAGACATGGGCCACCTCAAAAGTATCGGGTGTGAGGGTAAAGCTCGGACGAACCAGGGCTGTTACCGGCGTGATGGCAAATCCCGTGCCGGTGAAGTAGCGTGGCAAATGACCGAGCACATCCAAGTGCTCAGCGAGCAGTCCCGTCTCCTCTGCGGTTTCACGCAAGGCCGTGGCAATGGGGTTGGCATCGTCGGCCTGGACCCTACCACCGGGAAAGCTGACTTGGCCCGCATGGTCATAGAGATGGTCAGTGCGTTGGGTTAGCAGGACAGTTAACCCCTGCTCTCGCATGACCAATGGAACCAACACGGCTGCTTCGATAAGTGGACGGTTAAGAGCGGGTGATATTAACGCACGCTCATCAGGCAAAGACAACGTCCGCTCGATCTGAGCCCCCAATACCTGCCGCACAAAAGCCGGCTGCAGGTGCAGGCTAGGCAGCACACAAAATTCTGCATCAGAAACACGCCAAGGCTGTGTTTTAGGATCGAAGGTAGGTCTCACTACCTTGCGAGGACGTGGCTCAACGGGTGTGTTCATGGTGTCACTTACCAAACAAAATAACGCGTGGGTTCAGTGCTGCGGATTCTATGCTGCGTGTCCTGTTCTTAAACAAAAAACAAATGACAAAAAAGAAAAAGAAAAAGAAAAAGCACCCTGCGGGTGCTTTTTCAAATAACAAGCTGCTGCCACACAAGGACCCTTGGGTGTGTGGTGCATCAGGCTTAGTTGCGTCGACTTAGTTGCGCCGACTTACTTGCAACAATTTACTTGCGCCAAATTACTTGCGCCGAATCAGCTTCTCTTTAATACGTGCCGACTTACCCGAACGATCACGCAGGTAGTACAACTTGGCTCGACGCACGTCACCGCGACGCTTAACTTCGATAGAAGCGATTTGCGGTGAGTACAACTGGAATGTTCTTTCGACTGACTCGCCGGACGAAATCTTTCTCACGGTAAAGCCGGAGTTTAATCCGCGGTTACGGCGCGCAATGACAACGCCCTCGTAGGCCTGAATCCGTTTGCGAGCGCCTTCAACCACATTAACGTTAACAACAACGGTGTCGCCTGGCCCAAACTCAGGCATGGTCTTGCCTTCCATCAGTCGAGCAAGTTCTTCTTGCTCTAAAATCGCGATCAAATTCATTTATGGCTCCATGGGTATCTTGCTCTCAGCAGTCGCGATGGCTACCCATATTGATACAGGCAACCCACTTTTTTTATCTACGATTTAAACCATTTAGATCGCAGTTGCTGGGCAGAGGATACGAATCAGGGTCATAGTGTAGCCTAAATCGCTATCGATTTAGTCACACATCAAAACCCGACAATCGCGCCGAGCCACATCAAGCCTGGCACCAAAGCCGCCCAAAAGAGCACCAAGGCCACGTCTGATCGCATGGCTTGTGCTTCGCTTTTGGTTTTTGGTTGACGACCCAAAACCACGGGGTTGATCATGGTACCTGTCTGGGTGAATGCTGTCATGGCTTGACTCCTGTTGTTTCCATCATGTTTTAAGTACTGTACATCAATACAGTACTGTATGCAACAACAGTTACTAGCCTGGTTGTGCGAAGGTCTTCCGTTGGTCAGAATACGGCATCATCGGTGACTTAATTAGCCATCAAACATCTAATTCACCCCCTAACGGAGAGTTTTTTTAATGAGCAAGCCCTTTACGTCCAGCCACGCGCTGCTTCAAGTCTTGGCACAAGCTGGTGTAGACCGTGTTTTTTTGGTGCCTGGTGAGAGCTATCTTGGGGTGTTAGATGCCTTGGTTGACTTTCCGCAGATAGACACAGTGACTTGTCGTCACGAGGGCGGCGCGGGCTTTATGGCCTTGGCCGATGGGCGCCTAACAGGCCACCCAGGGGTGGCCATGGTCAGCCGAGGGCCTGGCGCGTCACACGCCGCCATTGCCGTTCACACGGCACAACAGGATGGGGTGCCGTTTATTTTGTTGGTGGGACAGGTCGCCGAGAAAGACCTACGGCGTGAAGCCTTTCAAGAAATCGATTACCAACGCATGTTTGGGTCTATTGCCAAGTGGGTGTTTGAGTGCCGTAAGCCAGAGGAGCTCGCGCAAACCGCCGCCAAAGCTGTGCGCATCGCTACCTCGGGGGCCTGTGGTCCTGTGGTGATTGTGTTGCCTGAGGATATTCAGCAACAGTCAGTGCCTGTGCCCACATTCAAGCAACAGCGCCAAATAGCCGGGATTCCGACCCCCGCGATGTTAAATACCTTATCTGAGCAAATTTCCGCTGCCAATAAACCGCTGGTTTTGGCGGGTGGCTGTTTCGAGCGCCCGGGCGGACGTGAGGCGCTAAAGGCCTTTGCTGAGCACTTTCAGGTGCCTGTGGTGGTGACCTTTCGGCGCCAGGATTTGTTTGAAAACAACCACCTGCTCTACGGCGGCAACATGGGTCTGGCCAATCCAGACAACCAAATGGCCTTGCTCGCTGAGTCTGATTTGGTGCTCGCCTTGGGGACTCGGTTGGGCGACATCACCACTCAAAACTATCAATTCCCAGCCTACGGCCAAGCGGCCCAAACATTGATCCATTGCTATCCAGACAGCCGTGTGATTGGGTGGGACACCGAAGCTGACTTTCCGCTTGTCGCCGATCCGATTGAATTGGTCAATGCCTTGGTGGCGCATACCCCCTCGCCCAAACCCTCTGACTCGGCATGGCGTGAGCGTTGGAGAGTATTTCGCGAGGGTTACATGACTTGGCCCCAACAAACGGCCACTGACGGCGTTGAATTCAGTCAAATCGTCAAGGCGATCATGGATGGCGCCAAAGATCGCACCACGATTTGTTTGGATGCGGGTACGTTTGCTGCCCCGGTTTACCGCTACGCCCCTTTCACGGCAGGCCGTCGATTGATGTCACCACTGGCTGGCGCCATGGGTTACGGCGTGCCATCAGCACTGGCCAGTGCCCTCAGAGATGGCGAACGAGAAGTGATTTGCATGGTCGGTGATGGTGGCATGCTCATGACGGGTCAAGAAATGATTTTGGCGGTCGAGCGCAAATTACCCATTATTTTTATTGTTTCAAGTAACCGCACCTACGGCTCGATTCGCAAGCACCAAGAGGAGCACTACCCAAGCCGCACCAGCGGCACGACATTATTCAACCCGGACTTTGTCGAAATGGCCAAAAGCTTTGGTATGCAGGCGATGCGCATTGACCAACTCGATCAGGTCGAGGCCATTATTGCGAAGGCACGCGCCCTACAAGGCCCGGTGCTGATCGATGTCAACACCAGCTTGAAAGGCGTAGTTAAAGACGTTAACTAGGAAGTTATACGGTGTTAGTGACGTCTCTAACTACGTCGTGAGCGACGCGTTTTGAAAACGAGCACCCCAAAAGACTGTGCTTAATCGCGCTGGTCTTAGGGAGCTTTCTCGGCCTTCGGGGCTTTCTCTTATTCTTCTTCACCCGACCGCCCTGACACACCTAAGAAGCACATCGAGCAGCGCAACCATATGGCCAGTATTTTCCCCTACCGCCTCGGCTGAGACAAACCTGTTGCACCTCAACCAACGCCACACGATATTTGCCGGTGTATACAATAACTCAACGTCTAAAAATGCCTGCCACTGGAGCCTCTTCGTGAAAAACCAAACCACTGCCCAAGCCAAACGCACCAAGTTTCGTCAACGCTTGTCCCAGCCGGGGTTGATTGTCGCGCCCGGTGTCTTTGAAATGATTTCAGCGCGATTGGCCGACCGAATGGGATTCGACACGCTCTACATGACGGGCTACGGCACGGTGGCTTCATACCTCGGCATACCCGATGCTGGGTTGGCAACCTATACCGACATGGTGAATCGCGCCGGCGCGATTGCACAGGGCACCGAGACACCGCTGATCGCCGACGGCGACACGGGTTATGGCGGTTTGTTAAACGTGGCGCAGACGGTGAGCGGCTACGAGGCTGCTGGTGTCACGGGCATACAGCTTGAGGACCAAGAATTCCCTAAAAAGTGTGGTCACACACCTGGGCGTCGAGTGATTGCGATGAAGGACATGGTCAAGAAAATACAAGTGGCATGTGAAGCCCGTGACAGCAGTGATTTCTTGATTGTGGCGCGCACAGATGCGCGCACCACGCTTGGCCTTGATGAGGCGCTTCGCCGCGCTGAGGCTTACTGCAATGCCGGCGCCGATATTTTGTTTGTCGAGTCGCCCGAGACACCCGAGGAAATGGCCAAAATTGCCCAAACATTTGATGTGCCTGTTTTGATTAATGTTGTGGAAGGCGGTCGCACACCCTTGTTTTCCAAACAAGCACTGGAAGAAATGGGCTTTAAGATGGCGATCTACCCTGGTACGGGATTTTTAGCCATGGGCAAAGCCTTGGAGTCCGTCTACGGCGCGCTTAAAGAAGAAGGCAGCTCGTTGAGTGTGACTGACCAGCTTTATAACTTTGAGTCATTCAGTAAGTTGATGGGCTTTGAGGCGGTTTGGGATTTCGATCGCAAGCACGCCGATGACTGATCCTTTAAGAACCAAGCAAGGGTAGGTTTGGGTTCGGTTTGGATTTGGTTTGGTTTGGTTTGGTTTAGTTCGGTGGAACCTGAACTTGTGGCATTCGACGCAAAAGAATGCCTGTTTTGCGTTCCACCCAACGTGACTGGCGATTGAGATCATACCGTTTGGGTGATGGCAGAATAGATGCCAACCAAGCCGCTTGGCGTGCCGTTAGCCGAGCGGCGGGTCGTTTGTAGTAGTGTTGGGCGGCCGCCTCAATACCAAACACCCCAACACCCCATTCGGCGACGTTTAGATACAACTCAAGGATGCGCTGCTTATCCATCACGGCCTCGATCATGAGGGTGATGATCACCTCTTGGGCTTTTCGTATGTAACTGCGATCGGAGGAGAGGAAGAGATTTTTCGCGAGCTGCATCGTAATAGTTGATCCACCAAAGCGCACTTCACCAGACTCAACGTTCGCAAAAAACGCTCTCTCAATGGCTTCCCACTCGATGCCTCGGTGATCAACAAACCCCGTATCTTCAGCAGAAATAACGGCCCGCTTTACGTAGGTTGAGATGTCTTGATAAGGCACCCAGATTTGCGTGATTGTTTTGGGTGGCGCCAGGTTAGCCAGGCGCCGATGTTCGGTTTGGATGAAGGCGGTGGTCTGCGGATCAAACCAGCGAAACCAAACCACCTGAGAAAACACTGCAATTTGATACAAAAAAAGCGCTGCAAAACCGAGCAAAAGGGTCCATTTGACCCAATAGCGGACACCAAACTTTTTCAAACGTCGCTTGATCGCTGTCTTGTTTCGTTTTTTATTGGTTCGGCCCATCAGCACTGATGGGCCGTGAAGACCTGGGGTGATTGGCTCTCTTGTTCCCAAGCCAACAAAGCAGCTTTGGTCTGACTGCCCCATCGAAACTGGCCGATAGCACCGGTGGCTGGCACCACTCGATGACAGGGCACCAAGAATCCAATTCGGTTCGCCGCGAGGGCATTACCCACCGCACGAGCAGCCGAGGGCCGACCAAGCCGTTGCGCGAGAGCAGCGTAACTGACCACCTCGCCAAATGCCAAGTCCATTAGGCCTCGCCAAACAGCCCGTTGAAACGCCGTGCCCTCCAACGACAACGGCAAGGGGCGATGACCGGCAAAGAAGGCTTTTAAGAAATCTGCTGCTTGTAGCTGGCTAGCGCGCAAATCCGCCTCGGGATGGGAAGCCACTAGCAGATTCAGTGATGTTGTTTTATTCGTGGCCGCCAGAATCAACGACCTGACGCCTTGTTCGTCCCAGGCCAACAATGCTTGGCCGACGGGGGTTTGCCCCCATCCGTACTGTAGGGGTCGTGCGGATTCAGCGGGCTCAGCCGGCCTGATAAATTCGTCAAGGGGGGTGAATATCGTTGCCATGGCAGCGTGATTCTTCCTATGTTTGGCCCAAGAACACCCGTAGGCATGTTTAAACACAGTAAAACACCGGCTTATGCACGCCGATAGTTATGGGCGAGCCTTGGACGGCTAAGGCTTGCCTTCATGCTACCACCCGTGTCACCTACCGACAAAGCGCAGAACGAAGCGCAGAACGATCGCATCCTCTAACGCCCCATGCAGGCGGATTAACTCATGGCGTGTGATTCGGTTTTTGGGGGCGCTACCAAGCCAGCCAGATCAAGCAGATCGGGATGTATTGCTTAAGGGAAGAGCCATCAATAGTGCCTTGGCGCCATAGAGGACAACCAAAGTCCCAGTCAAGTCGCCAACAAACATCGCAATGAGGCTCTCGCTGAAGACATCCACTTGCCCGGATAGAAAAAAGTGAATGTTGTGTAGGACAGCCGTGAAACTCGCCGCCACGACACCCAAAATCAGTAGTTTTGAGGCAGACAACCCAACCAAATTGGCCTGCACCCCAAACCCATGCGCGCACAGCAACAAAGCCAGGGTTGGTGACAACGCGGAGAGCGCAGAAACGATAAGGACGTGACTTGGATCGATCTGACCCATCACGTATACGCTCGTCACGATGCTACCCACAAAGATACCGGCAACACCGACCCAGCCCATGACCAAGACGGCGATCATTCGTAGGGCAGCTGGTAAAAAAATCCAACTGACGTGCTCAGAAAACTCGAGCTGATCAAACAGCCAATCGTTCAGCAAAAACAAACCAACCCATAGCAAGACGACGCATGAGAATTGCATCGCCATCGCCGTTGGGGCCACCGATGGTGGACGAAGCGTTGCAAACACGTTTATGTGCGCCCAGCCGCTTCTAAACACTCTCCGAAGGCAGCAAAGTACTGATCTGTTTTTTTTGTAGGCACAACGTACTTGATACGGGTGTCAGTATCGTCAACCTTCAAGGCCAAAAGTCCTTTGGAACGCAACGACTTTAATCGTCGGTGTAACGTTGTAGGAGAGACATCAACGGCCAAGCGCATCGCCTCGAGTACGGTGACGCGATGGTTTTTGTGCCAAGCGGCCGCTAGGGCGTGCAAGAGCCTCTCCTCAACGGGATCAACCGACGGAAACGTGGGTAATTCACGAATAGCTTGAACCAGATTCAAGAACCGCACATAGGTAGCAGAAGCTTTGACATCAGTTTTCATTTGGTTTCCTGAACGCAAATATGTTTCACGTGGGTAGGCTTGATGTTAATTTTAATCAATTAATTGTCAAATAGTAGGGAATTACGTCATGACGGAAACATTCGCCAAAGGTCAGGCTTTGGATTTATCACAGTCAGTCATCCTGATTGCAGGTGCAGCGAGTTTGGTTGGTTCACATACCGCAGATCAGTTATTGGCTGCCGGTGCCAAAGAAGTGATTCTCCTGGATAACTTTTCTTTTGGGTCAGCCGATGCGATCAAGCACCTAGAAAGCAACGATCGCGTGCGCTTGGTCAAAGCCGACTTGATGCGCTTGCCAGAGATCATTGAAGCCACTCGAGGCGTTGATGGCGTGATCCAACTAGCGGCCTATATGACACTGGGTTTTTCACAAACACCTTGGAACGCCGTTGATGTGAATCTTCGCGGCGTTCAAAATATCTTAGAGGCCTGCGCCATCAATGGGGTGAAGAAAGTGGTTTTCGCTTCCTCGAACGCCGTCTATGGTTATGGAGATGGCATTAAAGGGGCGCTGCATGAAGACCTGAGCTTCCATTCCAAGGGAGCGCCGCCGGCAGCCATTCTGTATGGTGCTTCCAAGATCATGGGTGAACAACTGTGCCGCACTTATTACCAACAGCGTGGTTTGGACTACCTAGTCTTACGCTACTCGACGGTTTACGGCGAACGCCAGCACTATCGGGCAGCGAATGCGCTCTACATCATGGATACCTACGATCAAGTCAAAGCAGGCAAGGCACCCGTTATGCCAGGTGATGGCAGTGAGACCAAACATTTTGTGTATGTCACTGATGTCGCGCGCGCCAATGTGAAGGCTTTGCAAAGCCCAAGCACCGATACAGCGATGAACATTTCAGGCCCAGCGCCAGTGACCACAGGGGAGTTGATTCAATTGGTGCTCGATTATTGCGGTAGCGATTTAAAGCCTGAGCTGCGACCCGACCCACCTGGAAAGGTCCGGCTGACGTCGGGTGGTGCCTTCCACATCCCGCACGACAAGGCTCATGCAGCCATCGGTTGGCAGCCCAAGGTGACAATGCCTGAGGGAATCAAGAAACTACTTAAATGGCGCGAATCAGTCGATCGCCCGTGATGACGAGGAATGCAACCACCATGACATCTAAATATTTGGTGCGTCAGGCTGATGTTGAGCCGTACCACCCTGCAAACCATACCGAAACCAGTAACCAGCGACTGATTTCCCGACACAACGTCGGAGCCAAACACATGGAGGTTATTCTAGGCACGTTGGGCCAATCAGGCGGCGCCCTGCCCCATGCCCATCCGAGTATTGAACAGGTCTGTTATCTACTCGAGGGCACCGCGCATGTCGAGGTAGACGGCGAATCGTTTGATATGGCGCCTGGCGATACGTGTTTCTTCCCGGCCGACGCCCTACATCTGTTTCAAGTCACCTCGAGCACACCCGTGAAATTACTGGTGATTTACAGTCCGCCCTATGAAGAGAATCCGGAGCGCGTTAGGCGGTAAAGGGCTCTTAGAAGGACGAAGGGGACCGAGGGGACAAAGGGGACAGAGGCGACAGAGGCGACGCCACCTCAAGGGACGGCCTAGGCCGCTCAATACCTGTCCCCCTCTTTTCATAGACAGGCTAGGCGTTGTTTTCATTCTCGTTGTCGATATGTTGCAGCACTTGATCGCCCTTCAGACTCAAGGGGATCTTGCGCAAGCTGGAACCAAAAAAAAACCCTTCAGTCATAAAGTACCTGACAGTTCGTTCTAGGTTGTTCTATGGAACCACTGGAGCAAAGCAACAGATGACTTTTCTCAAGCAATCCTTGCTTTTTAGATGCCGCAACGCGTGAAATGTATCAGAAACCCCTATAACCTTGACCTAAATCAATCGTTTTCCCTACTGGTGTTTTAAAATAGGTGTGTTGGGTTCAACACTGATTGGCGTTGATTTAGGTGAATCGTTGTTTTGTGGGCCCACGCGACACTCGGAGCCTCTCATGGAACTTGATCCTCTTTTCCTATCGCGCCTGCAGTTTGCCTTTGTGGTTTCATTTCACGCCATATTTCCGGTCTTCACGATTGGTTTGGCCAGTTACATTGCGGTTTTAGAGACCCTGGCTTGGCGTACAAAGAATCCGCATTGGGAGCGACTTGCGGGTTTCTGGATCAAGATTTTTGCAGTGGTTTTTGGCATGGGAGTGGTGTCAGGCTTGGTGATGGCCTTTCAGTTCGGCACCAACTGGAGTAACTTTTCTTATACAGCGTCCAACTTTTTAGGGCCAATCCTAGCCTACGAAGTGGTGACCGCTTTTTTCCTAGAAGCGGCTTTTTTAGGCGTATTGCTTTTTGGTCGTAACAAAGTGCCGCCAGGCTTACACCTCTTGTCTGCATACATGGTGGCCATTGGTACATTCATTTCTACTTTCTGGATTTTGTCGGCCAATTCTTGGATGCATACACCGGCCGGGGTTGAAATGCGCGATGGCATGATTCATGTCACGAGCTGGACCCAAGCCATTTTCAACTCATCCTTCCCCTACCGCTTTGCTCACATGGGCCTGGCTTCATTTTTGACCGGTGGTTTTGTTGTCGCAGGTGTCTCAGCACTCTACATTTTGCGAGGGCACGCGGTTGAGACGGCCTCAAAAGCATTAAAAATGACTTTGGTGTTGTTGGCTGTGATTGCCCCCTTGCAACTGTTTGTTGGTGATGCGCATGGTCTGAACACACTAGAGAATCAACCTGCGAAAGTGGCGGCCATGGAAGGTGCCTGGAAAACCGAATCGGGGTTGCCTTTATTGCTTTTCGCGATTCCTGATCAAGAGGCTCAAACCAACCATTTCGAAATCGGCATCCCTAAACTAGCCAGCTTGATCCTGACACACTCAGCGGATGGCACTGTCACGGGACTTGATGCCTTTCCGAGAGAAGAGCAACCGCCGGTGTTTATGGTGTTTTGGAGTTTCCGGGTCATGGTTGCCATCGGCATGCTGATGATTCTGGTGGGGCTGTGGGGTGCATTCAAGGTTTGGCGCGGAACCCTCATGGAGTCAAAGCGATTTCTTAGGCTACTCACCTTCATGATTCCAGCCCCTTTTATTGCCGTGTTGGCGGGTTGGTTTGTGACTGAAATCGGACGCCAGCCCTATCTCATCTACGGCATGATGACAATACAAGAGGGTCTAACGCCTAGCTTAGAAGGTTGGATGGCGCTGTTGACATTGATCGGCTATGGCGCGGTTTATGCGGTGGTTTTTACGGCTGGCATCCACTTTATGCGCAAGTTGGTGAATGCGGGCATTGCTGATATTGAACCTGCTGGGTCAGACACGGGGCGCCCGAAACGGCCAATGTCAGCGGCTGACCCTAGCGGCGCACAGCAACGGCCCTCTGCTACCCCTTCGTTTTTTAGCGCCTAAGGAGCCCGTCATGTATGACTTTACGTATATTTGGGTTGGGATCATTGGTTTTGGTGTGTTGATGTATGTGCTGGCAGATGGTTTTGACTTGGGGGTCGGTATCTTATTCCCCCTGGCTCGAAACGAGGAGGAGCGCGACATCATGATGAACACGGTGGCACCCGTATGGGACGGTAACGAAACCTGGTTGATTCTTGGCGGCGCCGGTCTGTTGGCAGCGTTTCCATTGGTCTATTCGGTTTTTTTACCGGCGCTCTATATTGGGGTTTTCTTGATGTTGGCGGGTTTGATCTTTCGTGGCATCGCTTTTGAGTTCCGGTTTAAGGCCGAGCCTGGAAAAAAAGGCATGTGGAATATAGCGTTCAGTGGGGGCTCTTTGGTCGCCACCTTCGCCCAAGGCGCAGTCGTCGGCACATATATTCAGGGATTTGAAACAGAAAATTTCCGTTACGTTGGTGGGGCCTTCGACTGGTTGACACCATTTACCGTCATGACTGGGTTGGGAATGGTGGTGGGATATGCACTTTTGGGTGCAACATGGCTGATTTTAAAAACCGATGGTCTATTGCAAGCGCAGGTGCGGCAATGGGCTGCTCAACTTTTACTCGGTATGATGGCCTTCTTTGTGATTGTCAGCATCTGGACACCGATGATAGACACCTACGTCTATGAACGCTGGTTTGGTAACGTGACCTGGCTTTGGATCATGCCTGCCCTTACTCTTGTTGTAGCGGGGTTAATATGGAAGTGGATCCGTAAAGAGCACGATGCTTTACCATTCATCGGCACCATTCTCTTGTTTGCTCTGTTCTACGCGGGTTTGTTGTTTAGTAAATGGCCTTATGTGGTGCCACCTAATTACACCTTTCATGACGCGGCTTCAGCACCCGAAAGTCAAGTCTTTTTACTAGTTGGCATACTATTTGTGATTCCGTTTGTGCTGATGTACACAGCATGGACATACTACGTCTTCCGAGGAAAGGTCACCGCATCGAGTGGATACCACTGACACCCTACCCCTGACGCAATTGCCACAGGGGCCGGCGTCCGAAAGGACGCCGGCCTTGTTTTTGCAGACGCTTAAACAGGATGCTAAGCCCGAATTGCGCTGGGCTGCAGCGGCTTCCCTTTTAGGCGTGGTGGGACTGCTTCTTTTTTGTCTGCCAGTCGCCTGGATCATCAATGCAGCCATCGACGCAAGCAAACCACCTGGCTGGTGGTGGGCCATGGCACTGTTGGGATTATTGGTTAGATACGCTGCGCACCTGTTTCGTGACCGAATGGGTCAGACCTTGTCTGCCCGCATTCGATCCCGCCTGAGAGCCCAATTACTTGATAGCGCGACCCAACTTGGCCCCTTCGGTCTCGCGACTCAAGGTAACGCCGCTTGGTGGGCGCACCAATACCTCGAGCAAATCGATGCACTACATGGTTATCTAGCCCGGTACCTGCCAGCTCGCCTGAGCGCGGTCATCGTGCCGCTCTGCATTATCGCCATCGTCTTTTCTGTGGACTGGATTGCCGGTTTGTTGTTGCTGCTCGCCACACCCATCATCCCGGTATTCATGGCACTGATTGGCTGGGGCACGGAGAGTGTGCACCAGTCTCAACAAGAAAAGCAGGCGGCCTTGGCCAGTCATTTGTTGGAACGCCTTGAGGCGCTACCTTGGTTACGGCGTCAAGGCGCCATCGAGGAAACCGCCGCGGACGTCGAGGTAGCAGCCAATGAGTATCGGCGTGTGTCAATGCGCGTCTTACGTGTGGCTTTTCTATCGTCGGCCACGCTAGAGTTTTTTAGTGCCGTCTCCATTGGTCTGTTGGCTATTTACATTGGATTTTCACTGGTTGGTTTGTTTACTTTTGGGCCGTCGGCCGTACTGACATTGGCCAGTGGTTTGTTTATCCTATTATTAGCGCCGGAATGTTTTTTGCCATTGCGACTGATGGCCCAAGCCCACCACGACATGACGGCGGCCAAAGCCGCCGCTCAGAGCCTAACACCTTGGTTACCCGGCCCGGTTGATTCGCACGGCACGTCGAATCAACCGGAACCCTGCGATCGTCCCAATGAAACCTGCCTAGACATGAATCGCGTGTCGTTTAGTTTTGGTAATGACTCGGATTGGATTTTGCATAACGTGTCATGCACGCTCAAAGAGGGTCAGATCCTGGGTGTTTCAGGGCCCAGTGGCAGCGGCAAATCAACCCTGCTGGCATTGGTAGCTGGCTTCTTATCGCCAACTGAGGGGCGCATTGCTCGTGCATCAGATTGGTCCTGGCTCAATCAACGCCCCTACTTGTTTCACGAGACGCTGCGCGCAAACTTATTACTTGCCCGACAAGACAGCGTCACCGACGACAAGCTGCTGGCTGTGTTGCGTGACGCCGGTATCACGCTGCCTGATCCTTCCCTGCCGCAAGGACTCGATACACCAATTGGCGAGCTAAACCGAGGCGTTTCCGGTGGCCAAGCGCAGCGCGTTGCCCTGGCTCGTGCACTTTTGAAAGGTGCCCGTTTATGGGTGCTGGATGAACCCACCGCGGCGCTCGACGAAACCACACGTAATGCCCTGATTGACACGCTCGTAGAAGCCGCCCGCAAAACAAATACGGCGGTAATTATGGCAACACATGACCCTAAATTACTTGCCGCCTGTGACCACGTCATGACGCTGACCTCGCGTGGCATTGAAGCTGAGCCGATGGTGAGCATGCCATGACCCCTTGGGCCTATTTATTTGGGATCTATCGTGCGCGTGCCCCGTGGCTAGCGGTCAGTTATTTGTGTTTAACCGTGACATGGCTTTCTGGTGCGGCTTTGTTAGCTGTGTCGGGCTGGTTCATCACCGCCTGCGCCATGGCGGGTTTGGGGCTGGTCTTAAATCTAAATATCTTTACCCCCTCCGCCGCGATTCGAGGGTTAGCGCTTTTACGTACCATAGGGCGCTATACAGAACGTGTGATTGGCCATGAGGCCATCCTAAGGATATTGGCTGATTTGCGCACGCGGGCCTTTCGCGCATTATCGTCTCAACCGGCAAAGGCGCTTGATCAACGCCGTTTCGCGGATGTTGTGAATCGACTGCTCTCTGACGTTGAAACCCTAGATGGCATTCCTATCCGTGTGATTGGCCCCCTTCTGTCAGCCTTTTTAACGCTGATTGGCGTGATCGCCATTGGGGCGATTTGGGGCGATGCCATGATTGCCACGCTGATTGGTGGTGGTGGTGTGTTGATCTTTGCGGTGGCTTGGTGGAGTGCGCTTAAAGGGCGTGAAAAATCGCGAGAATTGATTATTAATCGTTCTGCTCAGCGTATCGCCACCATTGATCATCTCGCCGGCATGGCTGAGCTGATTGCCAATGCGCAAAATCGAAACAGTGCCCAACGGCTTGCTCTCATTGACGCCCAACAACTGGCGCGCGTTTCTAGGCAGGAGGTTATCGCGAGCCTTGGCGAGCACTCCGTCCAGGCCTTAACAGCTTTGATGACATTGCTCGTCTTGGTGTGGGCTTGGGGTTCTGTCGAGCCAGCGATTTTGGCACTCTTGGGTCTGATGACCCTTGGCCTAAATGAGGCCATGGCCACACTACCCGGTGCGCTGTGGCGTGTGGGCGAATCTGAACAGGCCGCTATCGGCCTACAAGATTTGGAGTCGGGCGAAACACAACCACTCGTGCCCACGCCCGTGCAGCCAGAAGGCGGCAAGACCCGTTCGAGTCATCCACACCTGTCGATTGAATCCTTGGTTTGTGCGCGCCAACCCGAAAAATCCCCTGGAACCACTGGATTTTCTTTGACTGTCCGTGCCGGGCAACCGCATGTGATTTACGGCAAAAGCGGCAGCGGTAAAACCAGTTTGCTAGAAACGCTAGCTGGCGAACTAGAACCCATTGAGGGTCGCGTATTGCTTGGCGAACAAGACTTACTGTCATTACCGGACCCGCTGCGGTATCAAAGGGTGGCTTTCCTAGGGCAAGGTGATTCCTTGATCAATATCAGTATCCGGGCGTTTCTATCAGCTGGCTTGCAACAGGTTACTGACCAGCAACGCCACGACCAGCAACTTATCGACGCTTTGACAGTAGTGGGCCTTGAAAGCACGTTGAACGACACACCCGAAGGTTTGGATTATGCCCTTGGTGTGCGTGGCCATCGGGTCTCTGGCGGACAAGCGAGACGGTTGCAACTGGCCGCTTTGCTTCTCAAAAATCCAGACGTCGTCTTGCTTGATGAGCCCCTTCGCGGCCTTGAAGCGCCTCTGGTGCGCTCAATTATTGAGAAAATGACACCATGGATGGCCAATAAGTGCGTGATCTTTGTGACGCATGACCCTAATGCCCTACCCGATTCTTGGACAAAGACGCGGTGGCCGCAATAACGCGGTTACGAGGATTGCGGCCTAAGCATGCCCAGGCCTTTCTTTTACGCCACGGTTCATCCTAAGGATCATTGATTTCTCTGAGTAAGACCAGGTCAAAATGGATCAACCGACCTTCTGAGAGATAGCGCAAATCACCACCTAACAGACGAGCAATGTGTCTGGATAAATACAATCCAAGCCCAGACCCACTTTGGCTCATTGCCCCTGCGGTGCGGTAGTACTTTTCAAATACACGCGCGGCTTCAGGACCGCCAGATGTCCCAATGGTATTCGTGACACGCACCGTTAAGCGTTCGTCAGCCGCCCCAGAAATCAACACCTCGACGGTTGAGTCAGGTTGGCTATATTTGTGGGCATTATCGACCAAATTAGCCAAAATAATTCGCACCAAGGTCGGATCAGAACGAACGAGCGCCCTGCCCGAGGCTCGCACCGTAATGGCATTGGGCTTGCTACTGCTTTGCACGACTTCACGTATCAACACATCGACGTCCAAGGTGATCGACTCTGTGATGTGCGGGGCATCCAAAAGGGTCTCGGCTTGTAGACATTTGTCTAGCAAGGCATCGATATTTCGAATAGCGTCTTCGGAATAGCCAGACGAGCGGGTGTCTAGCTGGCCTGAACCCACCACCATCTTGATGATGGACAGCGGGGTTTTGAATTCATGGGCCAACATCCCTAAAAATCGGGCTTGCTCTTGGTTTCGTTGCTGTTGCAAGTCTAAAGCGAGTGCCGACGCAATAGCCACCCGTGTCATATTGCGGGCCCTGGCCAATAACAACGTGGACATCAACAGACCGGCCAGCGCTGTTGTGAAGAAAAACCCGACAAACGCATTTTGAAACATTGGCTCAACCCGCAAGGTGACTGAGGTCGCCAACGGCGACGCAAAACCAACCGTGACAAAAAATGTCGTCACCAACCAGCGGGGCAAAGCTGACTCTTTACTTGCTTTCCAGTCAATCGCGAATACGGCCATGAGCATAAAGAGAATAGATAAGGCGATCACTGCAAGCGCGTTTAGGCCCAAGGCCAATCTTGGATAACCGAATACAACGGCCAACAGCAATGGCACAAATATCACGATTGGTAGGTAGACCAGGTGCTGGGCCAGACGACGCAAATGAAATTGGCGCAGAAACACCATGACAAATTGACACACAGCAAAAGTGTAGGAAACGATAACCAAGTTAACCAGAAAATCGACCGACGCCAACCCAAGCAGCGGGCCGATATATTGACGGGTGTAGCCCATCAAGGACACCGACCACGCGATGGCCAAGACTTGTTGCAAGATAAATAGGCGGGACACCAGGTCATCACGGCCGATGCCCAGTGCAATCGCTAGCACCAGAAAAACCACCAATAGCCCGAGGTAAATGCCACTGAATAGATCATAAATACGGTTGCTGCGCAAGGCTTGCTCAACCGACCCTAAAACCATTGTAAAAACCATGGAGCTCGACGTGCGCACGCTGATATACACATCACGTGGCTCATCGCCCACAGGCAATAGAAAGGTCAACGAAGATAGGCCGAGCTCAATCGGACTGCTGGCATGCTGGTCGCCCGAGATCACGGGAAGATTGTCATTGATGAGCGGGTCGTAGAGACGGACGTCGTCGAGTAACGGGTTGGTGAGTCTTAGCACCAATTGTTTTTCATTGAGACGGGCCGATTCGCCAGCGGTTAGCCTGGCTGGGTCAATTCTCAGCTTTAACCACAAGGTAACCACTGTATACCCAAAACTTGCTTTGCCTCCAAATGGCTCAAATACACTCGACTTCACGGCGTCTAGTGCCAATTGGCCGCTCGGATCTAGCAAGTACGCAGGTTTGACGTCAGCAGAGGAGACCGCTAGGCTCGATTGAGAGCCGGTGGCTTGGGCGACTCCAGGCACACCAGAAAAGGCCAACAACATCAAAACAGTAAAGAAACGACAGAGCTTTAGGCATGCGTGCCAAAACGTCAGGCTAGCCAGTCGTGACGAGGCAGTGCTAGAAACCAATGCTTGCATTTAACCAAAACCTATCTTGCGAGAGGCTGCCGTCCGAGTCTAGACCTCGGTCGTTGGCGAAAGGGTTATTCCCAATCCGTCTAGCCCAGGTGGCATTCAGTAAAATGTTGTAGGGCGCACTCCAAGTAACGGTCAAACCCGCGCCCTCTAATTTGCCCAGGTTGGGATCTGCGGCCCCCACAATGTCATTGAATTTGTTAACCTGCACTTCACCCACATCATAGAAGGCCGCTAGCTGGAGTTCGGGCATCACGTTATAGCGCACTTCAAACGAGAACAGCGTGCCCTGAGAGCCTCCCCCCTCATTGTTTGGGTAAGCCCGAACGCCGTAGGGCCCGCCCAGATAGAACCGCTCTGAGGAGTCTAGGTTCTTGCTCGCAAACTGACCCCTCAAATTGGCATAGAGGGAAAAATTGGCCGGCAAATTCTGCTGGCGCGACAGGCTGTAGCGCAACTTGCTGTACCTTCCCTCCGACTCGGTAGTCGCAGCGATCAGTCTCTGGTTGTTCTGATTGAGGCCATAGTCCACGTGGCCCATGCTCGGGGTCAGCGTCAATGCCGTGTAACCACCACCACCCCAGCTATCCAAGTGAGTGGCTGTCAGATTCAAGGCCACCACTTCCACGGTGTACTCGCTTGTACTCACCCCAGAGGCTCGGTTCTCAAACAGCTTGTTGGTGAAACCCAACCGCGCCGTCACATTGGTGTTGCGCGAGCGTATGAGGGGCTGAGTTAAATCGAAGCCCCAAGTGTTGGCAAACCCACTGCCTTCAACCGCCGCCAAATCTTTGTCGACGATCCGGTAGCCTAGCGTGCTGTAGCTAGTCCCTAGGCGCAGGCCTCGGTCGCTCAACGGCACGCTGTAACCCACGCTGACAAATGACAAGCCCTCGGTGTACAGACCATAGGCAGTGAATTGATCGCCGTGACCCGTCAGGCCGTTGATTGCCGTATTGACACTGACCTCGTTCTCACCGGTTGATTTGTTACCTTGGTCATCAACCTGGACACGACCGGTGATCCACTGTGTGTCCTCAACGTTAATCAATACATCTGTTTCTTGGGTGTTCTCGCCAGCAACCAATGACCCCACGACTGATACACCCGGCAAATCATCAGCTATCAATAAGCCTCGCTCGACGTCTACTAAAGACAGTGCCTCACCAACGCGGTTTTGAGCATCAACCATCCCTTGGATTTGCGCCAGAGAAGCATGACTTACTTCGCCATCAATCCGACTGCCTCCGTAGACCGCTTCAATGATGTGAATCCTAACCGTGCCCTCGGTGATATCTTGGCGCGGCACGAAGGCGCGCGCCAACCAGCCTTGCTCAGCATACGTGTCAGCAACCACGTTAGCTGCCTCTTGCAGGTCCTTGAACTGGATCTCACGATTCAGATAACCAGCCAGCGCCGCCTCTAACGTTGCGCTTCTGACTTTGGTGTTACCCGTGAAGGTGAATTGCTTGACCGTGAACTCAGCCGTGGGTGCCGCGGATGGCGCCATGGGCTGGGGTACGTTCAAAGCCGGGCCCTGTCGGGGCGCGGCCGATGGTGGACGCTGGCGCTCGACTTCTTCAAGCAAAGAACCCGCGCTGACCGGTGGCGTCGGCGCCTGTGCATGCGCAACATTGCTTAGCAGCAGCATGCCACAGGTCACAGCCACGCCACCCCAACCACACCACATCAATTGCTTGCTTGCTATCACAACGGCTCCATCATTGGCAACATAAGACGTTAGTATATTAACCACATTGGATCAATGCATTCTTTCAATCACAGGCTGTTAAATCAGCACCGCCCTCGTTGCTGCACACCACCGAGTCCAGCACACCCACTTCCGCCTCGGCATACATAAGAACGGTGGACTGATTGGCTTGTGTTTCAGGCGCTGTTGAGTTGGTATCCGCCCTCTGTTGATTCACCGGTCTCGAATACACGGCACCCCTCACGGCGCCATCCAAAAGGGTGCGGCGATGTCACCGAATAGTCGCTCAGCGCAAATGAGGCGCCCCGCGTTGTACTCTTGGCAAAAGCACCCCCAACCCCAAAGCCATCACCTGCGCGGCCACTGCCGAGCCGTTAATCGCGCCCGCGAGTGATCACACCCGTCACAATGCCAGCACCAGAGCCATCACGGATCACGCCTGAGATATTGGCAAAGAAATTGCCGCTGCCACCGTCACTGCCACCAACGTGCCAGCAATAGACGGAGCAAATAGACGCCCGGACGCATCACGAGCTCTAATCAACCGCAGTTAACACCGGCCAATCCGTTCTAACGCCGCACTGCCTGTCGTTTGTGTCAACACCACATAGCAGTGGTACTCCTAGCTTGTCTCGTGTGATCATAGGAAAAGCAATCCATCCTTTCATTACACTTCCTTACAAATCAAAGGCAGTCGAGGATCTTAGCGAAGGAGGAGAAAATGGAGTCACGATTTGTTGCTACTGGTTGCTACTGGTAAACATTGGTCACCAAAGACAAGCGAAATACATACTTTGTGGAGTGCTTTAGAGAGAATCTGTCGAGCAAGCTGTCAGGCGCTCTTTCAGGCCCGAGTTAATGCTGATTTCTGTCAGCGCTCGGGGGCTTAACGATTTGCTGATTTTTTTGACTTCTTTGTGGTGCTAGAAGATCTGCGGGGATCGTGGTTAGTGAGACAGTGCTCAACTGAATTCTTTTGCGGAGAATGGTTGTGAGGCTATAGCTTTGTGGGTTTGTGGGTTTGTGGGTTTGTGGAATTGTGGGACCACCATTATTGAAAAGCTCGGCACTCAACGCATTGGCCGCCGAACACATTTCATTCAGTCATTAAATCAGTGGTTAAGTCAGTCGTTAAGTCATTAGTCGCTGGATCGGACTAATCAATCTCGAGAGGCATACCAAGCCGGTAACCGACACCGCGAATGGATAGGATGGGGGAATAATTTCCAGTCAGCGCCGAGAGCTTGGCGCGCAATCGATATATGCGCACATCAAGTGCCGAACGCTTTTTTTTGTCTTGATCTATGCCTAATAGATCCATGATCTGCCAATGTGCGAGCTCATGACCAGGCGCACTGGCCAAGCCTACCAAAATGGCCGCATCGCTATCCGACAATCGAACCGAGCACTCACCATACGAAAGGTTCAACGTTGTTCGACAATACACGCAACGTTGGTTGGCGCTGCCAGCCTGACTGGCTTGTTGTTTGCGTCGCAATAAGCTGTTGACTGCGGCGATCAACTCTTCTGGCGCAATCGGTTTAGGCAAGTAGTAATCTGAACCCGCGTCGTAGCCCGCCACTTGACTGGCGTTTGAACTGCGGGTGGTAAGCATCAAAATACCCAGATTAGGCATCAAGGGACGCAAGCGCTCGGCCAGTTGCAAACCGTCTTCGCCAGGCAATTGAATGTCTAGCACAATGATCTGCGCGTCTTTGAGCAACACAGACTCGATCAAGCTCTCAGCATCAAGAAACCCCTCAGCCTCGTACCCCGCTTTTCTTAAAGCTAGGCACATCAGCTCGTTCAGAGCAACGCTGTCTTCGACGACTAGGACTCGATTTGGCATTTCATAAAACGCTCTTATAAGGTAATCCTATTTTTATACCAATTATTGATTTCAAACAACCCCGCTTCAAAATGTTGCTTGCCGTGACGTTTTGTGGAAATTTTGTGGTGTTTTGTGATCCTATATGGCCAAATTTGTCTAAATGGGGTGTGCTACTACTTATTTACGCCGGACTCGGGCACTCACCCATAGAAATCAGGGTCTTGTGAAACAAATCATGATTGATGTTGTCTGATGCTAAGGGTGCTGGATGATCAAGTGCGCACCCGCTTATCTGCACCCGATTGTCTGCACCCCATCGTCTGCACCCGATTATCTCCACCCGCGGAACCAAAAGGATACATATAGTGTCTGTCCTTAGTGCAGAATGAGTTTTCATAGGCTGACAATGGCAAATAACTTCAAATCCTTTATCAGTTGGATATTCAAGACCTGTGTGCCATGGCTATCGGGTTTATAGCGGTAACCGTGCACGCCCAAACCAGCACGCACACTACGGCCCAAACGTTGGACCAGATTAAAGCGTCTGGTGAATTACGCGTTTGCATGTGGCCCGACTACTTCGGCATCAGTTATTTAGATCCACTGACCGGTCAACTGCAGGGTCTCGACATCGATATGTCTAAAGCGTTGGCCGAGGACCTGAACGTCAAATTGACTTACGTCAATACGAGTTTTGCGGACTTCATAGATCAACTGAACAGCCGCGAATGTGAAATCGCCATGATGGCAGCCGGTGTGACCGAGTCCCGCCAACAGCGTGTCGATTTTTCTGAGCCGTACTTGCGAAGCGACATTTACTTCATTACGAATAGAACCAATCGCGTCATCAACACCGTTGAAGATATTGATCAACCCGGCATCATCAACGCTGTTCAAAAAGGCACCTTAATGGAGTCTTTTTTAAGCACCCATCTCCAATACGCCTCGCTATCTATTGTCTCAGCACCTGGGGCGCGAGAACTCGAAGTCGAGTCTGGTCGCGCAGATGCCTTTGCCACTGACTACCCTTACATCCAACGATTCCTGCAAAACACCGACTGGGCACGGCTCGTCGACCCCACCACACCACTCAAACTCACGGACTATGCGTATGCCATTCGTAAGGATGATCTCACTTGGCTCGACACGGTTAATGCCTTCGTTAAGCGCATCAAACAAGACGGTCGCCTCCTTGCGGCAGCCGACAAAAACTTGTTAACACCCATCGTGGTTAAGGATTGACCTTGAAGGTCGACAACGCGACAAATCCTAAGCCCCGGCAAGTTCGGCTGGCGGCCATCATCATCGGCTTGGTTCTTCTGACGCTCATTTGGACTGGATTTTTTTGTGGCGACCTATGCGATCAATCGCAACTTCGAAACCACCTCGACTCAATCCTTAACAACAGAAAGTATTTATGTTGACGATCATTTAAACCGCGCTTTTCAACAAATCGACGCCACCCTAACCACCGCACGGTCACTAATCACGGTGCTCGATCGGGAACAGTCACCGATCAACGAGAACACGCTGTCGAACTTGGTCGCTAGCGATCGATTGATCCGCAGTCTGTCTTTAATCGATACCAATGGTCTTGTTGTGGCCAGTTCTAACTCAAAAAACATCAACGCCATCGTACCCATCACACCCTTGCTTGATACAGTCGGTACAAAAACGCCAGTCGCCTAGGCGTCATTTATGGCTCTGTCCTCCCCTATCGGGATTTGGATGAATGGAGCCTTCAAACAGTATCGCCAACCCAGGAGCTACTGCCAGCGGTTCTGACATTCAAACTCGACAATAGGGCCTTCTCTTTACTGGCAACCATCAACACATCCCTATTTGTCGGGTTTTGGGAGAGGATTGATCACAGCCTGAATACTGAAATAGCCGTATTCGACTACAACGGCAACAAGTTTCTATCCTATCGGGATCAACCCCTTGCCTCCAACATTGTTTTTGATGCCGTCGAAGATAAAATCCAAACGTCACGGATCGGCCAATTCTTCCTGAGCAACCAGCGCGTGACCATTTATTCACAAACGCTGCTTGAAGGTGTCACGGCTCATGTGATGATTAGTCGCTCTGATTCCGACGGCAATATCATTGATGTCAATAAGCCCTTTCTCGACGTGATGGGATACACGCAACAGGAGCTCAAAGGTCAGAGCCAACGGATGTTTGCCAATGGCTTGAAGCCCCCCTCGGGATACGAGCAATTGGGGGAAACCATACAAGCCGGCAAGATTTAGCGAGGGACTTTTAGAAACAGAACCAAAGACGGGCGACTCGTTTGGCTAAATAGCACTATCTTCCCGGTAACAAACGAATGGGGAGAGATAAATCAATACGTCACGCTCTACAGCGACATCAGTCAAGCGATCAAAATGTCAGAGGAAGTCGAGCGTGAACGTGCCGCTCGTCAGTCTGCCGAGTCTCTCAATCAGGAATTAAAGACTGAAGCCACGCGCGACGCCCTCACGGGCTGCTTGAACCGGCGCGGCTTAGATCAATTCCTAGCGGCACTCGCCACGGATAAAACCTTGTCACAGAGTGCCGTATCGGTCCTGGTGCTTGATCTGGATCATTTCAAAGCCATCAATGACACTCGCGGTCACCACGTCGGCGATTGGGTGTTAAAAGCCTGTGTGAAAACATGGCAATCTTCGATTCGCAGCGCCGACTTGGTGGTCCGTCTAGGCGGCGAAGAGTACGCTATTCTGTTGCTGCGAAATACACCTGAGCAAGCCTACGTTATCGCGGAAAAACTACGCAAAGCAACCGAGTCGATCAGCCTGAGCATCTTAGATCAAGCCGACCCCGTGCGAATCACTGTGAGTATCGGCGTGGCACACGCGAGCCAGACCTCTAAACGAAGCATTGATATGCTGATGATGCAAGCTGACAAGGCCATGTATGAGGCGAAACAAAGCGGACGCAATCGCGTGAGACAGGCTTAGCTTAAACCCGGGCGCTTGTGTAAGAGAGACATTGGGTGCAATCACCTATAAGTGACTGGGCATTTTTAATGCTTCTTCAAGCGTCAATGCCTTTGAATAGTACCAACCCTGCGCCTGATGACAGCCCGCTTGAACCAGCATCTGCATCTGTCCTTCTGTTTTTACACCTTCTGCCGTCACACTCAGATTTAGGTGGCGAGCCAGCGTCATGATCACATCAATGATCTCTTTTTGTACGCGATTACCACTGCCAGACACAAAAGACCCATCGATCTTTAACTTATCGAGTGGCATATTAATCAGTCTCGACAGAGATGAGTAGCCCTTTCCAAAATCATCTATGGCGATCTTAATACCCAGACCGCGCATCGTGTGCAACTGCGTCGTCAGCACAGACAAATGTGTGACATGTTGCTCTCGGTGATTTCAATACACAGACCATCTAAGTCAGCCTGACGGTCGTCCATCACATCGACCAACATGTTAGTGAGTTGACGCCCCAGAAAGAGTTGTGGCGTCACATTGAGCGAGACTGTTGCCCCTGGAATATGCGCCCTAAGCAAAGGCATCGCATCCAACACTTGCTTAGCCATCGAAGTCGTTAACGCCCCTACCAAACCGGTGTCCTCAGCAACCGGGATGAACTCTCCCGGCGACACGTGACCCAGCTGCGGATCATGCCATCGAGCCAAGGCTTCAAAGCCCAAGACCTTGCCACTCGGCATCTCGACTTCAGGTTGGTAGTGCGCCACGATCGCACCATTGGCGATGGCTTTTTCTAGAACAGCCTCAATCTTTAAACGCAGAATCTGGTCATCCATTTCCTGACTGTACCAGACCACGTTTTTTTCTGAATGATTTCGTTTTGCTTGGTAAAGCGCTGCATCGGCTTGTTGCATCAGGGTCGTGAGCGAGCGAGAAAAAGTCGGGAACATCGTGACACCTGCGCTGATGCTACCGGTATGCAGGGTTTCCATTTCAATCGCTGTACTGAACATACTTAGGCGTCGGTCTAAATTTCTGTGAATGAGCGCGAGTTCAATTTCGTCGCGGTAATCAACGACAGCTAAAAACTCGTCGCCCGAGCGTCGGCAGAGCAAATGATCGACTGGCAATGCTGTCGCGAGGTGTTGCGCCAAGTCTTGGATGACTTGGTCACCACGCTCATGACCAAACAAATCATTGATTTGTTTGATACGGTCTAGATCAACGAAGATCAATAAAAAAGGGTGCTCGTCGGCGTCAGGTGCGCTCAAGCGGGCAGAGACTGCTTCAGAAAACGCCCTATAGTTTGGCAGCCCAGTCAACAGGTCTTGGTAAGCCATGTCACGCAGCTTTTCTTCAGCCGCTTTGATCTCACGAATATCAGTAAACACCGCCACTTGGCCGCGATCGTGGTGCTCATCATCAAATACTCTTGTCACCGCAAGCTGCACGGGCACTGCGATATTGTGTTTGTCATAGAACACCGTTTCACCGCGCCAATGGTCGCTTTGCTCTAAAATCTGTTTGATAAAGACGCTCGATGATGCGTTATCTGTGGCATATAACTTGCCTGCCTCATGGCCGATCAATTCTGCACGCGCATAGCCCGTCATCTCGAGTAATGCCGGATTGATATCGATAATCTTGCCATCGTGAGAGGTGATCATGATCGCTTCGCCGGCCGTCATGAAAACACTGGCACTGGTCTTGAGTTGCCCCAGTGTTTGACGCTGATCTGTGAGCAACTTACCGAGTGTGCCGCGAATCACGGAAATCTCATCATCGCGGTCGTCAGCCAATGGTTTAACCGGTTCACCCCGCACAATTTGCCGTGACAGGTCAAGGAGTTGCTCAAACCGTGACAGCGTTCGAACGCTAAAGTCATTCGCCCAGCGCCGACCTTTGAGAATCGCAATCACCCCACCAATCATAATCGCCGATAGCAGCGCCACAAACAACAACACCGCCAGCCGGTAGGACTCCGTGACCTCGACATAAAACACAAAATCACCGTCCGGTGTCGCAATCAAATGACGGCCGTTAGTCGAAATATCAAAAAAACCGTGCAGACGCCAGGAATCAGTGGTGGATGCGTCCGCCGGCAACCCCAAACTCATGCCCACACGGATATCATCGTCTAGTTGCAACTGACGCAACGATTCTTGCAGGCTATAAATACTGAGCAGATGTCCCACAACCGAATCTGAAGCCGGCGAAACAATCGGAAATAACAAACCAATGAAAGGCGTCTCGCCAGGCCCCTCCAACATAGCGAGCCTTAAGCCACGCTCGCCCACGTTTCTACTCACAAAAGATTGGTAAGCGTTTTCAGATAAAAGATGATCTGATGGCGCCACGATTTGGCGCCCTCTGTAATCCAAAACCAGGACCTTAAACGTGTCGGTGCGATTCAAGCTTTGCAGCAATGGGGCCAGGTAAGCCTCCCCATCTGTCGTGTCGGTCAAAGCCGTCCACAGCATCGGCGAATTGGCAAGCCCATCAAGTGAGCTCGTGATCGTCGACAACTCCGCACTCACCCGATTACTGATGATATTTTTTTGTATTCAAGTTCGGTTTCAAGCAGGTAAAAGCCGCCAACCAAAGAGGCCATTAGCAACAGTACCAACGTGAATATCGATTGCAACGCCAGTAATCGGGTGCCCCCGCCGGCCACCTCGTCTCGCAATAGGCCACTACTTCTTTTCATTCGGTCTCAATGGGATAAAGCGCACCGTCGGGCTGCAACCTAACAAATAGCACTTGCTGTGCCGTCAATGCGTCGTGATTCTTCTCTGAAAACGGTCGCTCGTAAGTCCGGATGGCGCCATCGTAGAACTCAACGTCTTGCATCGCCTGCCGAATCAAGGCCCGGTCAGTTGAGCCCGCCTGATCAATCGCCAAAGCCAACAAATGGGTCATGTCATACGCTTGGGCCACGCCCACAGGACTGCTGATGTTGTCCACGGTTGTGAAGCGCTGATCATCTAAGACCTCCCGAGCCAGCGCCTTGGCTACCGGTCGTTCATTGCGGATGAAGGTGAATGTTTGAATAATGTCGACATCTAAGCCGATGATGTTCTGGCCAACCAGCTTATGGATGGCGCCACCCGTTACCCCCCAATGTGCCACGGTCGGCAAACGGCGATCAGCCGGTTGCGCCGACATGTCATTGATCCAAGCCGCCCCTCCCTGCTCATTGGCAATTAATATCGCCGCCTGAGCGCCCTCCTCAATACAACGATCAATCACCCGAGAGAAGTCACCTTCCCCCCAGTTATACCAACGCACATGGACCAGTGACTGATCCAGACGCTCCAAATTGTTTTCTAGGGCGGTCTCGCCTGATCTTCCCCAAGCGGTCTTGGGCATGATGCTACAGAGCCGCTTGGCCCAATACACTTGCTTGGCATGGCGCATCATCGCCGGTATCGCCCACTGGTCTCTGAGTGACAAGCGATACACAAAAGGATAAGCCGCTGGCATGGCCGTGATCGGTTCCGCTGAACCCCAAACACTCACCAAAATCAAACCCAGCTCGTTTGAGAGAGGCATGTTCTGCATCGTCGTCGGACTGAACTTGCCCCCATAAACCGCCACGAGGTCTTTTTGTTCGGCAAACTCACGGAAATTATCCTCAGCCCTCGCTGTCAAACCATCGTTATCCTTGGTCAACAACACCAAGGGTCGGCCATTTAAAACACCACCCGCCCGATTGATTTCTGAAATAGCCAATTGGGTGCCAAGCTCAATAGCGATTGCAGAAGTACTGTCTTTTTGTGAATAGGCCCCGTCAAACCCGATATAGACAGGTCCCGCAGCCTGCGCAAGCCCCAGCCAACCGCTCGTAAGTAAACTGAGGGCCAAACAAACAAACCCCGCTCGTGTCGCTCGCCGATCTGCACCATATCGACGCCGAGTCAGTCGAGGGCAGATCGCAAATGTCCAACGTTTGTTCATATACGTCTGCCGGTCGTTGATCGGTATTTGGTGGATCGGTATGTGGTTGATCAGCATGTGGTTGATCAGCATGTGGTTGATCGGCATGTGGTTGCCTCATTAGGTTGACTCAAAAGGCACTGCTCCCAAAACGCACTGGCTAAGCTAACTCTCTCGCGATCTCGAATCGTAACCCGCGTAGAGAATGCCGTCACCCCTTGCTGTCTTCCCTTGCTGTCATCACTGCCACCATACATTGATACACCATCGTTGATACAGCATCAACATCGGTAAATTTTAGGGTTAACGCTTATCTCGCAAGAGGTGCGGCCCACCTGCCACGATGAGGCGTGACGAATTTCTGTGGCGTTGCCCTGTCTTTTCTCAAGCTGCCGCATTTTTCTAACCACACGCTTGCAACCACTTCCGACCTAAGTCACTTGCAATGTCAACAGTCACCACTCTCGGTTTAAAAACAGACAAAGCAATGCAAGAACTATTCAAAACCGTTGGTGGCAACATTTGTTTGATCACCCTCGCTTAAAAGGCATAAAAGAAGCTTTTGTTGGGCAGCGCACGCCAACACGCCAGCACGCCAGCACGCCAACACATAACGGGCGGTCATGAGATCAAGGTGCGCGCCGCCACCGTTTTTAAAAACCGTGATGTCATCACGGTGCTGCCGGGCAAAGCGGTGGGTCGGTAGGTCATAGAAGTCCGCTCGAATGGACTCGGGTCCAATCACGCCCGCGGCTATTGGCAGGTCAATCTCGCCAATGTGCCCGAGCGTTGTTTGCCGGCTGTCGACAAACAACCGGGCGCGCCGCATCACCTCATCGTCGGCCTCGCGCATGTCGGCTTTAAACGCACCGATTAAATCCAGATGCTGACCCGGGCGCAGCCAATGGCCCCTTATCAACGGCTCACGACTCAAAGTGGCACAACTGATGATGTCGGCTTGGCCCACGGCTTGCTCCAAGTCCGTCACCACTTGCACCCCGGGGTGGCGTTCGGCGAGTTGTTCGGCCGAGCCCACGCGATGATTCCAAATAGAGAAACGCGCTTGTGGGAACCGCCACTGATAGGCCGCGAGCGCCATGGCGGCAATGCGTCCAGCGCCCACCATCAAGATCGATTGCGGCTCAGGGTTGGCCAGTCGCGTGGTGGCCAACAAGCTATGACCCACGGTTTTGTAGCGCGTCACCAAATCAAAGTCGACCAACGCCTCTGGCTCTCCGGTTTGATCGTGATAAAGAGTCAGACTGCCTTGTACCGTGGCTTTGTGGTGGGCTGCATTACCGGGGAATACGGTTGCCACCTTCACCGCCATGCCCAGACCATCAATCCAAGCCGATCTCACTAACAGTGAATCACCATCGCGTGACAAGACGCTGTCTTTGATTTGTGCCGTTGCTCGCGCATGGCCCGCCGCCAAGTGATCACACAACTCACCCCAATCTATCAAATGCTCGACTTGGCTCGCTTCAATCGTGATCATGTTTATATGCCTATTGCTCTGGCTCGCCCAAGGATTCTCGTGAGTAGGACGGTGCATTGTTGCCAAACAGAACCGCATTGGGTTTGCGACTCAACTCATCAATTAAGGCCCGCGTGGCGCTCAGTGTCTGATCCACTTGCCGCAATGAGGCATCGACTTTTGATGGCAAGGGATCAGCGCTGTCTAATAGGGCATTGAGCGTGGCCACGCTCAATGCCAATTCATCCAAAACCGTTGAGATTTGTGGAGCCAAGCGGCTATCCACCGACTCGGATAACTGCGTTATCGCCGTCATGGTCTGAGAGGCCTCGTTAGCAAGCTGCTCAGACGGGATTTTTTGTATTTGATCAATGATGAGACTGATTTGCGCTTGTAACTTCTCGATTGTTTCAGACGGCACGGTTGGCATTTTGATCGGTAATTCAGTCGACAGCGCTGTCGTGATCGGCGTATCTCGCTTGTCGATCAGCTCAACATAAAAATCTCCACCTAACAGATTGGCTGGTTTAAGTTGGGCACGTAGACCACGTTTAATCGTGTCCACCACGAGCGGCGCCAACCCTTTGGGCGTGCGTTCGGATAGGGGGACGCGATCATAGATAGGTCCCAATCGAGCCGGATAGATGGTGCCACTCACCATCGTATAAAACTGCCCTGTTTGCGGATCGACATCCAGACGGACACGGCTAATTGAGCCCAAGTCTCGGCCTTGAAACTCAATGCTAGCCCCCGCCTTCAACCCACGCGCCGATTGCTCAAAACGCATCACCACTGGCACACCGGCACCCAATGGCACGCGCTCAGCACTTTCGTAATCGCTGTAGAGCTTAAAACGATGATCAGGCTCGATCGCTTGAGGCTCACCGAAGGTGGCAAAGGCCAAGCCACCCGCTAAAATCGAAACCAACGACTCGGTACGCAGATTAAATCCCCCCGCATCCACACGCAGCGAAATGCCACTCTCACTCCAAAACCGAGTATTGGCATTGACGTATTTGTCATAAGGCGCGTGGATAAAAATATCGACATCCACAAAACGACCATTGGGGTCTATTTGGTAGTCGGTCACCATCCCTGCGGCTATGCGCAAGAAATGAATGGGGGTGCCTTGTTTCAATGAGCCTAACGAAGGCGCACGCACGGTAAACCTTGAGCCTGGTTGTTCGCTCGTCATGGACGGCGCCTTCTCCAACCCGACAAAGTTTTGTTGCTGTTTGGTCAACGCGCGTGCCTTGGCCTCTGGGGCTCTGGCCACCTCGATGTAAGCACCCGTCAACAAAGTCGATAACCCAGAGATGCCCTCTAAACCAATGGACGGCCTCACCACCCAAAACCGAGTGCCCTCGACGGCCAAGTGCTCGGCATCTTTATCGAGCCGCGCCTGAACAATCACCGTTTTTTTATTCTCACTTAATTCAATGTCATTGACCACGCCGATCACCACTTCGCGAAACTTGATCTGGGTTTTGCCTTCTTGCAGGTCGGCCGCCGACTGAAAGGTAATGGTGATCATGGGGCCTTGGGTTGCCCACTGACGCCACACAATCGACAGCCCAATGGCGCCGGCCACCAACGGAATCAACCAGACCCAAGCCAAATTGCGTTTGGGTTTTTCACTCACATTCGGGGTGGGAAGGCCGCTGACAGGCGTACTTTCAGACGTACTGACAGGCGTACTGACAGGCGTACTTTCAGGCGCTGCCATTAAGGGTGTCGCCAGGCAGTATGCCGTCGGTGCCCCGCCGAACGCCAGGCCAGTCTGGGATCAAAGTTCAGTGCCGCGAGCATGGTTAGCACAACCACCCCACCAAACGCCGCCGCCCCCGGCCCCGGTTCGATATCGAGCAGGCTGCCAAACTTACCCAAGCCCGCGAGCAGGATCACCACGAACACATCTAGCATCGACCACTGCCCAATGAATTCCACCAAATGGTAGAGCTTGGTGCGGCGCTTTAAATCCTGGGTGGACTTGATCTGGGTCAGGTAGACCAGCGTCGCCAACAACAGGATTTTGAATGAGGGGACAAAGACACTGGCAATAAAAACCACCAAAGCAATATCCCAAGAACCCATGCCCCAAAGCTCTATCACCCCGCCCATGATGGTCAATCGACTGTCGCTGCCAAGCGCGCTGATACTCATGACAGGCAGCAGGTTCGCTGGAAAATACAAAAATACTGCCCCAAATAGCAACGCCCAGGTTTTATTGATCGCCGCCGGTGAGGGCGGTGGCGGTGGGGTCACCGCGGGCACATTGATACCCATATCGATGGCCATGTGGCGGATTTTTCTGCCACTTAATCGGGTCAATGCGGTAATCAACACGGCCGCCGCAATGGTGGCAAACAAGCCAATGCCAGGCGTCAAGCTGGCCAAGTCCACAAGTTTGACAATCGCCACCAAGGCACCAAGCAAAAACACCGGCACCATGCACCACGGCTTGAGGTGGTCCAACAAACTCAACGCGGGTTCAAACAAGCGCGGCAAACGGCCCAACGTCAGTGGGACAAACAACCACAACAACAGAAACAGATGAAGCACGGGCAACAAGAACCCCACCAGGAAGGTCAGCACCGCCACCTCAGGGTAGCCGGCCTCCCAAGTCACCAGCACGGCGTGCAAAAAGTTTGACGATTGGGCTGAGCCTTGGACAAACAACGTCGCCACGGGGAAGGAATAGGCCAAGGTCAAAACAATCAGCGTGGCAATGACCACGGCGATCCAGGCCATCGGCGTGAAAAGGCTATAGGTCTCCAACAAGCCATCGCAACGCCTACAACGCGCCCATTGATTGGGCGCGAGCGGTGCGCGCTGGTAGAGAGCGCCGCACTGATGACACGTTAACTTCACGGGTGATGGGGCTTCTGACACGTTGGTTATGACTCACAAATGACTCAAAGGCAGGATCTCTGTATGGCTTTTGGCTCTTAGCTTTTGGCTTTGGGCTCTTAGCGCTTACCCCCGCACCGGCCCGAGATCCCCTTGGTTAACTAGTGTATTCCATGCCAGCGACCCACGGCGGCTCAAATCCATCTAATAGCTGCGCTACCATGCCACCATCTCAGCCGACTCTGGACCCAGAAAATGAAACTACCCAGTCACCAACTCAACATGACGGTTTTAATGACGCCCGATACGGCCAACTTTGCGGGCAACGTGCACGGCGGGACGATTCTGAAGCTGCTCGATGAAGTGGCGTATGCGTGTGCAAGTCGCTATGCGGGTCGCTACGTGGTGACCTTAAACGTAGAAAACGTCACGTTCAGGGAACCCATCCATGTCGGCGAGTTGGTGACTTTTCTGGCGAGCGTGAACCTCACCGGCCGCACCTCCATGGAAATTGGAATCAAGGTACTCGCAGAAAACATCCGATCCCAAGCCGTGCGGCACGTCAACAGTTGCTTTTTCACGATGGTGGCGGTTGACGACGATCGCAAACCCGTGCCGGTGCCTACCCTCTCACCCACCACCGACGACGAGATCACCCGACATCGCGAGGCTTCGAAGCGCCGCGATCAACGCTCACGTGCCTAGCCAAAGAAACAACAACGGAATCCATACCGAGGCCAACACCACTTGCAGCGCCAACGCCAAGCCGGCGTAGGCGCCTGCCTGTGGATTGACCTGAATGGCGCGCGCCGCCCCAATCCCGTGAGACACCGTACCCAAAGCAAACCCACGCCGCGTCCACCCCTCGGTGGCTTGACTGACCCGTATCCATGTGAAAATCGTGCGCCCCAATAACGCCCCAATCAGGCCGCTAAGCACGGCAAAGACTGCCGCTAACTCGGGGATGCCGCCAATCGATTGGGCCAACCCCATGGCCACCGGCGCGGTCACGGACTTGGGGATCAAGGACCACGCAATCGGATCGGGTAACGACAAGAGCCGCGCCAAACCAAAGGCACTCAGCGCACTCACCGCACCCCCCAGAAAACCGGCCGCCATCAGGCGCCAAAAATATCTCCGCAGCTCAGCGCGCCGTTGCCACAAAGGCCAAGCCAAAGACACCACCGCCGGGCCCAATAAAAAGTGAATGAATTGCGCCCCAGAGAAGTAGCGCTGGTAAGGCAGATCCAACCACAGCAAGGCCGTGCCTAAAAAAACAATCGACCACAGCACCGGGTTGAGCCACGGTGATTGTTCGCTGTATTGATAGACTGATGTGCACAAAACATAAACCAAAAGCGTTGCCGTCAACCCAAACAAGGGGGTGGTCGACAAATAGGTCCACAGTTCAACAAAGTCAGCCATCGCGATCACTGCCTTTGAACAAACCCGCCAGCACGCCCACGGTCACCACCAACCCAAGCACCGTCGAAAACACCAGAATGAGCAGTATCTGCCACCAAATGGGCGCCAATATGTCGAGGTGAATGATCACGCCCACACCCACTGGTACAAACAACAAGGACAGATTAGCTAAAAGGAAATCCGCCACGGCGGAAATCCGCTCGCGGATCCACTGATGGGTCAGAGCGGGCCACAACGACAACAGACCAATCACGGGCCCGGGTAGATTGAGCGGCAAAACCAAGGCCAGGGCTTCGCCCAGCACTTGAAACAACAACAATAAGGTGAACCCGATTAAGGCCAGCATCTCGATCCCTTCAAAAGTCCTGCGACGCTTTAACCCGTTCTCAAGAGCATGGCGGGATTCAAACGCATCTGCAGCAATAAGTACCTTGCCCCAAGTCCCAAGCAAAGCGTGCTCACACCGAAAGCCGTGAGCGCTCCCGTCCAATAGAGTCCCATGGCGCTCATGTCCAGACGCCATTGCAACAAGAGTGTAGCCAAAACACTGCCAAAAAGAACCGCAAAAGAGGCTGTCACCACCGCAATCAGCGCGTACTCCCAGACCAAGACCCGAACCAACAGCGCATGCCTGGCGCCCAAGGCATGCATCACGGTCGCGTCAAAGATCTGACGGGTGCGGCTCGCCGCCACCACGCTGGCCAGCACCAGTAGGCTCGCCGCTAGGCACACCAAGGCAATCGCCACCAGCCCACCACTGGCGCGTGCCAGCAAAGCACGCGTTTCACGCAAGATCGTTGCCGTGCGGGCCGTGGCGATGTTTGGGGCGACCGTTGCCACGCGGTCTTGGGCCAGCAAAGCCTCCTCTGCCGATAGCCAAGCCGCTCCCACATAACGGGTGATGAAAGGGTCTAGGGCCCCATCACTGAACATCGCTTCTAACCACAGCCGAGCCTGCATCCGTGGTTGTGCGTAAATCGCAACTAACTGAGCTTCTAAACGATCGCCGAGGATTTCAAAGGTCAAACGGTCACCGATCTGTAAACCCAGTTCATCGGCTTCTCTGTCCTCCATGGCAACCAAAGGCGGGCCACGATAATCCGCAGGCCACCAGCGGCCTCTTTCAACCACCACCTCATCAAAATTGCCGCGTCGGTCACTGAGCTTGTGCTCATCGCGTGATTCGCGCAAACGATCGATGTCACTGCCCTGCGTCAAATCATCGTCGTTGACAGCGATCAAACGCCCCAGTACAAACGGCGCTGTTTTAAGCGCCACCAAATCGGTTGAGGCCTCAAGCACCTCTGTTAATACAGGCACTTGATCGGGCTGTATGTCGTAAAAAACCATCGCGGGCGCTTGGACGGGGACGGTTTCATTGACCATGCGCAGTAGTGTCATCACTACCAAGGTACACGCCACCAAAAGCGTTAGGGCCGATCCCAGCGAGATCAATGCCATGCGCATGGGCGAGTGCGATTGTTGCAGACTGGCCAAGGCCATCTGCAACGCCAAGGGCAAAGACTGAGCCCCTTGCAAGCGGGCCGCCACTTGGCTCAGCACGCGCGTCAAAAGCCCCAAAACCAGCAACAGCACGCACACAGACAACACAAAGGCAAACCCAAACCTGGGGTCTGGCAGCACCCACATCAATAGCACCACCAGCGCGACACCGGCCACGACGGTCACCCGAGTAAAGCCTCGAGAGGACTTCAATACCTGCCCTTCAATGCCTCTAAATAAAGTCGCCGGAGAGACCGACACGGCGCGCCCGACTGCTGGCAAAGCAAACACCAGCGCCGTTAACAGACCAAACAACCAAGCCACGACAGCGGGTGGCCACAGGCTGAGCAACAACACATCAAGTGGCAGTCTGTCGGCCACAAGGCTTGAGGCGCCGATAGCCAGCCCCAGACCAATCAACACACCGATTGAACTCGATAACACCGCTAAGATGAGCACTTGTAAGAGGACAAAGATCGCCAAACGTCGATCACGAAGACCCAGGGCTCTTAACGTTGCCAAGCTGATCAACTGCCCATCGAGGTAGGCCTTGATGCTGTTAAAGACGCCCAACCCACCGATGAATAAAGCAGAGAACCCCACCAACAAAAGACCCGATCCGATTTGATTCAGGACTTCTGCCATGCGATCGCTGCGCTCATCAAAACTGCGCACCTCAGCCGGCATACTGGGAAAGGCGCGCAATAGCGCATCCCTAAACCCACGGGCCGAAGCCGGATCTGTGCCGGGCAGACGCACGCGATAGGCATACTCGACGCGACTAAAGGGCTGTATCAGACCAGTGGCCATCAAGGCCTCGCTTGAAATCAAGACCGGCGCCGCGCCCCAATCAGCCCTCAGGCTGCGATCCGGTTGACGTATCACCACGGCACGCACAGCCAAGGTCAGGTCACCAACCGACAACTGATCGCCCACAATCACGTTCAGGCGCGTGGCCAAGGCATCATCGATGGCAATGCCCCACTGACCCTGGCGGGGTTTCAACAAGGTGTGTAGTGGCTCTTGTGGTGACAATACCAAGGCGCCATACAAGGGATAAGCCTGGTCCACACTCAACAAATCAACCAGCTGTGAACGACCTGTTTCGGTCACCAGCATGGTGCGTAGCTCAGTGACTTGCGACACGGTACCGCGATCTTCAACCCACCCAATCAATGCCTCTGGCAACGGTTGCTGGGCTTGGATTTCGACATCGCCGCCAAACAACAAGCGCACATCGGCTTGCAAAGCGTCAGAGATCTGTTGATAGAGGCCTCCGCCGGCGGCCACCAGAGACACGCCAAGCACCAGGCTCGCCACAAAAATCCAAAGGCGCCGGCCGCTCGCGCGCAAATCACGCCACGCGAGGTCAAGTAAGAAGCGCATGATCACCTTTGTCGCCCTGCTCAGCCGTCGCCTGATGGCGTTGGCCCTCGTGAAACTGTCCTTCATGCAGGCGCAAAACCCGATCACAGCGATGAGCGAAGGCCATGTCGTGTGTCACCAACACCAAGGTGGTTTTCAATTCATGATTTAAGCGAAACAACAGGTCGCGAATCGAGGTGGCCGTGTGCTCATCCAAATTGCCCGTGGGTTCATCGGCTAGCAGCAGCGTGGGACGATGCACGAGTGCACGGGCAATCGCCACCCGTTGTTGTTCACCACCCGACAATTCACTCGGGCGATGATGGGCTCGTTCGGACAAGCCGACTTTGTGCAACATTTGGGTGGCCGTCTCACGGGCTTGCGGCGCACCGGCCATTTGTAAGGGCAAAGCCACGTTCTCGAGCGCGGTCAGGCTCGGTAACAAATGAAACCCCTGAAACACGATACCAATGTGATCGCGCCGTAAATCGGCTCGCTCGTCTGGGCTCATCGCCAACAGATTGGCGCCGTCGATTTCAATGCTGCCCGCATCTGGGTTCTCTAAGCCAGCAAGTAACAACAGCAGCGATGTTTTACCGGATCCAGAAGGCCCGGCGATGGCCACGGATGTACCCGCCTCAATCTGTAACGCCACATCACGCAAGACGGTGACGACCTTATCGGCGACCCGATAGCTCAGGCACAGTCCTTGCGCCTGAATCAAACAATGAGTGGGTGTAGGCATCAGTCCCGCCATATGAAATCCGGATAATCAATCCTTCATCATAGAACAGGTCACTGGAGGCGATCAGCATTAACCCGGCGCGGCAAGACGACTGCCAAACCACAGCCAAAGGACAACCAGACGCACCCTATCGGGTCACGCCACCGCCATGACCCGCGATGCCCGGGATGGATCGAGCAAGCGCTCTGCACTTTCCGCGCCACAGACCGGCAAACCTTCAGGATTGAGTAAGCCAATCTGAACCAAGACACAGGCTTGATCCCAGTGGATGTGCTCGTGCGATACTTTGCCATCCTTGAAGCCCACGATCACCACAAACCCAACCTTTACTGGTTTGCCTGTGGGTGCAACACCGGGCAACATCCACTCGATCTCCGTCGTATGGGTAAACGAAATCACGTGCTCTTCGACGAGCTGATCATCACCCACCGTCAGGGACACCCGCTGCATCTGCACATCCGGAGGGAAAAACTTACCAACCAAATGGTCGCGATAGAAGGCATGAACCCCAGCCACACCATAGCCGCCCACATTGCTCGGCACATTGTGCAAGTGAGGCGTCTGCGTCATGGTGGCCATGGTGGTGTCTAGATCACCCGCGAGCTCAGCGGCAACATGTTGCTCGAACAAGTCAATGAGGGCTTGTTGTTTGGTTGTATAGGTGGTTGCCCTAGTTGGCACAGTCGTTACAGCCATTCTTCGCTCCCGTTTTTTAGTTATCTCTGGAGCAGTTTATAGGTTAAAGGGGACTTGAAGATCACTAAAAATGAATAAGTTACTGATAACCGACAGCCCCTTAAGGAACCTCCCCAACACCCCAACCAGCCCAACCAGCCCAACCAGCCCAACCAGACCTTTAATCCAACCTAAAACGACGAGCCCGGTTCTTGCAGAAACGCCCGCTCCTGATCGGTGCTCGGGCGGCCAAGTGCGGCATTTCGATGGGGAAAGCGCCCAAACCGCGCCACAATCTCCTCATGGCGTTGGGCAAATCGCAAGGTATCGGCGTCGGTAAATTGCTCAAACAAGGGCAAGGCTGTTTGCTGCACTTCGAGGTCTTCGCTGTGCATCATGGGCATCAGCATGAATTTACGCCGATGCAGTGACCCACACGACTGCAGCCAGCCGCGCTCGAGGGCGCGCTGAGACAAACACAAGGCCTGTGCATCGCCCGCGAAGGCGCTGGGCGAATCGCGATAGATATGACGCGTGAATTGGTCGAGCAACAAGATCAACGCCAAGTTATCGTCCGCCCGCTCGCACCAAGCCGCCAAACGACCCGCCAGCGCATCGCTTATGCTGCCTGCAAACCGATGAGAAATCACGTCGTCAAAGGCTTGGCTTTTGGTGAACCATTGCTTCGGGGTACTCTGCTCAAACCAAAACTTTAAAATATCGTCTGGGCTCACAGGCGTCTGGGTTTTGTGGATGGTTGCCATGGCTTGCCACTTAAAGAGGCGATTTAATCAGTCATCATCTCCGTTAACAATATCTGGTGTCACGGCATCTATGGTGTTCACCACCGTTTCAACCGCATACACGGTGGCTGTGCCAATCGCATCGGCCACCGCCACCACTGTCCCGCAGCCAGATAAAGTTAAGATCAATGCGCAAAGCGGCAAGTAACGAACGAGGATGGGTTTGGTGATGAAGTTGGGGATGAGGTTGGGGACAGCAGCGCTGACCTTCTTTTTTGTGGAGTCTTGGCAACGCGATGGCATGGGTTCCTTCGATCCGAGTAACGCACCGGTTTAGGTGCGGCTTCACACTGTCGGCTTCACCATGTTGGCCGTACCGTGACAACCGTACCGTGACAACAACACCGAGCACAAACCATTGAATGGGTCGCCGCCGAATCATCGCACGAACCTGACTTACTTGCACAAAACGTTGAAACCGAGGCGCAAATGCAGAAACCGCAACGAGACGCGAATCAAGAGATGGTCGCCGCGGTTGAACCATCAGACTTAACCGTCGAGCGCTACAACACGGTTGTCGGTTTGGTGGAAACCGCTGAACAAATCCGCAACCGTTTGATGCGGCTCGTGGACCAAAACGGCAACTAAAAGGTCAAAGCCGTGGCCGATGGACACGTCCTCTCTACCGCTTTCTAGTCCAGACGCGCGTGCTTGGTGTAGGCGAGCACTGCCCGCGTCATGTCTTTGAGCCCCATATCACCGCCAAACTCCATGGGACGCAAGCCACCATCAGCGAATCCATCGGCCACGGCCTGTTCGATCAGGCGAGCCGCCTCTAGCATCTTCTTGTTGCCGTGTTGCCAGCCCAACCAATCGAGCATCATCGCGCCGCTTAGGATGGCGGCCAACGGGTTGGCTTTGTCTTGGCCCATGATGTCGGGCGCGCTGCCGTGGGCGGGTTGGAACAAGCAATGGTGGTCGCCGATTTCAGCGGATGCCGCCATGCCCATGCCGCCCACGAGACCGCCGGCCAAATCCGACAAAATATCGCCAAAGATGTTTTCCATGACAAGCACGTCAAACGTCCACGGTTTTTTAACCAGCTCGAGGGCTTGTGCATCCACATAGGCGTGATTGTTTTCAATGTTGGGGAATTGCAGGGCCCGCTCGTCAAATATCTTCCGAAAAAAAGCAAATGCCTTGAACACGTTGGCTTTGTCGACGCAGGTCAACATGCCTTTGCCGCCTTCTTGGCGTCGGCGCTCGGCCAGACGGAACGCAAAGTCACACAATCTCTCAGTCACCGAGCGAGTCAGGCGTAGGGTTTCTCTGGCTTCATCAGGGCCGGTCTCGGGGCTTCGGTTATGCACCGCTGCGGTATAGAAAAGCCCTTCGGTGCATTCACGAATGATAACGAGATCGATGTTGTTGGCCTCTTCATCGAGCAACACCCGTGGGGCGCCTTTGTAGGCTTTGACTGGCCGCACCCCGGCATACAACTCAAAACGTTCGCGCAGGCGCAAGTGCGGCGCGATCTCGGTGCCGTCTGCGGCACGGATGGTGGGAAGCCCAATCGCCCCCACAAACATGGCGTCAGCTTTGCCCGCTCTTTCTTCGCCATCAATCTCGATATCTCGACCGGTATCGCGATAGTAAGTGGCACCGGCGTGAATCGCCTGTTCATGCAAGTTAAAACCACCGATGCGCGCGCGCGCCACTTCCACCACAGCAAAGGTCGCTTGCGTCACCTCCACACCAATGCCATCGCCCGCGAGCACGGCGATTTCAAAGCGTTCTTGAGACATTGCTCTTCCTTATCCCTGGAGGTTGGGGCGATATGCCGTGGCCAGTGTGTTTAGGCGCTTAATGGTAGCGCTGTGCCAATCATAGAATCACGGGTCACGAGTTCGGCAAGCGCCTCTTCACTCATGTGTTCTGTGCCGACGGGCTGATAAGGCAGCACCAAAAACCGCAAGTCGGCGGTACTGTCGGATACCCGCACCTCGACATCATCAGACAGCTGGGTGCCAAACTCGGCGAGCACTTTGCGTGGCTCCACCACCACCCGTGAGCGGTAGTCAACCGACTTGTACCAAGCCGGCGGTATACCAAGCAGCATGCGGGGATAGCAAGAACAAAGGGTACAGACCACCACGTTGTGAACAGAAGGCGTGTTTTCTAGGACGACAAGATCCAAGGGTGTGGTGATGTCGAGTGCGAACGACTCGTTAATGGTTTTGAGGGGGGCAGCGATGAGATTGGCTTTAAAGACCGGATCAACCCATGCCTTGGCAACGATCTTGCTGCCAATCATGGGCGTCAAGCTATCCTGATGATCGATTTGCCGGTGCAGTTCGTCCGCCGTGATGATGCCCTTTTCGTCGAGCAGCTCACGGATGGCCGTTTGCAGCAAGACCTCGTAGCGGTCGTAATGGTCCGCGTCGTCTGGCGCAGGCGGGGCGTGGGGATGGCCATGATCGTGATCATGATGGTCGTGATGGTCGTGATGGTCGTGATGGTCTTGACTATTGCTATTAGGCTGACTCATTTTTTTACTCCGCTATCGGATCAATCCAGTGGTCATAAATATCGGCCACCACCGTGTCATTTGGGCTGCCTGCGTAATCAGGCCAAACATCTTTTTGTTTGAACTGGATGCGGTACAACACCCGCAGCGGCAGACCCGGCTTGTGAAAGGCCAAAAGCGACGGATCTCGGTAGCAACCGCGCACTTGTGTGATCTCACCTTTGATGCCACGTAAATAGAAAGGCGTGCGGCAATGCGGTTCTGGCGGCTGTTGGCGCACGATAACGGCCGTGCCTTCGGCCAATGCTTGACCGGGACGGGGGGGCATGGCGCTCATAGAGACCCCGTCTGTTTATGGCGTTCCCGCAAAACCTCAATTCGATCTTCAATTTCTTTGGCCGAGAGCAACTCCTGCTCAATCACCAGGTCTCGCACGGCACGAATCCATTTATCGTAGTACAGCATGCTGCGATAGTCCTCTTCGGTATTGGACTCGATCGCACGGCGCATGGCATCAGTGGTGAACGCTTGCAGCTTGTCACCCGTCAGTAATTTCTGCAGGGCATCAACCCGCTTTTCATGCAGCGTGGTCGGGTGTTCGTCTAGACAGATCGGACCGGCCGGCTGCCCACCTAGATCGTTGACTTTTCTATCAGACACGTTTGACTCCAGTTAAACCAGTGAAACCAGATAAGCGGACTATGGTTCTAATTGACTATACCGGTTCGGCGCGCGTTGTTAAACGCATTTTTGACTGAATCGTTCTTTGTTATATGGGTGTTGCCGTGCGTTCAATCGGCAACTGGCGGTTTTGACCGCTTTCCACGCGACATGCTTAATCGGAGTGACAGCCGAAAATGTGATCGCCTAAGTGACCTGTGTACCAAACAAGCTAGGCATCGCGCTCAGCTATGGAGCACTTCTTAACAGTTTCTTCGGGTTGCCCCGTAAGCGGCAAGGCCCAGCCGAGGTGAGAACGCTATTTGACGAATGGTTTATGACGTCGTTCGAGAAGATTTCTCTGCGCCGATAATGGCCATGTACACGCCAGCTCACACGCAATGGTAAGCCTGGTCAACTACCGACCACCACACATCCCTATACATCCCTGTACGTTTCTATACTTTCCAATATCTTCATGGCTTCACTGGATGGGTCAAAGCACATGGGGTCAATGCAAGTGACTCCACACGTGGGCACATACCGTCTCTATTTGCACGGCCAAAGCGCATGCGACAGCGGTGGGATCAGCACTCGGATTGCGCGATTATGCTAATCTGTTTTAGCTGATTTGACCCACCGAATGCTACTCGATGGACGTGTTGAATTGACGTTCGACCATCCCCATGTCAAACCCCGTACGGAGTCACCAGATACTGTCTGCGTTTAACCGATCCCCTCATCGCGTTGCGCCCCCTTTTGTGGGCGGTTATGCAGCGAATGACTTTTATTGTGCCTGGGCTGAGGTTGTCGCGACACTGTTTAAAAGCCGCCGTGGTCGCGAATCGAGGATTGCCGGGTTGTCACGCGCTGATGGTTTTGCCGCGGGTTTTGCCGCGGGTTTTGCCGCGGCTCTAGCCGCTTAAAGGAATTCAATGGAACAGGTAAAACAACCGGTCCTACGCGATATTGTGCTTGTCGGTGGGGGGCATAGCCATGTGGGTGTGCTGCGCCGCTTCGGGATGAAGCCGATGCCAGGTGTGCGCCTGACAGTCGTCTGCCGTGATACGCACACGCCCTATTCCGGCATGTTGCCCGGCTATGTGGCGGGGCATTACGACTACGACGACGTGCATATTGATTTACGCCGCTTGGCGCAATTTGCGGGTGCGCGGTTTTTTAGGACAGAAGCGGTGGGCCTGAATCGCCAGGCTCACGAGCTTTACTGCAGTGACCGGCCCGCCATTCCTTACGATCGGCTCTCTATTAATATCGGCTCGACCCCTAAGCTCAATGATGCTGGCGGTGATGGCAAGCATGTCGTTGCCGTGAAACCGATTCACCGATTTAACGAGCGTTGGCTGGCCTTATTGGCGCGGGTGCGCAATCAACCCGGACCCATGCATATTGCCCTTGTGGGCGGCGGCGCGGGTGGGGTCGAGTTACTGCTCGCCATGCAGCATCGCCTGCGCCAAGAGCTCAGTATCTTGGGTCAAGACCCCGATGCACTGAAATTCAGTCTATTCACCCGTGGCGCCAGTATTTTGCCGACCCACAACCCGGCGGTGCAACGACGCTTTACACGAACGCTCCAAGCCCGCGGGGTGGCGCTGCATGTGAACGCCGCGGTTCAGACCGTGGACGACCAAAGCCTACACACCATCAATGGTCAATATCACACCGCCGATGAAGTGATTTGGGTAACTCGAGCCGGTGGCGCTAGCTGGCTCAAAGATACCGGGCTGGCCCTTGATGCAGACGGCTTTATCGAAGTCACCGACACGCTTCAAACCGTCACCGACCCCGATATTTTTGCGGCGGGCGACATTGCCACCATGGTCAATCATCCCCGTGAAAAAGCCGGCGTCTTTGCCGTGCGCCAAGGCCCGCCGCTCGCGCGTAATTTGCGCCGATCGCTTGAGGATCAGCCGCTTCAGGACTATCACCCACAGCGCCGGTGGTTAGCCCTGATCAGTACGGGTGACCAATATGCAGTGGCTTCGCGTGGTGGCTTTTCTGCGGCCGGCGCTTGGTTATGGCGTTGGAAAGACTTCATTGATCGGCGCTTTATGGCGCGCTTTAACGATTTGCCCGCCATGTCAGACACTACATCTAACTTACCTCGCTCAACCGTGGCGTTGGATGGTGAAGAGGCCCAACAGGCCATTTCGGCGGTGGCCATGCGTTGTGGCGGTTGCGGCGCAAAAGTAGGCGCCTCAACACTATCGCGAGCGCTTGGCGCGCTACGCCCCATAGAGCGCGATGATGTGCTGATTGGCTTGCACGCGCCCGATGATGCCGCGGTCGTGCGCGTCCCGCCCGGTAAAGCCATGGTGCATACCGTCGATTTCTTTCGCGCCTTTATTGATGACCCCTACATTTTTGGTCAGATTGCCGCCAACCATGCGCTTGGCGATATCTTTGCCATGGGCGCCGAGGCACAAACAGCCACCGCCATTGCCACCGTCCCTCAAGGCCTTGAGTCAAAAGTAGAAGACACCGTTTTTCAGATGATGTCTGGCGCCCTAGAAATACTGAATGACGCCAACTGCGCGCTTGTTGGGGGACACACTGGTGAGGGTCAAGAGCTCGCCCTTGGCTTTGCGATCAATGGCCTGATTGATGATGGGATGGACCACATCATGCGCAAAGGCGGCATGCGCGCCGGCGACGTTCTCATCCTCACCAAACCCATCGGCACGGGCACTTTGTTTGCCGCGCACGCGCGACTGCAAGCCAAGGGACGATGGATTGATGAAGCCCTGCAATCGATGCGCCACTCCAACCGCTTGGCCGCCGGCTGCTTGCGCCGGTTTGGGGCCACCGCCTGCACCGATCTAACGGGGTTTGGTTTGTTGGGACATTTGGTCGAAATGACACGACCGTCCGAAGTAGATGCCAGCATTGATTTATCGGCGTTACCGGTCTTAGATGGCGCCGAAGAAAGCGTGGCCGCAGGTATCCTCAGCTCGTTGCAGCCGGCCAACGTGCGCTTGCGCCGGGCTATTCGCAATGCTGAGCCCATGGTCAAGCATGCCCGCTATCCGTTGCTGTTTGACCCACAAACCGCCGGCGGCTTGTTGGCCAGTGTGCCCGCGGATCAAGCGGCGGCGTGCGTGCGCGAACTCATCACCTTGGGCTATCGGCATACCAGCATCATTGGCGCCATTCATCCACAGGGCGATGCCCTTGAGCCGATTGAGCTTAGGGCTTAAGTCGTTGGATCACCGCCAACAACGCTGCTTGCTCGGCCGCTGGGGTATGGCGTGGCGCCAGGGCAAGGCACCAATCGACCAGCGCCGCATGAAACGCGGGGTCCTGCTCGACTCGCCTCATCAGCGCTGCCAAGGCCGCCGAATCACCTGCTGGAAACAGCGCGGGATAATCTTGCCCGAGCAATCCCGTGTTACCAGGGATGTCGCTCGCGAGGACCGGCAAGCCCGCCACGCAGGCCTCCGAGACCACGTTGGCGCCGCCCTCCATGACCGAACTCATCACCATTGCTCTACTTCGCGCATACAAGCGCCGAATCGCCGTTGGCGAGACTTCACCGCGCCAGGTGTAACGCACGTTGTCCCGCATTTCCGCCTGCGCGGCCGCGGCCCACTCTGGCGTATGCGCGCGCCCGGCCTGAATAATCCGTATGCGCGAGTCAGCCGGCAGCAAACGCGCCGCTTCGGCGGCCCGCAAACTGTCTTTTTCTTCGCGCAAATGGCCAACCACGCAAATCGTGCAGTGCCGCGTGGTGGGCCCAGAGTAGCTCGGTGGCAACGGTTGTGCCGATTGATAAACCGTATACAAAATGTCGTGGTAATCGCGCGGTATGTCGTGGGCGACGTGGTGATGCAGCCCTATCAACGCACTGGCATAATCCAAGCTAGCGCGCGTGACATCAGGATGCGTGTGCTGGAACCGATAGATATCGGTCCCGGTGAGCACCACGATCAGGGGCCGCTGCGCAAACCGCTGGGCAAACGTTTCGATACTGCTCGCACTGCGCCAAGCATGCAGGGCAATCATCAAGTCAAACGCGGGGTCATCAGTGCCCCACTGTTCGAGCACCTCGACCTGATGCCCCGCCTCACGCAGCAGCCTCGACCAGCGTGTGGCCGTTGCGCGGTTGCCAGCACGCGAGCGCGGGGCCGCCGGTGTCACGAGCGCTATTTTCATAACCAATCACCGTGCAGGAGACTGTCATGATTACCACACCACCCACTCATCCACTGCCCTCCACGATGCTGATTGCCATGCTCGATGATGCCCGCCAGCGCACGCATGAGCTCACACAAGATTTGCCGGCTGAACGCCACCTAGGACCAAAGCTTAGCACCGTCAATCCGCCGCAGTGGGAGATCGGTCATGTTGGCTTTTTTCATGACTACTTTGTTCTTCACAAGTTTTATGGGTTGCCAGATTATCAAATCCCACATGCGACAGCGCTCTATGACTCCATGGGCGTGGCGCATGATGACCGTTGGGCGCTTGGCTTACCCAGCATGGATGATACGTTTGGCTACTTGCGCACGGTCCGCGATGCCATGGTCAGCCATTTACCCGCGGACTTAACCGACTCGGCCACGAGCTATGTCTGGCAGCTCGCCACGTTTCATGAGGACATGCATGGCGAGGCGTTTGCTTATACGCGCCAAACCCTCGCTGATCCCAAGCCCATCATCGCCGCACCGGTGGGCGGTTTGGTAGGCGGTTTGGTGGGCAGTTTGCTTGATGTGGGGGCGGGAGTGAATCTGGCTGCAGGCGGTCTAGACGGCGAGGTGTTTGTGCCTGGCGGCCAACACACGCTGGGCTCTGATGAAACGGTTCCGTTTCGTTTTGATAATGAAAAAATCGCCCACACCCAAGTCGTGGGCCCATTCACGATCGACAGGGCGCCGATTACCAACGCGACGTTTGCGCGTTTTGTGGAGGCCGGCGGCTATGAGAACCCGGCCTATTGGTCAACCGCGGGTTGGGCTTGGCGCCAAGACCAGGCGCTGACCGCACCACAATACTGGCGCCAAGGTTCAGCGGGCTGGGAGGTGCGCGTGTTTGACCGTTGGCAACCCCTCCCGCCACACGAGCCGGTCAGCCATGTCAGTCTGCATGAAGCCAATGCTTATTGCCAATGGGCCGGCCGACGCTTACCCACCGAACTCGAATGGGAAGTGGCCGCAAGTCGACAAGCCGATGGCAAAACGCTGGCCCCTCAAAAGAGCCTCTACCCGTGGGGTGACAACGCCCAAGGCATGTCACTGGCCAACACAGATGGTTACCGGGTGGGTTGCGTCGATGTGGGCGCATACCCAGACGGTGACAGTGCCCTTGGTTGCCGCCAAATGCTGGGCAATGTGTGGGAGTGGACGGCGAGTCCATTTGGTCCCTACCCTGGCTTTGGCGCAGACCTCTACGCCGAGTATTCAGAACCCTGGTTTACCGACGGGCGCTTTGTGCTTCGCGGTGGCTCTTGGGCCACGCGCCGTCGGTACCTAAACAACAACACGCGCAATTTTTTCCCACCTGAACGTAATGACATTATTGCTGGGTTTCGCACCTGTGCGCTTTAATTAACCAACAACCCTAAAGGAAAAACCATGAAATCTCTCATTCGCGCGCTTACCCTTTCCCTTGGCCTTAGCCTGAGCTTGCTCGGCGCCGTTACCCACGCAAAAGACGAGGTCTTTGTCTTTACCGCCATTCCTGATGAGGACGAAAGCAAGCTCGAAGAGCGCTTTGGCGCGGTCGGCGAATACCTCTCCAAGGCACTCGACATGGATGTTCGTTATGTGCCGGTCAAGTCATATGCCGCCGCGGTGACTGCCTTTCGCAATAACCAGGTGCAGCTCGCTTGGTTTGGCGGCTTGTCTGGCGTTCAAGCGCGTGCCCGGGTACCCGGCTCCGAAGCTCTGGCCCAAGGAGTTGAAGATCAGGCGTTTTGGAGCTACTTAATTGCCCATAAAAGCACCGGTCTAGAAGCTGGTGAAGTCATTGATGAGCGCATGCGCGGCATGACTTTTACCTTCGGTTCAAAAAGCTCAACGTCAGGGCGACTCATTCCTGAGTTCCACTTGCGCGAGCGTTTTGGTGAATCACCTGATGACGTGTTTGAGCGGGTAGGTTACAGCGGCAGTCACAGTCGCACGCTGCGCTTGGTTGAAAGTGGCAGCTATGCGGTCGGCGCCATCAACTATGCCGTCTGGGAGCGTGAGCTCGCCGCGGGCAATATCGATCCCGATGCGGTTAAGGTCATTTGGAAGACGCCCGCCTATCCTAACTATCAGTGGAGTATTCGCGGCGATGCGGATGCGACTTTTGGGGAAGGTTTCACCGAGCGAGTCAAGGCAGCACTTTTGGCTTTGGATGACCCGGACTTACTCGCGCGCTTTCCACGCAGTGCTTTCATACCCGCACAAAACGCAGACTACGAGCCTATCAAGAAAACGGCTCAGGACGTCGGTTTAATCGACTGATGAGCGCACTGACCCTGACCCAAGCGTATGCCGATTATGGCGGCATCCCTGTACTGGGGCCGATCGATTTGCATATCAACCCGGGTGAGCACGTGGCGCTTGTGGGCCGCAGTGGCGCGGGCAAATCAACATTGCTGGCGCTGCTGCATGATCGTCGCCGCCGCGATATTGCGCTGATGCCCCAAGCGCTCGGCTTGGTCGATACGCTGAGCGTTTTTCATAACGTCTACATGGGGCAACTAGCGACTCACTCCAGCGCCTACAACCTGATAAACCTGATTCGGCCCTTTCGCCGTCAGGTGCTTGCCGTTACCGAGGTACTCGAGACCTTGGATATGACGGCAACGATTTGGGCGCGCACCGGGGAGCTCTCGGGTGGGCAACGACAACGTGTGGCCGTTGCCCGCTCGCTCTTTCAAGGGGGTGATGTGCTGCTAGCAGACGAACCAGTATCTGCGCTTGATGGGCCACGCTCAGAAGCGGTCATGCAAGCGCTCACCTCACGCTACACCACCACTATTATTGCCATGCATGACCTAAGTTTGGCCCGTCGCTACGCCAATCGACTGATTGGCATTCGAGACGGCACCATTGCTCTGGATGCGCCGACTGATTCGGTCAGCGACAGCGCGCTCGATGCGCTCTACTAATTCAACCACTCAACGCTGGAGCGCGCTATCGGCACCGATGGTGCGCACCAGCCTTTGGCTGCTGGCGATTGCCTTGGTTGGTGTTTGGATTGCTGATCTTGATATCCGATCCATTTCGCCCTGGGCTGAATTGGGCCGCTTGGCCCGTGGTTTGGTCCAGCCTGATTTTTCGACATTCGACACGGCCATCATTGCCCTGGTGCGCACGGTGGCTTTTGCGTTCACGGGCGTGGGAATTGCCGCCATCCTTGGCATGGGCTTGGCCCTTATTTTTCATTTCCGCATTGTGCGCACGGTTTGTGCCTTTGTGCGCGCGATCCATGAGATCTTCTGGGCATTGATTTTTTTGCAGTTTTTTGGCTTGCATCCGCTCACTGGCGTTCTGGCCATCGCACTGCCCTATGCGGCGACATTTGCTCGGGTCTATAGCGAAATCCTGGAAGAAGGTGATAATCGCGCGGCCCAGGCATTGCCAGCTGGCAGCGGCGTCATTTCAACGTTTTGGTATGCGCGTGTGCCCGATCTCTGGGTCCATCTGACGAGCTACACCAGTTACCGGCTCGAGTGCGGCATGCGATCGAGCGCTGTGCTTGGCTTTGTGGGCATGCCTACGCTGGGGTTTTATTTAGAAACGGCCTACGGCGAAGGCTATTACGGCGAAGTAGGCATGTTGTTGCTTTTGTTTTTAGTCTTAATCGCCAGCCTCAGGCTGTGGGTGCGGCCCAGACTCGTGGTCGTCTATCTGCTTGCTGCGCCCTTTTTCCTTGGCACGGGCCTGCCGATTGTGTGGGGCAACGCCACACGCTTTCTGACCGAAGACATCATTCCCGCGCCGCTGCGCAATGGCGAAGGGCTAGCAGGTCTGGGCCCTTGGCTGGGCGATCTGCTGTGGTATCAGGCAATGCCGGGCATCGGCACAACGCTTGTGCTCACGCAAATCGCCTTGGTGGCCACGGGCGTGATTGCCTTATTGAGCTTCCCATTGATTTCGCGACTGTTTGTTGATCGAGTCGGTCAAGCGGGTGGACATGGCTTGTTAATTATCGCGCGATCCATCCCAGAGTATTTGCTCGCTTATATTTTGCTCCAGCTCTGGGGCCCCTCAATGCTGCCGGCAGTCGTCGCCTTGGCGATCCACAATGGGGCGATCATCGGGCACTTGATCGGGCGCCAAAGCAATAATCTGGCGCTCAGGCCCGATGCCATCGGGGGCTTTAATCGTTACGCCTATGAGGTCGTGCCACGGCTTTACCGGTCTTTCTTCGCCTTCCTGCTCTACCGCTGGGAAATCATCATGCGTGAAACAGCAATCCTTGGCATATTAGGTATTGCCACGCTCGGATTCTACGTAGACAGCGCCATACAAGAGCTTCGCTTTGATCGGGCCATGATACTTATTTTTGTCACGGCACTGCTCAATATTGGCGTCGATGCCGTTGCGCGCGCCATTCGTCGGCATCTGCAATTACGCACCACGCCAACGGCACAGATACCGGAGACACCATAACCAACACCACCACCCTAAACACCGCAAACTCAGCCATAACCTTGAGGTCCATTTTTTATGTCTAACCCCAACGTCCCCAACGTCCCAAACACCCTCCCCGCCGCCGCTGCCACCGCTGCCGCCACCGCAGATCTTCAACAAGCGCTCGTTGATGCGCTCACTCACCCGAGTCACAGCATCTCATCGGCCTGGTTCTATGACCAACGCGGCTCAGAGCTTTTTGAGGACATCACCCAACTACCTAGCTACTATCCCACGCGCACTGAGATCAGCATCCTTGAGGATAATTTAGAGGCGATTGCCGCAGCGATCAGTAGCGACTGCTTGGTGGTAGAACTGGGCAGTGGCTCAAGCCGCAAGACCGTTCCTATACTCAAGGCCCTCAACCGGCCCGCGGGGTATGTGCCGGTCGATATTTCGGCTGACTATCTCCATCAGGCGGCAGCGGATCTCGCCCAACAATTACCAGACTTACCAGTGCTGCCACTGGTTGCCGACTTCACAACGGCATTCTCTTTGCCCCCATCGTTACCGGCCCATACCAACCGATTGGGTTTCTTCCCCGGCTCGACCATTGGCAATCTGAGCGCAGAGGGCGCGCAAGCATTGTTGTCGCACTGTCGCACGCTCCTAGGCGAGAGCGCTGCGTTCTTGATTGGTATTGATCTTGATAAATCGCCAGAGATACTCATCCCCGCCTACGACGATCCAGAGGGCGTTACGGCGGCGTTTAACCGCAACCTGCTTGAGCGCTTGAATCGTGAGCTCGGGCTGTCGATTGATGTGAATGCGTTCGCGCATGAAGCGCGTTATCACACCGACCCTGCGCGAATTGAAATGCACTTGGTGGCAACCACCGATCAGGCGATAGCGGTCGCGGGCCAAACCTACACGCTGCACGCCAATGAAAGTTTTCATACGGAGACGTCGCACAAATACACGGTTGAAGGTTTTGCGCAGCTTGCCGATCACGCCGGCTGGACATTGACTCGTCAGTGGTCTGATGCGCAAAAGCGCTTCGCTTTGCTGCTTTTGAACACAGCCACCTGATACGCGGGCGCTGGGAAGTGCTGGGAAGTGCTGGGTAGCGCTGGGAAGTGCTGGATAGCCCAGCGCAGCCAAACCATCAACTGGCTCTTGCTTGTCTTCCAAGTAGTCTTTCCACCAGACATTTCTAATTTGGGTCGACGGAGCAAGTCGATACCATGTCAACACCATTTCTCGGCGTTCTTGCTGTTCGATCTCGCCGCAGGTGGCACGGGCAAAACCAAGCCTGTTGATGTTGACTCCGGTTTCTCGGCTGCATTATCAACCGCTGGCGATTGACTATCGACTAAAGACTGACTGCTTTAGGATTCACTATTTAAACCGACAACAACTGCTTAACCTCATCGGTGCCCATTTGCGAATGGTCACCTTTGGCCACGACCTCACCGCGTGACAGCACCACGAATTGATCAGATAGCTCGTGGGCGAAATCAAAATATTGTTCACACAGCACAATGGCCATGTCGCCACGCTGTCTAAGCATCTGAATGACCCTGCCAATGTCTTTGATGATCGATGGCTGAATGCCCTCGGTTGGTTCATCAAAGATGATGAGTTTGGGTTCTGCCACCAATGCCCTGGCTATCGCCAACTGCTGTTGTTGGCCGCCAGATAGGTCTCCTCCGCGACGTTGGAGCATGGATTTCAGGATAGGGAACAATTCAAACACCGACTCGGCGATCTGCTTGGCTTGACTGCCCGACTTTGCGGCCATACCCATCAAAATATTTTCTTGGACGGTTAACCGTGCGAAAATTTCCCGGCCTTGCGGCACATAAGCCAAACCGCGCTGCGCACGGCGGTACGGTGCCAAACGCGATATATCTTTATTCTCAAATAAGATCTTGCCTGAACGCACCGACTCAACCCCCATCAGGCATTTCAGCAAGGTCGTCTTGCCCACACCATTACGCCCAAGCACGGCTAAGCATTGCCCTTTAGCGACTTGCAGACTGACGCCACGCAAAATGTGACTGCCGCCGTAATAGTGATTGATGTCATCGACTTCAAGCATGCTTATCGTCCCAAATAGACTTCAATGACACGCGAGTCGGCCTGTACCTCTGACATCTTGCCCTCAGCCAAGACAGACCCTTCACACAAGACAGTCACTTTGCCATCAAGCGCAATCGACTGCACAAAATCCATGTCGTGTTCAACCACCACCAGTGAGTGCTTGCCACGCAGATCATTAAAGAGCTCTGCGGTGCGTTGCGTCTCCGCATCGGTCATCCCAGCCACTGGCTCATCGAGTAACAACAGCATCGGTTCTTGCATCAGCAACATGCCGATTTCAAGCCACTGTTTCTGGCCATGCGACAACAGTCCAGCCAGTCGGTTGGCCTGTTGTCGCATTCGCAACAGCTCTAGGGTGGTATCAATCTGGTCGCGCTGCTCACCCGTTAGCTTAGCCAAAAGCGTTGGCCACACTGATTTGCTGCACTTGTAAGCCAATTCAAGATTCTCAAACACCGTGTGGTGCTCAAACACCGATGGCCGTTGAAACTTACGACCGATACCTGCTGTGGCAATTTGCGCCTCAGACAGTTTGGAAAGATCGATATTTTGTCCAAAAAATACGCTGCCTGAGCTCGGGCGTGTTTTACCCGTGATGACATCCATCATGGTGGTCTTGCCTGCACCATTGGGACCAATGATGCAGCGCAGCTCGCCAACACCGATTTCCATGCTCAATGCGTTCAATGCCTTAAACCCATCAAATTCAACGCTAATGTCTTCGAGATACAAAATAACTTGGTGTGTCGTATCAACACCAGACATCGCGGGGCGCCGGTATGAGGCAAAGTACTCATAGGGCGCCGCCGTCGTTTTCAGCCTGCTCTGCTCTGTGGTCATGTTCGAGCTCCTCGTGCTCGCTGCAGGGTTTTACGCACCAGTCCCACAATGCCTTGCGGGAGCAAGACCGTGACCAATACAAACAATAGCCCCAATGCGTACAACCAATATTCTGGGAAGGTGCTGGTAAACCAGGTTTTTAGGCCATTGACCGTACCAGCGCCCACAATCGGACCAATAAGCGTGCCACGTCCACCAGTGGCTACCCAGACCACCATTTCAATCGAATTTGCCGGTGACATTTCGCTGGGATTGATGATGCCAACCTGTGGCACATACAAAGCACCGGCTAAGCCGCAAAGCATGGCTGACACGGTCCAGACAAACAGCTTAAAACCCGCCGGTTCATAGCCTAAAAAGCGTAGGCGCCCTTCGCCATCGCGCACGGCCATCAGCACGCGCCCTAATTTGGAGGTTGTGATCCAGCGCCCAACCAACAGCGCCCCTAGCAGTGCCAATAGGCTAGCCCAATACAAACCAGCACGCGTTTGGGGTGATGTGATGTCAAAGCCCAGAATCCATTTGAATCCCGTAAACCCGTTATTGCCCCCGAAACCCGTTTCATTCCTAAAAAATAGCAACATCGCGGCATAGGTTAGTGCCTGGGTAATGATAGAAAAATACACGCCAGTGATACGTGACTTAAAGGCAAAGTAACCAAAGATGAATGCCACCAACCCAGGAGCCAATAGCACCAACATCCAGCTATACAGTGGATATTCAGTAAATGTCCAGAACCACGGGATTTCGGTCATGCTTAAAAAAACCATGAATTCAGGCAACTGCCCAGGCGCAGGGTTGGCTGCACGCATCAGATACATGCCGTGTGCATATCCACCTAAAGCAAAAAACAAACCATGCCCTAACGACAAAATGCCTGCATAACCCCAAACCAGGTCAAGAGCCAACGCCGCTAACGCAAAGCAGATGAATTTGCCAAGCAATGAAATCGTGTGTTGCGCAACATGCCATGGATGCTCAACGGGCAACCACAGGTTTAACAATGGCAACACGGCAAAGACGCCCACCACTAGCGAGATCGCGAGCCACGCACCGGGTTTAAACAAGACAGGGGTACGCGAGTGTGGGGGTACCACCACGGCAGTTGATGTCAGGCTCGTCATGCTTCGGCGCTCCTGCCCTTGGGAGCAAAAATACCCTGCGGCCGTTTCTGGATAAACAAGATAATAAATACAAGAATGGCGATTTTGGCGATCACGGCACCTGACATGGGCTCAATCAGCTTATTAATGGTTCCCAGACTGAGCGCGGCAATCACGGTCCCGGCCAGTTGACCCACACCACCGAGCACGACCACCATGAAAGAGTCGACAATATAGGTTCTCCCTAGGTCAGGGCCAACATTGCCAAGCTGTGACAATGCCACACCGCCAAGACCTGCAATGCCGGCGCCTAGCCCAAAGGCAAACATATCGACCCGCTCGGTGGGAACCCCTACGCAATTGGCCATGCGTCGGTTTTGTGTGATGGCGCGCATGAACAAACCAATACGGGTGTGGTTAAGCGCCAACCACAACACAGCGACCACGAACAGCGCAAAAAAGAAGATATAGATGCGGTTGTAACTCACAACCAAGTCACCCATGACCTGCCATCCACCACTCATCCAGTTCGGATTGGCGACTTCAACGTTCTGTGCCCCAAAAATGCTACGCACCGCTTGAATCAGGATCAAGCTCACACCCCAAGTCGCCAGTAACGTCTCCAATGGTCGGCCATAGAGCCAGCGAATCACCGTCTTTTCTAGCACCATGCCCACACAGGCCGTGACCACAAACGCCACAGGAATCGCAAAAAGGATGTAGAAGTCAATGCCGGCAGGCCACCAAGCCTGCACCGCTGACTGCACCAAGTAGGTTGAGTAAGCGCCAATCATCAACAGCTCACCGTGCGCCATGTTGATGACCCCCATCAACCCAAAAATAATCGCCAGACCCAGCGCAGCAAGCAACAATACGCTGCCCATGCTTAACCCAAAAAACAGATTGCCTAACCATGTTTGAATGGTCTGTTGACGCTCGATTTTTTCCAGAGCGAGCGCCGTCGCATCACGCACCGAGGGCGGTTGGTCAAACGTGCCGTTGTCGCTTTGTGCGAGTAGCGCCTGCAATGCAACCTTGAATTGCCCACGCCCTGAATCACCGAGCTGTTCAATGGCATCTAACTTCATGGCCAAATCGTCAGACTGCAGCGAAGCAATAGCCATTGATACGGCGATGGCGTCACGTACCTCTGTGTTGCTTGATGCATCAAGTGCCCGCTGCAAGATAAACACGCGTGTTGCATCAGGACGCGATTGCAGCTGGCGCGCCGCCTGTATTTGGGTGTCTGGGCGCTCAGCAAACAACAGAGCGTAGGCCACTTCAGTCTGCAAGGCCCCTCGCAGGCGGTTGTTCAAACGAACCCGCTCGGCCGCCTCCGGTATCTGCGCGACCGGTTCACCCGTCAACACATCAATTGGTGGCTTGCTGTCTAGGAACACACGCCCTTGGGGCGTGACAAACACGTTCGCTAGTGTCAAGGCTTCGAGCACCTTAGCAGCCTGTGGCGAGCCCGACTGACCCATCGTCTCGATCGCGCCAAGGCGTTGGGAGATCTGGCTCGCTGTTAGTTGCTTGGCAAGCTCAGGATCGAGAGAAGTGGTGGCATGAGCAGAGGCCATCCAAACCCAAATGCATGCGCAAATCCAGCGCAACACACGACTACCCATGCCAGAGTTCTCCTAAATCCCAAACGCGTTTGTTGCCTGCACAGCTATTACATGCCCTGCTTGCCTTCGTTACCCTCAATAAAGGGGCTCCATGGCTGAGCACGGATAGGACCCTCTGTTTGCCACACCACGTCGAACTGGCCATTGGGCTGGATTTCACCAATGTAGACTGGCTTGTGCAAGTGATGGTTGGTTTCATCCATTTTGACGGTGTACCCATCAGGTGCTTCAAAGGTTTGTCCGCCCATGGCATCGATGACTTTGTCCACGTCAGTGGTACCAGCCTGTTCGACGGCTTGCTTCCACATATTGATACCGATGTAAGTCGCTTCCATCGGGTCATTGGTTACTGCCGTCTCATAGTTCGGGATGTTTTGTGCTTTGGCGTACGCCTTCCACTTAGCAACAAACTCTTTGTTGACGGGATTATCGAGCGACTCAAAATAGTTCCATGCGGCGAGGTGACCCAACAACGGATCAGTGTCAACCCCACGCAACTCCTCCTCGCCAACCGAGAAAGCAACCACCGGCACATCGGTTGCTTTCAGTCCTGCATTGCCAAGCTCTTTGTAGAAAGGCACGTTAGAGTCACCATTGATGGTGGACACCACCGCTGTTTTACCGCCTTGGGAGAATTTTTTGATGTTCGCCACAATCGTCTGATAGTCAGCATGGCCGAACGGTGTGTAGATCTCTTCGATGTTCTCGTCGGTAATCCCTTTTTGATTTAAGAAAGCACGCAAAATCTTGTTGGTCGTGCGTGGATACACGTAGTCGGTGCCCAACAAGACAAACCGCTTGGCGCCACCACCGTCTTCGCTCAACAGATACTCAACGGCTGGGATCGCTTGTTGATTAGGTGCTGCACCCGTGTAAAACACGTTCATTTCAAGCTCTTCACCCTCGTACTGCACGGGATAAAACAATAGGCCGTTAAGCTCCTCAAAAACGGGCAGTACCGACTTGCGCGACACCGACGTCCAGCAACCAAACACCACCGCTACTTTTTCCTTTGCCAACAATTCGCGCGCCTTCTCGGCGAATAGGGGCCAGTCAGAGGCTGGGTCTACGACAACGGGCTCAAGCATTTTGCCCAACACACCGCCATTGGCATTGATTTCATCGATGGTCATCAACGCCACGTCTTTCAGTGTTGTCTCTGATATGGCCATCGTGCCTGACAGTGAATGCAAAACACCCACCTTGATGGTGTCATCTGCGGCTACGGCTTGTGGCATCCAGCCTGAGATGGCCAAGGCAGTGGCTACCGTGAGTTGCTTGAGAATCATCCGACGCTTCATTAGTAAGGCTCCTGTTAGGTAATGATCAATTTAGGCCCTCACCACACCACCGTCAGGGCTTGCAAGTCATGAATAAGCAAATTGCGTGCCAAGTATTTTGGAGTGCATCATAAAGAATATTTGCCCATATTCAGTACATGGATATCCAATATGCACCTCAATAGTGCGTGGATGGCATCGAATTGGAGCCATCGGCAATCACGTCGGGCGGTAAGACAACGAACGGGCGCTCTGGTAAGACCCAAGACTGATTGGGCTCAGTTGTGAACACCAGCTAAGAGGCACTTTGATCGGATTGGTCGTGAGGTGATCGTGAGGTGGTCGTGAGGTGATCGTGAATTGATCGTGAAGTGCTTGTAAAGTGCTTGTGAATTTCTCGAACCATCGACTATCTGTCTCTGCGCAGCACCTCTTTTTAATCGCGCAGTTAAAAAACTGGATACAGCCTAAGCACAAAACAATTTACGAAACGTATCGTATTGCTACAATAGTATCAATACGACACAGGAGTAACTTATGAGCACGCCGGTGAGAATTGACGACCAACTCTATGCACAAGCCAAAGTACATGCCATCGCCGAGCGTCGAAGCATTGCTGGGCAAGTTGAGTTTTGGGCAATGGTGGGCAAAGCAGCCCTTGATAATCCTGATTTACCCATCGACTTCGTACGCGACCTGCTTGTGGCCAGAGCCGAAGGCCCTACCCTTGCAACAACCTTTGAGCCCCAAGGTCGAGAATAATGGCGGACATGGGTGCCATCCAGGTGTTTCAAAGCGCACATTTCGCCCGCACCTACAAGAAGTTACACACGCGTCAACAAATTGATGTTGATTCAGCGGTTGAAGTGATCGTAAGGACGCCCGACATTGGAGATGAAAAAAAAGGCGATCTCGCTGGTGTCTTTGTCTATAAATTCAAAAGCAACAATCAACTGCTGCTGCTGGCCTATGAGTTTGATCCAGCGACCCGGATGCTTTTGTTATTGGGTAGTCACGAAAACTTCTACAGAAATCTAAAGCGATGAACAAAGCTTCAAGACTTTGGTGTGTAGGCACGAGAAATATTGCACGGTGTTTGTATTCAAGCAACACAACAGCAATGGCCTGCTTTATGTTCGTCGTGTCATCGCTGCCACGTGGGTGGTGAAATACTCAATAACCACTGATTGATTCAACTTATAAGACATGTGCACTTTATAGGCGGACGATTTGCCGAGTAGCTCGGTGTTGACTCGGCAAGCCACTTTGAACAGTTCCAACGACAGGGTCAGCAGACCCAGTTGACAACGCACCACGATCCGGACAAAAATGTAGACACTGTCAACAGTGTGAGACTCGAATGCTTTTGCTTATCGATCGTTTGCGCCAAGAACGCTTATTGATGGGCTACACCGCGCTCATGTTGGCTTTTCTGCTGGCGGCTTGGTTTTTATGGTTCGCCGATGAACGCATGGTTCGCGATGTCAATGTGTGGGTCAAGCCCATGAAGTTCATGGCTTCAACAGCCGCCTTTGCGCTCACCACAGCGCTGTTTTTAAGCTTGTTACCCGCGCTGGTCCGTAAAAAACGCGCTTTACAAGTCATGGTTTGGGTGCTGGTGCTGACCTCAACATTTGAGGTGGTGTACATCACATGGCAAGGCGCGTTGGGCAATGGATCGCACTTCAACATGGCGAGCCCAGTGCTTGCTTTCATGTATGGCCTCATGGGCTTCGCCGCTTTGGCCTTGACGAGCACACAAGGGTACTTGGCGTGGGTGGTCATGAAGCACGGCCTGATCTTTGGTGGCAAGGTGTTCACACAATCGGTCGCATTGGGTCTTGGACTGACCTTTGTGCTGGCCACGATCGGCGGATTCATGTTGGGCAATCTACAGCCCCCAGCTGGACAAGGTATCCCTCTGGTGGGATGGCATCTGGCCGGTGGTGATTTAAGGCCAGCCCACTTTCTAGGCGTGCATGCCAATCAAATCATCCCGATCGCAGGCTTGATTCTCGTCACCTTACAGAAAAAAAGGATCAGTCAGTCAGCCGCCATGGGCATGCTCTATCTGGGTGCGCTCGCGTACGTGCTGATTTGGCTCTGGCTAAGCCTGCTGGGACTAAACATCGGCCAGTAAAAACCTTTGGTAAAACAAAAGCCACGGCAAGCCGCTTAGCTGGCGTTATTCAAACCCCGACCGATCAGGCTCATGACATGGCTGACGGCCTCTTGATGAACGGCGGGCGGGAGCGTGAGGTGATGGGTGTAGTTCGCGCCAAGTATGCTCGCCAAACCATGCATGGTGGACCAAACAAATAACGCATCAAGGTCGACCGCCGTGTTGGGCAACGAGACCCGGTGCACTTGGGCCAAGACGCCGAGAAGAATATCAAACGCGTGGTTGGCGTCGCGAATCAATTCAGGGTGCTCGGCGGTTTTAGGCCAGGGCGTATTGAACATGAGCTGATACTCAAGTGGTTTAGACAGCGCAAAACTCAAGTACTGCTCCCCCAGTGAATGCAACGCTTGGTGGGGGTCAGGGTGGTGATGGCGGGCATCAAGGTGATGAGAGAACTGCTCATAACAACGGCGCATCACTTCGGCCAACAAATGGTCACGGGTTGGGTAGTGACGATAAGGCGCCTGATGTGACACCCCGAGCCGACGCGCCACATCTCGCAGACTAAGGTTTTCTACGCCGTCCTGAGCAATGACCTCACGGGCCGCATCAACGCAAGCGTCACGCAAATTCATCGGGTTTGGCATATCAGCGAAATACGAGAAATCCAATCGTGCAACAACATACGATTTACCTCACAAAGAATAAGTCGCTTCTTTCAAGGGATGTAGATTAACGCAAAACCATTTGACATCCTCTGCGTGCCAGCACTGTCGCCCACGCTGTCGCCCACATTGCAGCCCACACGGCCGTCTTTCAATGGGAAAGCAGCTCAACGTAGGCCTGATAACTGTACTGACGGTTCTTTTTCTGCCCGGTGATCTCTGTGACGATACCGAGCTCTTGCAACACCTTGACTGCTGCCGTTGCGATGGGAAAGGTGGTCTCTAGTTGCTCGCGCGCAGCTTCAATGGTGAAGCGCGGCATCGTGGGTAGTTTCTCGAATGACCGGTAACTTAGCGGGCTGGCCTTGGCCGATAGCAAAAGGCGCTTGCGATCGGTGGCTGCTAGGCCAGCTAATTGAATATTGTTTTGTTCGGCAGCTTCGGCCGCGACGGCAATGCCTTCAAGAAAAAACTTCACCCAGGACTCCCAGTCGCCATCTGTGCAAATGGCCAAAAAACGACGGTAATACTCGGCCTGGTGTTGCTTCAGTTAAACAGATCGCTTGATAAAAACGATGCAAGCCTGACTTTGACCACCCTCGCGAGTGCTGCGGCGGCACTTGGCAAAAAAATCAACATGAAGCCATCCACTGCCCTGCAAGCCAACCGTGCAGCCATACGCGCAGTGGTTGAGCGCCATCACGCTTGCAATGCTCGTGTTTTTGGTTCTGTGCTTCATGGGGATGATCACGAAGCCAGCGATCTGGATATCTTGATCGATCCAACCTCTGAGACAACTTTGTTTGACGTTGGTGCAATCAGGCATGAGCTAATGCAACTTCTTGGCGTTGATGTTGATGTTTTGACGCCAAACGCTTTGCGCCACTCCAAAAGTTGCCTAATCGTCCGGAAAGTTACATCATCAAACTTTTGGTCAACAACACGAAACATCACACAATTAGATTTTGTTGTTATAAATCGTTGATTTTTAACGGTTTTTCTACGCCTTGGTTTTCTGTTGATTAGCAGTAAATGCCAGTTCTATTTTAAATAATATTGAAGCCAGCATATTGTTCCAAATATCATGCGGCATGAAAGCATAAAAGCATGATTGGAGGTTGACATGGCGAACCAAATTTCTGATGAGCCAATGGTCAAGTCCGTTGGCGCGAGCGGACAGATCTCACTTGGCAAAGCGTTCTCTGTAAAGCAAGTGCTTATCGAATCGCCAGCCAAAGGTGTATGGATCATCAGAACTGCAACAATCATCCCTGACTCAAGTAGACCGTTTTCGGGAGGACTTTGGCCTCGTTTAGTATCGGTTTCGCAGGCTATGTGATAGCTTGCCTGCCAATCGCCAGAATGCTCACTGCATTCATGAAGTTTTTAGTTTTCTTATCACCACTACCTTTATCTTATTAAACCCCCATTAATCTCATCAAAAATCTCATCACTAATCTTATCGCCATGATAATATTAGTGTTTATTCTAATCATGGATTTGACTCATGCGCCTAAATCTCGTCCGCTGCCAAGATAAACAAGGACCTCACATCCATGAGCACGACTAACCTCACAACCCTACAGGACAAAGTACTGCGTTTGGTCCTCGCTGCCGAGGCGACTGTTAAGGCCGGCACGCTAGAGAAGTCTCTCGATGCTTCTCGCCCTACCTTGAACCGGACATTGAGCGACCTAGTGTCAGCGGGTTTACTGATCAGACGAGGTGGCGGTCGCTCAACATGCTACGTTGCCACAGATACAGCCAAAGCGATGTTCGACACTGGGCCTACAGGTTTAGACCAAACACCAAGTCCCAACCAACTCACTTGGTCCCAGGCGACGCTAGCGCTTATCAAATCACTGCGCGCACCGTTGGGCACACGCACGCCTGTGGGTTATGACGCCGGTTTTATGGACAACTACATACCGAACCATTCCAGCTTGCTGCCACCGCAGTTGGCCGCTGATTTGTTCAGCGCGGGCCGCAGCCAAGACCAGCAGCCCGCGGGAACCTATGCCCGCGAAATTCTTGAACAACTACTTATCGACCTATCCTGGTCGTCAGCGCACTTGGAGGGCAACCGTAAAACCTTGCTCGACACCAAGGCGCTCTTCGCGCTTGGCATCGAGCACACAGAGCCGTTAGACCAAGACACGCTGATGCTGCTCAATCACAAGGACGCTATCGAGTTCATGGTCGAGGTCATACCGACGGAGGGCATCAAGCTGCCTGCGATTGTCGATGTGCAGGCCAAACTCATGCGCGACCTGCTCAAGGATTCAAGAGACATCGGCAGTATTCGACGGCGCGTGGTCAACATCAATGGTTCAGTCTACTCACCTAGCAACATCCCGACGCTTTTAGAACAGTCACTCCAGTCGATCGTCGATAAAGTTCGCCAAACCCATAACCCAGTAGAAGCGGCATTCTTTCTGTGGGTCAACTTAGCCTACCTTCAACCGTTTGCCGATGGCAATAAGCGCACGAGCCGTCTTTGCGCCAACATGCCGCTGCTCCTATACAACTGCGCACCGTTGTCGTTTTTAGATGTCGAGCGCAGTGACTATGCAATAGCCATGCTCGGCGTCTACGAACAACGTAACGTCAGCGCAGCTGTAGAACTATTTGAATTTATCTATCGGCGCTCGATCCAAAAATACAGCGTCCTGCGCGCATCCATGGACATGCCCGATCCCATTCGAATCCGTTACCGCCAGGTACTAAACGAAATCATTCAACTCGTCGTCTTCTATGGCAAAAAGCTCAATGACGCGTTGACTGAGATATCCGTTACTGCGGCTGACCAGGCAGCGTTGCGCACGATCGCCGACACCGAGCTAGATCACCTCGAGCAATACAACTGCGCTCGTTACAACCTTGCGCGCGGCATCACGCAGAAATGGATTGATGCCGGGCGACCCAAGTAGACTCTTTCCAGTGACTGGACTTGAAGACACCTGACGTTCGATCAACAAAATGACCCGCACACCCTCTCCCAACACACTTTGCCCGACTCTTCTCGTCAAGATTGACAGCCCACTTCTACCTATCTGAATAGGTATCAAGTAAATTTCGCCCAATCGCCCGGAAAGCCACACGGTGAAACTTCTGGTCAATGACACGAGACATCACACCAATCGATGCCCTCCAATCGATGCCCCTCCTTTAATCACTGAGTTTTTAGGCATTTTCTACGTTGTGGTTTTCTTTTGGCTTTCTATCAGGCGAGCGCGACTACTTCTCATACTCAGGCTGCGAGGCCACGGGTTCAAGAAACCGCATGGAAACCCTCGTCTGATAAACCTGCCGGATCTTTAGCAACAAGACACTGGTCGCAAATGTCAGGGTGAACACATTGGTCACAATCAGCGGCCACTTCTCAATCAAGAGCCCATAGGCCAGCCAGCAGGCCACCCCAACGGTGAACATGGCGTACATGCCCAAGGAAATACCTGATAAATCACGGGTTCTAAACGATTTCAGTGCCTGCACAAAAAACGCGGCCGACGTCAATATGGCAGCCATGTAACCAACGTATTCATGATTCATCAAAGAGACCTTGTTAACAAAAACGGGCGCTGTCACTGTCGCGATAGACTGAGGGGCGTTGTCTAGTATGGCACCGTTTAGATGAACGTGAACAATCGTTGACCGTTTGCGCTCCCTTGCGTTGACCAATAGCTGAAACTCATCAATGGCAGCAATGCCTGCACGCGTGACGAACTTGTGACCTTGCTGTGACGCCGTTCAAACATAAAAGGTTGCCTTCCCAGAGAAGCAAAACCTGATTTATCCTAGTGTGCATATCAATGCCAAACCGCGGGTTTCAAATCCTGCGATCTCATCGACGCGACTGAGGCGATTTACGACCAAGCTTGGGCAAGCTTTTCTACGAAAACGCTGTCTCGTCAGGCAACGCCCGGGATGCGCAGCGACTCGCCGATATCCTAAGACAAGAAAAAGGCCTTGCCGTTGACAACCATCGCGCGCTCTAACTTTATGAGTTTGCGTTGCAGCAACAACGCAGACTCCTGGTGCGCGACTTACCTGCCTATCTCACAGCGATGACAGACATCAACGAACACGACACCAAGGCCTATTGCCTATGCCTATGCGTTAATGTCCTACCAAGCGTCATTTGGTCCCTTTCTAAGCGAAGAAGACCTCGACAGCTATGGAAAGCTTTTGTCCGCCGATCAAAAAACTCAAGCTCAAGAATGGGCCGATCAATGCTTGGGCAACGATTTTTGTTTGTGTGGTGTCTATGAACCGAACAACACACTTTTGTATATGCCGGTTAAGCAATAGAAAACTGAATCCAACCGCTTCGCGGTATGCCCACGCAAGCAGGATGAACGGCACTGTCACCCTGACAGGTCGCTCGCCACGTGTTCGCCCATCTAAAGCAGCGAAGAAAGCGAGTAATAAACCGGTCTAAACACTGGACTACAAAACGGTCCAGAAACCGGATCAGAAACCGGCCAAAATAACCATAATTTATGGACGCATATTATCTATAACCATATGATATTATATTATTTTAATATGAACATTAAGCGGCAATTAAACCGGCCAAACTTGGACCATTATGATTAAAAATGACGGCGAAGCGACAGCGCTTTTTGAGCCTTTGATGGTAGGTGAAGGCTCTCCTAAGCGAGGACCGTTGAACGATCTTGCCCTGGAACTGGCCGAGAAATCCGCAGCCTTCAGTGCTAGCTTGCCTGGGACCGTCGCCTTGGCGCTCGCCGACCTCGTGCGGGCAATGAATTGCTATTACTCGAACTTAATCGAAGGGCATGACACGCATCCCATTGATATAGAGCGAGCCCTTCAAGGTGACTATAGCGCCAACCCAAAAAAACGCGACCTCCAATTAGAAGCTAAGGCTCACATCACGGTGCAGCGATGGATTGATGAGGGCGGGCTGCAAGAACCCGTTACTGCGCCAGCATCTATAGTAGAACTACACCGGCGATTCTGCGAACTGTTGCCCGAAGACCTACTCTATGTGGAGGATCCGGTAACAAAAGAGCGAGTGCCGGTTGTGCCAGGGCAACTTCGGGAGCGCTATGTTCAGGTCGGACGGCATGTTCCCCCAAGCCCAGACGCGTTACCGCAATTTCTAGATCGGTTGCACCAAGCTTATCGATACGGTGGACGCACACAGGCGATTCTGGCAGCGGCATGCGCACACCACCGCTTACTATGGATTCACCCCTTCCTTGACGGCAATGGCCGCGTTGCTCGCCTGATGTCGTATGCGATGTTACGCGACACGCTTGATACCAAAGGGCTTTGGTCGGTGGCGCGCGGATTGGCCCGACAAGAGCGAATATACAAAGAAAAACTGCAAGCTTGTGATGGCCCAAGGCGTGGCGATATGGATGGCCGAGGCAACCTGAGCGAAGCGGCTCTTGCATCATTTACTGAATTTTTCCTGCGCACCTGTCTTGATCAGATTGATTTCATGAGCGCGCTAATGCAACCGGATCGCTTGCGAGACCGCATCAGGATTTGGACAGAAGAAGAAATGCGCGCCGGCGCCTTGCCACCAAAATCTGATCTCGTTCTCAAAGCAATCCTGCATCAAGGCGCGCTGGAGCGAGGCGTGGTCGCGTCCATGCTGGGTATGAGCGAGCGAGCAGCACGACGGATCACCTCCGCATTACTCAACGCCGGAGCAATCACTTCGAAGAGCACCCGTGCTCCCCTGCATCTCGCATTACCAGCGAAATATGCAGAACGCTGGCTCCCAGGACTCTTCCCTGGGCGCTAAGCCCAATGCTTTTGGCACCTTGCTTTGAACCGATGACTGGTATGGGGCGGCTCTCGAAATCTAACGGCATCACCGAGGGCTTACACACAAAGATGGAAATGATGGGGAGCATTGGCACGTGTGTGTGGTGGCAAAATTTTAGGGTACTGCAACTGCGGCACTTCACCGACCATCCGCATTTCATATCGGTTTGCGCTTTCGTGCAAAGCCGTCAATGCCTCTTTAACGTCAAGGCGGCTAGCGAGCCGCTCTTTAATGTAGTAACATAACTACATTGACTGTTGAGGAGTGCAAATGGTAATCACAACGTTATCTAGCCGCGAACTCAATCAAGACGTGACACGTGCCAAGAAAGCGGCACTCAAAGGCCCTGTCGTTATCACCGACCGGGGGCGCCCCGCGCATGTTCTGCTTAGCATCAGTGAGTACCGAAAACTGACGCGTCAACGTCGAAACATCGCAGACGCTCTCGGTATGCAAGGTGTTGAGGATACCGAGTTCGAACCCGTAAAGGTGTCTGTTGGCGTAAAGCCTGTGGATTTCGACTGATGTATGTTCTCGACACGAATGTGGTTTCTGAGCTGAGGAAGGTTTCGTCAGGCAAAGCCAATAAAAACGTTGCTGCGTGGGCGCAAACAATTGACGCTGATGATTTGTTCATCTCCTGCATCACAGTCCTTGAGCTAGAGCTTGGGGTTTTGTCACGATTGCGTAAAGATGTTGAACAAGGGTCTCTGTTACGCGAATGGCTTGACAATCAAGTCCTGCCGGAGTTCGCTGAGCGCACCTTGCCTGTCAATACCGCGGTCGCTTTGGCGTGCGCTCGCTTGCATGTGCCAGACCCAAGATCGGAACGAGATGCCCTGATTGCAGCCACAGCATTGGTACATGGCATGACTGTGGTAACTCGCAATGTCATGGATTTCGAATCGACAGGCGTGGGCTTGATAAACCCATGGGGGAATTAACTTGACGACCGCACACCTGACCACACTCTGGGGTTTGGGTCTATTCGCCAGGTAGTGGTGTGTAAGAGTGGACCTGTAGGTCGCCAAAGGAAACATAACCGCCAGCCACCTTGATCGCTTGCGCAACCTGCGCTAGGCCTTGTGAATTCAGCAAAGTCGATTGAGACATGAAGTCTGAAAGCTGCTGCTGACTTACTACGACACCTTGCGATATCGCTTCGTACCTGGGATTACCCGCATGGGGGGGGCTATTTCTTTGAGCACATGAATCGAGCCATCTGCATAAAGCTCGATGAGCTTGCCATTATCAACCTTAGCAACCTTATCAACCTTAGCAACCTTGACAACCTTACCGCTGGATGTGAGCGCTTGCGCCTCAGCTAACTTGAACGCCGCCTGAGCCAATTCCGGAATTATGGCCTCGACACACAGCATTTCTTCTTCAGAGAGTGCGCGTAGATCCGGCGTGTGATAAGTGCTGTCACCGCTAAGACAAAGACTGGTGGGCGGTACAAGGTTCGAACTTGTGACCCCTGCCGTGTGAACACACCTAACGAGGACACTTTATTTATTTAAATCAATGACTTACTATCATTAAAATCGAAATAGTAGTATAGATGTAGCATAGCGATATATTACTTATTTCTACATGCGCATGTTTATTGTAGTTCAAACAGCGCATCAAGCGTCAAGAGTTTTGACGCTTGGGGTTTTGTTAGGCAATTTTTGATTGGGCTGCAGCGTCAAAAGCGCGCTTCGCTGACGCTCTGCTCTTGATCGGGCTCATGCGTGAAAGTCGGCAAGCGTCAAGACTTTTGGTGATCGGAGTGTCGTGTGACGTTTCTTAATTGCGGCTGCACCGTCAAGAGTACGGTTCGCTGGCGCACTACAGTTGGTCGGACTCTTTCGTGAAAGCCGGCAAGCGTCAAGAGTTTTGACAATTGTGGATTCGTGTGGCGTTTCTTGATTGGAGCTGCAGCGTCAAAAGTACGGCTCGCGGGCGACCTGCTCTCGGTCGAGCTCATTCGTAAAAATCGGCAAGCGTCAAGAGTTTTGACGCTTGAGGGTTTGTTGAGCAATTTTTAATTGGGGCTGCACCGTCAAAAGAGCGCTTCGCTAACGCCCTACTCTTGATCGGACACTTTCAGGAAATCAGGCAAGCGTCAAGAGTTTTGGCGCTTGGGGTTTTATTGAGCACTCTTTGATTGATTCTGCAGTGTCAAAAGGACGCTTCGCTATCGCTCTACTCACAGTCTTTGTCACGATTGAAAATGGGCAAGCGTCAAGAGTTTTGACGCTTGGGGTTTTGTTAGGCAATTTTTGATTGGGCTGCAGCGTCAAAAGCGCGCTTCGCTGTCGCTCTGCTCTTAATCAGGCCGATGCGTGAAAGCCGGCAAGCGTCAAGAGTTTTGACAATTGTGGATTCGTGTGGCGTTTCTTGCTTGCGGCTGCAGCGCCAAAAGCGCGCTTCGCTGGCGCCCTACTCTTTATCGGACTCATGCGTAAAAATCGGCAAGCGTCAAGACTTTTGGTGATCGGAGTGTCGTGTGACGTTGCTTGATTGCGGCTGCACCGTCAAGAGTACGGTTCGCTGGCGCACTGCAGTTGGTCGGACTCTTTCGTGAAAGCCGGCAAGCGTCAAGAGTTTTGACGCTTGGGGTTTTTGTTAGGCAATTTTTGATTGAGGCTGCAGCGTCAAATGGACGCCTGAGCGTATGTTTTAAGCGTTGGGGACGGTAGCGTCGATACACCTGCGTCAACGCTTTTGACGCTTGAGACTTGCCCAGTGTGTTTTTTCAGTAGCGCTACAGCGTCAAAAAGGCCTTTCGCTGACTCCTTACACGTTGCTCGCAATCAACATTGATCACCCGTGCACCACAGCCCACGACGGCAAAATGTGACGCGTCCATGTTCGCGAGAGCCAAAGCTCGGCCCATGAGCTTTTTGCGGACTAATATTTGAACGTGCTCCAATTGGGATTTGACACAGGCTCGAGGACGAGTAAAAAATAGCGATGACCATTTACTACTTGCAAAGGCTCTGCCTTGGCAGGTTGCACATATTGCAAAAAGTGTATGGCTTTCGAAATCATTTAAATATTGAAGAAAGAGGCTAGCTCATGTTTGTAGTCGTTGAAACCTTCCTCAACCCAGGCGAACCGTCAGACGCTATGTACAGAGTGCGGCCAGCAGCGGGCGAGTCCTTTCCTTCATCGATGCGCGTTCAGTGCTCGAGGGCGATGCGACATGCGTTTCCACTTGGCACCAAGTTCCGATTTGAAGTTGAATTAGTTGAAAACAATACTGGTGGAAAATTTCTGCGTGAAGTAGGAAAAGAACCATGGGTGCGGGTATTCGAAACACAACTCCTTTGCGGGTTCAGGGCACCTAGAAATTCTTGAAAGCTAAGGTCCTTCGTCGCTCAAGTCGGCCTCAACCGCCCGACTTAAAGTGTTCTAGACATCTTAAAAAACTGGAAATTAAATAGACGCCAAAGCTTAACCTTGGGTCAGGGCATACAGTAACGTTTCAATCGCAGGTAAAAACTGGCGGACCGAAAGCCTTTAAAGCTGATCTATCGAGTCCGTTGGCGCTAAAAACAGATTACAGGCGCGGTGCCGGTAACAGCCAGCCACTAAAACACTAATCTGATTTTCTAGGAAAACGTCACCACTAAAATTGCTCCCCACAGTAATTTCACGCCCAACGCGCCAAGCTCGGGAATCTGCCTTGGTGTTTGAAGGCGAGCATCAGCTACGCATAAACCCTCTTCCGCTGCACGTCCGACAAACTCGTTGATCTAGGCCTGTGCCAATCCCGCTACAAACAGGGCAGGACTCGCTGCGATCGGGGCGCCAGTCTCCAGGTTTGGTCTTACCTTCAAAAGAGTCGCTACGTTGAGGCTGACGCTCACGCGACTGAAGATCTTGTTCGATGCGGCTTTTAACCGCCTCTGACCTCGCCAACGTTCGCGCCTCCCAATCAGAACCACCATCCCCAAAAAGCTCAGACAATTCGTCAAGGAAATTATCAGAAAATGAAGCCTGTTGTGCTATCCGCTGGTAGCGGTCAACAATTTGCTTGTACTTATCTCTTTTTGCGTCAATCGAGAGGTCTGTTCGTAGCTTCAGGCGTCGAGCTAGCTCATTTCGAACCAATTCAGGAGGGAATTTGAACCACGCAGAGTTTAAAGAACTATCAAAGTCCTTCTCGTCAAGTTTTTTTAAGATGTCGATGTCTAGCTCTGGCTTCATAAGTTGACACTTCCAAGCGATCTTTTCAACATAAAAATGACAATTTAGCCTTGCATGCAGCTGGCAGTTGCCCTCTGATAAATCGTAATGGCGGCAGCTTGTTGTTAGGCGCCCGCCAACCACGCATCCAACACCCCAGCCACATAAGCCTTATCAAGCATATGCCCCTGCCCCTTCAGCACCTCAACGGGTATGCCCAACGGCTGCGCAAACAAACACACACTTGCTGGGTTGCTCTGCCAGTCATCTTTGCCCACATGTATTTCACACGCCTTAGGTCTCGGATAAGCGCCAGCACGCGACAGCTTGTGCAAGTCACCAGCCCTAGGCGGCACAAAGCTTTGACCTGACACCGCGTCAAACGACTCTCCAACGATGGGCGACAAGATCAACACACGCCCAGGAAACGCCACCTTGCCCGCCAACGCGTGCAACAGTAAATAAGCACCAAACGAATTGGCGATTACCAACGCATCAGCGCGCCAAAAGTGCTGGCCTACATCGTCTGCCACACACGTCACCTGCTCACTGAAAACCCAGCTGGCAAAGTCACCCCGAAACTCACGCCCCGTTCCACCATAGCCACGGTCTAACAACATTTGGCTAAGACCCGTGCCCGACTGGCCACCACGGCCAAGGAGGTAATAAATAGTGGGGGCTTGTGAGCTGCCTTGCAACGACGTCATCGCATCAACCCTGCCATATAGACGTCGGAGGCGGATAGAGATGACAGATCTTTGGTGTCGTGGGGCTCCTTGGACTTAGACAGCCTATGGGCTTGTTGCTCAATCGTTCGCTCAAACAGCTTGCGTACATCGCGCCCATTCGCAAAGGATGCTCCCGCTGTTTGCTGCAGATTTTGGCAAGCTTCGCGCACGCCCACCTTGGCGGCTGGCTCTAGCGTGTATTGGTATTGCGCGCAAAAGCTGTCGTAGATGCGCACCAAGTCATCAACTGCGTAATCTTCAAATGTGAGTGTGGTTTTAAAGCGAGATTGCAAGCCCGGGTTGGCTTTTAGAAAGTCATCCATCAGCTGCGGGTAGCCAGCCACTACAACAACCAATTTGTGACGGTTGTCCTCCATCAGCTTCAGCAGCGTATCAATGGCTTCGCTGCCATAGTCATCGTTTCCATTACCCTTGTAGGCGCTTAGCGTGTAGGCCTCGTCAATAAACAAAATGCCACCGATGGCTCGCTTAACTGCCTCTTGTACTTTAGGTGCCGTGTGTCCGAGATACTCACCAACCAAGTCTGCACGCGTGACCTCAACGACTTGCCCGCCGTTAATCAAACCGAGTGCTCGATAGATATCGCCAAGGACGCGCGCCACTGTCGTTTTGGCAGTGCCAGGGTTACCAGAAAACACCAAGTGAAACGCAGGGCTTGTAACCGGCAAACCTTGAGCCAAGCGTTGAGATCGCACTTCTGCAATGGCCACCAACGTGCGCACTTCCCGCTTGATAGCTTCAAGCCCAATGAGTTGATCAAGCTGCTTTAGTGCTTTTTTAAGGGCCGACCTGTTGATAGTCTGGTTCGCCGCCTTGGCGCCAGCGCCGGCTTGCCTCTTACCGCCATCTGCGCCTGTTGTCAGCGCTCCACCGTCTGCAGCGCTGCGTTTCACGTTCGTTGCGTATTGTTTTTTTGCCTCTGCCAGCTCAACCTCCATGCGCTCAAGCCTTACGCTTTGGTAGCTGCGGTAAGTACCCAAGCTGGCCAGCTTGCCACGAACAGACTCCACCGGCGTTTGCATCTCCAAGGCAATGGCTTCCAAGGACTGCCCCTCGTCAGCCATTACCTCCAATCGCTGTGTTCGCACGTTAGTCCAGCTAGGTATGACAGGCTCAGCAGGCGCATTGACGGTGTATTTGGCAATCAAATATTCACCACCCCACATGGCCACCCCCAAACCCAACGCCAGTAGCAATTTGCTATCGGTGAACTCCACAACACGTTGCGCCGTCTCTGGCCACACACCCACAAGTGTGAGTACAGCCCAAGCCAAGAAGGTACGCCAAGCAATAACGAAGAGATGCAATGTCATGGTGTACCAAGTAACTGTTAACAAAGTGTGTAGTTGTCTATAAATTTGAGCATAGCTTACTCATGGCAGCATCAACACATCAAACACTTCGCCGTTGCGCGCACGCGCCAAACCTTTTTTCTTAGCAGTTCCTATTCCGCTTGTCTCGAACACCAGCATCTCGTCACCATCGTCTAACGCACACAACATCTCCATCCATTTGCGTTCTAAATAGGTGCGCTTTGACTCGTGAGCCGCATCAAGTGCTATGGCGTCAAACAACAGCTGCTCGCCCAACTCTGGGTCTATAGGCTGCGGACGCTGGTGCAACGATATGGGTAGCTGATGAATGTTCATGGTGACGACTGAGGCTTTGATCACTCACTTGCAAACACTGCATGTGTGCACGTGTACGTGTGGTGGGACCGCAAAGACGCGGGGGAATTGTTATTTGTTGTTGGTAGCTTATGAGCCACCAAGCCCGTCACATGAGCCCAACAAAGGCTGTGACACCGGTCATATCGCTGGTTTTATTTACAGGCAGCAAGCTCATTGCATGAGCCATAAGCCATAAGCCATAAGCCATAAGCCATAAGCCATAAGCCATAAGCCATGAGCCATGAACCACGCGCCTCTAGAGATGAGGTCACTGCATTGCGATGGTCAGTGGTTTACCGCGTAGCTCCATCAGCCCTTGCACCAACATCACCATGGCCAAGGTGTCTAGCTCACAGTAGCGCAACAGCGCGTTTGCAATGCTGCTGCGCTCGTGGTCCGTTAGGGCTGCAAACTGGGTGAAGTTGTATGCAGTCATCGCTAAACCACCCTGGGCAATGGTGGCGTCCTCATCATCGTCGCCAGCTAGCTTTTGCAGCATGGCGTTCAGGCCAGCACGCTCGCCAGCAAAAACAGGGGGTAACGTTTTGTACGGGTCTGAGCCCTTGTCTGCCTGCAACCATTGATGCCCGTGCGGCGCATCGAAGTTCAAACTGCCAATCGCCAAGTTTTGCCCATATATATTGGGCTTGGCATACAGCGACGCCACACCCGGAGCATCATGCAGCACCGCAGGCAACACGTACTTCAGGCTGATACTGCCTTTCATGTGCTTTGAAAAATAGCCCTCTTGCACCAACCGGTGCAAGTCCACCATTGGTTTATCGCCCACGAATTCGCCTATGTCATCCGCTTCATCGCCAGTGGCTTTGGTGATGAGATCAATGAACGAGGTCAGCTCAGCAGCGTCTGGCACCGCTTGCGCTGGCTGGCGTGTGATTAATGCACGCAAGCTCCTAAGTACGGTGTTTTCGTGGTTGTGGTACCTAAACACTGTGCCGCGCAACACGCCGCCTGGCATCAGCGCCTTACGAAGCTGGCGCACAAACTCAATGCTTGGAAACTCGCCTGCCGCAGTCGATATCCACTGGCTTGCGTGGTTGATGCGCACTTGGCCATCAGCCTCTTGGCTCATGGTGTGGTGGCTAAACTGAAAGGCCAGTGTCTCGTAAGGTCGCATACCTTTAAAGAAAGGAATTGCAGGCGCAGATGTCTCAAAGTCGATCATGTGCAGTGGCCACTGCCATCCATCCATATCGTCCAAACGTTCCTCGCGCAACTCGATGTGCTTGCCGCCTGTGTGTGCAGATGAGACTTGTGCAAGCCTGCGCTCAAACGCCGACATGCCGACCTTTGCCTTGGGGGTCTTAGGGCGAATATCGTCGGCCTGAATATCAGACAAATACGCCCGTGAGTGCCTGAGCACAATGTCTGCAAAGCTTCTCGCGCCTGCCCCACCGCCCCACAAGTCAATCGACAAGGGTGTGGCGCGCTCGTTTGATCCGCCGCTAGCTGCGCCTTGAATCAAACCTTGCTGCTTGGCCAGCTGCCAGCACTCATGAACACCACTTTTTTCGGGCGCACCTTCGGGCGCTCTGAACTGGCAGCTTCTACACGTTTTAGATACGTTTAAAAAATATCGCTCGTCCTGCTCCAACAGGGTTGCTGCCCAGCTCATGAATGTGGGCATGTCGATACCGGCCTCATTGGGTATGTGTACGCTGTGTGTCATGAGTTTGTGGCGCAGCTCAGCGACCACATCACGCGCATCTATTTCACGCAAAAAATCAAGTCGCCCCAATTGCTGCTGCGTTATGCCACCTGGCGATGACACTCGCGTACGAGATCGACCATTGTCATGCGTGGTCTCTATGGCAAACAACTGATGCAGCCCATCCACATCACACACCACTTCAGAGTCTATGAGCAGCAACTTGGGGACGATGTTGTAGCCCGGAAACCTAAGCCTTGCCACCTCCGCTTGAAAAGCCACGTCGTACAGATAAGGGAGCCATGGCCTATCAAAAGCGCCCTTGGTATTTTTAAACCCGTTTGCAACAGTTTGACTGTCAACGCTTTTGGACTTGACTTCAATAACCTCAACCACGCGCTTAACTGGGTCATGAATGAGAACATCAACCCGAATAAAGTAGGGCTTAACCAGTAGCGCTGCCTCCGCGATGACAACGCGCTGCGGACTGGCTAATTTAGTCTGGGTATGAGCAACCGCCTCGTCACGATTTAACGACTCCACAGTGATACCCGAGCCCACTGGGTCTTGGTGGTACTTGTACTTGGCCAGCTCACCAATTTGGTGACCACCGTCGGCCAAGGCCTGAAGAAAATCGTCGTCTTTATTCCCATCCAAGTAACCACCGTTGGGTGCGCTGTAAAACAGTTTGGTGGGGCACTCCAAGGCCATTTTGAACAGCGACTTGGTCAATAGACGAGAAGATGAGGTTTGCAACATCGTGACTCCAAAAGCAGGCGACATAAGTGAGCAACTGGCGGCGCACCCAGACAGTGCACCACCCCGCGGATCAAGCCTCAGCGCTCACGCTGTAGTCGTTGTGCCACGTTGTCGCCGTAATGCCTGTTAGCAGGCTGTTGAGCTCAGCGAGCGCAGCTTTTCTGGGAATTGGAGAAATCTTAGCCACCAATGTGCGAAGCGCTCGCCGCGACTGCGTGACACTCGGTTCAGCACTTAGCAAGTCCTTAAGCCCCCACACCCGCAACTTACGCGACAAGCTTGTAAACAACAACACCGTTGCCTCGTAGCGTGTGCAGTCGTAGTCCAAGCTGATGCGGTCAATGAGCTTGTAAATGTATGAGCCTTGCTCATTCCGAGCTAATGCATCTACAAACCCATACACATCGTCTTGCTGCGCGAGTGCATTCATAAATAAGTCCAACAGCTCTTTTGGAGTCATTGTCTGCAAGCCTGCCTGAGCAAAAGCTAGTGCAACTTGCTTAAATTGATCATCAGGCTGCTTGCGTAAAAAGGCCGGAATCTCAAAATCTTCCATACCACCGGACGACAATTCACTGGCAGAAACCCTGCCATGTGTGCGTTTTGCGCGCCACACGCTAGGCACGCTTAACGAATTTGACATCATTGAGCAACTCACCTCTTCTGCATCCATACTCATAGACGCTTGGCCGTGACTTCTATCTATGCCGAACTTCATTTTCCGCATGACGCTGGACGCTCCGCCCCAACCCGCCGCTTGCATCTGCGGAATCTTCTCCAGCGCAGGCATACCGTCTGCCTTGTCTTCCTCTGCGCGCTCGTGCACCAAAATGAAGTTGGTCTGCGCACTCACCAACTGGTAGCGCAGCGCCAACGCCTCTACCAACTCGGCGTCTGTGGTCTCCTTTAGCCACTGAGCCCCGGCGAGCTTGGCGCTCACGCCTGATGCATCTAAGTCCATTGCTTGAGCCTGAACGCTGTGCTGTTGCTGCGCCACGCTGTAGCAAATACTGGGTACCAGTGGTGTGTGCTGCTTAAGTGGTCTGTCCAGTTGCGCATAGAGGTGAACAGTCTCACCAGACACCACCAACTTGGGCGCAGTGCTTTGCCACAGTGGCTCGCTACCCCACTGCACGTCTAACTGCAAGGCATGCCCGCCTCGCATGCGGTAAAACATACGCATCACCGCTGCACTCATGTCTTCATCGGGTGTGACCAACTCACAAGCACCCCCACTTTGCTCTGCAAGTATGCGAAGCAAACTCTCAGAAGGCGCACTGCCAACGCCCACTGCAAAAATACGGTGATTGCTGTTCGTTGCCTGCGCAATGATCTTGTCCACGTTCCACACGGCTCCGTCCGTGATAAGCAGCACATCAACCGCATCGTGGTTGGTTTCTGGTTTAGGGATTTGAAACGTCGCTTGCAACGCACCGTTCAATTCGGTGCCGCCCAGGTCGGCATCGGTCGCTGCTACCGCTGGCAAGAAGAGCTTGCGCATCAACGAGGTGGTGCATGGCTTCAACTCGGCTATCTCGTGCACAACGTCTGAGCCAAATCGGGTGTACGACACATAATCTTTGGGCGTTAGCGCTGCGCCCACTGCATTCAGTGCTGCTTTGGCTTGATCTATAGAGTCACCCAACATAGAGCCTGAGCAATCAACCAGCACTTTGAGCAACAAGCTGCGCTCTTGACCTTGTGGCCAAGTGGGGCAAAACGAAGTCATCACCATGGTTTGCTCACCATCACCACACGCCGATGCAAACGCTTGGTTGCTCAAACCCTCTAGCAACAAGATGAAGTCTCGGTCTAGTGTGGCTGCATCAGCCAAGCGGACCACACTTGTGGGCTCGGTCGCACTACCTTCTGCGGTAACAGACACGTTATGTGTTGGGCTAGACGCCTCGGCCTTGGCCAGCACGCCGCGCAGGGTCAGGCTGAAGTCGAAGCCATACGCCGCGGTCGGTAAGGTGTCGCCCGAATGGTGCGCAGCCAAACCGCCTTGCTGGTGTGCATCGCCATAGCGAGCGCCGATAACGGTTGGCATGCTCAGGCGTATACGCCCCATCTCTAGGCGCAGCGCTTGAGTGATCTGTACCTCAATCACTGCGGTCTCGCCGAGCTTGAGGTTACCCATATCGGCTGTGTACAAGCCTGGCCCAGAGTTGGTCACCATCACAGGCGTGTCACCGTCTTCGATCGCATCTTCGTAGCGCTCTTGTGCTTTAGCTTTGGGCAACGCCATGGCGTTCATGCGCTTGCCGTTCAACTCTACGGACAAGCCAGTTAACACTGCACCATACGCCACAGGAAAGGTGTAAGTCGTTTCAATATCAACACCTGTCGCGTTGACATACGTTTGACGCACCGTGCTGCAAAACACCAAACCATGCACATCGCCGTGTATGGCGACCGACTTCAACGAAACCGCTTGCCCATTGGAGCCGCACAGCTCAGCCACAGGATTGTTCTCAATAACTGTCATGACGGTCATTCCTTTATAGACTTATAAACATCTGTCATCGCACTGATGAGGGCGCGCAACTGCTCCGGAGTTAAAGACGCGTCAGCGGGTGAGATAGACAACTCAATGCCTGGGCCCAACAGCACATGACTGCGTACCACCACGGTTCCAGGGGCAGCTGGCTTGCTTGCCACCGGCGGTGCATCACCGCGCAGCACCCCCTTAATCGCCTCCAATGAGACACCCGCCTCACTGAGTGCCCGAATACGCAACAACTGCTCCACATGGCGCTGCACATAGTGCGCACCACGCTTTTCTCCCAATGGCTTGTCCAGCACACCCATTTGTATGTAATAGCGCACGGTGCGCACCGGTAGCGCGCTGAGCTTGCACAGGTCATCGATGCTGAACTTGCCATCGGGGTCGATTGGTTGTTTGATGCGGGCCATGTGTTTAATATACACTATTACTGTCAATAATGTAGTGTACTTAAACAGACAACTCAATGTAGGCAATGGACAGCTCAGCAAGTGAGCTTGAAGAACTGATCATTTAGACAGCTAAACCGTTGGTGTGAGACTGACCGTGAGCTCATATGCTGAGCCTGCGAGCGGTCAACATCAGTACAAAATGAACGCAAGGCAAAGAACAATATGAACCGAGAAGAGTGGTTGAACCGCGCTGTACAAGCGCTAAAACCGTTGCTTGAACGTGCGGGCACACCGCTGACGAATCCAGTGTCTGTTTCGTGTGGCTTTTCAAGTACAGGGAAGCGCAGCAATCGGATTGGCGAGTGCTGGCCGCGCAGCAGGTGCGCCACCGGCACCAATCAGATTTTTATTTCACCCACACTAGATGACAGCCTCGCAGTGATCGACACACTGCTACACGAGCTCATACACGCCGTGGATGACTGCAAGCACAGCCATGGCAAAGAATTCAAAAAAATTGCGGTAGCGGTCGGAATGGAAGGACCTATGCGCAGCTGTAGCGCTGGCGATAAGCTGAAGACTGAACTAAACGTACTTATAGAAAAACTAGGCCCCTACCCACACGGTGCCCTTCGAGTCAGTCAGGTGACACAAGAACGAGCACCTCGACCAAAAGCTAGATGCGACAAGTGCGGCTTTGAAGTGCCAATGATTAAGAAGTACTTGAGCTGGGGGCCGCCGTTGTGCCCAAAGCACCGAACACCTATGCTTCCAATCGGTGAGTGGATGACCGGATAGCGTACGTGAGTGAGGCTGAGCTTTAATTAGCAACAACGCCCAGCACGCAGCAGACAGCTGTCGGTCGCTACCAAGAGTCCCACAACTGCCACGCGCGTGATGACACACGGATGAGGTCAGCAGCATCTCTATGCGTCCAGCCGAAAACGCAACGAAAATAAGATACCTACCGCTAGGGGCGTTTATCAGGAATATCAATGGTGCGTACCCACGCTAACCCAACTAAGGGTTCCAGAGCACATTTCGTAGATACAAAGTAGCTCGATGAGTGATTTCAACCGCATCATCAAAGCCTCTAGCATTAAGGTATGCCACAACTTCCAAAACAGTGGCACCAGCAGAAAGCTTATTTGCGGCCTCAATAATGACAGCGTTTTCGTTGTCTAAAACGCTTAGTACCGCCTTTAAAGCGTCGGCCTGACGTCTATTTTCTTTTTCTTTTTCAGCGGCTAAAGCTGCTGCTTCTTTTTCTTTTTCAGCAGCTAATGCGGCTTCACGTATCGCTGCTGCCACTCGAATCGCAGCGAACTCTTCTAGCCTAGCTTTCAACGCCTTGCGCTCAATCGCAGCGGCGCGGCTGACCTTGTTCGCAGCTTGAATCCTTTCGCTTAGATCATCCAATCGATGGCGAATAATTGATTGTTTTTCAGTAGCGGCCTTAAGTGCTAACGCAATGCTGTTTTTCTCACGAAGTGCATCATCAAGCTCTTTGGATCTAGGCCATTGCTCTCTTGCAAGGGCCCGTAATCTATTGAAAAACTCTGCGCGCTCACTTTCAAAGTTTGAACTCCACTTACCTGGCTTTTTGCTGGGTGAAAACCCCTCGATAAGCATTGAAAGCTCGTCCTCAAGCGCCGTGCACCTAACATCAGCATCTTCAAAAAGCCTGTTTAAGCGCGTAACCTCGCCCTCTGCTTCGGTTTTTGCATCCAGAAGTAGCCGTTGAACCACTTTTGTAGCAGTCTGAAGCGCAGCTAGATGTTTAGCGACAGGTATTTCAGACTTATGCAATAGATGCTTACGTTTCCGCAGTAATGGATGACGATCAATTTGAAGTCTTGTGAACAGCCGTTCCATAGCAATCGGCACTAATTGTTCAGCCGCACGGCTTGAACGCTCACATAACTCCAATGTGGCGTATACCAAATCCTGTGCCGACGACACATCGGACGCAATGATCTTGCGGATTTTTTCGAACCTCATCTCTTCACCCGTCGCCCCCAAGTTTGATCGTTGATATGGCAAAAAATTACTAAGCTGAGTTGATCACCTCAGGCACCGTGACCCAAATATCACCAGCAAAATAATAGGCCTTTTTACGTTAACCACTGTAAAGCCCACGGCGTGAGCCTCACTGCCCCTCTGTTCATGCAAAATACATGTACAAACGATCAGTACTTATGGCTCACCGGCTGAGCCTATTTGAGCCTATCGTCTTGGGTGTTACCTGAAAACAGCCACCTCTTAGCCATTCATCACCCATGAGCGAATCAATACGCCTGTACAAGTACCAAGCCCTTCTGGCCAATGGCCGTGGAGCCAGCCGTGAGCGGCTGATGGCGGCGGTGGAGGTGTCGTTGGCCACGTTCAAGCGAGACATCGCCAAGCTACGCGACCAAATGAACGTGCCCATTGAGTTTGACCGCGACTCAGGTTGCTACAAGCTCAACACCACGGGCAACAACGCCAGGTTCGAGCTACCCGGGTTTTGGTTGCAGCAAGACGAGATCATTGCGCTGGCCACCATTCAAAAGATGCTGTCGCAACTGGCACCGTCTCTCATGGGCCCGCAATTGGCGCCGCTTGAGCGCAAGCTGCAAGAGCTGTTAGACAAACAAGGCTTGTCGACCGGTGAGTTGGATAAACGCATCAAGCTCATGTACGCGGGCAAGCGTCAGCTCAACGCCAAGGTGTTTGAAACCGTTGCGCATGCCACTTTTGCCCGTAAGCGCTTGAGCTTGCAACACTTCAACCGCAGCACGGGTGAGCTCAGCAGCCGCGAGATATCACCCATAGACATCGCCCTATACCGAGGCAATTGGTATGTGAATGCGTGGTGCCATATGCGAGACGGCCTGCGCCGCTTTTCTATTGACGCCATTGAACAAGTAGCCTTGGTGGATACAACAGCCAAAGACATGGACGAAGCATCTGTAAACGCCGAGCTAGGCGGCGGCTACGGCATCTACTCTGGTAAACACTTGCAGCACGCTGTGTTGTGGTTTAGCGCAGAGCGCGCACGTTGGGTACAAAGTGAAGAATGGCACCCCGAACAAGTTGGCCAACTGCGCGCAGACGGCAGCTACCAGCTAGAGGTGCCTTACTCTGACGAGCGCGAGCTCATTGCGGACTTGCTGCGCTTCGGCTCGGGCGTTGAGGTGTTGGCACCTGCAGCACTGCGCAACACCATGAAGAAAACCCTGCACGAAACGCTGGGGAAGTACTTGTGATGCTCCAACTAGCCACCCCGCAGCGCGCCTTGGCACTGCTGCTTGCTGCTGCGCTGTATTTACTGTGCGCTCCGGCCTTTGCCAACAACGCCGAGCAAACCATGCGCAAGCTCGGAATGTGTCAATGACTTTGCTACACCTTTCGTCTTAAAATTAATGTGCATGGTTAACTTTTTTCGAGCTACATTTCTCCTCAATCGGTGGGTTAATCCAAACCGCAGTTGGCATGGGTTTCTG
>Ga0163215_100160_pt1 | contig 179720 bp, 145 predicted proteins | sample SynspAceP_FD_185934 | JGI IMG/M metagenome (GOLD analysis project Ga0163215, IMG submission 185934) | Saline lake microbial communities from Ace Lake in Antarctica - Synechococcus sp. Ace-P (Hybrid Assembly) | ecosystem: Environmental > Aquatic > Non-marine Saline and Alkaline > Saline | place... | reverse complement strand
CCCTTCGATGCTCCGCAGAGATCACGCCGCGTTCCTCGCCATTGAGGTGTTTGTATCGTCTGTCCATCGCAACATCCTATGCCCCTTGGGCCGTGGGTGTTGCACTTGAAACTTGAGTCTAAGCTCTGTCGAATTGGCGCGTGTGGAAAAAAAGAATGCCGATGTACATGCTGAGTGGGTCAAGTCCAGGGACGCTTGGAACGTCAAACAAGCTGCAGATGAAAAGGCCTTTCTCGAGAGGCAAGCCAAGGGGAATGAAGAGGTTGAAGCGCTTAAAGATGGTTGGCGCAATGGCGTACCTGAAGCGATTGAGGAGCACGCATCTATTGTATTGGAGGCATCGGATTATGACGATATTGTTCCGAAGCAATGGGACATCCAGTATAACCCAGAAACCAAGATGCTCTTGGTCGAATATCTGTTGCCGACGCCAGATGATCTTCCCACAACAAAGTCGGTTCGTTTCATAAGTTCCACAGGTGAACTGAAGGAAACAAGTATATCTGAGCGCGACAAGAAAGCACTATTTGATGATTTGTGCTATCAGATTTGCCTTCGGACGTTGCATGAGTTGTTCGAAGCAGACGAGCCTAATCATCTTCAAAATGTCGCGTTTAATGGAAGGACGGAGGCGATTGATCGTTCCACTGGACTCCAAGCGTCATCGACCATTCTCTCGGTTATGGTCAAGAAAGATGAGCTCCTTGCCATTAACCTTGAGCGGGTCGAACCAAAGGCCTGCTTCAAATCCCTGAAGGGCGTGTCAGCGGCATCACTTGTGGGTCTCACCCCAATCGCTCCGGTCATAGAGTTCGAAAAAACCGATAAGCGATTTATCGACGCACAAACAGTCGATGTTGCTGGCGACGGTACAACGAATTTGGCCTCGATGGACTGGGAAGAGTTTGAGCACTTAGTGCGAGAGCTTTTCGAAAAGGAATTCGCTTCGAGAGGTGGCGAAGTTCGTGTCACACAGTCCAGCAGTGATGGAGGAGTCGATGCAGTGGCATTCGACCCTGATCCGATCAGTGGCGGCAAGATCGTGATTCAAGCAAAACGCTACACGCGCACAGTTGGTGTCGCCGCAGTTCGTGATCTTTATGGTACAACGATGAATGAGGGGGCAATCAAAGGCATTCTTGTTACGACGTCTGACTACGGACCTGATGCTTACAAGTTTGCCTCTGATAAACCGCTGACTCTTATGACGGGAGGCCATCTTTTGCATTTGCTCGAGAAGCACGGGGTCAGAGCCAAGATCGACCTTAAAGAAGCTCGCACTGAGTTAGGGCTGCGTCCGAGGTAAAGACAGTATCGCTCGCACATTGACCTAGATTAGAGACTAAATCGAACACACAGTACGTAGGCTAGACTTGCGAACCCCGTTCAGAACCTATCAACACGCACCCCAATCATGTTCACAAACTGTCAACACAGGCCCTCTCGGCCCCAAAAATCAGCGCCCAGCCCCCAACCCCATCCGCATCGCGAAACGCCTGAGCGGAGCCACCTCATGCAGCGCCGCCACCCCCTTGCGGCGCAGTGCTTTCATCACCGGATGCCCGGCCATGGAGGTGCGGTTGAGCGCGTCGATCCCGATCACGCGCGCTTGGGCATCGGGCCAGCGGGCGCGGTGGTAGCTTGTCAGCATCTCAGGGCTGCCGAGGGTTTGCCGGTGCTTTTCAGACAGATCCAGCAGGGCGCGCAGGTCTGCGAGGCTCATATTCAAGCCCTGCGCCCCGATGGGCGGCACCACATGGGCGGCCTCGGCCATCAAGGCCATGCGCGGCGCGTCAAAGCGGCTGGCGATCTGGCTGATGATGGGCCAGACCGAGCGGCGCGAGGCCAGCGTCAAAGGCCCAAGCAGGCCAGATGAGCGCGCGGTTGCCTCAGCGTTGAACGCGGTTTCTTCAAGGTTCTCAAGGCGTTCGGCCTCGGCACCACGCTCCATCCAGACCACGGCGGACCTTGGCTGGCCGTCCAGATCCGGCAGCGGCACCAGCGTAAACGGCCCGCCCGAGCGGTGCACTTCGGTGGAGATATTGTCATGCGGCACCGGATGCGTGACCGCAAAAGCCAGCGCCTTTTGCCCGTAGCGCGTGGTGCGCACATCGATTCCTGCCGCCGTTCGCACCGGGCTGGCGCGCCCATCGGCGGCGAGTATCATTTTGGCAGACACAGATGCCCCGTCGCTGAGCCGCACCCGCGCCTCGGTGCTGCGCGGCACGTAGGATGCAAAGCCAATGCCGGGGCGGAAGGACACGTTCTCCATTTCGGCAATTTGAGCCAGGAACTCGCGCCGCAGCAGCCAGTTGGGCAGGTTCCACCCAAACGGCGCGTCGCCCAAGTCGCTTGCATCAAAGGCTTTTTGGGTGGGCTCTTCGGTCCCGACATCAATGATCTGCATCACCTGTAGGGCGGTGGCATGGGGGGCAAGACGCTGCCAGATGCCGGCGCGCTCTAGCAATGCGCGACCCGGTTGGAGGATCGCGGTCGTGCGCATATCGGCCCCGGCTGCGGCCTCGTCGGTCACGGGCGCGGTCGGATCGACGCAGATCACGTCGAACCCCGCGGCCCCAAATGCCACCGCCGCGGCCAACCCGGACGGCCCGCCGCCTGCGATAAGGATGTCTGTCTTGTCGGTCATTCGGATGCTCCGCCTAGACCCCGAAGCTAGGGCGCGCGGCGGCAATCGTCCAAGCGACACTCAGCCCCAGGTGATCAACAGCAAGACCGTGAATATCGTGGGCACAAGGATCAGCGCCGGGACGATGATCGCCACGTAGCCAAAAAAGGCGGCTGAGGTCGCCCATAGGGCCAGCAAGCCAATCATTAGGGCCAGTAACAAGAGTTCGTTTTTTGGGGGAAGGGTGGCCAAGAGGCGCGCGCGCTGGGTTTGCGCCCAAGCGGTGATCGGGGCAAAGAGTGACGGGCCAAAGGCCGCGCCGAAGTTGGTCATGGTCATAATGCTAATCCTCTGTTCGCAGTGCATAAATGGGCTTTGCTGCCGCGCAGAACAGAGGCAGGGTGTCGCATCTTGAGTGTTTTTGTCAGCTTAACCCAAGATCAAGCGCCGCCTTCGGTGGATACGAAGGTTGGGCAAACTTCATGCCTTGCGCCACGGAAGTACCGTGCGATACAATTGCATACCGAACGGAGTGACCCGCCATGGCCGATATCAGAACCCCACCCAAAGACGCCTATGACTTGATCCTAAGCGCGATTGATATCGGCGAGTTTAGGCCCGGCGACCGTCTTGTTGAAAGCGATTTGGCCGACCGGTTTGGGGTGTCGCGCACGCCGATCCGCGAGGCATTGCAACGGCTTGAGACACAAAGCCTGCTCAGCCGCGATGGCCGCTCGTTGATCGTGGCCTCGCTGGATCATAGCCAGATGGCCGAGTTATACACCGTGCGCACCGAGCTTGAAGGCTTGGCAGCCCGCCTTGCCGCCCGCCACGCCGCCGATGAAGAGATCAAGGTTCTGCACGATATGGTCACCGAGGACGCGGCACTTCTGGGCGACCCGCAAGCCTTGTCGCGCGCCAACCGTCGGTTTCATAAGCAAATCCACCTGGCCTCGCATAACCGTTTTCTCGTGCAGCAGCTTGATCTTGTGCACCGGTCGATGGCGCTCATGGCGACAACATCGCTGGCGATTGAGGGGCGTGGCAGCAAGGCGCTGGAAGAACATGCCCGCATCGTCGAGGCTATCGCCGCGCGCGATGAGGAGGCCGCGACCGAGGCGCTGCGCAGCCATATCTCTATCGCGTTTGAGGCCCGATTGCGCAAAGACGCGGCGGCGTTTTAGGCTTGGCTTAAGGCGCAGGTTCCACCGGATAAACCCCGTGTTCGGTCTTGTCCCAGCGGTGCGGCGCGCGCAGCGTTTCCCAGATCGCTTTGTAGACGGCGGGCACCGTGAGCAGGAAATAGAGGTTCAGGATCGGGATCCATGGCAGTAAATGTGCATGCTCGCGCCGCAAGCTGCCGAAGAAAAACATCGCCATCGTGACGATCTGCCCGACCACGAACAACGTGACCAATGCGGTGACACCAATCGGCTGTAGGTTCAGACCCAGCACCGCTTGGCCCGTGACCATTCCCGAAAAAAACGCCCATAGGATCGGCATGGTCGCGCAGTTCAGAATTGTTCCCGCGAAGATCAGCTGGAAAGTTGCAAAGCCTTTCCAGCCCAGGTCCCGCAGTAATTGCCGAGGTTGGCGCATCATCACCAGCCACGTTATCAGATAGCCCTTCAGCCAGCGTGACCGTTGCTTGATCCAAGGCACGGCGCGGCAGTTCGCCTCCTCATAGGTGGTGCTATCGATCAGCCGGACACGGTAGCCACAGCGATACAGCAACATGCCAAGCTCGGCGTCCTCGGTCACGTTATGGGCGTCCCAGCCGCCCAACTCTTCGATGACATTTCGGCGCAAAAACAAGGTTGTGCCGCCGAGTGGCACGGGCAAATCGAAAGTGATCAGCGCGGGCAACACCACCCTGAACCATGCCGCATAGTCCAGCGCGAAGCAGCGCGCGAGGATGTTGCTGCGCGCGTTATAGTAGTCGAGGCGGCCTTGCAGACACGCCACCTCGGCGGGGGCTTGGGCGAAGCCTGCGGCGACTTTCAGCAGCTGATCGGCCTCTGGATGATCCTCGGCGTCATAGATCCCAATAATCTCGCCCGTCGCAAAGGGCAGCGCATAATTCATCGCGCGCGGTTTGGTTCTAAGGCGGCCTTCTGGCACTTCGATCACGCGGAAATGACGCGCTAGTGTGATGTTATCGAGGGCGGCTTTGGTGATGTGGTCCTCTGCTTCCACCAAGATCAGCACCTCGAGGGCAAAGCGGGGATATTCCAGCGCCTCAATCGCATGCACAAGGCGTTGCGCCACTTTCGGCTCGTTCAGCAGCGGCAGAAGCAGAGTGATCTTGGGAAGCAATCGGGGTTCGGTTGATGTGAGCGGGCGCTGAGCAGGCACTGGCCTGGTCAGGGCCACAAGTCCAAGCAATTTCAGTGCTGTGGCTGCCACGAGACCGAAGAGCGCCAGCAGCGTCAGGCTGCGCAGCATGAGGTTTGGGGCGAGGAGTGTTGCAGCCAATAGGGCAATTAGTATCCCGCAAAGGGTGAGCATCGGCACAGGCCGTAAGCCTCGGCAGCTGGCGGCGAGCGGGCGTTTTTGCTCGGCGCAGCGGGTCAGCTCAGTCGACGCCTCTGCCAGCAGGGCTGCGGTGATGTCTGCACTTGGCGCGGGTGCGAAAGACAGATCATGCTGGGTCTTCAAGCGCTCAAGCCCCATCGCCACGGCTGGGTCCGCGCAGGCGAGGATCGCACCCCCGCCAACGCGCCGCAAAGGCAGCAGTTTCTGTTGCAGGCAGAAGTCAGCGCCAATCGACCCGATCATGTCGTGGTCGATGGTGTGGGCCGCTAGATTGAGGTGCGTATGGGCTGGATGCGACGCCTCGCCTGCGATTTGCCAGCCTTGCGACACGCATAAGGCATTCGACAACGCCCCCAGATGCGACCGGGATGGGTAGCGCAAGGCCTCGAACGCGGTGGGCGACTGAAAACTCATTTGTGGCGGATCATCTCAGGCGATTGGGTCGCCCTCAGGTCTGCCGTGATAAACTTAACAAGCCGTTAACTAAGCGGGATCAGGCGGGAACCCGTGCGTCAATCGCTGCCACGAACCGCTCGAACAGGTAATAGCTGTCTTGCGGACCGGGCGAGGCCTCGGGGTGGTATTGCACGCTAAAGACCGGGCGATCTTCCATGCGAATGCCGCAGTTCGACCCGTCAAAGAGCGACACATGGGTTTCCTTGACGCCTTTGGGCAGGGTCTGGCTGTCGACGGTAAAGCCATGGTTCATTGAGGTAATCTCGACCTTGCCAGTCTCCAGATCCTTGACAGGATGGTTGGCCCCGTGATGGCCGTGGTTCATCTTGACCGTTTTCGCCCCAAGCGCGAGCGCCAGCATCTGGTGGCCGAGGCAAATGCCAAATACGGGCAGGTCGGTCTTGTCAAGGATACCCTTGATCATCGGCACCGCATAGACGCCCGTGGCCGCTGGATCACCGGGGCCGTTGGACAGAAACACACCCTCGGGATTGTGGCTGAGAACCTCGGCGGCGGTCGCACTTGCAGGTAGCACGGTTACGTCGCACCCAGCCGACGCGAGGCACCGCAGGATGTTGCGTTTGGCCCCGTAGTCAATGGCCACGACCTTGCGCCCCGGTGTGGCGCGCGGGGTGTAGCCTTCGGGCCAAGCCCAACGCTGCTCGTTCCACGTATAGGACTGGGCGCAGGTGACGTCTTTGGCCAGATCGAGGCCCTCAAGCCCTGCAAAATCGCGTGCCGAGGCGACGAGTGCCTCGAGATCGAAATTGCCGTCCGGATCATGGGCGAGGGCTGCATGGGGCGCGCCTTGCTGGCGGATTGCGCGGGTCAGCCGCCGCGTGTCGATACCGCCGACGCCAATGCGGCCACGCGCGGCCAGCCAGCTTTGCAGCTCGCCCGTTGCGCGCCAGTTCGAGGGCGTGGTCGGATCCCATTTGACGACCATGCCAGAGGCGACCGGATCGGCGCTCTCGTCATCCTCGGATGTGATGCCGGTGTTGCCGATATGGGGGAAGGTAAAGGTCACGATCTGGCCCGCATAGGACGGGTCGGTCATGATTTCCTGATACCCCGTCATGGCAGTGTTGAAGCACAATTCGGCCTGCGCGGTTCCCGTAGCGCCGAAGCCTTTGCCATAAAAAACAGTGCCATCGGCCAAGACGAGACAGGCTGTGGGGCGATCCTGCGGGGTGGTCATGGGCTGCGGCTCCTAGCTTGCAAACGCTGGCACATTACGCAGGGGCTGAACCGGGGTCAAGGTTGGGTGGAAAATGCAGAATGTATAAATATCAATAGGTTAGGGGAATTCAGTGGAGGTTGTCTTTGCAGTGCAGCATGATTAGGTTGCGTGGTTCTGGATCAACAATCGGGACCATCTGCCATGGGCTTGCGCACTAAGATCACCGACTCCCTTAAAGTCGCTATGAAAGCCAGAGACAGCGCGCGGCTGTCGACGCTTCGGCTTATCAATGCCGCCATCAAGGACCGCGATATCATCATGCGCGGTGAGGGTCTGCCAGAAGGGGCGAGCGACGCGGACGTGCTGGCAATCTTGGGCAAGATGGTCAAGCAACGCCAAGAGAGCGCGCGCGCTTACGAAGAGGGCGGTCGGTTAGAGTTGGCCGAGCGCGAGATTGTGGAAATCTCGGTAATTGAAGGGTTTTTGCCACGCCAGCTGAGCGATGCAGAGATTGCGAACGCGATTTCCGATACGATTGCTGCGACGGATGCGAACTCTATCCGCGATATGGGCAAGGTGATTGGCGCGCTGAAATCTAAGTATACGGGCCAGATGGATTTCGGGCGCGTTGGGCCGATGGTGAAAGATTTGCTGGGCTAGGGTCGGGGCGTTTATCATTTGTTAGGATAGGGCCTGATATGGGTGGTGTGTCGGCGCAAGTGATCAAGGCGTGGGGCGGACTTATAGCTGAGTGATGGCCTTGATGGGCGCACCCGTGCAAATCCGCTATGTTTTATTCGACTTTTCGCAGAAAAGTCGCCCCGATTTTTCTGCGAAAAATCGTGGAACCTCTGTCTATTAATACCTTGTTTACTTCGACGCCTCAGGGCTCACAGCCCTTACTACCGCACCAAAACCAAGCGGTTCTCCGCGATCTCTATTCTTGAGAACCGGCTCAGGTAGCTCATCCCTAAAAGCGATCTTTGCATCTCGCCCCCATTCACAATCGCGGGCACGAACTGGTCCTCGATCTCGCCAAGTCGCACCTGTTCCAGCCGCACATGCGCTGTTGTCACTTGCCCGTTGGCCGTATTGGCCCGACCCGCAAAGATCAGATCCTTCTCTAGCAACCCCACCCGCTCGGCATCGCTGCGGCTGAGCACCAGATCACTGGCCCCTGTATCGACGATCATGGGTACGGCCACGCCGTTGATCTGCAAGGTCAGGTGGTAATGCCCGTCGCGCGCGCGGGGCACTTCGATCCGGCCTTCCTCGGCAAACACCGAATGTTGTGGCATTCCGGGTTCGCGCCCATCAAACCAAAGCCCCACACCGATCAGAACGCACACGAAAATCAGCACCCAGCTGGCCGCATGGCGCAGCATTTCGCGCATCCGTCCGCGCCCTTTGATATAGAGGTAACTGATCAAGACGACGGCTAGCACCACCAGATAGCCGACTTGCATATACTGATCGCTGTTCATCGCATATCCTCACTCACCCACCCCAAAGATAGGGACGCGCGCGACGATGACGAGGGGTCAGAGCGCCAAAACTCCCAAATCACCCATGCCGTCGAGCACAAATTGCACCGAAAGGGCGGCCAATAGCATCCCCAGAAGGCGCGTGACCACGTTGATACCGGTCTGGCCAAGGGCGCGTTCCAGCAGCCCCGCGCCCAAAAACAGGATCAGCACGAAGCCCAAAACCACGGCCATGACGCCGTGGATTGCGGCGATCCCGACCCAGTCACCGGGGAATTGTCCGGTCAGCAAGATCATTGTGGCGAGCGCGCCCGGACCTGCAATCAAGGGTGTGGCGAGCGGGAAGACCGATGGGTCGGGTAACTCTTCGACCTTTTCCTCGCGGCGTTGGGTGCGGCGCTCAAACAGCATATCGAGCGCGGTTATGAACAACAAAAGCCCGCCCGCAATCTGAAACGCAGGCATGGAGATGCCGATGAAATTCAACAGGCCTTCGCCTGCGATCCCAAACAAGGTCAGCAAGAAGAAGCTAACGGCAATGGCGCGGTAGCCGACGCCGCGCCGATGCGCGGGGCTCATGCCTTTGGTCAGGGCCGCAAACAGCGGCGCGAGGCCTACCGGATCGATGACCACGAACAGGGTTACAAAAGCGGTGATCAGGAACGCAGTCTCAGGCAGCATCACGCTTTGCCCGTGGCAGAATCCAGCTTGTCTTGGGCGGCCAGCCACATCGCCTCGGCGCGCTCCAGACCTTCCATGATCTCGGCATATTTGCGGTTATAGATCGACAATTGCCCGGCATTTGCCGCCTCGTACATCTCGGAGGAGGCAAGTTTGGACGCGAGCTTTTCACGCATTTCCTCAATCTTAGCGACCCGCGCCTCTGATTTGCGCAACTCGGACCGCAACGCCATTAGATCATCGCGCGACAGTTTCGGTCTCGCAGCCACCACAGGCTTTGCTTTAATTTTGCCTTTTGCGGGCGCGCCGCCTTCTTCCCGAGGGGCCAGAAGCATCTTGCGATACGCTTCCAGATCTTCCTCATAAGGCGTCACACGGCCGTTTTGGACCAGCCACAAGCGGTCCGCGACCAGACCCAGCAGGTGCATGTCGTGGCTGACAAGGATCACGGCACCGGAATAGGCGGTGAGGGCTTCGACCAACGCCTCGCGTGATTGGATGTCGAGGTGGTTTGTCGGCTCGTCGAGGATCAGCATATGTGGCGCGTCAATCGTGGCCAGCAGCAGCGACAGGCGCGCTTTTTGGCCACCCGATAGCTTGGCCACGACCGTCTCGGCCTGATCGGCCATCAAGCCAAAGCCCGCAAGCCGGGCGCGCAGCCGGGCAGGCGACTCGGTCGGGCGAAGGCGCTGGATATGCTGCAATGGGGTCTCGTCGATGTGCAACTCATCGACCTGGTGCTGGGCGAAATAGCCAATGCGCAGCTTGGACGAGGACGCCATTTTGCCCTCAAGCGTGAACAACTTGCCCGCCAGCAGCTTTGACAGCGTGGATTTGCCCTCGCCGTTGCGGCCCAGCAGCGCGATGCGGTCGTCCTGGTCGATACGCAGGTTCAGCTTCGACAGAACTGCGTGTCCGTCATAGCCCACGGCAGCATTGTCGAGCGCCACGATGGGCGGCGATAATTCCTCGGGCTCGGGGAAGCTAAACACCTGCTTGGCGGCTTCCTCCGGCGGGGTGATGGGCGTCAGTTTCTCCAGCATTTTCACGCGGCTTTGCGCTTGTTTTGCCTTGGACGCCTTCGCCTTGAAGCGGTCCACAAAGCCTTGCAAATGCGCCCGTTGCAGATCGACCTTCTTGGCAGCCGCCACCAATACGGCGCGTTGTTCGGCGCGTTGGCGCGCAAACTGATCGTAGGGGCCTTGCCATAGGGTCAGCTTGCGGTCGTCCAGATGCAGGATCGCGCCGACCGAGCGGTTCAGAAGGCCGCGGTCGTGGCTGATGATCATCACCGTATGCGGATAACGCACCAGATAGGCCTCAAGCCACAACGCACCTTCGAGGTCGAGGTAGTTGGTCGGCTCGTCAAGAAGCAGCAGGTCTGGCTGCGCAAACAGCACGCCCGCAAGCGCGACGCGCATCCGCCACCCGCCCGAGAAGGCCGAGCAGGGCATGGAATGCTGTTCATTGGGAAAGCCGAGGCCCGTCAGGATCGTGGCGGCGCGCGCTTCCGCTGACCATGCGTCGATATCGGCCAGACGGACTTGAACCTCGGCAATGCGGGTAGGGTCCGTCGCGGTTTCGGCTTCCGCCATCAAAGAGGCGCGTTCGGTATGGGCCTCAAGCACGGTGTCCAGCAGCGAGGTCTCGGACGAGGGCACCTCTTGGGCCACGCCGCCGATCTTGGCGCGCTCAGGCAGAGTTATCGCGCCGCCATCGAGGGTCAATTCCCCCCTGATCAGCCTGAACAAGGTGGTTTTGCCCGCGCCATTGCGCCCCACAATGCCGACCTTATGGCCGTTGGGAATAACACAAGACGCGCCCTCAAATAGGGGACGGCCTTCGACGGAATAGGAGATGTCAGATATACGCAGCATGCCGCGCGATGTGGCAGGTGGGGTAGGGCGCGTCAATGGGGGGAGAGGGCGCAGCGGTGGCGAAAGCAAACAAGGTCCAAAGGCGGCCCGTGGGGTGGCGCAGATCAGGGGGCAATTTGGCACTTCCTATATACTTGCCAAGTTATGCCAAGCCTGCCCGACCCAACCAGCTGTTCCGACACTCCCATAGCGCCAACCCGTCGGAACGGGCCGTCGCTGGACCGGTGCCTGCGGCTTGATTCCGGCCCCTATCACCGCTCTTTGGTGCCCCTGGGTTTGCAAGTCTCGTTCCCGGCTTGCCGCCCTCCACCATACCGCTTCTAAGGCCCCGAAGGTCATGCTAGGGCTAACCTCGGCTCCCTATGCAAAAGGCCCCCCATGAAAGCCGCGACCACGCCTCCGCATCTGGGCTCCATGATCTTGCTCGTGGCGCTCGTGGTGTTGACGCTGAACATGTTCTTGCCTGCGTTGCCTGCCATGGCCGTCGCGTTCGGGGTCAGTGAGGCGCGAATGGGTCTTGCGGTGTCGGCTTACATGCTCGCCGCCGGGGTGCTGCAATTGATCCTCGGGCCGATTTCCGACCGCGTTGGGCGTCGTCCGGTGATTTTGGTGTCGATGGGGCTCTATTTGGTTGCGTCACTCGGCACGCTCATCGCCACGGACTTCACCGTCTTTCTGATCTGCCGCCTGCTGCAAGCCATGGTGCTGGCGGGAAGCATCGTAGGCCTCGCAACCTTGCGCGATATGTATTCTACCAAGGATGCGGCTGGCAAAATGGGCATTGTCGCCGCCGCCATGTCCATCGCGCCGATGATCGGCCCCGCGATTGGCGGTATCCTTGAGACTTTCGTCGGGTGGCGCGCGATTTTTGCGCTCTATTCCGCGCTGGGGGCAGCGGCGCTTGCGCTGACATGGCTCGACTGGGGGGAGACGCTGGTCAAGGCCCGCCGCACCCCAAGCGAGCAGGCCCAAGCCTACGCCGCCCTTCTGGGATCAGGCCTGTTCTGGGCCTACGCGCTGTGCACGACCTTCTCGGTTGCAACCTTCTATATCTTCCTGACCGGCGCGCCGTTCGTGGCCCTTGCGGTCTTCGGGCTGTCGAGCGCTTGGGTCGGTGTTGGCCTCGGCTCCATCACCGCGGGCTTTATGGTCGGGTCGGCTGTGACGTCGCGCATGGCCCCGCGCGTGGGGCTAACGCGCCTGATCCTAACGGGCCGCGTGGTCGCGCTGATCGGGCTTTGCGGCGGGGCTGCGCTGTTTCTGGCCGGGCTGTCGCATCCGCTTATGCTGTTCGGCGCAACGATCTTTGTGGGCTTTGGCAATGGCTTAACGATTGCCAACACCAATGCTGGCATGATCTCGGTGCGGCCCGATCTGGCGGGCAGTGCGGCGGGCCTGTCCGGGGCGCTACAGCTATTTGGCGGTGCGGTATTTGCAAGCGTGACGCTGGTCTGGATTGGAGCAGGGGCAACGCCGTTGCGGTTGCTGGCTTTGATGATTGCGGCTTCCACGGTCGCCCTTGTCTTTGCGCTTCTGGCCGCGCGCCGCGATGCTGCACAAACCGCGCTGGATTGACCGCTTTTCAAGGGCGCTGGCCCATGTTAGGCGGCGGCAGACACAAAACCCCAAATTGCGAGACGAACCCCATGGCCATGCAGCGCACCTTTTCGATCATCAAACCCGACGCCACCAAGCGGAACCTGACAGGCGCAATTGTCGCCAAGTTCGAAGAGGCTGGCCTGCGCGTCGTCGCCTCCAAGCGTATCCACATGACGCTTGCCCAAGCGCAAACCTTCTACGGTGTGCATTCTGAGCGTCCGTTCTTCGGCGAGCTGTGCGAGTTCATGATCTCCGAGCCGATTGTTGTGCAGGTGCTTGAGGGCGAAGACGCCATTGCCAAGAACCGCGAAGTGATGGGGGCCACGAACCCATCCGAGGCCGCAGACGGCACCATCCGCAAAGAGTTCGCTTTGTCGATTGGCGAGAACTCCGTGCACGGGTCCGATGCGCCAGAGACCGCCGCAGAAGAGATCGCGTTCTTCTTCTCGGGTCTTGAGTTGGTCGGCTAAGTCACCACTTTCTAGACAAACGAAAGGCCGCTCCATTCGGGGCGGCTTTTTTTCTAGCGCGCAGAATTTTCGTCCGAAAATTCTTGGCCCAACTCTTTTCGTCCGAAAAGAGTTTCCCTAGCGCTTCGCAACAACCCCGATCTCGGCCAAGGCGCGGTCCAGCGCGCTCTCGCCCGGCTGCGTCCGTGCTTTCAGCGCATCAAACCGCACCCGCAGCGCGGCTTTCTCGGCCCCCTTGGCGTCGTTCCAAGGGCGTCCTTGCAGACCCATAACCAGCGCATAATAGGCAATGAAATGCGCCCGGTGGCCTGCGTTCAGCAATTGCTGGTAGCCCACATCTGCGCCCATCTCGCGCAAATCTGTCGCCGTGGTGATGCCAACACCTGCAAAGGCCTCTGCCATCGCGGGACCAAGGTTGCGGATCGTGGTGATGCTATCATCTGCGGACATGGCCCGCATCCTAGCGCGTCGTCAGAACGCTGCCCAGTCGTCAAACCGCACAGGCGGCTTTTGGGAAGGCGTCGGTTGCGCGGGCGCGGGTGTGTCTTTTGGGGTGGTGGCCATTTTGGCTCTCCTATTTTCTGCTCTGCCGAACATCTTTGCTCAAAATTTGGGCGAAACCATGACGCAGCCGAACAAAACTCAATGCTTGCGCGGGTGCCCATTCAGCGTAATCCTCTGCACAGATATCCAGACGTTGGGCCAAACCCAACGCTGATCCAACCCCGGAGGAGATTTCCCATGAAACGACGCATCCTGCTCGGCACGCTAGCCGCCTCAGCGCTTGCCCTTGCCAGCTTTGCCAGCTCTGCTACCGCCCAAGAGGTCACTTTGCGCCTGCACCAATTCCTGCCGCCCCAAGCCAACTTGCCTGCAAACGTGCTGCGCCCATGGGCCGAGGCTGTGTCTGCGGCCAGCGGTGGCCGGATCGAGATCCAGCATTTCGACGCCATGTCGCTCGGCGGTCGCCCCCCTGAGCTGCTCGACCAAGCGCGCGACGGCGTGGTCGACATCGCCATGACGCTGCCCGGCTATACGCCCGGCCGTTTCCCACGCACCGAAGTGTTCGAGTTGCCGTTCATGATGACCGACCCGATTGCCACGGCCCAAGCCTATTGGCAGATGATGGAGGCCGATTTCCAAGGCAGTGAGTTTTCGGATGTCAAAGTCCTCGGTGCATGGGTCCATGGCCCCGGCGTGATCCATTCCGAGGACGCGATCACCAGCCTTGAGGATATGGCCGGCAAGACCCTGCGCGGCCCGACCCGCGTGATCAACGATCTGCTGGGCGAGCTGGGTGCAACCCCCGTCGGCATGCCCGTGCCCGCGATCCCCGAGGCGCTGTCCAAAGGCGTCATCAACGGCACCGTCATCCCGTGGGAGGTCACGCCGTCCCTGCGGATCTCTGAGCTGATCGGCAACCATACCGAGTTTGGCGGCGACGAGGCGCTCTATACCGCGACCTTCGTGCTGGTGATGAACAAGGACCGCTATGAGGCATTGCCGGATGATCTACGCGCGATCCTGGATGCGGAATCTGGTCTCAAGCTGGCGACGTTTGCAGCCGAAGTTATGGAAGCGTGGGACAAGCCCGGACGCGACGTGGCTGAGGCCGCTGGCAATAACATCGTCACGCTGGACGAGGCCGAAGTTGCACGCTGGAAAGACGCCAGCCAACCGGTGATCGACCGCTGGATTGCTGATATGGACGGCAAAGGCATCGACGGGGCCGCACTGATCGAACAGGCGCGTGGCCTGATTGCTGACAACGCGTCGATGTAGACTGCAACGATCTCAATACCCGAATGGGCAGCACGGGCGTCGTGCGGCCCATTCCATGACAAAACGGCTGAGGAGGGGCGGGATGCCCAAAGATCTGACCACGGCCCCGCTGGACGCGTCGATCACGATCGAGCAGTTGGTAAACGATCCCTATCCGCTCTACCGCCGAATGCGGGCCGAGACGCCAGTGCTGCGGGTCCAGTGTGTCGGGCGCACGCTGTTGACCAAGGCCGCTGACACCAAATACGTCAAAGACAATCCTGAGATTTTCAGCTCAGACGATCCCAACACGCCGATGCAGCGTGCCTTTGCCGCCCATACCATGATGCGCAAGGACGGCGACGAGCACGCCCGCGAACGTGCCGCGATGATGCCCGCCTTTAACCCCAAGGTTATCCTGAACACTTGGATGCCCAAATACCGCGACTTGGCCGAGGCCTATGTCGCGCGCCTGCCGCGCGGCGAGGTCGTGGATCTGTTCCCGGCGCTGTGCGGGCCTTATGCGGCGGCAGGTCTCGCGCACCTCATGGGGATCGAGGAGGCCAGCGACGCGGACATGCAACGCTGGTCGCAAGTGCTGATCGACGGGGCTGGAAATTTCGGGTGGGACGAGGCGCTGTTTGCCCAAACCGACGCGGCCAATGCCGAGATGGACGCCGCTTTTGGTGCCAAGGCTGAGCGGTTGAAGGCGGCCCCAGATGCCTCTGCCCTGTCGGTCATGGTTAATGCGGCTGACCCGATCCCGTGGACCCAGATCAAGGCCAACATCAAGATCGCCATCGGCGGCGGGATCAACGAGCCGCGCGATGCGCTCTCGACTGTAATCGTCGGCTTGCTGGAGAACCCTGATCAAAAGGTGCAAGTGATGGCGCAGGGCGACTGGTCGGCAGCCTTCGAGGAGGCCGTGCGCTGGGTCGCGCCTATCCAAGCCAGCTCTCGCCTCGTGACTGAGGATACCGAGCTTCGTGGATACCTGATCCCTAAAGGCGATACCGTGATGACGATCCAAGCCTCCTCCAACCGCGACGAGGAGATTTATGATGATGGCGAGGTCTTTGACGTCTACCGCGTGAAGAAGCCGCACCAAGCCTTTGGCAACGGGCCACATTTCTGCATGGGCACCCATGTGGCGCGCAAGGCGATTGGCGAGATCATGCTACCGATCTTGTTTGATCGCTTCCCGGGGATGAGCCTGCCGGATCCTGGTGCAGTGATCTGGCGCGGCTTCGGGTTTCGCGGGCCGGTTCAGTTGCCGGTGCTGCTAGCCTAACCCTATCGCGGCGACATCCTGATCGCGCCGTCGAGGCGAATGACCTCGCCGTTCAGCATCGAGTTCTCGGCAATATGGGCCACCAGATCCGCGAACTCGCTGGGTTTGCCTAGGCGCGAGGGGAAGGGCACTTGGCTGCCAAGGCTGTCTTGCACCTCTTGCGGCAGGCCTTCCAACATCGGCGTCAGAAACAGACCTGGTGCAATCGCGCAAACGCGGATGCCCTTGTCGGCCAGATCGCGCGCCATCGGCAATGTCATTGCGGCCACGCCCCCCTTGGAGGCCCCGTAGGCCACTTGACCGACTTGACCCTCGAACGCGGCGACCGAGGCGGTGTTGACGATCACACCGCGCTCTCCATCGTCGCTGATTGGGTCTTGTTTCGACATGATTGCAGCGGCTTGTGAGGCGCAGTTAAAGCTGCCGATCAAATTGATCCCAACCACTTTCGCAAACAGATCCGCATCATGGGCTGCCCCGCGCGACACCGTCTTTGCCGCGGGCGCGACCCCGGCGCAGTTGACCATGATATGCACCGCGCCGACTGCCGCAAAGCCCGTTGCCACGCTTGCCGCATTGCTGACATCCACCCGGTGGAAACTGCCGCCAAGCTCTGCTGCCAAGGCCTCTCCGGCCTCCGCATTCAGATCAAACAGCGCCACCGTGACCCCAGCATTCGCCAAACGCCGAGCCGTCGCCGCCCCCAAACCAGACGCCCCGCCTGAGATTACTGCCGTTAATCCTGCACTCAACTTCACCAAACCACTCCTATTTCAACCGGATTGCCACGTTCTTGGTCTGCACGTAGTTCCACAGTGCCTCGCGGCCCTTCTCTCGTCCATACCCCGATTTGCCGTAGCCGCCAAAGGGCGTTTCCACCCCACCTGCATACCATTCGTTCACGAAGATCTGGCCCGCGCGGATCTGGCTTGCTGCGCGTGTTGCGCGGTCCAGATCGCGGGTGAACACGCCGCCGACCAACCCGTAGGGCGTGGCGTTCGCCATCTGGATCGCCTCGGCCTCGTCGCGGAATTTCAGCACCGACAGAACTGGGCCGAACACTTCTTCATTTGCGATCGTCATGTCTTGCGTGACACCGCTTAGAACCGTCGGGTCGAGGAACGCGCCCGGCACATTTAGTGGACGCCCCCCTGCGGCGATCACTGCGCCCGCCTCTTCGGCGGCACGCACCATGCCCGCTGCGCGATCCCGCTGACCGAGCGACACCATTGATCCCATATTCGGGCCTGAGGTTTCACGCTCGATCCCCGGCCCGACAGACAGGCTGGCGGCGATGGCCGAGGCGCGTTCTACCACCTCGTCATGCACGCTTTCATGCACGATCACCCGGCTCATGGCCGAGCACACTTGGCCTGCGTTGAAGTAGATGCCCCAGCGAATGTCGTTCTCAAACGCGTCCAGATCGGCGTCCGCATGCACAATCGCCGCTGATTTACCGCCCAGTTCCAGCACGCATGGGACCACGTTCAGAGCGGCTGCGCTGGCAATCGCGATGCCTGTTCCGACCGACCCGGTGAACACGATCTGGTTCACATCTGGATGGGCGGACAAGGCTGCGCCCGCCTCGGCCCCATAGCCGCACAGAATGCTTAGCGCGCCTTGCGGCAGGCCTGCATATTCGCCCGCTTTGGCCAGATAGCCGCAGGATAAGGGCGTCAGTTCCGGCGTCTTGATTACACAGGCATTGCCTGTCGCAAGCGCCGCCGCGATCCCGCGTGCGGTCATCTCGACGGGATAATTCCACGGGATAATCTGGGCTGAGACGCCCATCGGCTCGTAGATGGTGAAGTCCAAGTAATTTGCGCCGAGCGGGATTGATCGCCCCTCAACTGTCTCGGCTTGGTTGCCGTAATACTCGAAGTATCGCGCGGCCCCTTTGATCTCGATCTCCGCCTCCCAGAGCGGTTTGCCCTGCTCCAGCGTCAGCACGCGGGTGATCTCGTCGATATGCGCCAGCAGATATGCGCCCATCTTCTTGACGATCCGCCCCCGTTCCACAGGCCGCAGTCCCGCCCAGTCGCCCGCCAGATGCACCCGGCGCGCGGCCTGCACAGCGCGGTCCACGTCGCCCGCATCGGCAACGGAATGTTCGGCCAAAGCGTCGCCCGTGCCGGGGTTCTCAACACTCAGGCGACCTGCGCCGCCATCGACCCACGCGCCGTCGATATAGTTCTGCCAATAGGGTTGGATCTGGTGGATCATAGGGCGCTCCTTTTGCTGCGCCCTAACTAACCCCTCAGCGTCTAGGCGCTAGCTGCTTTGCGACAACAACGCCACATTCCCGCCCGCCGCTGTGGTATCCACGCAGAGGTGGCGCTCAAGAATTAGGCGCTGGGGCAGGTCGTCTTCGGCCAGCAGCGGGATCAACGCACCGTCGCGCGCGGCGAGGGCTTGGCGGTAGGTTTTGAGCGCCGCATCGGGCGCAAAACTGACCACCGCATCAAAGCCCTTAAGCGTGCTTAACGCCTGTGCAGAGACCGCTGCTGCGACGCCAACACATCCCGCACGCTCGGCCGCTGTCACTTGTTGGGCTGCCGCCTGCGTGCCCGGACCAAGGCAGAGCACAACGCCGCGCCCATACTCTGACAGCAGGTTCGACTCGCCCGTTGGGCCCGGCAGGCTGTGGGCGCGCAAGGCCCGGTGTGCGGGGCGTTTTGCGGCGTCGAGGGCGGCTTGAACGTCCGGTCCCGCAGCGCTGGTTGCCTCAGCCACCGCACGCCCGGCGCGCGCAAACCGCGCCACGTAATGCGGCCCGCCTGCCTTCGGTCCGGTGCCCGAGAACCCCTCGCCGCCGAAGGGCTGACTGCCGACGACTGCGCCGATCTGGTTGCGGTTCACATAGATGTTGCCACAGCGGATTTGGCCGACGACCTGCTGGACCCGGTCATCAATTCGGCTGTGCATCCCGAAGGTCAGCCCGTAGCCTGTCGCGTTTATCTCAGCCACGACCCTATCCAGATCACGCGCCTTGTAGGTGGCCACATGCAGGACCGGGCCGAAGATTTCCTGCGCCAGATCGCCGATGCCTGCGACTTTGATCACGGTGGGGGCTACGAAATGCCCTGCTTTGGGCACCGAGAGCGCTTTCAACACCCGGCCTTCTGCGCGCGCTGCCGCAATATGCGCCTCGATCCCGGCGCGGGCCTGCGCTGTGATGACCGGGCCAATATCGGTGGACACGTCCCACGGATCGCCCAAGGCCAGCTCGTCCATCGCGCCGTAGAGCATCGATAGAACTGTCTCGGCCACGTCTTTCTGCACATAAAGCACCCGCAAGGCCGAACAGCGTTGCCCGGCTGATTGGAACGCCGAGGCCACGATATCGCGCACCGCTTGTTCGGGTAGTGCTGTGCTGTCGACGATCATCGCGTTCAGCCCGCCCGTCTCTGCGATCAAGGGTGCTGTGGGGGAGGCATTGGTGGCCATCGACCGGTTGATCCGCTGCGCTGTCGCGGTCGATCCCGTGAAGCACAGGCCGTCAAGGGGTAGGGCGCTTAAGGCTGCGCCCACATCCGCGCCGTCACCGGGCAGTAAGTGCAATGCGGTTGCCGGAATACCCGCCGCGTGCATCAAGCCCACCGCGAAATCCGCTGTCAGCAAAGTGGTCTCGGCGGGTTTGGCAAGCACAGCATTCCCTGCCGCGAGTGCTGCCGCGATCTGTCCGGTGAAGATCGCCAGCGGGAAGTTCCAGGGAGAGATGCAGCCGAACACACCGCGCGCAGGGGCGCCTAGGCGCGCGGCCTCGTCGGCATAGAACCGCAGAAAATCAACGGCTTCACGGATCTCGGACACGCCGTCGCGCAGGGTCTTTCCGGCTTCGCGTGACAGCAGCGCGAGGAGTTCGCCAGTGTTTTCCTCATACGCATCTGCGATCCGGCGCAAGACCTCGCCGCGCGCTGAGGCGTCTGCTGCCCACGGTGTCGCCGCCTCAAACGCCGCTTGGACCTCATCCACAGTTACTAACCGCACCTCTCCCAAACGGTCCGCAGGCACCGCCGGGTTCCAAACCTCGCACATATCACCCTCACCATGGGTCTTTGCGGTCCACGTCACGCCCCGGTAAGGCGCGCGCAGCGCATCCAGCCGCCCTACATCGCCCGCCTCATTCACGTTCCACCCTTGCGAATTGGGCCGCCCCGGAAAGATGTCCTTTGGCAAGGTCACAGCCGGGCCATTGCCTGCCGCCGCGAGTGCCAAGAACGGGTCCGCAGCAACCACGGCAGGCGGCACGCGCGCGTCCACGATCTGGTTCACAAACGAGCTGTTGGCCCCATTTTCTAACAACCTGCGCACAAGATAGGCCAGCAAATCGCGGTGCGCGCCCACAGGCGCATAGATCCGGCAACGCACGGGATCCTCGGCGCGCAGCACATCATAGAGCGCGCGGCCCATCCCGTGCAGGCGCTGGAACTCGAACGTGTCGCGGGCGTCTGTCATCGCCAAGATCGCGGCCACGGTTTGCGCGTTATGCGTCGCAAATTGCGGATAGATACGGTCGGTCATGCCCAGCAACTTGGCAGCACAGCACTGATAGCTGACATCGGTGGCGACCTTGCGCGTGAAGACCGGAAAGTTGTCAAAGCCTTCGACCTGCGCATGCTTGATCTCGGTGTCCCAATACGCACCTTTGACCAGCCGCACCATGATCCGGCGGTCCAAGCCGTCGGCCAAGGCGTAGAGCCAGTCCAGCACCGGGGCCGCGCGTTTGCCGTAGGCCTGCACGACAACGCCGAAGCCGTCCCATCCGGCAAGGCTTTCGTCGCTGAGGACCGCCTCGATCACGTCTAGCGACAGGTCCAGCCGGTCTGCTTCCTCGGCATCGATGTTCAGGCCCATCCGCGCTGCTTTCGCGGCCTGCGCGAGGCCCAGCACGCGCGGGACCAATTCGCTGATTACGCGCGCTCTTTGCGCAAACTCATAGCGCGGATGCAGGGCCGACAGCTTGATGGAGATCCCTGGATTATCACGCAAATCGAGCGACTTTGCCTCTGCCGCCAGCGCCTTGATCGCGCCTTGGTAGGCGGCGAGAAACGCATCCGCATCGCGCGCCGTCATCGCGGCCTCGCCCAGCATGTCGTAGGAGTATGTGTAGCCCTTGGCTGCACTCGCGCGCCCGCGCGTCACCGCCTCGGAGATCGTCTGGCCCAGCACAAACTGCGCCCCCATCTCGCGCATCGCGCGGCCCACAGCGGTGCGGATTACAGGCTCGCCCAGCCGTTTGACCGCCCCCCGCAGCACACCCGCCATGCCTTCGCCGTCGCTTAAAACCTTACCCGTCAGCATGAGCGCCCAGGTGGAGGCGTTGACCAGCGACGAGCTCGACTTGCCCAAATGCGCGCCCCATGCGGAGGGCGCAATCTTGTCCTCGATCAGCGCGTCCATGGTGTCGGCGTCTGGCACCCGTAACAAGGCCTCAGCCAAGCACATCAATGCCACGCCCTCGCGGGTCGACAGCCCGTATTCGGCGAGGAACACGTCCATCAAGCCGGGACGATCATCGGCGCGAATGGCCGCCACCAGCTTGGCGGCATGGGCAACGGCGGCTTCGCGTTGCGCCTGATTGGGCGCGCGGGCCATCAATGCGGATATGACTTGCGCCTCAGGGGCGAGGTGGGCGGCGTGGATTGTGCTGCGGGACAAGGCAAGGGGCATGGCGGGGCTCGCTGGTTAAAGGGCGGTTGAGGCTGATTAGAACAATCGATCTAGGCATGTTGCCTGCAATGAGGCAGAATGACGGGTATCAGACCGAAATTACATCGATTGGAATGCCCTATACCTATCAAGCCGCCTCTGGTCGGGCACCTAGACCAATTCGACCGCGCGATCCTGAAATGGCTCGCCCTTGATGGCCGTCTGCCGGTCACGGAGCTTGCCACCAAGGTTGGCCTGTCCAAAACGCCCTGCCAAGTGCGCGTCAAACGCCTGCAAGCCGACGGCTATATCCTCGGGTTCCGCGCGATGCTAAACCCCGGCAAGTTGGGGCTGGAGCACATCGCTTTTGTCGAGGTGCGCCTGACCAGCACCACCGAATCCGCACTCAAGGCCTTCAACACCGCTGTCCAGCGCGTGCCCGAGATCGAGCAATGCCACATGATCGCAGGTGCGTTCGACTACTTGCTGAAGGTGCGCACGTCCGACATTCGCAGCTACCGCGAGGTGCTGGGTGAGGTGATTTCGGCTTTACCTCATGTGGCGGGCACCTCTACCCATGTGTCGATGGAGGCGGTCAAGGATAGGGCCGTGCTGATCGGTGGGGAAGGGGCGATCGATGGCTGAAAGGCTTTGGCCGCAGGTGCGCACAATGGGCTTGTCGGGCCTGCTGGTGCGCTTTGCCGACAGGCTTGATGCGCAGTCCAACCAAGCCGCGATTGCGTGCCGGGCGGGGCTGGAGGCCGAGGCGTGGCCGGAGGTGGACGAGACCGCGAGCGCGCTTGCGTCGGTTTTCCTGCGCGTGGATTTGGCGCGATATGACGAGGATGCTCTGATCGCGCGGCTTGAGGCATGGTTGGGCGCGAATGACTGGACGCGCGCGGGCCTGCCCGATGGGCGCAGGCTGTGGCATATCCCGGCGGTGTTTGGCGGCGATCATGGCCCGCAACTGGGCGAGGTTGCGGGGATGGCTGGTGTTTCGGAAGCCGACGTGATCGAGGCGATTGCGACCGAGCGGACGCGGGTGCTGACCCTCGGCTTCGCGCCCGGACAACCTTATTTGGGCATCCTGCCAGAGCTCTGGGATTTGCCGCGCCAAACGGGCGTGACCGCGCGCGTGCCCGCTGGTGCGCTTGTGATTGCCGTGCGCCAGATGGTGCTGTTTGCGAACCCGTCGCCCACGGGTTGGCGACAGATCGCGCAGACGGCGTTCAAGTGCTTTGACGGCGATGCGCCCGAGCCCATGCCCCTGCGGCCCGGCGACGAGGTGCGGTTTGTGCCAGTGGACGCGCTGGGAGCGCCCGCATGGGCCGACGCGATATGAGCGGTTTTTTGGAAGTTCTCAGCATTGGCCCTAGCGTGACGGTCCAAGATCAGGGGCGCATTGGGCGGCTCGGCCAAGGCGTCGGGCAGGGCGGAGCGGCAGATAAGCTGGCGCTGTTCGAGGGGGCGGCGTTGCTTGGTCAGTCCCCGGCGAACGCGGCCCTAGAAATGGCAGGGATGGGCGGCACTTTCCGCGCCAGTCGCGCGGTGCGTATTGCCCTGACGGGCGCGCCAATGACGGCGACGCTCGACGGCCAACCGCTGCTGTGGAACGCCGCCCATGCAGTGCCGCAAGGTGCGACGATGAAGATCGGCGGGGTGCGTGCAGGTGTCTACGGCTACCTTCATATCGGCGGTGGCATTGCGACCGAGCCGCTACTGGAGGCGCGCAGCACCCATCTGCTGGCAGGTCTCGGGCGGGCGCTTGTCGCTGGCGATACCTTGCCGCTTGGCGCTGATAAAGGCGGGCCGACAGCCATCGCGCTCGACGTGGCCGACCGCACCAAGGGCGGCATCTTGCGCGTGGTCGACAGTCTGCAAACCGACTTGTTCTCGCCCGAGACCCAAGCGCGGTTTTATGCCACCGCCTTCAACCGCGACGCGCGTGCCAACCGCATGGGCGTGCGGCTGGCATGGGAGGGCGGCGGCGGCTTCTCTTCGGCAGGTCAACTCAACCTGCTGAGCGATTTCGCTATCCCCGGCGACATTCAGATGACCGGCGATGGCGCGCCCGCCGTGTTGCTGGTGGAGGCGCAAACCACCGCGGGCTATCCGCGCCTTGGCACCGTATTGCCTTGCGATTTGCCGCGCGTGGCCCAAGCCAGCCTTGGTGCGCCCTTACGGTTCGAGCGTATCAGCCGATCCGAGGCACTTGCCCTGCAACGCAAAGCCGATGCTGCCACTTTCGCGCTGAAATCTCGCGTCAAACCCCTGCACCGCGACCCGCGCGACATTCCTGATCTGCTGAGCTATCAGTTGGTGGACGGGGTAATCTCCGGCCATGTTGATAAGGACACGCCATGACGCAATCCGTCGATCTGAACTCCGATCTGGGCGAGGGGTATGGCCCTTGGACCATGGGCGATGACGCGGCCTTGATGCAGGTGATCACCTCGGCCAATGTGGCCTGCGGCGGGCATGCGGGCGACCCGGATGTGATGGCGCGCGCGATGCAAATGGCAATTGAGAACGGCGTCGGTATCGGCGCGCATCCGGGCTTCGCTGACCGTCAGGGGTTTGGGCGACGTCGCTTGCCTTTGAAACGCTCTGAGATCGTCAATCTGATCCACTACCAAGTGGGGGCCGCTGATGGGATGGCGCGCGCGGTGGGGGGGCGGCTTCATCACATCAAACTGCACGGCGCGCTGTCGAACATGGCCGCCGAGGATGCGGGTCTCGCGCAAGACTGCTACGATGCAGCGCTCGGCGTTGCGCCCGATGCGATCCTCATGGTCCAAGCCGGAACGGGGATGGAGGAGGCCGCCAAAGCGCTGGGGGCCAAATGGGCGGGCGAGGTCTTCGCGGATCGCGCCTATAACACCGACGCGACGCTGGTGGACCGCAGCATCGCGGGGGCGGTTTTGCGTGATCCGGGCGAGGTGGCCGCACGGGTGGTCGAGATGGTCCAATCCGGCAGTGTGCCGACGATTGATGGCGGGCGCTTGGATGTGGCGATCGACACCATCTGCGTGCATGGCGATACCGCCGAGGCCGTGTCGCTGGCCAAAGCCGTGCGCGCGGGGCTTGAGGGCGCAGGCATAACCCTCGCGCGCTTTACGGGTCGTTAACGCCTAGCGATTGCTGTCGATCCATTTCGACATCAGCCCTTTGTCTCGAAAGCACTCATGCGGCACCTGGCGGCGCTTGATCCGGGCAATCCGCTCGGCAAAGGCAACCTGCTTTGAGGACGGATAATTCGAGAACTGGGTTTGCGGCGCGCGCTTGTAATGGGTGTCGATCCACTGCGACAGGCGCTGGCGATCCCCTTGTAATTCCATAGGTAAATCGGCCTTGGTGCGCGCGGCAATCTGCTTGGCAAATTGCAACTGCTTGGGCGTAGCTGGTTGGGCACCCACAGGTGGGGCGGCGCGCGGGGTGGTTGGAAGGTCAAAAAGCGAGTGTTGCATGGCAGGCTCCGTTCTTCATTCAACATATATAGAACAAAGATAGAACAAATGCAACATATCTCGCGCATCACATCGACGCGAGGGCTGCGCTAGAGCGTTCGCATCAGCCTGAGCGCATCATAAATAGCCGCATGGGTGTTGCGCGCCGAGACCGCGTCGCCAATGCGGTAGAGCTCGAACGCGCCGTCTGCATTGCGCGCATCGCCCTGCGCATCCCCGGCAATCAGCGCGTCGTAATCCACCGCCCCAAGATTGCGGCTGGATGGGCGCAGCGCGTGATACAAATCGTCCAGCGGCAGCGTGCCGTAATTCACCACAACCTGATCATATTGCGCCTCAGACGTGTGATCACTGTAATCTGTGCCAATCGTTGCCGTCAGCTCATTGCCGTCGCGCGCCACCCCCAGCAGTCGCCGCGTCACCGTGAACGTCACGTCCTTGTCTTGTAGCGCACGCATGTAGGGCACGAGGTTCATCGCCATGATGTCGGGGGCAAAGACCCTGTCGGGGGTCATCACCTCGACGTTCGATCCCGCCGCTGCGGCCACTTCTGCTGCCATAAGCCCCGGATGATCGCCGCTTTCGTCATAGATCAAGACCCGCTCGGCAGGCTTCACATCGCCTGAGATCAGATCCCACGCGCTGACCACATGGGGGGCCTCTGCGCCTGTCTCAAACAGCTCTAGGTTTGGCAGGCCGCCTGTGGCCACGATCACCACATCGGGCGACAGCGCCGTCACATCTTCCGCCTCCGCCCATGTGTTGAAGTGGAACACCACATCGCGCGCCGCACATTGCGCCATGCGCCAATCGACGATGCCGATCATTTCGCGGCGTCGGGCGTTCTGTGCTGTCAGGCGGATTTGTCCGCCGGGGTCCGCTTGCGCCTCAAACACCACAACCGAATGGCCGCGCTCGGCGGCGACCCGAGCCGCCTCCAAGCCCGCAGGCCCGGCCCCGATCACGACGACCTTGCGGGTGATCTCTGCCACCTCAATCTCGTGCGGCTGGGTTAGTTCCCGCCCGGTTGAGGGGTTGTGGATGCACAGTGCTTCGCCCGCCTGATAAATCCGGTCCAGGCAGTATGTGGCCCCCACACAAGGGCGGATATCTTCCTCGCGCCCCTCGATGATCTTCTTAACGATATGCGGATCGGCCATATGCGCGCGGGTCATGCCGACCATGTCGAGAAGCCCCGCCTGCACCGCATGGCGGGCTGTCGCCACGTCGGGAATGCGCGCGGCATGGAAGGTTGGCATCCCGGTCGCCTTGCGGACTTCTCCGGCGAAATCCAGATGCGGCGCGCTGCGCATGCCTTGCACCGGAATTAGGTCGGTCATAGCCGGGTCGGTATGGATGCGGCCACGGATCACGTTCAGGAAATCAAGCTGTCCGGTCGCCGCAAGCCGCTTGGAGATGTCGAGACCTTCCTCGGCCGTGATCCCGCCCTTCTGCGCCTCATCGGCCGTGTAGCGAAAGCCGATGATGAACTCCGACCCAACGCGCTTGCGGATTGCGGCCAGCACATCCAGCGGGAAGCGCATGCGGTTCTCAAGTGTATCGGCACCGTAAGGCCCGGTCAGATCATTGGTCAGCGGGGACCAGAACTGATCGAGCAGATGGCCGTAGACCTGCAACTCGATCCCGTCCATGCCGCCTGCCTTCATCCGCTCGGCGGCGTCGGCAAAGTCGCTAATGATCCGGTCAATGTCCCAGTCTTCCAGCAGCTTCGGGAACGCCCGATGTGCTGGTTCGCGGTGTTTGGAGGACGACACCGAAGGCAGCCAATCGCCCTTGTTCCAGCCCGTGCGCCGTCCCAGATGGGTCAACTGGATCATCACCGCGCAGCCGTGGGCGTGGCAGCCATCGGTCAGGTTCTGGATCCACGGAACAACCTCGTCCTTATAGGCCAGCACGTTGTTAAAGACCGGGGGGCTGTCGCGCGAGACCGCTGCCGATCCCGCCGTCATCGCCAATGCCACACCCGCTTTGGCGCGTTCCTCGTGGTAGGCGCGGTAGCGGTCCGTGGGCATGCCGTTCTCGGGGTAGGCGGGCTCGTGGCTGGTGGTCATGATCCGGTTGCGCAAGGTCAGGTGCTTGAGCTGAAACGGCTGGAGGAGGGGGTCGGTGGACATAGGCGGCTCATGGGGTAAGGGCGTGTTGCGCCCATCAGAGCCCAAGAGGCGGCAAGGCAGCAAGAGGCAGACGCGACATTGAGGGGAATTGGGCGACAGCTCGATTGGGCTAAAAAATCGATATTAATTGACAATATGCAAAATAGTCGTCAAAATTAAGCAAAGCTTGCGGGTCGAGCTCATTTCTATTCAGGCCTGCCTTCACTAAGGAAACCGCCATGCGCACCGTGAATGAAGAAAACATCACCGACGTTTTCAAGGGCTATATGGCCAGTGATATGGACCCGCGCACCCGTGAGATTATGGGCGCGCTTGTCGAGCATCTTCATGATTTTGCCCGCGAAACGAAGCTGACCCATGACGAATGGCGCAAGGGCATCGCATTCCTTGAAGGCTGCGCCGCAATCGAGACCGAGGACCGGCATGAGTTTGTTCTGGCCTCGGATGTGCTAGGCCTGTCGTCGCTGGTGGATATGCTACATTCCAGCCCGGAGGCGACCTCGTCTTCGGTTCTGGGGCCGTTCCATGTCTCAGGCGCGCCGCCCTTGGCGGTGGGCGGTGATATGAAACGCGATTTTGGTGGGCCTGTTTTGCTTGCGCAAGGCGTGATCCGAGACACGAAGGGCAATCCGATCCCCGGCGCGGTTCTGGACATCTGGCAAACCGCCCCCAACGGGCTTTACGCCAGTCAGGACGAGCAGCAGGACAAGTTTTCCTTCCACGGCTTGATGACTGTCGGCGAAGATGGCCGCTACGCCTTCACCACCGTGAAACCTGTGGAATACACTGTGCCCTCTGACGGGCCTGTCGGCGATATATTACGCGCCTGCGGGCGGCATCCGTGGCGACCCTCGCACCTGCATTACATCGTGACCGCGCCGGGCTACAAATCGCTGGTGACCGAGATTTTCCCCGACGACGATCCCTATCTTGATCAAGACACCGTCTTCGGTGTGCGCGACGATCTGGTGATGCGCTACCAACAAAAACCGGCCTCGGACTTCCCGGAAGGCATGGCGCTGTCGGGCAAAATCACCGCGCCGTTTTTGGCGGTTACGTTTGATGTGACACTGGCGGCGCAGTAGTTTGGGCGCGCGGCGGTGATGTAGCCTGCGCGACCATCCGTTTTGGGCCCTCGCTTCGATGTCAAAACTCAGGTCACCGGCCAAGTGCAGAACGTCGGTTTTGTCCTGACCAAAAATCAGTATGACTGACCAAATGACACCGAGCCGCTCCTTTGAGCCGACATCCGACGTCCGGCGCTGGTTTACCGTGGGTGCAATTGGCCTTGTGCTGATTGCTGCGACTGTGGCGAGTTATCTGGCCCTCGCGCTGTATTTCGTGCGCAGCGAAACCCAAATCACCCCGCAACGCGCAGCTTTCTTTGCAGGCTCATTGGACGCGGCGCTGACCCGGCTGGAGCATTTGCCCTACGTCCTGTCCATCGACCCCACGACTTTGGCGGCGTTGGAGACGGGCGATGTGGGTGACCTGAACCCCATCCTTGCCGACATTGCTGACCGGGCACAGGCGGAGTTTGTCTACCTTCTGGACATCAATGGACTGACGATTGCGTCGTCCAACTACCGCGACGCCGATACGCTTGTCGGCAATTCCTACACGTTCCGGCCCTATTTCCGCGACGCGATTGCCGGGGGCGCGGGGCGCTATTACGCGGTTGGTGTCACGACGGGCCGACCTGGATATTTCATCGCCGAACCCGTGCGCAACGGCGTTGGCACGATCTTTGGCGTTGTGGCCGTCAAGATCGCGTTCTCTGACCTGAGCCGCGTTCTGCTGGACAGTGGCGAATTGGTGCTGGTGACAAATGATCAAGGCGTTGTGCTAACCAGTTCAGACCCGGACCTCGTCTACGGTCTTATGTCGCCGCTGACTGCGTTTGCGCGCCGTGCGCTCGAGAACCAGCAGCAGTTTGGCGGAACGGCGCTGACGCCGCTCGACTGGACCGAGCGAACGACCGAGCGCGCGCAACTGAACGGGGTCGATCACCTTTGGACCCGCGCGACGTTGGCCGAGGAAGACTGGACCCTGCATCTTCTGACCGACATTGGCGAAATTCGAGGGCAGGCCGTCTTTTATGTGGCGATTGGGGTGATGACGGCTTTGTCGCTTGCCGTGGCCGCTGCGTTCTACCGGGCGATGCAATTGCGACGGGCTTTGGCGATCTCGAATGAAGACCGGCGGCGCTTGGTGACAGAGATTGAGGATCGCGAGCGGGCTGAGACGAGGCTTGAGGCCGCGCGTGCGGAGTTGGCACGCCAGAACCAGTTGGCCACCTTGGGGCAATTGTCCGCCTCGATCACCCATGAGCTTGGGCAGCCCATTTCGGCGATGCGCAATTACCTGACCGCCGAAGAGATCGGCGCGGGCGCAAAACCCGGTGGGCTTTGGCCTGAGTTGACGGGGCTGGTGGAGCGGATGCAGGGCATCCTCAATCAACTGCGCCTGTTTGGAAGATCCAGCGCGCAGACGTCCGAGGCGTTTCCCGTCCATGCAACGGTCATCGCGGCGCAAAACCTCGTGCAGCACACTGCCGATGCGGCGGGCGTTTTGCTGACCGTCAGTTTGCCCGATACGCCGTGTGTGCTGTCAGGCCAGCCGGATCGGTTTGAGCAGGTCATCGTCAACATCCTGCTGAACGCCGTCGACGCGGCCCAAAGCGAGGTCCACTTGACGCTTGAAAATCGCACAGATCAGATCATCCTTTCCATTGCAGATGATGGCCCCGGCTTGGGCGACTTGGACATCGCGGACCTGCGCGAGCCGTTTTTCAGCACCAAATCTTCGGGCAAAGGCATGGGCCTCGGCCTTGCGATCTCGGGCCAGATCGTCAATGAAATGGGCGGTCAACTGGACGCCAACGACAACCCAAGTGGGGTCGGTGCGCTGTTTCGTGTCACATTTTCCAAGGACGCGCCGGATGCCTGACAATTACTCTGTCCTCGTCATGGATGATGACACTGAGATACGCCAATCGCTGTCAGTGCTGTTGCAGCGCGCCGGGTGGCAGGTTGAAACCTTCGGCGATGCCAAGGCCGGTTTGGCGCGTCTGGGCAGCATAGCGCCCGACGTCATCTTGTCGGATGTGCGGATGCCCGGCATGTCGGGCTTGGATGTGCTGGCCAAGCTTGCAGGCGGCGACCATCCGCCATTGGTTCTGATCTCCGCGCATGGCGATATTGCGATGGCGGTCGATGCGATCCAAAATGGAGCCTATTCGTTTCTGGAAAAACCGTTTGAGCCGCGCCGCCTGCTTACGGTGCTCAAACATGCCGCCGAGCAACACAGGCTGGTCGAGACCGCCAAACGCATGAGCGCACAGTTGGTGTCGCTGTCGGGTCTGGACCGCGTATTGTTGGGCCGTGACCCGCGTGTCACCGAACTGAAGCGCACTGCGATTGATCTGGCCTCGCACACAGCGCCCGTGCTTATCCGGGGCGAAACGGGCACCGGCAAAGAGCTGATCGCGCGTGCCCTGCACCGCCTTGGGCCACGTCATGATAAAGAGTTTGTCGCACTCAACTGTGCCACGCTTGCGCGCGACCGAATTGACGAACAGATCTTCGGGAATGCGGATGCGCTGCGGGGTTGTTTTCGGCGCGCCGATGGCGGCACGCTGTTTCTGGACGAGGTCGGCGCATGCCCGCTAGAGGTTCAGGCCAAGCTTCTGCGCGCGACTGAAACCGGGCAAATTCAGCCCCTCGGGTCCGAGGAAAATATCCAAACCGATGTGCGCATCATCGCGGCCACCAACGAAGACCTGTCGCAGATGGTGGAGGCGGGAACCTTCCGGTCTGACTTCCTGTTCCGCCTGAATACCTTTGAGATGTCCTTGCCGCGCCTGAAGGACCGAGGCGAAGACATCGTGCTGTTGTTCGAGTATTTCGTGGCGCAGGTGTCCGAGACCTACGAGATCGAACCGATGCCGCTAACGGCCGATGATGCCGCAGCATTGCTGGCCTATGACTGGCCCGGCAACGTCCGCGAATTGCGCCATGTCGCCGAACGCAGAGTTCTGGCCGCGCGCCGGGGCGGTGGCTCCGTCGCAAAAGCCTTGCGCGTGGACGAGTTGGCCGATGACGTGCCTGCAACCTTGCGCGAAGCCGTGGCGCAGTTTGAGCGCACGTTGATTGCCCAAGCTATCACCAGCCACGTGGGCCGCATGGACGCGGTGGCCGAAGCCTTGGGGATCGGGCGGCGGACGCTGAATGACAAGATCGTCAAACTGGGGCTTGAGAAGTCCGCGCTGCTGGACTGAATCGCCCTGCGGATTTCCGCAGACACAAACCATGCCCGCCTGCGGATTGCTTCATAGGGCGGCGGCGCGCGGGCGCTTAGTCCTCTGGATACGGCCACAACCGAGGTCGGATTTGGGAGGAAATCATGAAGTTTATCAAAACCGCCGTTCTCGCGGCGTCCATCGCGGCCACTGGCGCACATGCACAAGACGAAGGTGCCAGCTACATTCTAGCCACAGCATCGACAGGCGGCACCTACTACCCTGTTGGGGTCGCCCTTGCGACGCTTGTTAAGGTAAAGCTAGAGCCGCGCCAGAAAATCGGCATGGCTGCAATCAGTTCTGCCGGGTCGGGCGAGAACGTCCGTCTGATCCGCGAAGGCGAAGCGCAGTTCGGGATCATGCAGGGCCTTTACGGCTATTACGCAGCGTCCGGCACTGGCCCGCTGTCTGAGGTCGGCCCGCAAGAAAATCTGCGCTCGGTCACGATGCTGTGGCAAAACGTCGAGCATTTCATCGTCGCCAAAGAGGCTGCCACGACAGGCACGATGTCTGACTTGGCCGCGCTGAAAGGCGAGGGCATGGCGATGGGTCGCCAGAATTCAGGCACTATCGGGTCGAACGCGACGATCCTTGCGGGCTTTGGCGTCAATATCGAAGAGGATTACGATCTGGTCTTCGGCGGCTACGGCCCGTCGGCTGAGGCATTGCAGAACGGTCAGGTCAAAGGCGTGGGCATCCCCGCTGGTATTCCTGTGGGCGCGATCAGCCAGTTGATGGCCTCGGCAGGCGACAACGTGACCTTGCTGAACTTCACCGAAGAACAGATGGCTCAAGCCGATGGCGGTCGCGGTCTGTGGACCCCGTTCACCATTCCAGCAGGCACCTATCCGGGTCAGGAAGCGGATGTGCAAACCATTGCGCAACCCAATTTCCTCGCCACCAGCGCCGATCTGCCGGACGAGCATGTCTACCAACTGACCAAGGCGATCTACGAGAACCTGCCCTTTTTGCAGGCGATCCATCCGGCGACCAAGGCTATGGCGATTGAGAACGCAATCGCAGGCCTACCACTGCCCCTGCATCCCGGTGCGGCGCGGTATTACCTGGAAGTGGGCATCGACGTTCCCGCCCGCCTGATGGCCAACTAGAAACGACCACTCCCTGCCAGTCCGCGCGTTCTGTGTGGGCTGGCGTTTTGCTTGCTCGGGTGCCCCATGTCAAAAACTGAAACAGATGAAGACGCAGGCGTACTGCGCAGCTTTGACGGTTTGGCGAACACTGCAATTTCGGTGTTCTGCTTCTTGATCGCGGTTGGGCACATCTATGTCGCCTTCGATCCGGTCTTGTCGGAACTGCAACGCAACGCGTTCCACTTTGCAGGCTTTGCGGCGCTTGCGGCGCTGTTCTACCCAATGTGGCGCACGGGCTCGGGCAAAACTGCACCTGTGATCTTGGACCTGACGATCGGGGTGCTTGTTGCAGGTTCTGCCGTCTGGCTGACCCTTGCGGAGAACGCGATCTATGACCGAGGCGTAAAATTCGCAGCACCCGACTGGATCGCGGCGACCATCTGCATCCTCGGCGCGATTGAGCTGACGCGACGTGTGGCAGGCTGGATCATCCCGATCCTGATCGTGGTGTCGCTGAGTTACGTGGTGTTCTGGGGCAAATACATCGGCGGCGTGTTCTCGTTTCCGGGCCTGTCACTGGAGACCGTCGCCTTCCGGTCCATCTACGGCGACGACGCGATGTTTGGCTCTATCGCGCGCATCTCATCGACTTATGTGTTTTTGTTCATCATCTTCGGGGCCTTCTTGCTGCGCTCGGGGGCTGGCGAGTTCGTCATTAACATGGCGCGCGCGATTGCAGGGCGCATGGTTGGCGGTCCGGGGATCGTTGCGGTGATCGCCAGCGGCTTGACCGGCACGATCTCAGGCTCGGCGGTTGCCAACACGGCCTCTACCGGCGTCATTACCATTCCTTTGATGAAGCGCGCGGGCTTTGCGCCGAAATTCGCAGGCGGGGTGGAGGCTGCGGCTTCAACAGGAGGCCAGTTGATGCCACCGATCATGGGGGCAGGGGCCTTCGTGATGGCGAGTTTCACGCAGATCCCCTACGAGACCATCGTCGCCGTCGCGGCCCTGCCTGCCCTGCTATATTTTCTGTCGGTGGCGTTCTTCGTGCGCATCGAGGCGCGCCGTCACAACTTGCCGCCTATGCCCGATGAAGGTCAGACGCTCGGGTCTGCGTTCAAGGAGGGGGGGGCCAGTTTCTTCCTGCCGATCTGCACGCTGATCGGAATGCTGGTGGTGGGCTTCACGCCGACCTATGCAGCCGTGTTTGGCATCCTGACTGTCATCGCATCAAGCTGGCTAACCAAGAACCCCATGGGGCCGCGCGCGGTTTTTGAGGCGTTCGTGATGGGCAGCAAGGGCATGATCTTAACGGCTGTGCTGCTGTGCTCGGTCGGCCTAATCGTCAACGTGATTGCCACCGCAGGGGTCGGCAACACCTTCAGCCTAATGATCGCCAGTTGGGCCGGGGGCAACATCCTGATCGCGCTGGTTTTGATCGCGCTTGCCAGCTTGATCCTTGGCATGGGCCTGCCTGTCACTGCCGCCTATATCGTGTTGGCAACGCTGTCGGCACCTGCCTTGTCTGGGATGCTCAACGACCAATTTGTGATTGCAGAGTTGGCCGCCGGAAACCTGTCTGAGACCGCCCGCGCCATCCTTTTGTTCGGAGTGCCCGAACAGGCAGACCTGCTCAGCCGGGCGGTGACCGAAGCCGAGGCGACTGCGCTTGTGAGGTCGCTACCGCTGGAGATTGCAGCCCCGCTGCGCGATCTCGTCGTCCCGCAGGCGGTGGCCGTCACCTCCCTGCTGTCGGCGCATATGATCATCTTTTGGCTCAGCCAGGACAGCAACGTCACGCCGCCCGTCGCGCTCGCCGCGTTCACCGCTGCTGCCATCGCCAAAGCCCCTGCCATGGCGACGGGGGTGGCAAGCTGGAAGCTGGCCAAGGGCCTTTATATCGTGCCGGTCCTGTTCGCCTACACGCCTCTGCTCAGCGGAGATTGGCCTGTGATGATTCAGGTTTTTGGGTTTGCTGTGATTGGCGTCTACGCATTGTCGGCGGCTTTGCAGGGCTGCATGGAAAAGCCGTTCGGTATTGCCATGCGCAAACTCAGCCTGCTCGCCGGGCTGGCGTGCCTTTGGCCGGATGCGCTTGTTGCCAACGTCATTGGTGCGATTGCTGTGATCGGACTGCTGACGTGGAATGTGAAGTTTGGGGTCCGACAAGATGTGGACGAGACAATTATAGCTAAGCGTTCTTGATGGTATCGAGTGCCTAAACCGAAGGGCACCGCACATCGCCCCTCAAGGTTTGACGGCTCGACGTTCAAGCCAAAGCGCGCCCGCCAATTCATTACTACAAATTAGTTGTTGCAATTCATCCCCGTGCCCATAGGGTGATCTGGTGGCACACTGATCGCTCAGGTGCCGCAGCTTTGGGGGAAGCACTATTTCATGAGCACCGCAGCATGAGCGCGCGTCATCGTCTGAAGATCGGCTATGTCGGCGTGTCGATCACGCCCTATTTTGCCGAGAAATACAAAGTCCGTGAGATCGCCGTTGCGGGGCTGCGCGCCTATGCAGAGCAGATGGATTTCGATCTGGTGGCCATCGAGCGACCCATCCATTCCAAAGACCAAGCCGAGCAGGCCGCGCGTGAGATCAAGGCCGCTGGCGTCGATTTCCTGCTGGTCCAGAATGCCGCGTGCTCCATGGGCGAGCAGCTTTATCCGTTCATCGATGCGGCCCCCAAGCTGGGCCTGTGGTCGATCCCGGACCCGCACCAGGACGGGCAGGTGCAGCTGCACTCGCTGGTGTCCATGAGCCACTATGCCAGCCTGATCAAAAGCTACTTCAAGGGCCGCGACATCCCGTTCAAGTGGTTCTACGGTGGCACGGATACAGACAAATTCCGCGACCGTTTCACCCTGACGGTCAGCGCGCTGCGCGCCGAGAAAAACCTGCGCTCTGCGCGCATTGGCTGGATCGGCGGGGTCTCTCCGGGCTTTGTCGGCATGTTGCCGGACGAGGCGGGGATACGGTCCAATCTTGGTCTTACGATCGAGGCGCTCGATCTGGCCGATGTGGTCAAACGGGCCGAGGCAATGAATGCGGGCCGCGTGCAGAAAGCCTCAGTTGAGATCAGGGGGGCCGCGCGCCAAGTCGCCCTCTCGGATCCGTCGTCGTTTGAGCGGGTCACACGGTTCTATCTGGCGCTTCTGGATACGTCCGAGGAAATGCAGTTCGACGGCATGGCCGTGCAGTGCTGGTCCACGATCCAAGCGCTTTATAATATCGCGCCCTGCATGGCCTATAGCTGGCTGGGCAGCGATCACAATTTCCCGGTCTCCTGCGAGGGCGACGTGCTGGGTGCGGTCAGCATGTATATGCTCAACCTGCTGTCAGGGCGCGAAGGCTCGTCGACTTTGCTCGATCTGGCCTCGCTCGATCCCGACCGCCAAGCCATGCAGATGTGGCATTGCGGCGTGACCCCGCGCCATTTCGCCAATGACGACGGTATTGCCTGGGTCGATCACGTCACCTTGGGACGCAATGGCACCGATGGGCCTTACGGTGTGTCCGGCGATCAGGTCTTTGCACCGCAGCCCGTGACAATCAGCTATATCAACGAGCATGCAGATCAGCTGTTGGTGCTCGGCTCGGAGATCATCGATCACCCCTCGAAGGGCTATGACGGCACGCGCGGTTGGGTGTCGAACCTTACGATGAATGGCGAGAAAATCGACATTTGGGATCTGATCAACACGCTGACCGTCAAAGGTGTGCAGCACCATTTCGCCATGGGGCAGGGCGACCTGACCGGCGAGTTGATGGAGCTTGCCGCTTGGACCCGCATTAGCCTGCTACAGCCCATTCCATACGCCGACTACGCGCAAATCGACGGCGTGAACGTGTGACTCTATCAAACCAAGACCGACAAACTGGGAGGACGACAAAGTGATCACATTCAAACGAACGGCCCAAGCGATGCTGCTGTCCGCAGCCAGCACGCTGGGGATGCAAGCGCAGGCCCAAGACCTGCCCGGCTTCGACAGCTGGGAGCAGGTGGTCGAGCAAGCCAGAGGCCAGACGGTCTTTTGGTATATGTGGGGCGGATCGGACGCGATCAACGGCTTCGTAGACACCTTCTACGGCGAGCCGCTTATGGAAGAGTATGGCATCACGCTTGAGCGTGTGCCCGTGGCCGGCACGGTTGACGTGGTCAATCAGGTGATTTCCGAGAAAGAAGCGGGTGCTGACGGCGACGCGGGCTCGGTCGATTTAATTTGGATCAACGGCGAGAACTTCGCCACGCTGCAACAGGCGGACTTGCTTTACGGGCCGTGGGCCGAGAGCATTCCAAACGCGGCGCTCGTGGACTGGACCAACCCGGCCATCAACCTTGATTTCGGCAAGCCCGTTGAGGGGATGGAGAGCCCGTGGTCGAGCGCGCAGTTCCATTTCATGTATGACAGCGCACGTCAGGACGAAGCCGCTCTACCGCGCTCCTATGCCGATCTGGCCGCATGGGTCGCCGCCAACCCCGGTCAGTTCACCTATGTGGCTCCCGGACACGGCGCATTCATCGGCACACGGTTCGTCAAGCAGCTTATGTTTGAGCTGAGCGGCAATCACGAGCAGTGGGTCGGCCCGTTCAACGAGGAGCTCTATAACGAGTGGAGCATCGCAACCTGGAAAGAACTGATCTCGTGGGAGCCAAATCTTTGGCGCGACGGCGAGACTTACCCGACGAGCGATGCCGACTTCAAAGGGTTGTTCGCCAATGGTGAAGTTGAGTTCGCATTTACTCAGTCGCCGGCTGGCGCAGGCCCTGATATCGGCGCGGGTCTGATCCCACCGACATCCCGTGCGTTCAGCTTCGACAACTATATGATCGGCGATTTCAACTACCTCGCCGTTCCCTATAACGCACCCAACAAGGCCGCCGCGCTCGTGACGGCAAACCTTGTTCTGCGTCCTGATCGTCAAGCCGCCCAAGTGCAGCCTGCCAACGGCTTTTGCTGCGGCTGGGCCATCGACGTGGCCCGCGTGACCGATGCCGACCAAATTGCGGCCATCGAGACAGCGATGCAGAACCTCGGGGACGCAGCTGCGGATCCGGCACGTCTTGCCGCTGCGCTGGTTGCGGATGTCGCCGCCGAGTATCAGGCGCTTATTGAGGCCGATTGGCAGAAATACGTGCTGCGCGGCGAGCCGCTGCCTGAGTAATTTCGGGCGAAAACAATATGTTGGGGCGCGCGCATATGGGCGCCCCGACAACCTCTGCCCCGCCAATCACCGTTTTGAACACCTGATATGAGAGTGCCCTGATGAAGTGGGAACGCATCCGAATACCGGTCATGTTGGCGCCAACCATGCTGATCATCACCGTTCTGTTCTTCGGCTCGCTCGCCTACGGCTTTCTGCAAAGCCTCGGGTATAATTCGAGCATCGGAACGACCAATCTTAGCTTTGATGCCTACTACTCGGTGCTGTTTTCGGATGAGTTGTCGGGGCGCTTCTGGTCTGGCCTCGCGCTGAGCCTGTGGGTCGCGTTTGCCTCCACCTTTATCTCCGCTGCCATTGCTATTGCCGTCGCACTGCTGTTGCGGCGCACCTTTGTGGGCAAGAAGCTAGCGGTCTTCTTTTTCCAGCTGAACCTGCCGATCCCGCATCTGGTGATCGCGGTCGGCATGTTGATGCTGTTTAGCCAAAGTGGCTTGGTCTCTAGGATGTTGGGCGAGCTGGGCATCGTGACCTCGCCGCGTGACTTTCCGGCCCTGACCAAAGACCCCTACGGTATCGGTATCATTCTGGCCTATATCTGGAAGGAGGTCGCGTTTTTCGGCATCATCGTTCTGGCGATCCTGCAATCACTGGGCGAGGATTACGAGGCCGTCGCGCAAAGCCTTGGTGCCAACCGCTGGCAGCGCTTTCGCACGGTGACATTGCCCCTGATCATGCCGGGGCTAATGTCGGCTTCCATCATTGTGTTCGCCTTCACCTTTGGCTCGTATGAAGTGCCGCGTATTCTGGGCGTGGGCCATCCTAAGATGCTGCCCGTCATGGCGCTGGATTTCTTCTTGAACCCCGATCTGAACGCGCGCGCCGAAGGCATGGCGCTGAGCATGATCATCGCCGTCATCGTTTTTGCACTGGTGTTTATCTACATGTATATCACAGCGCGCACCGTGCGGAAGGATTGAGCCGATGAGACGCTTTTCCTTCTACCTGACGGTCGGTTTCATTAGCCTGATGTTCGTGGCACCGGTGATTGCGTTTATGATCAACGCTTTCGCGTTTCGCTGGTTCTATCCGCAGCTCGTCCCGAATGAATGGAGCCTGCAAGCGTGGGAGCGCCTCAAGCTGATCCCGAGGGCGGGGGACCGCACGCTTACCGGTTTTTTTGATCTGTGGGCCTCAGTCCCCGATGTCGTCTCGGCGCTTTGGCTAAGCCTCGCCATCGGCGCTGTGGTCACCGGATTGTCGGTGATCATCGGCCTGCCGGCGGCGCGCGCCCTTGGGCTTTATAAGTTCCGCGGCAAGCGGGTGGTGGAGTTTATGATCATCACGCCGACCATTGTGCCGCCCATTGCCTTCAGCCTTGGTCTGAATATCAATTTCATCCGCTGGGATCTGGCCCTGCAGGACGCAGGCATTCCGCTTGATCTGGCCGGCAGCGTGATCGGCGTGTCCATCGTGCATCTGGTGCCGGTGATGCCCTACGTGGTGCTGACGCTGAGCGGGGTGTTTGCCAACTACAATCCAGATTTCGAGGCACAGGCGCGCAGCCTTGGCGCGCGGCCTTGGCGCATCTTCTGGGACGTCACTTTTCCCGCGATTTTGCCGGGTTTGTTCGTGGCCGCCCTGTTCGCGTTCCTCGTGTCATGGAGCCAATATCTGCTGACCTTCCTGATCGGGCAGGGGCGGGTTGTTACGCTGCCGATGTTGCTTTTTTCGGCCGCTGGCACGGGCAATAATGCGATGATCGCGGCACTATCGCTGGTCTTTATTGCGCCTGCGATCCTGATCTTGTTGGTCACGTCACGGTTCCTGTCTGGCAAGTCCAGTGCAGTGGGCGGGTTCGGTCGCTTATGATCTATTTCCCAACATTCATTGCGAAAGGCAGCTAGCGCCCATGAGCACTCAAAGCCCACACAGCGCCTCCATCGCGCTCGATCTGTCGTCTAATTTGGGCGGCGTGCATGACCATCTCTACGGTGCAAATCTTGAGCATATTGGGCGCTGCGTCTACGAGGGCCATTGGTCCGAAATGCTGCGCAACCGGAAGTTTCTGGGCCATGACAAGATGTTCATTGGCCTCAGCGAAGGGCTGTCGCATCAGAACCCCAGCTACGGGATCATTACGCCGTGGACCGCGCTTGCGCCCGACTATCACGACGTGCTGTTTGTGCATGACAATACTGAAATCTACACAGGAACCCAGTCCCAGCGCATCACGATCCGGCGCGCGGATGGGGCTTTGCACGGCGTCCAGCAAGGCGATCTGACGGTTGAGGCGGGCAAATCCTACGACTTGCGTGTTGTGCTCAAAGGGCAGGGCCAAGCGGTTACGGTCCAGTTGGGCGATCAGACATGGGTGATCCCCGCCGCTGGCTCCGACTGGCAGGTGCATGAGGCGACCCTGACCGTGGATGCCGCCAGCGCGGACGCGGTGTTTTCCATCGCACATGCCCATGAGGGGCATTTGTGGATCGGGTGTGCGTCGGTCATGCCCGCACAGACTGCAGATGGGCACCGCCCTGACGTGATTGCAGCCCTCAAGGATTGGGGCCCGACATTCCTGCGCTGGCCGGGCGGCAACTTTGCCTCCGCCTACCACTGGGAAGACGGCATCGGCCCGCGCGACCTGCGCGCAGGTTATCTGGATCCGGCCTGGAACACGTGGGAGCCCCATGATGTAGGCACGCATGAGTTTATGGATCTGTGCCGCCATGTGGGAACCGAGGCGATCTTGACCATCAACATGGGCAACGCCGACGCCGCAGAGGCCGCGCGCTGGGTGGAATATTGCAACGGCAGCGCAAGCACCCCGATGGGCAAGTTGCGCGCGGCCAACGGCCATCCCGCGCCGTTTGGCGTCAAGACATGGTTTGTGGGCAATGAGCAATTTGGCAACTGGCAGGTTGGCACCTGCGACGCGGAAACCTATGCGCGGCGTTATGTGGAATACGCGAATGCCATGCTTGCGGTGGACCCGTCGCTTGATCTGATTGCGGTGGGTGCGCCGACTGATCTGTATGGCCATTGGAACGAGTTGGTGCTGAAAACCGCGCCCGGCGAGATCAAGAAACTCAGCGTGCATTATTATTCCATCCGCACCGAAAAATGGGACACGCCGCCCTCTGCCGACCAGCTTTATTGGCCCAAGGTCGCCTCGGCCCATGAGGTTTGCGAAATGCTCGACCACACATGGGAGATCGTGCGCGCCCATTCCGATCCGCCGCCACCGATCATTTTTGACGAGTGGAACACCTATGTGAACGGCAAGCCGCCCGACTTCTTTGAGGAATACGGCATGGCCGATGCGATTTATACGGGCGCTTTGATGAACGCGTGTTTGCAGCGCGCCGACTGGATCAAGATGTCTGCCAGCTTTAACCTGCTCAACGTGATGGGCAATCTGCGGGTGACGCCTACGCAGGTTTGGAAGACGCCCACGGCGCTGGTGCTAGAGTTGTTCACCAAACATCGCGGCACCCATTCCGTTGGTTGCACGGCGCACTCAGACACTGTGGCGACGCCGGGGGCGGGCACGTTGCCTGCCTATGACGCGATCCCGCTTATCGATGCGGCCGCGACACTGTCTGAGGATGCAAGCACCGTCTATCTGTCGGCCGTCAACCGAGACCCTGCGCGCGCGGCACAGATTGATGTCAGCGGGATTGCGCGCAAAGGCCTCGCGCGCATCCACTTCGTCCAAGGCGACGGCCCGCAAACCATGAACACCGAAGATGCCCCGGAGGCTGTTGTGATCGAACACGCCGAGTGGGCCGAGGGCGCTCAGCTAAGCCTGCCCGCCCACAGCGTCGCCATTATCGAAATCCCACTGGAAAGCCACGTATGACCCATCTGTCCATTCGGGGCCTGACCAAACGCTACGCCGGTCAGGAAAGTGCAGCCATCGACGGGCTTAGCCTTGAGATTGAAAGCGGTAGTCTTGTGGCTTTGCTCGGCCCATCGGGTTGCGGCAAGACCACCACAATGAAGATGATCGCAGGGCTTTTGGAGCCGACATCAGGCGACATCCTTTTTGGGGATAAATCCATCCTCGACATCGCGCCCGAGCGGCGGGGTGCGGTGATGGTGTTCCAGAACTACCTGCTGTTTCCGTATATGAGCATTGCGCAAAACGTCGGCTACGGTCTGAAAATGCGCAAGATTGATCAGGCGACGATTGATCGCCGGGTGGGCGAAATGCTGGAACTGGTCAAACTGCCCGGTCTGGGTGAACGCCGCCCGAAAGAGCTGTCGGGCGGCCAACAACAGCGCATCGCATTGGCGCGCGCATTGATCGTGAAACCGAACCTTCTGCTGCTCGACGAGCCGCTTAGCAATCTGGACGCGCATTTGCGGTTCGAGATGCGCGATCTGATCCGCGAGATTCAGCAGGAGATGGGCATCACAACGCTATTTGTGACCCATGATCAGGAAGAGGCCGCTGTGCTGTCGGACAAGATTGCGCTGATCCTACACGGCAAATTGCAGCAATATGATACGCCAATGTCGTTCTATGACGCGCCCATTTCACGCGAGATCGCTGACTTCTTCGGCGGGGTGAATTTCTTGCCCGGTGCGCAGGCAGGCGGGCAGTTCACATCTGATCTGGGCACCTTCAATGCGCCGCGCGGGATCACCTCTGGCAACGGGATCATGACAATCCGGCCTGAGGATATTCGCATTGCAGAGGGCGACGGCGAGAACGTGGTGACGGGCACCGTGGCCAGCCACGTCTATGTGGGCACGCATTCGCGGCTCAAGGTGCAGGTGGACAACTATCTGATCCATGTGATCACCGATGCAGACGTGATCAAAACCTACGGTGACGGCGCGCAGATCAAGCTGCTATTCCCCTCCCATAAGATCTGGGTGTTGCCGCCCGAGGCCGCATGAGGGACGCGCGATGAAATTCGGCATACACACAGGGCTGTGGTTGGCACGCTGGACCGATGAGCTGACGCCCGCGATCCGAAAAGCCGCCGAGATGGGCTATGATGGGGTCGAGGTATCGCTGCTGGGCATGACCGACGAGAAGGCCGCGGCGCTTGGAAAAGTGGTGGCCGATCACGGCCTAGAGATTACCTGCTCAGACGGGTTGGCCCCGGACAAGGACATCACGTCCGAGGACGCAGATGTGCGTGCGGCGGGCATTGCCTATCTCGACTGGGCGATTGCGGCGACGGCAAAGCTGGGCGCACGCGGCCTCGCGGGGGTGCTGTTTGCGCCTTGGGGCAAGTTTGATCCATTGAATAAGCCCGCCCGTTTGGCGCGCTCGGCTGAGGCTTTGGCAGCGGTTGATGAGGCGCTTGAGGTTCATGGCGTCACGCTGGGGCTAGAGGCGCTGAACCGTTTTGAGACGGATTTGTTGAACACCTCCGCCGAGGCCTGTGCGTTGGCCGAGGCCACAGGATCGCCGCGCATCGGCGCGCTGCTTGATACCTTCCACCTAAATATTGAGGAAAAAGACATCGCTGGTGCCATCGCCAGTGCTGGGGAAAATCTGGTGCATTTCCACGTCTCCGACAATGATCGCGGGGTGCCGGGATCGGGCCATGTGCCTTGGGATCAGGTCGTCGCGGGGCTAGAGCGCGCGGGATATGACGGCTGGATCACCGCCGAGATGTTCGTGATTGCGGGCAATCCGGCCAGCGCTGATCTGAACATCTGGCGCAACATAGAGCCGGACGCAGACGCCGCTGCGCGCCAAGCGCTTGCCTTTATGAAGGCGACGTTCTGATGAGTGCGGTGCTGGATATGGCCGTGGCACGGTTCGAGGCGTTGGAGCATACGCTCAACACGCTCGATGCCGCCACGGGCGACGGCGATCATGGGGCGACGATGTTGAAAGGTCTGCGCGCGGCGGCATCTGCGACCGAGGATGCGCCCGACAAAGCCTTCCGCAAGGCCGCAGGCGGGGCGTCCGGCTCGCTATTTGCGCAAGTCATCGCGGCCCTGACCAAGATCGAACAGGGCGCGCCGGTGGGTGCAGCGCTGGGCCATGCCGCCGAGCGGATCACGATGCTGGGCCAAGCCAAGGCGGGCGATAAGACGATGCTCGACGCGCTCCTGCCAGCCGCGACCTGCGCGACATTGGCTGAGGCCGCGACCAAAGCAGCGACAGGCCGCGACGCCACCCAAGCTATGGCCGCCAAACGCGGACGCGCCAAATATGTCGAAGGGGCAGGGGTTGGCCATATCGATGCCGGGGCGACGTCTGTGGCAGAACTGCTTAAAATTTATGCACAGGCGGCGGCGGAATGAAAAAGGTCTATAACTCCAAGGCCACGATGCCCGACGACATGATCGCAGGCTTCATCGCGGCCTATCCGGGGCAAGTCGCGCTTGGGGCCTCACCGCGCGTCGTGCGGCGCACAAACCTGCGCACGAAAGACGGCAAGGTCGCCCTGTTGATCGGCAATGGCTGCGGGCATGAGCCGATTGCGATGGGCTTTGTCGGTGAGGGCCTTCTGGACGCCAATGTGGTGGGCGATGTGTTCGCGGCCCCCTCGCCGGATGCCATCTTGGAAGGGATCGAGGAGGTCACGGGCGATTCAGGTGCCGTGCTGCTGATCTCGCGCCACGAGGGCGATGTGATCAACGGCAATGCTGCCGCGATGATGGCCCAAGATGACGGCTTCGATGTGCGGCCTTTGTTGATGTATGACGACATATCCTCTGCCCCCAAAGGCCAAGAGGACGAGCGGCGCGGTGCGGCGGGCACCATGTTCATCTACAAAATCCTAGGCGCTGCCGCCGAAGACGGCATGGGGCTTGATGATCTAATGACGCTGGGGAGGGAAGTGCGCAGCGCGACACGCACCTTGGGCGCGGCCCTGACCCCCGGCACCTCACCCCTGACGGGCGAGGTCATGTTCACGCTGCCCGATGACGAGGTCGCCATTGGCATGGGCGTGCACGGCGAGCGCGGCGCAGGTCACCGCAAGATGGCCCCGGCGCGTGAGTTGGTGCGCTATATGATCGACGCACTGCTGGCCGACCGCGCTATTGCGCCCGGCACCGACACCATAGCGCTGATCAACGGATCGGGCGGCACTACGATGATGGAGCTGCTGACGATCTACGGCGAGACCCACAGCTATCTGGGCGCGCAGGGCATCCCCCTGAGTGCGCCAATGATCGGGTCCTATTCGACGACGCAAGAGATGGGTGGTTTTTCGATCTCGCTGCTGACGCCCTCGTCTGAAATGGCCCGCCTATGGCGCGCACCCCACCGCGCGCCGCACTTTCCGCACATCCACTTCACGGGAGACTGACCATGGCAGATGCGATCCACGGTGTTGCTGTCGATGCCGGAAGCGGCTTGGCCGCCAGCCTGCGTGAGGCACGCGGGGGTCAGGCCCATGATGGTGATCTTTTGGTCTTCAAACGTGCGGTTCAGGAAGAATTGGGGCCGGGCGCGACGACCGTTCTTCTGGATGCTGAATGCGGCGTGGATTTGCTGGACAGTTATCCGGCAGGCTGCGCCCCCATGCTGGCCTTTGAGGCGGATGTTTACCACATCTCGGGCGCAGACCGGATCACGGTTTTGCCGGATAATCTGAAGGTTGAAGATTATCCTAAACTGGGTATCCCGCAGCTGAAATTCTTCATGTATTATGCACCCGACGATGATCCGGCGCTGAATGCCCGCAAGCAAGACATCGTCGCGGATGTTGGCAAACGCTGCCGCGCGGCAGGTGTGCGGTATTTGATGGAACCGCTCGTCTACCATCCCACGGTGGCGCCCGGCAGCGCGGAATATAGCGCGCTCAAACCGGGTCTTGTGACCCGCGCCACCGCCGCCTTTGCTGACCCGAGGTTCAATGTCGATGTGCTGAAGGTCGAAGTGCCCGTGGATTTGGCTTTTGTCGAGGGCTTTGGCGCACCAGAGATGAGCCGCGCGCAGGCGCTGGATGCGTTTCGCGCGGCAGCTGAGGCGGCAAATGGCATTGATCTGGTCTACCTAAGCGCAGGCGTCGCGTTCGAGGCGTTCGAGGCCTCGTTGAAAATGGCCGGCGAGGCTGGGGTCGATTTTGCAGGCTTCATGTGCGGACGGGCGATCTGGTCTGACGCGGTGGGCATCTTTGGCGAACACGGCGAGGCGGGTCTGCGCGCATGGCTGCAAGACACAGGCCGCGCGCGGCTGGCACGGCTGATCACCGCGCTGGACTGAGGCGCGCGCGCAAGGTCCAGATCAAGGGCACGCAGAGCGCGGTCGCGACTGCGGCGCATGCGTAGGCCAGCGCGAAATCTCCACGCAGATCGAAAAGCAGCCCCGTTAGCCAAGGTGCTGCAAAGCCCGACGCGCCCCAAGCCGTGAACACGATGCCAAAGGCGCGCTGGAACTGCGCCGGGCCGACCGCTTGCGCTGTGATCAAGGGAATGGACGACGCCATCAACCCGTAGCCCGCCGCGACACACACCAACCCCGCGCCTAGAAATACCGGCCCGGTGCCAAGTGCTGCGGTAGCCAGCCCTGAGAGGGTGAGCGTGCAGGATACCACCAGCCCCGCGATGGCCCCGCCGCGCGCAGGCAGTGCTGCGGCCGATAGCCTTCCAAACGTGTTGGCCAAGGCCACGCCCGCCAGCACAGTGCCTGCTAACGCGAGGGCCGCGCCGCCCACGTCCATGATCTTGGCGGCGAGGCCCAGCACCATGAGACCGCCGAACGTCCCAGTGGCAAAGATCGCCCAAATCAGCGCCAACACGCCGCGCGGCAAGGGCGCGCTGTTCTGTGCCGGGGGTGGGGTCCGCACCTCGGGGGCGTTGTTCGCAGACGCGGCGGCTGCCAATATGCCTGAAATCGCCAGAGCGCCCGCCAAGGGCAACAGCGCGCTCAGACCCCAGCCCTGCGCCGACAGCAGTTTCCATAGCGGGCCGAAGACCGCGCCGCCCAGCCCAAAGCCTGCGACCATAACGGGCGTGGCGATCCGTGCAGACGCGCTTGCTGCTGCCAGTCCCAAAGCGGTGGAATAGATCGCGCCGCTCATCGCGCCAAAGCCGAGGCTGAACAGCGCGGTGAACACCATAAACGACGGCGCGAATGCCGCCAGCCCTATGCACAGCGCACCAAGCCCCGCGCAAGTCGCTAGCATCCGCATTTGTCCCAACCGCGCGCCGATGTAGGGCGCTATGATCACGGCTGCGGTGAAGGCCAACAGGGCGAGCGAGAAGACCAACCCGGCTTCGGCCATCCGCAGATCGAAGGCCGCTTGCAACGGGGTTGCCAGCGCGCTCCAGCCGTAAAGCGCACCTGCGCAAAAGCAGACGGCAAAGGGGGGTGCGAGACGGTGCAGATCGGTCATGACGTGGACGGCTCCGGCGGGGCACATCCCCGCGCCAAATCAACTTGTAAATACAAATAGGTCATGTCAATACTGAACCCAATCGATCCAGTAGCTAAGGACCGCCGCCGCGCATGTGGGACAGCAACGTCATCGTGACAGGCGCGGCGCAGACGCCGTTCAACCGCCGCAAGGACGCGACGGGGTTGCGCGACTGGTCGGCGTCGGCATTTGCGGATGCCCTTGCGATGGCGCAGATCGAGCCTTCTCAGATCGATGCGCTCTTTGTGGCCAGCGAGAGCGACTTTTTCTCGCTTCAACTGAACCCCTCCTCGATTTTGGCCTCTGAATTGGGCCTGACCGGCGTGGCAGCCATGCGTTGCGAGGGCGGTGGCGCGTCGGGGCAGATGGCCGTGCATGCGGCGGCGATGGCGGTGCAAAGCGGGGCGGCAAAGCATGTGGCGGTGATCGGGGTGGACCCCTCCGCGTCGAGCTTGCCCGGCGGTGCGATGCGCGCGCTATACGGGTTTTCCTTTGATGCATGGACCGACGGGATGACTGGGCTGACCGCGACCGCCTTGTATGCGCTGTCGTGGCAGGTGTTTGCGGCCAAGCAGGGCCTCGGCGACGCGCATCTGGCCGCCGTGACGATCCAGAACCGCGCCAATGCTTGTGCGAACTCGGACGCGCATCTGCCGCGCCGTGATACGGCACATGAGATTGAAGCCAGCCCGATGATCGCCAGCCCGTATCGCCGCCTGCATTGCGCGCCGTTGTCGGATGGGGCCGCAGCGCTGATCTTGTCGCATGACAGCGCCACCACACGCCGCACGGCCCCGCGCATTGCCGGGATTGGCGCGGCCACGGATCACATGCATTTGGGCGCGCGCGCTGATCCGGGTGCGTTTGCGGCCAAGCGAAAGGCCATGCAGCGGGCGTGCGCGGGTGCGGGGATCGAGCCGGGCGATATTGGCTTGGCAGAAGTGTATGATGCATATGCAGGCGCGCAGTTGCAGGCGCTGGCTGCGCTGGGGCTGAGCGATGATGTGCGCGCTGATCTGGAGGCGCGCGCTTTTGCACCGGGCGGGCGCTGCCCGGTGAATGTGTCGGGCGGTTTGATGGGCCAAGGCGCGCCTGTGGGGGCGACGGGTGTGGGGCAAGTTGCGACTTGTGCGCGGCTGTTGGAAGGGCGCTACCCGTCCGATTTGCAGCCAAAGACACCGCCCAAATACGCGCTCGCGGATACGCATGGCGGGGTCTGCACCTCTGCCGCCGTCACGATCCTGCAAAGCCGAGGTGCTGCATGATCGCGTATCACTTGAGCCTCGATTATACGCTTCAGCCGGGCTGGTTGGCCCCGTTCGTCGACGGGCTGCGGACGGGCCGCGCCGTGGCGCGGGCTTGCACAGACTGCGCGCGGGTCAGCTTTCCGCCGCTGAAAACCTGTTCGTGCGGCTGCAACAGTGGCACATGGCAGACCCTGAGTGGGCACGCAGAGATACACACGCGCACCACCGGGTCTGACGGTGATTTCGCGCTTGTGCGCTTTGACGGCGCGTCCGGGCTGGCAACCGTGCGCCTTGCGGACATGCCACCGGGGGCCACAGGTGGCACGCTCGCGCCCGCAACGAGCGATCTGCCGCAATTGATCCTAGGCCGCGAGAGGACCGCATGAGCCATCCCATCGAGATCCCCAAGGCGCGTCTTGCGTCGCTGAATTTAAGACCGCTCGGTGCGGGCCATGAGATCGTTTGGCCCGAGGACGCCAATATTTTCCACATGACGTTGGGCAAGCATCTTGCCCCCCAAAGCCGCGACCTGCCCGCGATGATTTTTGAGGACGCGGCAGGTGCTGTCCACGTGCAAAGCTTTGCCGAAGTGGACGCGGCTGCGACGAACCTTGCCGCGCACCTGCGCGCTTTGGGATACGGACGCGGATCGCTGATTGGCATCCATACCGGGCAGCACCCTGACACGGGCATCGCGCATATGGCGGTGTGCAAACTGGGTGGGACGGCGGTGACGCTGTCGCAGCTTTATGGGCCCGAGACGCTGCGCCATGCGTTGGGCGATTGCAAATTGACGGTGATCCTGACGTCGGATGCCGCATGGACCCCTCTGCGCATAACTGCGGCGCAGGACTTCCCGCACCTGAAGCACGTGCTGTGCCGCGATCCATCCGCAGGCGAGCATGATCTGTCCGAGGCTCTTGCAACCCCAGCCCCAGATTTCATTCCGGACTACACCGGCGCGGATGACCCTGCACTCTTGATGTATACGTCCGGCTCCACCGGTAAGCCCAAGGGCATCTTGCACGGGCACCGCATTCTGGCAGCTTATACGCCGTCGATTAACCTGTTCTTCGATCTGTCGATGGAGGTGCCGGGGGCGGTCTATTACTCGCCTTCGGATTGGGCGTGGGTGGGCGGTTTGCTCGATATGTTGTTTCCCGCATGGATGGCCGGACGCGCGATTGCGACGACCGAGGCGCGTTTCTCGGCGGACCAAGCCTACGGGTTCATGGCGCGCCACAAGGTCACCCACACCTTCCTCGCGCCCACCGCGATCAAGCGCTTGGCGCAAACGCCGGACCCCCACGCCGAGCATGACCTCGCGCTGAAAGTGATCTGCACGGGCGGCGAGGCGCTAGCGGCAGAAACGCTCAGCTGGGCGGAAGATGCGCTGCGTGTGGTGTGCAACGAGTTCTACGGCATGACCGAAGTGAACCACCTGATCGGCAATTGTGCAGCACTTTATCCGCGCAAACCGGGGTCGATGGGGCGGGCCTATCCGGGCCATGATGTGCGGCTGGTGGACGCCGAGGGGCGCGACGTGCCCGACGGGACCGAGGGTGAGATCGTGACGCCAAAGACCGCGCCGACGCGCTATCTGGGATATCTGAACAACCCCGGCAAGACGGCGGAGATGGAGTTGGGCCCCTACCTGCGCACCCACGATATGGCGGTGCGCGATGGCGACGGGTATTTTTGGTATAAGGGGCGTTCGGACGACTTGATCAAGTCATCGGGCTTTCGGATCGGGCCTGCTGAGATTGAGGAGTGTTTGCTCGCGCATAGGGATGTCGTTGAGGCCGCTGTGATCGGCAAGCCGGACGCTGCGCGCGGATCGATCGTCAAGGCGCTCGTGAAGCTGAAGGCGGGAACAGTCGGCGACGACGCGCTGGCCGAGGTGCTGCGTGTTCACGTCAAAGAGGCGCTGGCAGGGTATAAAGCCCCGCGCGAGGTGGTCTTCGTTGAGGCTTTCCCAATGACCTCGTCGGGCAAAATCAACCGTCGTGCGCTGCGCGATGCCGAACACCAACTGCAAAAGGACACGTCATGAGCCAATATGCCCTCAGGCCCGATGTGACGGCCTTCATTGCCCGCACCCAACCCTTGCGCATTGGCGGTGGCTATGTCGAGGCGCGCGAGACATTGGACGTGATCAACCCTTCGGATGGCAGCGCGCTGGCGCGGGTCGCGTGTGCAGGCAGCGCAGAGGTTGATCTGGCGGTCATTGCGGCCACCAAGGCTTTTGACACCGGGCCGTGGCGCAGCATGACCGCCCATGATCGGGGCCGTATCCTATGGCGGCTTGCCGATCTGATCGAGGAGCGCGCGGAGGTCTTTGGCCAGCTCGACGCGCTGGACAATGGCAAACCCATGGCTGTTGCGCGCGATGTCGATGCGATCTGGTCGGCGCGCCATTTCCGCTATTTCGCAGGCTGGCCCGATAAGATCGAGGGCGCGGTTATCCCGGTCAGCACACCCGATCGGCTGAACTATACGCGGATCGAGCCTGTGGGCGTGTGTGGCTTGATCACGCCGTGGAACTACCCGCTTCTCATGGCTGCGTGGAAGCTCGCGCCGTGCCTTGCGGCAGGCAACACTGTGGTGCTGAAACCGTCTGAGGAGACGCCGTTATCTGTCCTCTACCTCGCGGACCTAGCGCTGGAAGCCGGGCTGCCTGAGGGCGTGCTGAACGTGATCCCCGGCCTTGGGTCTGATGCGGGTGCTGCGCTGGCGTCGCATATGGGTGTCGCCAAAGTGGGCTTTACCGGATCGACCGCGACGGGACGCGCTATTGTGACCGCCTCGGCGGGGAACCTGAAGAAGCTGTCGCTAGAGTTGGGCGGCAAGGCGGCCAACATCATCTTCGCCGATGCCGATCTGGAGCGCGCCATTCCCGGGGCCTTCTGGGCCAATTTCGGCAATAATGGGCAAAGCTGCACCGCCGGATCGCGGCTTTATGTGCATGACAGCGTCTACGACGTCGTGACCGAGGGGCTGTGCAAGATGGCAGACGCGCTGCGGATTGGGCCGGGGCTTGATGATCCGGGCTATGATCTTGGACCGGTGATTTCCGAGCGGCAAATGCGGATGATCTTGGGGCATGTGGACCGCGCGCAGGCGCAAGGCGCGCAGGTGCTGGCAGGCGGCGCGCGGGCAGGGGACAAAGGCTGGTTCATTCGCCCCACTGTGCTGAGCGCGTCCGATGGTATGGACATCGCCCGTGAGGAGGTGTTTGGCCCCGTCCTAAGTGTGCTGCGGTTCTCAGACGAGGCAGACGTGCTGGCGCGCGCCAATGCCTCCGACTATGGTTTGGCGGCGGGTCTGTGGTCGCAAGATGTCAGCCGCGTGCGGCGTATGGCCGATAGGCTGCATGCTGGCACGGTCTGGGTCAATTGCTGGGGCGAGACGGACGCCGCATCCCCGTTCGGCGGGGTCAAGCAATCGGGCTACGGCCGTGAAATGGGCAAGGACGCCATCGCGCTTTATTCGCAAACCAAGAGCGTGTGGGTGGCATGAACACGGAAGGCATGAGGTAAATGCAAACGCAAGCCATTCCCAAATACGAGCGCGCGTATCGCTCGATCCTGAAACGTCTCAAAGACGGTCGCTATCCGGTGGGTGGACGCGTGGCGACCGAGGCGGAGCTGTCCGAGCAATTTGGTGTCAGCCGAGTCACGATCCGGCGCGCCCTCGATATGTTGGTTCAAGACGGCTATGTCGAGAGCCGTCAAGGCAGCGGTTACCGAGTTGTCACGCTCTCGCCAGCCTCTGACACCTGCCTGACCTCGTTTACCGATGCGATGCTGCGGGCCGGGGCAGAGCCTCGGTCGCGGTTTATCTCGCTGGACTATTTTGCACCGGCCGCTGCCGAGACGGCAGGCTTGCCGCCCGAATTGCAGGGCAGGGATATCACCCGCGTCGTGCGCCTGCGGCTGGTCGACGAGGTGCCGACGATGCTGGTCGAGACCTACGCACCAAGCGATCTGCTGGCGGGTGCGCGGGTCGAGGATTTTCCCGAAACTGGCCCGGATCAGTCGATCCTGCGCATTCTGGGCGGGCGGTTCGCGCTTGAGTGGTCTGCGGCCTGCGAGGATATCAGCCCGGTTCTCGCGGACGGCGAGATGGCACAGATGTTTGAGATTGCCGAGGGGCAGCCGCTTTTGAAACAGGCCTGCTCGGCCTTCAACGATGCAGGCGACATGGTCTTTCACGAAGAGGTCTTCCGCAAGGGATCGGTCAGTTTCAACCTTGCCCAATCCGCGCGCACACCGCGCCACGTTTGATAATACTAACAGGATGAACACCATGACCCAGATGCCTGATTTTAAACGGCTTCCCGATGATGTGATGGCGGCGCGATTGGCGCTTCCAACGGACAAGCCCGTGCGCCTTTTAATCGATACCGACACCGCCAACGAGATCGATGATCAGTTCGCGCTGGCCTGGGCGCTGTTGTCGCCCGAGCATATGACCGTCGAGGCGATCACGGCAGAGCCGTTTTCGTTCGCCCATCACCGCGCAGGTTTGCTGGCCGCTGAGAAAGCCATCGAGAGTGGCGAAGCCTATGCAGAGCACCTCGTTGGCGGCTTCCAAGGCTGGATCGGACGGCTGCACGCCAAAGGTCGCCGCGCTGTCGATCTTAGCTTCACGATGCCCGATGAGGGGATGGAGCTGAGCTACCGCGAGATCATTACGATCTACGAGAAACTGGGAATGCCCTATGAGGACCGCGTGTTCCGGGGTGCGCCGCGCTACATGACCCATGCGACTGATATTGTGGAATCCGATGCCGTCGAGACGATCATCCGTCTGGCCCGCACTGGCGAGAGCCCGCTTTATATCGCGGCCATGGGATGCGTGACCAACATCGCAGCAGCCTTGCTGAAAGCGCCAGATATCGTGGATAAGATCGTGGTGATCTGGACCTCGGCCTATCCATCCAGCGCGCCGCATTGTAATCGCCCATCGCTTAATCTGGTCCAAGACGTGCATGCGTCCCGGCTGATCTTCGACAGTGGCGTGCCGCATATCTACTTGCCCGGCTATCAAGTTGGCGCGCAGCTGAAAGTGTCCCATGCCGAGATGCGTGATTTCGTAAAGGGGCGCGGCGCGATTGGCGATTATCTCTATCATTTGTTCACCAACAACCCTCTGCACGAGATGTTTGCGATCAGCGATACGGATCGCCGCACATGGGTGATCTGGGACATTATCAACATTGCATGGCTGATCGATCCGGCCTGGGTGGCCAGCTACATGACAACCTCGCCCGTGCTGACCGAAGACCTGTATTGGCAGAAGTCAGAAGACCGCCACGCCATGCGAGAGGCCCATGATGTGCAGCGCGACGAGATATTCCTCGATCTGTGGGACAAGCTGGAGGCGGCCTGCAAATAGAGCGGTTACCGCTTGACCCGCTGGCCCCGCACCTTTAGCCGCTCTCGCTTTCCCGGTCTATCGAGAGGCTCTTGCTATGGCTGCGTCTGGTCCTGTTTTGGGTATCGACTTCGGCACCTCCAACTCAGGGGCTGCCTATCTGCGCGACGGCAAACCTCAGCTGGTTGAGATGGCACCGGGCCAGACAACTATGCCCACGACGTTCTTTTTCGACTTCGATACGCGCAAAACCCTGATCGGCGAGCCTGCCAATCAGGCGCTGCTGAACGGCGATGATGGGCGCTTCATGCGGGCGCTTAAGCGCGTGCTGGGCACCACCTTGATGCACCAGAGGCGTCAAATTCTGAACCAGCGCGTCACGTTTGTGGATATTATCGCGGGCTTCTTGGGCCAGATTAAATCTCGTGCCGAGGCCCAAGCGGGCTGCAGCTTTACCCATGCCCTGTCGGGGCGTCCGGTGGTGTTTCACGGCGCGAACGATCCGCGTGAAGCGCAAGCCGAGGCCGATTTGCGCGCCTGCTATCTGGCGGCTGGGTTCAGCGAGGTCACGTTTCTGGCCGAACCCGAGGCCGCCGCAATCGCAGGTGGCGCGCTGGAGCAGCCCGGCGAGATCGGTTTGATCGTTGATATTGGCGGCGGAACATCCGACTTCTCGGTCTTTCGTTCGGACGGCAACGGTGTGACCATCTTGGCGACACATGGCGTGCGCATTGGTGGCACCGATTTCGACCGCGCGATCAGTATCGAGCGCGTGATGCCGCTTCTGGGCAAAGGAACCGAGCTGCGCAAAGCGCTGGGTCCGGGCACATCCCCGACCCCCCATGCCATCTTCAACGATCTGGCGACGTGGGAGATGATCCCCTTCGTTTATACCGCCCAGAACCGACGCTTGGTCGAGGACATGGCGCGCATGGCGGTGGAGCCTGCCAAGTTGAACCGACTGCTGAGTGTGCTTGAGCATGAACTGGGTCACGAGGTGGCGTTTGCGGTCGAGCGCGGCAAGATTGCCGCCAACTCCGGTGGCCCTGAGGCGGTTATTGCATTGGGTCAGATTGAGCGCGGCCTCTCGATCCCGCTGGGCCACGCTGCGTTGACCTCAGTTTTAGCGCCGTCCGCGATTGCGCTGCGCGAGGCTGCACAGGAAACGCTAGACAAGGCGGGCATTGAGGCCGCGCAGATCGACCGCGTGATCTATGTGGGCGGCTCAAGCTTGATGACGATGGTTTCAGTCGCGATGACCGAGCAGTTTCCGAATGCGGACCATGGGTTTTCCGAAGTATTCACCGCCGTGACCGATGGATTGGCGCTCGCATCCGCCGACGCGCGCTATTTGGCTTAAGGGGTTCGCGTTATCACAGGCGAGGCCCTGCACCGGGTTGGGGCGCTGTTCGATAAGGCCGAGCACATTTGCGGCCCCTTCAGTGGTGGCGGACACGAATGCCACCGGCGAGGCATTTCGTTCAAGCATCAAGAGGCATCGCTTTGGACCTTGCAGCGTTCGCGCGCGCCTCGAAGTATCGCTCCTGCGTGTGCTGGGTGAAGGCATGCAACTCGTCCAACGCAGCAAGCGCATTGGCGGTGTCACGCCGGCGCGTATGGGCCTCGGCGATCCAGACGAGCGCGTAGGGCTTGGCCAGCACCATATTCGTCGTGAGATACTCCGCCATGGCGGTTTGCATATCCGCCAGCGCACCCGGCGCGCCCCTCAGATCGGCGACGCGCGCCAGTTGGAATTTCGCCTGCGCGATCCATTGCTTGTATCCCATCTCTTGGGCACCTTTTAGGGCAATCTCGGCATGGAAATGGCCTTCGTCGATCTGGTCTAGGAACAGCGATTTGGTCGCCGCGAAAACATGCGCGAAGACCAGATTGAGTTGCGTGTCATTCTGCGCGGCCCTTGCCAGAGCGCGCTGGGACGTTGCATCGGCCAGCGCCACATCCCCCAACAATGCGTAGACCCACCCCAGAAAGCTGTCAGAGGTCAGGGCAATATCCATGCCAAACCGGCTTTGCAGGTCGGTGGTCATCTCGTTGCTGTGGTGCGTGCGAACGGCCTCAAGCTGGCTTGCGGCATCGTGCAAAGTGCCGCGGTACGCATGGGTCACGCCCAGCATATTGCAGATGATCAATCGCGCGGTCTCGGACGCATCTGCGGGGGTTTGGCCCTGAAGTCCCTCGGCGATCTCCAAGCACTTGTCCAGATTTGCGACCATCAAATGGATGCTCCACAAGCCCCAAGCGGCATTCACCGTTTCCTCGAAATCGGCCAACTCGCGGCTGAGCGCGCCTGCGGCTTCGTAGAAGGGGGCCGCGTCCGCCGTAGGAATGCCGCGCAGCGCAATGTATTGTGCGGCGACCTTGCGGTTCAGCGTCAACTCGCGCTGCATTCGGTAATGCGACAAGGGCAGATGGCCGACCATACGAATGGCCTCAAGATACTCGGCAATCGCCTCGGCATTGGCGGCGACGCGCACGGATTTGTCGCCCGAGGTCTCAAAATGCCGCGCGGCTGTGTCATGGGTATTGGCGGCGCGGAAATGACGCGCGACCTCGGCATGATCAACCCGGGTGCGTGCGCCCAGCAGGACGTTGGCGGCGGCCTCATGCAACTCCGTCCGATACCGCATCGGAATGGTCGAATAGATCGCGTCACCGATGAGCGCGTGTTTGAAAATATACGACGCATTCGTACCGCGCCGCGCGGCAAACACGATACCTTCGGCCTCCAGCGCATCCAGAAGAGGCAGCTGGACTTTGATGGGCCCGAGCATTTTTGACAGGTCCGCCAGATGAAAGCGGCGCCCTAGAACCGAGGCATGCTGCAACACCTGGATCGCCCCCGGTATGCTGTCGATGCGCGACAACAAAAGCGGCAGCAGCCGGCCGGGCGGGGCGGAGGTGTCGGTTGGGTCCATGACCGACGCAATTGCTGCGTCAGAGGACACGACAGACAGATTGGCGCGTTGCTCAAAGGCTTTGGCAAACTCCTCGATCATTAGCGGGTTGCCCTCGGCCTTGGCGAGGATCGTGGCAATCTTGGCGGGATCTACGCGCCCGCGCGGCAGCAATCCGCGCAATAATGTCTCGGCGCTGGCCGGATCGAGCGGGGTAAGCCGCACTTGTTGGATAAGAGGATGGTTGAGCACCTCAGGCGCCTCGCCATCGCGCGATGTCAGCAGAACGCAGGCAGGCGTGCCGTCAAGCGCGTCGATCAGGCGGCTTATCGCGTCGCAGGTCGACGGATCATACCACTGGGTATCTTCAAAGATGAACAGCACGGGGCGCTGGCGGGTCGCGGCCTCGGCCTGGGCTGCGAAGATGTCGAGGGCCGCCTCCCGGACGTCCCTGTTTAGCGCACTGCGCGTCTCGCCCGCGTCATCGGGGGCATTTTGCAGCGCATCGAAATAGGCGGCGACCTCGGCGAATTCCGGCCCCAGCTTGGCAAGCGCGTCAGTCAGAACCTGGCGGATCGAGGTGGCCTCGCGCTGCGTCCCGCCCCCGGCGCGCAGCATTTGGTCGATCAGCGGCGAGAACGCAGATTGCTGCGCGTTCACCACACCCCTGAAGACATGCAGTTGAAAGCCTTGCGCGCGCGCGGCCTCTGCGACGTCTTGCAACAGTCTGGACTTGCCTTCACCGGGCTTGCCGTAGATCGCCGCCGCGCCGCCGATCCCTGACTTTGCGGCCTCAAGCACAGCCATTGCATGGGCCAGCGAGCTGTCACGCCCAACAATCGCGTGGCTGGTCTGCGTCAGCGGGTCATAGCCGTCCAGTCCTCGGTCAGAATGCGGATGCACCGCGCGCCGCACCGCCGTTTGACCCGCAACCGCTTCCATCGGGAAGGCCGGGGACACTGACCCCTGAAGCGAGTGATCGACAAGGATACTGCCTTCGTCTGCGGTCCTGCTAAGCGTGTCGGCGTCGCGCACCGCAGCGCCGACAAATTGCGAGGCCGCCTCGGGCCTGCCCGGATCGTCTGAAACCAGCACGATCCCTTGGGACACGCCAATGCGGCACGCCATAGATGGACCAAACCCGGCCTCTACCGCGTCCAGTATATCGAAGGCCACGCCAAGCACGGTGTCGGCCTCGCGCCCGTGGCTGGTGGGATACCCGAACGAGGCCATCATGCGCCCATGGAACGCGTCAAACAGCACGCCGCCTTTGGCCTCGACCATGTGGGCGACGAGCTTGGTCAACTTGACGGTCAGGTCGTCAAACTCTTCGGGGTCGGTGCTGGGCACATCAACCAAGACCGACAGGAACGTCACGGCGCGGCGTTGGCGCGCAGGGCGGCTTGGCTCTGGCTCTGGGGCGGTCGGCCGGGCGCGGGAGCCTGCGCGCGCTTGTGGCGCGTCAAGCTCGGCGGCCAATAGCTGGGTCTGTTCGGACGGCTCGGCGTCAAGCTTGGTCTTCAATGCCTCGCGGCACAGCCCGAACTGGCGTTTGGCCAGATCAATATCGCCGCGTTCCAGAAAAACGCTCATCAAGGCGCGGTGAGCGGGCTCGAACGTTGGGTCGATCCGGGTCAGCCCGCGCGCGATCTCGATGGTTTGGTCGGGCTGCTGCTGGGTCGCAGACAGGCTCAAGGCTTCGGCCCCCAGCGCAATCGCAGTGCCTTCCAAGGTTTGGCGCGTCGCCCAGACCCAGTCCGAAAACGGCTGGCTGCGAATGCGCACCGCATCAAGGAACGGGCCAGTGTGCAGTGCGACCGCGTCTTTCAGCTGCTCGGGATCGGCACCCGCCCCTGCGGCCAGCGCACGGAACCGCCAAAGATCAACATCCGCATCATGGCCGTCAAATGACATGCGGTCAGCACCTGAAAAGATGCGCTCGCCGTGGATGGGGCCAAGCCCCTTGCGCAAAACTGACAGCTCTTGGCGTAAGCTGGCGCGTGCCTGGTCTGGCCCGCTGAGCGGCCACAGCATATCGGCCAAGGTTTCGCGCGAGACCTCGCTGCCGTCTTGGCCGACCAAATAGGCCAATAACGCTTCGGACTTCCGGGTGGGAAGCCGAATTACGTCGCCGCTGCCTTCGGAAATTATGAGGCTGCCAAAGAGTCGAAGCGCCAAGGTCATTCTTTGATGTCTAACACGAGGCAGTCCAAGAAGGGCAGGGGGATTACGCCAAGCCCCGGAAAACATTTGACGCATTTATGACGCCGCTTGGGCCGCAAACGCGGGTAAGCTCGTCGCGTGCAATAGGAGTGTAAGCAATGGCGAAATCAGGGCTATGGGTCGGCGGCGAAGCGATCAGTCGCGGGTCCGCGCAGTTTTTATCGGTGCTGAAATACGCCGTTGTGCCGAAAGCCGCATGGACCGAGCCTGCGTTTAAGTCCGATGACATGGGGCAAGTCATCGGGCTGGCCGATCCGCTGGCGGTCGAAATCGTCGGGGCCATGATCAACGATCATCTGGCCCATGAGTTCAACAGCCCACCAGATTTGGCCGACAACATCGCTCTGCGCAAAGGCGTGATTGATGCGATGAAGGCGATCTGCGACGGGGATGTGGACGCCGATTATGTTGAGGCTGCCGTCGGCGTGCCGCCCACCTTGGGGTATCTTGAGAACCTCGAAGTGCTGTGGGAGCCCGGTGCGGCCACAGGCAAAGGTGTCTTGGCGGAGCCGTTGCCCTACACCCCGCCGGACGCCGGGTGGGTGCGGTTTCCATCGAACGGCCCGTGGGATGATCCGATGTTCTATCAAATGGCGGACGTGTCTTTGTCGTCGGCTCTGGGCGCAATCTATCCGTTTCGCGGCGAATGCGCAGGCGCGCTGCAATTGGCGGTGCTGCTGGGATGCCACTCAAGCCTCGGGGCCGAGAAGACGGACGCTTTGCAGGCCTCGTTCGGTTCGGCCTATATCGGGGTGTGGCGGATGCCAGATGCCACCAGCGGCAAGGCGGTCTTTACCGCCGCCTCGCGGTTTCTGACCCAGCTGCATGACGTGGCCAAGGATTACGAGCGCGGGGCCGTGATCGCGGTGCCGGGGGACTATATCTACTTCCAGAACAAAGACGACTATCCGACGCTGGCACCCACCGGCGGCTGGCGCGGCGAGAATTGCGTCTATATGGGACAAGACGCGCTGGGCGCGCCGCATTACAGCGGTATGGGGCTGGCTTGGAAGTCAGAATTCGCCCTTCGCATGTTCCTGTCGAATGCCTATTTTAACGATTGTAACGCCGAATATTTGCACGATCGGCGCGATGGTCTGTCGCCAAACCAACCGCCGGTTATTCTCGAGGATCCTGGCGCCCAAGTGCGCTTCACCGCGCGCGCGGTCATGCGCTATCCCGAGGCTGAGGCAGGTCCGGCCCCAGACATCCAAGCCCCGACGCTGGTGCAGGTCTTGTCAGATGCCGAAATCAGTATGCGGATGGAGCGGCTTGGCGTGCGCATGAAGGACGCGAAAGGCTACGTGATCGAAGATCAGCCCTTGGGCCAGATCCTCAACATCTTCCAAATCCCGCAATCGGTTTTGCGCCAACCTGCTAAAAGTGCGATGAACAGTCCGAATTTGGAGGCGACATTCGGGGGGTGGAAAATGACGTTCCAACCTCGGGTCCAAGGCATCTTGCATATGACGCTCGACGATCTGGTCGATGTCACAGCCTATAAAATCGCCCCTCCATCTTGAGGCTGCGCGCCTTGGCGGGGCGCAAAAATCTACTGTTATTCAAAGGGTCAGGACGCATTGTTCTGGCCCTTTTGCGTGAACCCATCACAAACGCGGTGCTTTGGATCGGGCCGTACGGGGATTTCAAACCAACCCGGCCTAGCGCGCTTGGACGTAGGACGAAAAAAAAGCGACGGCTCAGGATAAAACCGTCGCTTTTAATTCAAGCGGTATCAAATGGGTGAAATGGTTCGTCTTCTAGGAGCAAGCTGCCCGGTTGAAGAAGTCACCAAAACCGGCTTGGGTCCGGTTCGCTTCGGTCAAACCCATGTCCTCCAACCTTACGGCTGGCAAAGCTTGAAACTGACGGTAGCTACGATAAGCGGTGCTGAGTTGGCGCAAGAGCCCCAACTTGGGAGTGTTCCCGTAGGAGCCAAACTTCGTAAGTGTCATAACCGAATTGTTCATCATCGTTCTCCTCTCGAACAAGATGACCATCGCGCAGGCGCGCAAGTTGGGTGTCAAAGGCTGCGGGGGCGAGCGTAAGAAATTCGTCAAAAATGCAAAGGCATGAGAAATTTATGCTGTTTGGGAGGTTTGACAGGGACAGACAGGGCCGTCGCCTCAATCGAGAAAACATCGCGGTGCACGGCATAAGCGCTACCCCGCAGGCCGTTCAGCCAGCGGGGTCAGATCATGGTTTAGGATGGACGCGCAACGAACGCCTCGGCGCTTATTCCGGCAGTGCCGGATGGATCAGCGGCCAGGGCGCTGTGTCGGAATCGCGCGCTAGCATCACCTCGATCACCGTCGGGGCGTCTGCGTGCAGTGCTGCCGTCAATGCCACGCGTAGCCCCTCCGGGTCTGTCACGCGCTCGGCCCTTGCTCCGAAGCTGCGCGCTAGGTCCACGAAATCTGGGTTCTGCAACTCCGACCCGATCATGCGGTTCCCGTAGCGGTTTTGCTGGTCGCGCCGCACATTACCATACGACCCGTTGTTGAACACGATGGCCACCACGTTGATGCCGTGCTGCATGGCTGTCGCCAGTTCCTGCACCCCGAACAAGAAGCCGCCATCACCTGACACCGACACAACCGCTTTGTCGGGGTTCGCCACTTTGACCCCGAGCGCGGTGTTGAACCCGAACCCCAGATTATCTTGATAGCCGCAGGTCACGTATTGGCGCGGCGCGTAGACCGGGAAGGCCATGCGGGCGGTGAAGCCAACCTGGCTGACCTCCTCGACGAAGAAGCCGTCGCGGGGCAGGACGTCGCGGATCACGCTGAGATAGTCCACTTGCGGTTTGATCGCGGCCACGTCGGGGGCGACGGCTTGGCGGATCGCTTCGAGCGTGCTTGCGCGGTCAGCGCGGGGGGCTTGTGGCAACCCATCGATCAGCGCTTGGGTGCCGGAAGCGGCATCGGCCAGCATCGTGTGGTCGGCAGGCAGGCGCACGAACTCGGTCGGATCAATATCGATCCGCAGGGTTTTTAGGCCCGGCGGTAGCCACTTCCAGCGCATATATTGCAGCTCTAGCCGCGAGCCGATCCCGATCAGCAGATCGCAGTCTTTCCAATACCGCCACGCCGCCGGGGGCAGTAGCGACAGCGCGTCATCCTCGGGCATCACGCCCTTGCCGGAGCGGTGTGCGGTGACCGGCGCCTGCAACAGATGTGCGAGGTCTTGCACTTCCGACGCGGCGGCAAGCGCGCCCCCGCCGACCATAATCAGCGGGTTCTTGGCTTTGGCGATGGCCTCAAGCGCTGCCTCAACCGCCTCGGGGTCCGGGGCGAGGGACGGCGCGGTGATGACCTCGCCAGATAGAGTGACCTCGGCGGATTTACCAAACACATCCCAAGGCGCCTCGATCCCCACCGGGCGTGGGCGGCCCGACAGCATTTGGCGAAACGCCTCGTCCATCGCGCGTTCGGCCTCAGTCGGGTCATTAATCCGGTCGGCCCATTTGGTCAGACCCTTCAGGATCGCCAATTGGTCCGGCAATTCGTGCAGCTGACCGCGCCCCTTGCCGATCATATGCGACATGATGTTTCCGGTCAGGCACATCACCGGCGCGTTTGCGCCGTAGGCCGTGCAGAGCGCCGCCCCTGCGTTCAACAGCCCCGGACCCGGCACCACGGTGAACACGCCCGGACGTCCGCTGGAGCGTGCATACCCGTAGGCCATATAGCCCGCGCCTTGCTCGTGGCGGGTATGGATGAAGCGCAAACCCTCTTGGCGGGCCATCGCGTCACTGAGGTCGTAGGTATGCGCGCCGGGGATGCCGAACACGGTGTCGGTGCCTTGCTGGACGAGCTTTGAGGCAATAATATCGCCAGTTGTCAGACGGGGCATGAGGCCTCCTTGGTTTTGGCGCACCCTAGCGGGGCAAAGGGTTTGCGCATTAGGCCTGCTTTGGTATTTCATATAGTGAAACGCAAGGTGGGGTCGGGGCGCAACAGGCGGCAGGCTCGGCTAGACAGTTCCCACCTGAGTGCCCCCATAGGAAAGCGCAATCGCATGCTCACACAAGACGCAATTGACACGCATCGGTTTGCGCAGGTGCCCGCGCAGTTCAACCTGATCGACGGGAAACGCGTGGCGAGCGCGTCGGGCGAGACCCTCGCCACTTTGTCCCCGATCGATGGAAGTGTGCTGGCCCATTTGCCCCAAAGTTCGGCTGTGGATGTGGACCGCGCTGTTGCTGCGGCGCGCGCAGCGTTCGAGGATGGCCGCTGGGCCGCACGTGCGCCCGCCGAGCGCAAAGCGGTGATGCTGGCGTGGGCCGACCTGATCGAGGCGCATGCGTTGGAAATCGCCGTGCTGGGCGCGCGCGAGAACGGCACCGAAATCCGCATGGCCTTCAATGCCGAGCCACGCAATGCCGCCGCCACGATCCGCTACTACGCCGAGACTGTCGATAAAACCTACGGCGAGATTGCCCCTACCCAAAGCGATGTTCTGGGGCTGATCCACCGCGTGCCGGTGGGCGTGATCGGGGTGATCGTGCCGTGGAATTTCCCGCTCATGATCGGCACCTGGAAGCTGGGGCCTGCCTTGGCAGCGGGCAATTCGGTGGTGCTGAAACCCTCGGAAAGCGCGTCACTGTCGTTGCTGCGGATCTGCGAGCTGGCGCTAGAGGCCGGGATGCCGCCGGGGGTGTTGAACGTGGTAACCGGCGATGGGGCGGGCGCGGGCGAAGCGCTGGCCTTGTCGAACGACGTGGATGTGCTGGCCTTTACCGGGTCGGGCCGGGTCGGGCGGCGCTTGCTGGAATGTGCCGCGCAATCGAACCTGAAGCGTGTCTATCTGGAGTTGGGCGGTAAATCCGCGAACGTGATTTTCCCGGACGCGACCCTTGAGGCTGCCGTGGGTGGGATCATCGGTGCGATTTTCCCGAACTCGGGCCAGGTTTGCGTGGCGGCGTCGCGCTTGCTGATCCACAGGGACATTTTTGATGAGGTGCTCGAGCAGGTGGCCAAGCGCGCGGAGGGGTTGAAAATTGGCGATCCGCTCTCGCTCGAAAACACCACCGGCGCGATCCACAGCGCGGCGCAATTGCAGACCTGTCTGGGGTTCGTCGAAGGCGCGATAGCCGATGGGGCCGAGATCGTGACGGGCGGCGGCGCGCTGCACGCCGAAAGCGGCGGAACCTATATGGCGCCCACGATCCTCAAAGGGGCTGCGCCTGAGGCGCGGGTTTTCCAAGACGAGGTCTTCGGCCCGGTCCTGACCGCCCATCCGTTCGAGGATGAAGCCGATGCCTTGCGCCTTGCCAACGCGACTAAATACGGCCTCGCAGGCGCTGTCTGGACCAATGATCTGTCGCGCGCGCACCGGATGATCCGGGGGCTGCACACGGGAATGGTGCAGGTCAATCGCGCGGCCCCGGTGGATGTCACCTCGCCTTTGGGCGGGGTCAAGCAATCGGGCAATGGATATGATAAGTCACTGCACGCGCTTGATAAGTTCACTAACCTGAAGACGGCTTGGCTACAGATATGACGGCTCGTCCTCGATCAATTTCTCGATCTTGGCAGCCGCCATTTGCAGGCCTTGCAACAACAGCGATACCTTCGGGTTTGCACCCCGGAAGAATGTCATGCCGACCACGGCGGCCACGCCGTTCTCGCGCATGATCGGGATCGCAATTGTGGTGGTTTGAGGGTCGATCTCGTGGTCGCGCTCGGCGTAGCCCAACTCGCGGACGCGGTGCAGATGGCTGGACATCTGATCTTCCAACTCGGCCGGTGACAGCAGCGTGACCTGTGCTTCGCTCAGCTCATAAAACAGCCTGCGGCGCTCGGCGGGTGGGCAGAAGGCCAGATAAGCGCGTCCATGGGCGCGGGTCAGCAGGTCGAGGCGCTTTTGCAACGTGGAATGGGTGTGCGACAGCGGGCTGTTCGGGATGGTGGAGAACCGCACAATCATCGAGGTGCCGCTGATCGTGGATAGGGCAGCAGGCCAAAGGAAATGATGCGTCAACTCTTCCAGCACGGGCTTGGCGTGATCTAGGAATGTGGGCAATCCGTGATAGCCCGCCGATAACTCGTGGACCTTTTCGGTCAGGGTATATCCGGTGCGGCGTGACTGTTTGCGCACATAGCCAAGCTGGGCCAACGTTTCCAGAACCCGCACGACGGTCGCGGGCGGCAACGAAATCTCATCGGCCAGCTCTTGCACCCGGCTTATGGGGCGGCGGTTCATTAGGGCCAGAACGGCAAGTGTGCGTTCGACCGAGCGAACCGAAGTATAGGACGGCATGGCGACCTCGGGTTTCAGTGGGTGAAATTCGATTATCGGCACTCTATGCGCAAATCCGTGCAAGTCTATAGTCTGGATAACCCTAGGAAGGACCGCCCCGCATGTCGCTACTCCCCGTCCCAAGTCAGGCCCCCTTCAACGTCACGCGCTTAAGTCACTGTATCCTCGAATGCCGCGATCTAGAGGCAACCCGGTTTTTCTACGAGACCGGATTGGGTCTAGAGGTGACGTTTGCGGATGCGGACACGCTGTGCCTGCGCGCGCTTGAGGAAAGCGGTCATCATTCCATCGTGTTTGAACGCAAGACGGGCGAAGGGGATGCCTTGGCCAAGCGCATTGCATTTCGCGTGTTCGAGGATGACGATCTCAAACGCGGCGCGGATTGGTTCGCCGCCCAAGGCATCGCCGCTGAGATGGTCGAGCGCCCGTTCCAAGGTCCGACCTTGCGCGTGTCTGACGGGGTCGGCGTGCCGCTGGAATTCTGCGCGACGATGGACCAGTCGGAAAACCGCATGCGGCGGTTTCACACCCATGCGGGTGGCAAGCTGGCGTTTCTGGACCACGTGCAAGTGGCTTGTCACGACGTGGCGACGGCCTATGCGTTCTACTCGGCCATGGGTTTCCGGCTGACCGAATACACCGCGCGCGATGGCACTGACGAGATGTGGGGCGTGTGGCTCAAGCGCAAGAACAACACCCAAGACATCGTGTTCGGCAATGGGCGCGGTCCGAGCCTGCATCACTTTGCTTTCCACACCCCTGAGATCGCGTCGATCATTCATGCCGCCGATGTCATGTCCTCGCTGGGGCTGGCCGATACCATGGACCGCGCGCCGGGGCGTCACGGGATCGGCAATGCATTCTTCGTGTATTTCCGCGATCCCGATGGGCACCGGGTTGAGATATTTTCAAGCCATTACAACGTGATCGACAGCGATTTTACGCCCCTGCGCTGGGATCTGAGCGATACGCGCCGCTCGCAACTATGGGGGTTTCCCGCGCCGAGGCGCTGGTTCTATGAGACCACCTTGTTTGAGGGGCTAGAGCCGCAACCGCCCTTGCTGGACGCGCCACCCGTGACTTTGGAAGACTACCTAGAGAAGGCAAACTCGTGAAATTCGGAACGCTTTTGATCGAAGGAGAGCCCGTCGCCGTGATCTGCGGGGCGGATGGAAACGCCCGGCTCTTAGGCGATGTGTGCAAGGCGGCAGGTTTGGCCGAGGTCACGTCGGTATTGGCGCTCGTCCAGAAAGGTATCGACCAAGATGCCTTGGCGGGGGCAGTGGACGCGGTGGCCCCCATCGACGGGCCGCTTGATTGGTCAGCGCCCTTGCCGAACCCCTCGAAAATCCTCGGTGTTGCGTTCAATAATGTCGAGTTGATGAAGAAGGCCCATGTCGATCCGGGCGTGCCGAACTTCTTTCTCAAGCCACCCTCGGCGCTGCAAGGCCACGGCAAACCGATCATCGTGGACCCTGAATGGGGCGCGGTAATCCCCGAGCCTGAGATTTGTGCCATCATTGGCAAGCGCGCCAAGCACATCACCGAGGACCAAGCGCTCGACCATGTGTTTGGCTTTGTGATCCACAACGATGTTACGTCCCATGGGCTGAAATTCCAGAAAGACAGCATTGCGGTGACTTACGACAAGGACATGGCGCGGCCTGAATTCTATACGTGGCGCAACCTGAACGGACCCGACGATACGGACGCGTTTTATGTGTATCACACGCGCTCGAAGGGGACCGACACGTTTGGGCCGATGGGGCCATGGATCACGACGCGCGACGCGGTGGGCGATCCCAATGATCTGTATGTGACGGGCTGGCTGAACGACGAGAAATTCACGTCTGACCACACCGGAAACTACCGCTTCACGGTCGAGGAATGCATTGCCGAGGCCAGCCGCTACTTTACGCTGGAGCCGGGCGATTTGATCTCGTTCGGCACCACAGGCAAAGGCGCTGGGCGGTTCCCGCGGGGCCACAAAAGCCTGCTGCTGGGCGAAGAAACCGGCGTTGTGGCGATTGAGATCGAACCGCTTGGTCGACTTGAGAACTCCATTCGCCACCAAAAAGGCGGTGCCTAGTGGTTCGGTCTATTGTCGCACCGGGTGTGGCGCAGCATGTGAACCCGGTGCCGAATGCAGCCTTGCATAACGGCGTGCTGTGCACCTCGGGCATCCTTGGAAAGGACGCGAAAACGGGCGAGTATCCTGTCGATATCGACACGCAGGCCCGGCTTTGCTTCCAGTATCTGCGCGCGATCTTAACCGAAGCGGGTGCTGATTTTCAGGATGTGGTGAAGGTTGACCTCTACTTTCGCGATAAGTCTGATCGCAGCGTTGTTAATCCGTATTGGCTGGCGTGCTGGCCGGACCCTGCGCGCCGCCCTGCGCGCCAAGCCCACCAGTCGCCGCTGCCAGAGGGGTGCCTGTTTCAGATGACGGCGATGGCGATCTTGGCCTCGGGCGCGTCGGGCCACGACACAAGCTAATTTCGCTAAGTGAAATTCATGAGCCTGCGCGATGATCAGATCGCGGGGGCCGTGGTAAAGACCAAGACAGTGAATTCCAACAATCGGGAGAAGACGATGTTAGGCATCCGGAATATCTTGACGGCAACCGCCACCCTTGTGGTGATGAGCGGCGCTGCCCATGCAAACGATCTAAAGGCGGAATCGGCGGGCCAAACTGGTCTGACATCGATTGTCTTGCAGGTGATGGGGCGTGACCTCGCGGGCACCGATACCTCGATCACTCTGAACACCGGCCAGACGCTGTCGCGCTCGGCAGTCAAACTGGCGGCTGAGCAGATCGACGTCGCAATCGTTCCACCGCGCGCCTTTAACGCGATGACGCGTGGGGCAGGGCCATACCGTGAAATGGGCGACGAGGCGAAAGAGCTTTCGGGCAATCTACGCTCGCTGTTTGCGTTCACCGGCGGTGCGCTGCATTCCATCGTGCGCGCCGATAGTGGCATCAACGACTGGAGCGATGTCGCCGGAAAGCGCGTCTATATCGGCCCTCCGGGGGGCAACGCCAACGCGCAGCTGTCGTCTTTCGTGAACCTTATGAGCGGCCTGACAGCGGATGAGGATTACGACACGGTCAAGATGGGTTGGGGTGCGGCGGTGCAGTCGTTCCAAGACGGCCAGTTTGACGTGTTGAACTTCTCCACGGCAGTGGGCAGTGCGGCCATCGTGCAGTTGCTGCTGCAAGGCGACTACCGCTTCATGCAAGCGCCTGAGGGTATGGCCGAAAGCGAAGCATACGCCGAGTTCCTGTCGGTGGGCAGTGTTCCGGGCGGCATCGCAGCTGGATCCTATGAGGGTGTCGAGAACGGCGATGTGGATGTGCTGAGCTACAACTACACCATGCTGGTAAGTGTCAATCAGGGCATGTCGGATGACGAGGCCTATCTGCTGACGGCCACGTTCTGGGACAACCTCGATGCAAATGGCGACGAGATTGCGCTGCTGAAGTCGATCTCGAAGACGCCGTTTGATGGCAACAACATGCCGCTGCATCCGGGCGCCGTTCGGTATTACACCGACAACGGTATCGAAGTCCCTGAGCGGCTGATGGCCAACTAAGACCCAACACCAAGAACGAAGGCGATGATCAAATGTTAGACGTGAACGCGAAGCCGGGTATGCCGCTCAACAAGCGCCTCGCATTGATCATCGCCTTCTTTATGGGCATCATTCCGATTGCCCACCGCCTGCCTGCCTTCGGCCCGCTGCCTCGGTTCGGGCCATTTGACGCCGAACCGTACCGCGCCGGAATGTTGTTTCTTTGCGTTCTGGTGGTCCTGCTAGCCTCGCCGCTCGTGGCCTCGGTCAAGGGGCCGAAAAGCTACCGCGTGGGGGCAATCGTCCTCGACATGATCGTGGGCCTCGTGATGGCCTATGCCTGCTGGCGCTTTTATGTCGATGTCACGAAAATGCATGACACTATCGTGTTCTTCCAGCCTTATCAGGCGTGGACCACTTTCGCGGCCTGCCTGTGCATAATGTATCTGACCTTGCGCCTCTGGGGTGTGCCGCTTGTGGCAGTCTCCGCCATGGCGCTGGTCTATTTTATGTGGAGCTTTCAAGACACGCTCGTCAACGATCTGACCGAGAACCTGTGGCTTGCCCTTGATGACGGCATTCTCGGCAATGTCACCAGTATCGTTCTGTCGACCGTGTTTCCGTTCATCGTCCTCGGCGCGATGTTAGAGGGGACGGGCGCTGGTCTGTCGCTTTTGAAAATTACCATCAAGCACCTTTACAAATTCCGGGGCGGGCCTGCGCATGCGGCTGTTCTGGGATCGGGCCTGTTTGGCATGGTCTCGGGATCTGCCGTGGCCAATGTCGTGGGCACCGGTGTGATCACCATCCCGATGATCAAGAAGCGCGGCTTCTCGCCCAGCTTTGCAGGCGGGGTGGAGGCAACGGCCTCCACAGGTGGGCAAATCATGCCGCCGATTATGGGGGCCGCCGCGCTGATCCTCGCCGATTTCGTGGGCGTGTCCTACGTGACTGTCATGACGGCGGCGATTGTGCCTGCGCTGTTTTACTACTCGTCGCTGTTCATGACGATTGTGTTCGAGAGCCGCCGCCTTGGCATTGAAGCCGAGGAGGAGCGCCCGACCGAGTTAGAGGTCACGCGCCAAGATTACGTCAACCTGCTGCTGATCATCCTGCCCATCGGCACCGTCATTGTGTCGCTGATCCAAGGTCGCTCGCCCGCTGGATCGGCCTTGTTTGCCTTGATGGTTTTGTTTGTCATTAGCTTCATCAACCCCGATATTCGCCGCGAGCCTTTCCGCTTGGTCAAGGGATTTGCCCAAGGCTCGTTGTCGTTTGCACGGCTGCTGATTGCGGTGTGCTGTATTTCCATCGTGATTGCGACGATGCTGTCTACGGGTCTGCCCTCGCAACTGTCGTATCTGCTGAACGGCGCGACCGATTTCAGCCTGCTCGCCACGCTAATCTTGGCCTCTGCCGCGTGCATGTTGCTTGGTATGGGGATGCCGACGCTGCCTGCGTATCTGACCATCATCATCGTGCTCGGATCGACCATGCGCGGCTTCGGATTGGAGGCGCTGACCGCGCACCTGTTCGTCCTGTATTACGGTGTCGCGTCGGGCATTACGCCGCCCGTTGCGATGACCGCCTATGCGGCGGCGTCCATATCGGGAGGCAATCCAACGCGCACCGGACTTGCGGCTTTGCGCATTGGCATCGTGATCTTCCTGCTGCCGTTCTTCTGGGTCTATAACCCGATGATGCTGATCGTGCCGGAAGCGGGGGCGGTGTTTGATATGCCGACATTCCTCTACATTCTCGTGCGGTTGTTTGCGATGTGCTATCTTGTGGCCACCGCCGCCAGTCGGTTTGATTACAAGCGTCTGTCAACCAGCGAGGCGTGCCTGCGCGCGGCACTCGGTGTGGCGATCATCAACCCCGATCCGCTGGTCAATGGGACGGCGCTGGCGCTTGGTGTGGCGCTGGTGCTCTACAACCGCTTCTCTGCGCGCGCGGCGACTGCGGCGTAGCCCCCTGACTGCTTTGATCTGAAGTGAGCTTTGAGATGTCGAAACCGAATTTCCTCTATATCATGACCGATCAGCACCGCGCCGATTGGCTGGGCTGCTACGGGCATCCAGTGGTCAAGACGCCCAATATCGACGCGCTGGCCGCCAAGGGTGCGCGGTTCACAGACTTCCATGTCGCTTCGCCCGTCTGCATGCCGAACCGGGGCGCGTTTATGACGGGTCGGTTCCCCACCACCAACGGGCTGCGCTATAACGGCTGCGTGCTGGCGCCGGGCAGCCAGACCTTTGTGGATGTGCTGGCCAAGGCGGGCTACCAGACGGCCTCGATTGGCAAAAGCCACCTTGAGCCGATGACCAAGGGCCGACCGCATGATTGGAAAGACCCCGAGGATCGCTTGATCGCCGAGGCCAAGGACATTGAGGACGCGCGCCATCTGGAGGAAGCACCCGGCACCTATCAGACGGTCGACGACTACGGGGTGCGCACGCCCTATTATGGGTTCGAGACCGCTACGATTGTCACCGGGCACGGCGCGACCGCGCGCGGCCATTACCTGCAATGGCTCAAGCGCAAATACCCCGACACGTGGGAAGCCCTGCGCGACCCGGCCAATCAGCTGCCGCATAATTATACATGCCCGCAAGCCGTCCGCACGCCCTTGGCCGAGGATGATTACCCGACCAACTACATCCGGGACCGCGCGGTCGAGCATTTGAAGGCCTGCGCAGATGATCCGCGCCCCAAATTCACCTATGTCTCGTTCCCCGATCCGCACCATCCGTTCACGCCGCCGGGAAAATACTGGGACATGTATTCGCCCGATCAGTTCGATCTGGCCGCACCTTACGCGTCGCACCGCAATCCGCCGCCGCCACTGGAGGCCTGCCGCATTGCGTTGGAGAACGGAGACGAGCCGGACAAAGTCACCAACGCGATTATGGTCAGCGACCAGCATGTGCGCGAGGCGATGGCCCTGACGGCAGGCATGACGACGATGATCGACGATGCGATTGGCGAGATACTCAAGACGCTGGCGGAGACCGGCCAAGCCGACAACACCATCATCATCTTCAACACCGATCACGGCGATTATCTGGGCGACTATAACCTGCTGCTGAAAGGGCCCTGGATGCACGAGGCCGTCACCCATGTGCCAATGATCTGGGCCGAGCCGGATGCGACAGGCGCGGTTGTTGCCAATACGCTGGCCTCGACGATCGATATGGCCGCCACAATCCTCGACCGGATTGGCGAGGCCCCGTATGTCGGGATGCAGGGGCGGTCGTTGCTGCCTGCGATGCAAACAGATGCTGCGGCGCGCGAGGCTTTGCTCGTTGAATACAGTGACGGCTTTGCGCGGATGGGCTTTGACATTCCAGCGCGCGCCCGGTCAGTGATGACGAAAGACTGGCGCTTGACCGTCTACCGCGACCAAGATTGGGGTGAGCTATACGACCGCAAGACCGATCCACTGCAATCGCACAACTTGTGGGATGATCCGGTCTTTGCCGGGGTGAAATCCGAGATGCTGGAACGCCTCGCCCACCAACTGATCGCGTTAATGGACGAAAGTCCGCGCGCGCTGCAAAGCGCCTAACCGCCATATTAAGGTCCACCGCAATGTTTGAAGTCTTTCCTGAGACGCCGCTGTTTGGCGCGAACCTGATCACGCAGCAGTTCAAAGCCGATCCGCGCAACGATAAGATCGACCTGGGTTTAGGCGTCTACCGCGATGATGCCGGGCTGACCCCGGTTATGGCGGCGGTCAAAGAGGCCGAAGCGCGGCTGCTGCGCGATCAGACCTCGAAGTCTTATGTCGGGCTGGCAGGCGACGCTGGGTTTTGTGATGCGTTGGCCGCGCTTGTGTTGGGGCAGGGGCCTGCGATCAAAGACTGGACCTGCGTGCAAACCCCCGGCGGGGTCGCCGCCTTGCGCCTTGCCATCGAAATGATCGCGCAGGCCAATCCGAGCGCGAAAGTATGGGCGTCTTCGCCGTCATGGGCCAATCATGGGCCAATCATGCGCGCGGGCGGGCTTGAGGTGGTCGAGTTTCGGTTCCTAGATGCTGCCACACAGACGCTGGATGCGACAGGCATGTTGGCGGATCTGGAAACAGCATCCCCCGGCGATGTCGTGTTGTTGCAGGCCTGCTGTCACAACCCCACCGGGATCGAGATGCCGCCTGCCCATTGGGACCAGGTGGCCGAGGTCGTGGCGCGGCGCGGTCTGCTGCCGATCCTTGATGTGGCCTATCAGGGCTTCGGGGCGGGGCTGGAGGAAGACGTCTACGGCGTGCGCGCGATTGCAGCCCAAGTGCCTGAGGCCTTGATGGCGGTGACCTGCTCTAAGACATTCTCGAACTATCGGGATCGGTCTGGCATTCTGGGTGCAATGACGCGCGCCGCAGACCAACTTCCACGCGTGCGACAGAAAATGCTCAGCTGCGTCAACACACTCTATGCAATGCCGCCAGATCACGGGGCGGTTGTGGTGAAGCTTATTTTGACCGACGAGGCGCTTCGGGCGCAGTGGCTGGCTGAGTTGGACGTCATGCGCGACCGGGTCCAGACCTGCCGCCACCAGCTTGCGGAGGCTTTGCGGCAAGCAACCAATGGCGATGCGTTCGATTTCCTGACGCAGCACCGGGGGATGTTTTCGCTGTTGCCTCTCAGTCCTGAGCAGGTCAAGCGGTTGCGCGCGGAGCATGGGGTCTACATCTTGCCGGACGGGCGGATGAACCTGGCCGGTCTTACAGGCGATCATATCGAACAGGTTGCGCGCGCCATCGCCAAGGTGATGCGAGATGTGCCGCGATAGGGTTTGATGCACATTCCCACCAGCGGATATGCGAGTGTAGACGCGCGCGGCCAAAAGACTTTTCGCGCGACAAGCCAGTAATCTGCGATTATCGTTTCCCGGCAAGGGGTTTGCCCGTGCAGTGACGTTTAGGATGATAAATGACTGGGTCGAAAATCAAGAACATGGAAGAGTTTGCTGCAATTAGCGGCATCTCGCGACCCACGGTCTCGAAGTATTTCAACGACCCCCAAAGCGTGCGCGCGTCGACCCGCGAGCGCATTGAGGCCGCCCTTGAGGCGCATGATTACCGCCCGAACATGTTCGCGGTGAACCAGAACCGCAAGCTGACCAAGAATGTGGGAATCGTCGTGCCGTTCCTCGCAGACCCGGTTTTTGCCGAGTTTGCCCGCAAGTTTGAGCAGCTTTGCGTCAAGGCCGGATACCGCCCGACGGTGTATTCGGCCCATGGCGATCCTGCCAACGAGATCGAGATCCTTGAGGCGTTGCGCGCGCTGAAACCTGCGGGTGTGCTGATGGCACCGCTGGGGCGGGCCTCTGACCGGGACGCGATGGCCAGCTTTTTCGAGGATATCCCGACGGTTTTGTTCGATAGCGACCTTCAGGACATGGATATGACCTTCGTGGGCGCGGATAATCCGCAATTCACGCGGCTGATGGTGGATTTCTTGTGCCGCAGTGGTTCGGCCCCGTGCTTTTTCGAGATGGAAAACCCGGCCAACCCCAACGCGCGCAAAAGGCGCAAAAGCTATATCGAGACGATGGAGGCCTTTGGGCACACGCCGCAGATTGTCCAAGCCGCCGGAGTGGGGTGGAGCTTTGAAGAGATCGGGCGCGATGAGGGGCTGCGCGCATTCCGTGAAAACCTGTTTCCGTCCGACACGATCTTATGCAGCAACGACCGTCTTGCGATTGGTCTTCTCAGCGCTGCGTTCGAGGCGGGCATCACAGTTGGGCGCGGCCCAAATGCGACGATTCGGATCGCGGGGCAGGACGATCACCCGTTCTCGCGGTTCACCTGTCCGCCCCTGACGACCATCGCGCAGGACTTTGAGAGCATTTCGCGTCAAGCGTTTGAGACCCTTTTGACAGTGCTTGACGGGGAGCCTGTCGCCCATAAAAAAAGGAACATCGAGGGCAAGCTGGTGATGCGGTCCTCTGCCTGACACCTGTAAAAAGTTATCGCGCGTAAAAAAATAATTGACTGCGCGACGCCTTCCCGCCTAGCGTGCGTCCATAACATCTATGGGAGGACTAAGATGTATCTTAAGAACGCACTTCGTGCGGCAACTGCGCTTACGTTGATCGTAGGCGGCGCTGCCCAAGCCGACACACTCACCATCGCAACCGTCAACAATGGCGACATGATCCGTATGCAAGGCTATACGGACGACTTTACCGCCAAGACCGGTCACACGGTTGAGTGGGTTACGCTGGAAGAAAATGTCCTGCGCCAGCGCGTAACGACAGACATCACCACCAAAGGTGGCCAGTTCGATATCATGACAATCGGCATGTATGAGACGCCGATCTGGGGTGCCAATGGTTGGCTCGTCGCCCTTGACGATCTGTCGGCCGAGTATGACGCAGCAGACATCCTGCCCGCAATGGCAGGTGGCTTGTCCCACGACGGCACACTCTTTGCAGCACCATTTTACGGCGAAAGCTCGATGGTTATGTTCCGCACAGACCTGATGGCAGCCGCTGGCCTTGAAATGCCAACTGCGCCAACATGGGAGTTCATTGCTCAGGCCGCAGCGGCCATGACCGACCGCGACGCCGACATCAACGGCATCTGCCTGCGCGGCAAAGCTGGTTGGGGCGAAGGTGGTGCATTCATCACAGCGATGTCCAACTCGTTCGGCGCACGCTGGTTCGATATGGAGTGGAACGCACAGTTCGACACCGAAGCTTGGGCCAACACCTTGAACTTCTTCAAGAACATGATGGATGCGTCCGGCCCAACAGGCTACGCGACCAATGGCTTCAATGAGAACCTGTCGCTGTTCAACCAGGGCAAGTGCGGCATGTGGATCGACGCCACAGTGGCAGCATCCTTCGTGACCGGCGACGGCAGCACCGTTGCAGACAGCGTTGGCTTTGCACTGGCACCGGACACTGGTTTGGGCAAGCGCTCCAACTGGCTCTGGGCATGGGCGCTGGCAATTCCTGCGGGCACTCAGCAAGAAGCAGCTGCGAAAGAGTTCATCGAATGGGCGACTTCGAAAGACTACATTGAGCTGGTTGCAGCCAATGAAGGTTGGGCCAACGTTCCTCCAGGTGCGCGGACCTCGCTTTATGAGAACCCTGACTACCTCGCGGTTCCGTTCGCTCAGATGACACTGGACTCGATCCTATCGGCTGATCCGAACAACTCGACCGTTGAGCCGTCGCCTTACGTTGGTATTCAGTTCGCAGCGATCCCTGAGTTTGCAGGCATCGCAACCGAAGTAAGCCAAGAGTTCTCGGCAGCCTACGCTGGTCAGCAGACCGTTGAAGAGGCGCTCGCCAAAGCACAGGCGATCACCAACGAAGCAATGGAAGCCGCTGGCTACCGCTAAATTACTTCCCAAGGGGCGGCCGCGTTGCCGCCCCTTGGACCCTAGAGCTACCTTCACTATCATCGCCACGATCTGAGACGGTATTTCCGTCGCTGGACAGTCGTATCTGCCACTGAGGTCGTCCCACGTGGACGGCGAGCCAGACACACCGTCCACCACGCCAGACCATCGGAGCACGCACATGGCCACTCAGCATTCTCGATCCGCCGCCCGCTTTATGATGGCACCTGCAGTGGTCCTTCTTTTGGGCTGGATGCTGATTCCGCTGACGATGACGGTGTTCTTTTCGTTCAAGAAGTACCTTCCACTGCGCGGAGACTCGCTGGCAGGGGGCCTCGAATGGGTCGGCTTTGACAACTACGTCCGCTTTTTTAGCTCCAGCGCGTTCTGGCCAAGTGTTTACGCGACCCTGATTATCGTGGGCGGCGTTCTGATTATTACGGTCGTGCTCGGCATCCTGCTTGGAATGCTGCTCGACCAGCCGATGTGGGGGCAAGGCATTGTCCGTATCCTCGTCATCGCCCCGTTTTTCGTGATGCCAACCGTGTCCGCGCTTGTTTGGAAAAACATGTTCATGGACCCCGTGAACGGCATCTTCTCGCATATCTGGCGCTTCTTTGGGGCCGAACCGGTCTCGTGGCTGTCGGACGCATCGCTGCAATCGATTGTGCTGATCGTGTCCTGGCAGTGGCTGCCCTTTGCGACCCTGATCCTTCTGACCGCCATTCAGTCGCTCGATAGCGAGCAGTTGGAAGCGGCTGAAATGGACGGCGCGCCCCCCCTCAAGCGGTTCTGGTTTATCATCCTGCCGCATTTGGCCCGCGCGATCACAATTGTTGTTCTGATCCAAACGATCTTCCTGCTGTCTATCTTCGCTGAGATCTTCGTCACCACCGGCGGTGCCTTTGGCACCCGGACGTTGACCTACCTGATCTTCCAGAGGGTGCTCGACAGTCAGAATATCGGACTTGGCTCAGCAGGCGGTGTTTACGCCATCATACTCGCCAATATCGTTGCCATCTTCTTGATGCGCATCGTCGGCAAGAACCTGGACGCGTGAGGGACTGACCATGGCAAGAGCAATCACCACCAACCGCAAGATCATCAACACTGCCTTCGCTTGGGCAATCGGTATGCTGATCTTCTTCCCGATCCTCTGGACAATCCTGACCAGCTTCAAAACCGAAGCGCAGGCCATCTCCAGCCCCCCGGTGTTCATCTTCTTTGACTGGACGTTGGAGAATTACAGCGTTGTGCAAGAACGCTCTAACTACATGTTGTTCTTGTGGAACTCGGTGATCATCGCAGGCGGCTCTACGCTGCTGGGGATTATCATCGCTGTGCCTGCGGCTTGGTCCATGGCCTTCGTGCCGTCCAAACGCACCAAAGACATTCTGCTCTGGATGCTCTCGACCAAGATGTTGCCTGCTGTTGGTGTGCTGTATCCAATGTATCTGATTTTCATCGAGCTTGGCTTGCTGGACACCCGCATTGGCCTCGTGGTCGTGTTGATGTTGATCAACCTGCCGATCATTATCTGGATGCTCTATACCTACTTCAAGGAAATCCCCGGTGAGATCCTTGAGGCGGCACGCATGGACGGGGCCAGCCTGAGCAAAGAGATCATCTATGTGCTGACGCCGATGGCGATACCCGGCATCGCCTCCACGATCCTGCTGAACTTCATTCTAGCTTGGAACGAGGCGTTCTGGACCCTGAACCTGACAGCGGCCAAAGCAGCCCCGCTCACAGCATTCATCGCCAGCTATTCCAGCCCGGAAGGTCTGTTCTACGCCAAACTGAGCGCGGCCTCGACCATGGCCATCGCGCCGATCCTGATCCTTGGGTGGTTCAGCCAGAAACAACTCGTCCGGGGCTTGACCTTCGGCGCAGTGAAATAGGGGAGAGTTCGCATGGGACGCATTGTTCTTGAGCAAGTGACCAAAAAGTTCGGCGATGTAGAGGTTATCCCTCCGCTCGACCTGACCATCCAAGACGGCGAGTTTACCGTCTTTGTCGGCCCCTCGGGCTGCGGGAAATCCACTCTGCTGCGCTTGATTGCGGGGCTTGAGGATGTCTCGAGCGGTTCCATCCAGATCGACGGGAAAGCGGCCACGGATATGCCGCCCTCCAAGCGCGGTTTGGCGATGGTGTTCCAGTCTTATGCGCTCTACCCGCATATGTCGGTGCGCAAGAATATCGCCTTCCCGTTGCGTATGGCTAAGATGGATCCGGCTGAGATCACCAAGAAGGTCGAAGCCGCTGCCGCAGTTTTGAACCTGACTGACTATCTTGAGCGTCGTCCCGGCCAACTATCGGGGGGTCAACGTCAGCGGGTTGCCATTCGCCGCTCGATCGTTCGTGAACCTTCAGCGTTCTTGTTTGACGAACCACTGTCGAACCTCGACGCGGCGTTGCGTGTCGGGATGCGGATGGAAATCTCCGAGCTGCACACCAAGCTTGCCACCACAATGGTCTATGTGACCCATGACCAGGTTGAAGCCATGACCATGGCCGACAAGATCGTGGTGCTGCGGGCGGGCAATATCGAACAGGTCGGCACGCCGCTCGAGCTGTACCGCACCCCGCGCAACACCTTCGTTGCGGGCTTCATTGGGTCGCCCAAAATGAACCTGATTGGGGGGGCTGAAGCTGCAAAGCACAAAGTCCACACTATCGGCGTGCGCCCTGAGCATATCGACGTTGTGGAAAGTGGTGGGCTTTGGGAAGGGACCGTGGGCGTTGCTGAACACCTCGGCTCGGACACGTTCTTTCACATCACCAATACCGGACTGGGTGATACGATCACGGTGCGCGCGCAAGGCGAAGTCAATCTGCGCCACGGTGATTCCATTCACCTGACGCCGCGCGCCGACGAGATCCACCGCTTTGGCGCCGACGGCTTGCGCATCGCATGATGCGACTGGACGGCAAAACCGCCCTGATCACAGGGGCAGGCCGCGGCATTGGTCTGGCTTTCGCGCAAGCTTACGTGCGCGAAGGCGCGCAGGTCGCGATTGCTGACATCGATTTTGAGCGCGCGCAAAATGCAGCCGCTGAAATCGGTGCAGCAGCCATTGCGGTCAAGATGGACGTGACGGACCAAGCCAGCATCGACGCAGGCATTGTGCGCACCGTCGATGCGTTCGGCCAAATCGATATCCTGATCAATAATGCGGCGATCTTCACAGCCGCGCCGCTGGTCGAAATTGATCGCGCCGACTACGCCCGCACATTCGACATTAACGTCGCTGGCACCCTATTCACGATGCAGGCCGTGGCGCGCCACATGATCGAGGCTGGCGTCAAAGGCCGCATCATCAACATGGCAAGCCAAGCTGGCCGGCGGGGCGAGCCGCTTGTGGCGGTCTACTGCGCGACCAAGGCAGCCGTTATCAGCCTGACCCAATCGGCGGCTCTGAACCTGATCGCGCATGGCATCAACGTGAACGCCATCGCGCCGGGTGTTGTGGATGGCGAACACTGGGACGGGGTCGATGCGTTCTTTGCCAAGCACGAGAACAAAGCACCGGGCCAGAAGAAGGCCGAGGTCGGCGCTGCCGTACCCCTTGGCCGGATGGGAACTGCTGACGACTTGACTGGCATGGCCATCTTTCTTGCGAGTGACGAGGCCTCCTACATCGTCGCGCAATGCTACAACGTGGATGGTGGCCAATGGATGAGCTGAGCACACATGCGGGCGAGACACTCGATCTGACGGCTCTGTCGGATGCAACGCTCGGCGCGTTGTTTAAAACCATTTCCGTGCCCGATTATGACCGCGCCGCTTTGAGCCCCGGCATCGTCCATATCGGTCTGGGCAACTTTCACCGCGCCCATCAGGCGTGGTATCTGCACCGTTTGATGCAGGCGGGCAAAGCGCTTGACTGGGCGATCATCGGGGCAGGGGTGCGGGCCGCCGATAGTGCGCAGCGCGACCGGCTTCTGGCGCAAGACTGCCTGACGACCCTGATCGAGCTGGACCCAAAAGGCATGTCCGCCGAGGTCTGCGGCGCGATGATCGACTTCTTACCTGTTCAGCCTGACAATGCCGCGCTAATCGCGCAGATGGCCGATCCCGCCATTCGGATCGTGGCCCTGACTGTGACCGAGGGCGGCTATTTCGTCGATGCTGCAAGCGGTGGGTTTGATACAGCCCACGCCGATATTCAACATGACGCGGCCAATCCGCAAACTCCGCGCACCGCGTTTGGCGCGATGATCGAGGCGCTGCGTCTGCGCCGCGCCGCAGGCACCGGTCCGTTCACCGCGCAAAGCTGCGATAACCTGCAAGGCAATGGCGCGATTTTGCGCCAGACACTTGTGTCGCTGGCCGCGCTGTCGGACCCGGATCTTGCCGCCTGGATCGACGCGAACTGCACTTTCCCCAATGCCATGGTCGACTGCATCGTCCCCGCGACCGGGCCGTCCGAACTGGCCCTCGCCCGGTCATTCGGGATCAATGATGCCGCCCCGGTGACTCACGAGAATTTTCGCCAATGGGTGATGGAGGATAATTTCTGCGCAGGCCGTCCCCCTTGGGAGGACGCAGGTGTGACCCTGACCGACCGGGTCCATGATTACGAGGCGCAGAAAATCCAGATCCTCAATGGCGGGCACCAAATGATTTCGACCCCAGCCGAGATATTGGGCCTAGAGACAATTGCCGACGCGATGGCGCATCCGTTGATATCGGCATTCATGCGCAAGGTGGTGACGGACGAGGTCGCCCCCCATGTGGATCCGGTGCCGGGGCTTAGCCCGCTCGACTACCTCGATCTGGTGGCGCGGCGCTTTGCCAATCCCAAAATCCGCGACACGACACGCCGCGTTGCCTTTGACGGGTCCAGCCGCCAGCCCGGTTTTATCGTGCCCTCGATCCGGTCCGCGATTGCGCACGCCACTTCCGTGAACGGCCTCGCGCTCGTCTCGGCGCTCTGGGCGCGGTATTGCGAGGGCACGCGCGAGGACGGATCGACCGTCGCACCGAATGACCCGCATTGGGACAGGCTGAATGCGTCGGCAAAGCTGGCCAAGATCACGCCGCTTGCGTGGCTGGAACAGCGCCAGTTCTACGGCGACCTTGCCGATAACACCCCTTTTGCAGCGGCGTTTGCAGATTGGCTGAACGCGCTTCATACGATTGGCGTTGAGGCCACCTTGCGCCGCTATCTGGACGCCTAAGCGGTGTCCTATCTGGGCATCGATCTCGGAACATCCGGCCTGCGCGCCTTGCTGGTGGACGCGAACGGCGCACCCATCGCGTCAGCCGAGGCACATTACCCTGTGGCCAATCCGCATTCCGGTTGGTCCGAACAAGACCCCGCCGATTGGATCGAGGCGCTTGAAACGGTGATCGCAAAACTGCGCGCCGAGCAGCCGCTATTTGCTGAGCTCAGCGGCATAGGCGTGGCTGGACATATGCACGGCGCGGTTCTGCTGGACGCGGGCGAGGCTGTCTTGCGCCCCTGCATATTGTGGAATGATACGCGTAGCGCTGCTGAGGCCGCGACGCTTGATGCAGATCCCAACTTTCGCACATTCAGCGGCAACATTGTCTTTCCCGGCTTCACCGCCCCGAAGCTGGCATGGGTGCGCGCCCACGAGCCGGACATCTTCGCACAGGTGGCGAAGGTCTTGCTGCCGGCTGCCTTCCTCAACCTCTATCTGACGGGGCAGGCGGTTGGAGATATTTCCGATGCGGCGGGCACATCGTGGCTGGATGTTGGCAAGCGTGCGTGGTCAGATCCCTTGTTGGCGGCCACAGGTCTAGGCGTCGCGCAGATGCCGCGTCTGGTTGAAGGCAGTGCTGTGGCGGGTCAATTGCGCGCTGATCTGGCCCGCGACTGGGGTGTTGCCGCAACCGTTTGCGTCGCTGGTGGGGCGGCAGATAACGCAGCCGCCGCGTGCGGCATGGGGGTGCTGTCGGAAGGGCAGGGGTTTGTATCGCTCGGCACATCGGGCGTCGTGCTGGCCGCTAGGGGTGGCTTCCATCCTGACCCGGAAACTGCGCTGCACACGTTTTGCCATGCTATTCCCGAGACTTGGTATCAGATGGGCGTGATGCTGTCGGCGACCGATTGTTTGAACTGGTTGTCACGCATCACCGGACAATCGCCCAGTGATCTGACTGCTGAACTTGGGACGCAGCTCGCTCCGCCGTCGGACGTTCAATTCCTGCCTTATCTGTCTGGCGAACGGACGCCGCATAATGACGCCAGTTTGCGCGGTAGCTTCACAGGACTGTCGGTGACGACGACCCGCGCAGATATGACCCGCGCCGTGCTGGAAGGCGTGGCCTTCGGGTTGCGCGACAGCATGGAGGCGATCCGGGGCACCAGCGCGCGGCTTGAGACTGTTTATGCCATTGGGGGTGGGGCGCGCTCGAGCTATTGGCTGAGGCTGTTGGCGACCGTGTTCGACACTCCATTATTGGTGCCAAATGATGGCGAGTTTGGTGCCGCATTGGGGGCGGCGCGGCTCGCGGTGGTGGCTGTGACTGGCGCGCGGCCTGAGACAGTTATGACGCCGCCAACCCAAGTATCGCGGGTCTTGCCTTGCACTGAATTGGCGGCGGTCTACGAGGACGCCTATCGGCGTTTCAAGGCGCGGACCTAGGCCACACGCAAGGCCGGGACTATTTCCACAGGCTCCCCAAGTTCTCCAAGGCAGACCGACTGTCGCCGACTTCCACTGTAAAAGCCTAAATTTGGCACAAATGTGTTTGTCGAAGCTTCGACGGTTGCTACCCCCATGGCTGTCTTGCGCGAGGGGCATTCGGGTATCCGAAACCCGCCTGCCACGCGTGAGTTCTTGGTGTGGGTGCGTGAGGTGGAGACATGTGTTTGTGTGGATGTTCCGGTGTGGCGATTGCGTTTGCGCGGCCTGCCGAGGTGTCGCCTCGGATCGCAGCCAGCTTCAGCGATCCTGAGCGCCCTGTCGCACCCCGTCTAGCGCCTCACCACCCCAAATTCTCGTTCCTAGGAGCTTTGCTATGTCGTTGATCAGCACATCTGAAACTTGGACCGTTGAGCGTTGGGATGTTGGCCTTGATCTGGGGCTGGATGATGTCTCGTTTGACGCAGACCCCGACCGCTATGAGGTCACGACCGGCACGATCCAAGGGCTTGGCGCGCGCGGTGAAATGCCGGGTGAGGGGCTGTCGCACCTTACACGCTTCTCGGCGACTTTCACAACCGATGAGGCCACCCCGTTTGAGTTTCATATCGGGGCTTGCGGCGAAGCGGCGGTCATCGTGAACGGCGAAGAAATCGGGCGGCTGGACAGCTCCATCTTGCCGGGGGCCGCAACGGCGACATGCCCTGCGACAGGGGCCAGCGTTTGCCTATGCCAGACGCAAAACCAATACGACATCGAAGACTTCCTCGTGAACCTGCCCGCGGGCCAGCACACGCTGGAAATCGTCTACCTCGCACACCCCCGCCAGCAACGGCATTGCAGTGGACTGGACACCCGGCTATGTGGGCCGCCAAGCGCTCGATCTGACCTTGCCTGAGGTCGCTAGCGATATGGACGCCGAGGGCGACGGTGAATGGGGCGAGATGCTCGATTGGCCGCTGATCCCGATCCATTCGATTGTGCTGCCCGACGGCAATATCCTGACCTTCGGCACCAACGAACAGGGCGTGCAGGGCGCGCAGTTTGTCTATGACGTCTACAATCCGATCACCAACACGCATTTCACCCTGCCCAACACCGCTGGCACCGATATTTTCTGCTCGCAAATGGTGATCGATCCCAGTTCGGGCAATGTAATCTTGATGGGCGGCGACACGCGCGGCGATCCTGATCTGCCCGGTGTGAACAAGGGTGTCGATGACATCACGATCTTCAACACCAAGACCTATACGATGGAATCCGCGCCCGAGGATCTTGAGTTCGAGCGCTGGTATGCCAGCGTCATGACCCTATCGGATGGCACGATGCTGACCGTGGGCGGATCAAACAGCACAGGGGCCACCAGCACGATACCTGAGATTTACGACAGCGAGACCGGCGAGACCAGCGCGCTGACGGGCGCAAATATGCCGTCGATCAACCGCAACTATCCGCATATGTGGGAGAATTCCGAAGGCGAGATCATCATCATCGAGGTGCAAGGCCGCGAGATGTTTCGGCTGGATACCGAGGGCACCGGATCGGTCACAAAGATCGGCACCCTGCCGTTCAACACAAACTGGCTCGACCCGTCGATTATGATTGGCAAAGACGAGGTCTTGATGGTGGACCGCGATGGCGGGCTTTGGGGAGGCGATATTTCCGGGTCGGTGCCGTCATTCGTGAAAACCGCGCAATTGCCTGCGGGCCGCACCAACGGGAACTTCTCGCTGACATCGGATGGGTCAGTGATCATTACGGGCGGGACCGAGGACAACAGCACGGGCTCGTCCGTCGCCGCGCTGAACCAGGCGCAGAAAACCGCGATCAAGTACGACCCCGATACCAACGAGTTTGAGGTGTTGGCATCCGAGGAATTGGGCCGCCTGTATCACTCCACAGGCACCACGCTTCCCGATGGACGCATCCTGTCGGCAGGCGGCGGCGCGCCGGGACCATTGAAGAACCTGAATGCGCAAATATTCCGCCCTGACAACCACTTCGACGCCGAAGGTAATCTTGCGGTGCGCCCTGAAATCACCGATGCCCCCAGCAATATCGACAGCGGCAGCACCTTCCAGATGGATTTGTCCAACGCGCTTGAGATCGAAAGCGTTGGCGCTGTGCGCTCGGGCGGGATTTCGCATTCAACCAATACCGATGGGCGCTATCTGGAGCTCGAATTTAGGATCATCGACACCAACACGATCGAGGTCACGACCGACCCCGGAAGCGTCATGTTGCCGGGTCTGTGGATGGTGTCGGTCACGGATACGGGCGGCGTGCCATCCGTCTCGGCCCTAATGGGCGTGGATATGGCCCCCATTGGTCCTACGGACGTGGACACGGCGTTCGAGGCGACTGTCACCGTGCGGTTTGACGATCTGGCCGCGGGCGCCGATCAGACGGTCTTTGACTTCGGCAATGAGGCCGGGACCGACGGGATCACGCTGACCCAAGTCGGCACCAGCGGTGACATCATCTTCACCGTCAACGACGGGGCGACACCGTTTTCGATCACCGCCTCCGGCGCGATTGTGGAAGGCGAGGTTGCCAGCTTCACCACGCAAGTGGACGACGACGGATTGATGCAGCTTTACAAGAACGGCTCGCTGATTGCCCAAGGCGTCGGGGTTGTGCCTGCGGATGTGGAGCGGGACGCGATGTATGCGGGGCGCTCTGGCGACGGTGAGCCACTTGTGGGGGAGGTTTTGTTTATCGAACACTCCGACGTCGGCGGCGAAATCGTCACCGAGCCTGAGACCGATTTTGTGTTCGAGGCGACTGCGACCGTGCGCTTTGACGATCTGGACGGCGGCGATTGGCAGCGCGTGTTCGACTTCGGCAACGGGCCTGCCTCCGACAATATCCTGCTGACCCAAGCGGGGGGATCAAACGACATGACCTTCCACGTCTATGACGGCTGGCAGCAGTTTTCCGTCACCGCCGAAGGCGCGATTATCGAAGGGGAGGTGGCCACTTGGACCGCCGCAATTGATGCTGACGGCACAATGCAAATCTACAAGAACGGCGACTTGCTGGCCGAAGGCGAAGGCATCGTGCCCCCGGATGTGGACCGCGCCAGCCTGCTGATCGGACGGTCGAATTGGACAAATGACGCGCCGCTGATCGGCGAGGTCTTATCCATCGACTACACGGATGTTGGCGGCGAGATCATCGAAGACCCCGACACGGTGTTCGAGGCGACAGCAACGGTGCGCTTTGACGATCTGGACGGCGGCAATTGGCAGCGCGTGTTCGACTTCGGCAATGGGCCGGGGGCCGATAACATTCTGCTCAGCCAGCAAGGCAGCTCAACCGACATGACCTTCCACGTCTATGATGGCGGGCGGCAGGTGACGCTGACCGCGCAGGAGGCAATTGTTGAAGGCGAGACCGCCACATGGACTGCGCAGATTGACGAGACGGGTATGATGTCGATCTCCAAGGATGGCGCGCGGTCATTGCCGAAGGGCCGGGCATCGTGCCGTCGGATGTGGCGCGTGAAAGCATGCTCGTGGGGCGCTCCAACTGGTCGAACGACACACCGCTGATTGGCGAGGTGATCTCTATCAGCCACACCGATGTGGGCGGCGAGATCACGGAAATTGGCGAAACCTCATTTGAGGCGACAGCACTCGTGCGCTTTGACGATCTGGACGCAGGCGCGTGGCAGCGCGTCTTCGATTTCGGCAACGGACCTGCGCAGGACAATATCTTGCTGACCCAGCAAGGCAGCTCCAACAACATGACCTTCCAGATCCATAATGGCGGGCAGATGTATGCGATCACCGCCGAGGGTGCGATTACGGAAGGCGAGGTTGCCAAATGGTCCGCTGCGGTCGACGAGAACGGCTTTATGCAAATCTTCAAGGATGACGCGCTGGTGGCCGAGGGCCAAGGCGTCGCCCCTACAGATGTGGTGCGTGAGAACCTGCTGGTCGGACGCTCTAACTGGCCCAACGACACACCCTTAGTGGGCGAGGTGATCGAGATCGCGCATTCCGATGTCGGAGGCGAAATCGTGGACGATCCTGAGCTGGCGTTCGAGGCAACTGCGACCGTCCGGTTTGAAGATCTGGAGGCAGGCGATTGGCAGCGCGTGTTCGACTACGGCAACGGGCCGGGGGCAGACAATATCCTCATGGGCCAGCAATCGGGCAGCGATAACATGACCTTCCACATCTATCAGGCGGGCCAGCAATATGTGCTGACAGCGCCCGGCGCGATTGAGGAGGGCGAGACCGCGACATGGTCGGTTCAGATTGACGAGACCGGGTTTATGGAGTTGTCCAAAGACGGCGACGTGCTGGCCGAGGGCCAAGGCGTTGTGCCCGCAGATATTGCGCGCCTGAACGAGCTGGTTGGGCAATCGGCATGGTCATCCGACACGCCTTTAGTGGGCGAGGTTCTGGCGCTGGATGTGGACTTTGATCCCGAGAACGAGGGGACCCCGGCGGCGCTGCCAGCGTTTGACTTCACCGCGCAGCAAGCCGCCGAATTGGAAGCCGAGAAAGAGGCGCAAGCCGAAGAGGATGCGCTAGAGTTGGTCTAAACCAGACCCAAAGCCGCGCAAATCCTCTAGGATCAGGTCGGACGCCTTCTCGCCGATCATGATCGCGGGCGCGTTGGTGTTGCCCGACACGATTTCGGGCATGATCGAGCAATCCGCGACCCGTAGCCCTTCGATCCCGTGAACCCGCAGCCGTGCATCGACAACCGCACCCGCCCCGCTGCCCATCTTGCAGGTGCCCGTGGGGTGGTAGATCGAGGCGGTGTTGCCGCGCGCCCAATCGAGCGTTGCCTCATAGTCGTTGATGTCGAGGTCCGGGTTGGGGCGGTATTCTTCCGAGATTTTCGAGGCCAGCGGTGCGTGCTTGGCAATCGTGCGCGCGATGTTCACGCCTGCCACAATCGTTTGGCAGTCGGTTTCTGTCGACAGATAATTCGGGATGATCTTGGGATAGACGCGCGGGTTGCCGCTGGCCAGCCGGATTTCGCCTTTGCTCTCGGGGCGCAATTGGCACACCGACATGGTGAAGGCCGAGAACCTGTCGGCGCCCTTGCCGGGGTTTTCGGCAGACAAGGGTTGGACGTGGAACTGGATGTCCGGGGTCTCAAGATCCGCGCGCGTCTTCAGGAACCCGGTCGCAAGACTTGCGGCCATGCTCATCGGGCCGGACCGGGACATCAGGTATTTCAACCCGATGCGGGCTTGGCCGATTAGGCTGCTGACCTCGTCATTCAAGGTCGGCTCGTTGCACTTATAGACCAGCCGTGCTTGCAGGTGGTCTTGCATGTTTTTGCCGACGCCGGGCAGGTTTTTGCGAACCTCGATACCGTGCGCGGCCAACTGCTCGGCCTCGCCAATGCCCGATAGCATAAGAAGCTGAGGCGAGTTGATCGCGCCGCCGGACAGCACGATCTCGCGGCCCGCTTTGACGGTCTGGGTTTGCCCTGCGCGGTCGGTATATTCGACGCCCACCGCGCGCTTGCCCTCGATCACCACCCGGTCCACTTGCGCGTGGGTGATGATACGCAAATTATTACGCCTGCGCGCCGGGTTCAGGTAGGCCACCGCCGTGCTGCACCTCCGCCCATTCTTTGCCGTCAGCTGGAAAAAGCCAACGCCTTCCTGATCAGCGCCGTTGTAATCAGGGTTAAACTTGTAGCCTGCCGCTTGGGCCGCCGCTACCCAAGCATCCGTAATCGGGCGCTGGATGCGCATGTTCGACACTGACAGAGGGCCTTGATCGCCGTGGTAATCATCCGCACCACGTTCGTTATTCTCGGCGCGTTTGAACAAGGGCAGCACATCGTCCCACGCCCAGCCTTCATTGCCCATTTGCCGCCAGCGGTCATAGTCTTGGGGCTGTCCGCGCACATAAAGCAAACCGTTCAGCGACGATGATCCGCCCAAAACCTTGCCACGCGGCCATTCGATCTGACGTCCGCTCAGGCCGGGGTCGGGTTCGGTTTTGTAGCACCAGTCGACGGCCGGATTGTGGATGGTCTTGAAGTAGCCAACAGGGATGTGGATCCATGGGTTCCAGTCGCGCCCGCCTGCCTCCAGCAAAATGACGGAGTTCTTCGGGTCCGCAGACAATCGATTGGCCAGCACGCACCCTGCGGAGCCTGCGCCAACGATGATGTAATCTGCTGCAAACTCGGTCATGTTGGGGGAAATCTTGCCGATTTTTGAAACGCCTACAAGGGGTTCTTTTTGTCTTGCGCCTCAGCGCACCCCACCGATTTCGCAGATCAGTTTCTTGACTGCACCGACCCCCTCGCGGGCCTTCAGGTTGGCAAATACAAACGGCAAATCCCCCCGCATCCGGCGCGCATCGCGGGCCATGACCTCAAGGCTCGCGCCCACATAGGGTGCCAAGTCGGTCTTGTTGATCACGAGGATATCCGAGCGCGTGATCGCAGGCCCACCTTTGCGGGGGATTTCCTCGCCTGCGGCCACGTCGATGACGTAGATCGTCAGGTCCGCCAGTTCCGGGCTAAACGTGGCCGATAGGTTGTCGCCGCCGCTTTCGATGAACAGCAGCTCAAGATCGGGGTGACGCGCCTGCATTTCGGCCACAGCGCCCAGATTGATCGACGCGTCCTCGCGGATCGCGGTGTGCGGACAGCCCCCCGTTTCCACCCCCATGATCCTGTCCAGCGGCAGAACCTGCATCCGCATCAAGGCCTCTGCATCCTCTTGGGTGTAGATGTCGTTGGTGATGACGCCGACGGAATGGCTGTCGCGGAATGTCTCGCAAAGGGCGGCACTGAGCGTGGTTTTACCAGCGCCCACGGGGCCACCGATGCCAATACGAAGGGGGCCGTTGAGGGCGGTCATGTGCGGAAAATCCTCGAATACTGGGTTTCATGATGCATGGAGGCGATGTCGGCGCGGAACGCTGTGCTGGACAGCATGGCGAGGTCGCCGTGCTGGGTGTCGTTTGCGATTTGGATGCAAAGAGGCGCGAGGGCGCGGATGATGGCTTGTGCTTCGGTCTGACCCAGGCCGATTAGACGTTGCGCGCAGGCCACGAGGTTGGATGTGAAGGCGTGCAGATACAGTTGCGCTGTCAGGGTTTGGGGCAGGGCGTTTCGTTGGGCCGCAATGCCAACCGCAACCGGATATGTCAGTGCGCTCAGATCCTCGCCAAACACGTCTGCGGTGATCTGGCAAAAGGCGGTGCCTTGCTTGTCGGTCTCCAGCAGCCGCTCGCGGGAGGGGGCAAAGGCACGGGCGGCGGCGTCGATCTCGTGCAGGGCATCCGGTGTATGCGCGAGGTATGCAGCCGCCAGAAAGGTCGCATCCGCGCGCCCGGACCCGTGCTCCAAGACATCCGAGATCCAATCTTGCAAAGCCGCAGTGCCCTTCAAGCCCCGCTCAACTGCCGCCTCCAGCCCGTGTGAATAGCCAAACGCGCCAATGGGATAGGCGGGCGAGAACCACTGCGCCAGCGTCAAGACAGCTGTGTCAGTGTGCATGGCTGTGGGTGCGTCCATGGCCATACGCGCCGCCTTCGGGGGTGAACGGCTCAGTCACTTCGCGCAGCTCCGCGCCGAGTTTCTCGAGCATATCGCGGATGACATGATCGCGCTGGATCAACAGGCGCGAGTCCTCAATCTGGCAGGGCATGTGGCGGTTGCCGATATGCCAAGCAAGCCGGACGAGCGCCCTACCGGAGATTTCTAGCAGCGCTTCAGGGGCGGGGATCACGCCGATCTTGCGCCCATCGTCGAGCACCAGCGCGTCGCCCGCATTCAGCGAGGTCGTCTTGTCGAGATCCACGAGGAACTCGATACCGCCGTCGCTGGTCAGCACTTTGCGGCGCAGGAACCGCGCGTCGTAGGTCAGCGTCACGCTGTCATCTGTGTGGTGGGCGTGGATAACGGTTTGGGCGAGGGGAAGGGTCATGAATGGTCTCTCAAAACAAGAAATACCGCTGCGCCATGGGCAGCACGCTCGCAGGCTCACAGGTCAGCAGTTCGCCGTCCGCGCGCACTTCATAGGTCTCGGGATCGACCTCAACCACCGGAAGCGCAGTGTTATGGATTAGGTCTTTCTTGCCGATGTTACGGGTGTTCTGGACGGGCAAGGTTTTCTTCGCCAACCCCAGCGATCCGGCGATACCAGCGTCTTGTGCGGCCTGGGACACGAACGTCACCGCCGAATGCTCGACCGAGCGTCCGTAAGCCCCAAACATCGGCCGCGAATAGACCGGCTGCGGCGTCGGGATCGACGCATTCGGATCGCCCATCTGCGCCATCACGATGGTCCCACCCAGTAGCACCATTTCCGGCTTCACGCCAAAGAAGGCCGGGTTCCACAGTACCAGATCGGCGCGTTTGCCTTCCTCGATACTGCCAATCTCGCGCGACAAGCCATGCGCAATCGCCGGGTTGATCGTGTATTTGGCGATGTAGCGGCGCACGCGAAAATTGTCGTTTACTCCAGTTTCTTCCGCCAGTCGTCCGCGCTGTTTCTTCATCTTATCAGCGGTTTGCCATGTGCGGATCAAGACCTCGCCCACGCGCCCCATGGCTTGGCTGTCGGAGGCGATGATCGAGAACGCGCCCATGTCGTGCAGGATATCCTCGGCCGCAATCGTCTCGCGGCGGATGCGAGATTCCGCAAACGCCACATCCTCGGGGATCGATTTGTCGAGGTGGTGGCAGACCATGAGCATGTCCAGATGCTCCTCCACCGTATTGACGGTGAAAGGTCGCGTCGGGTTGGTGGATGAGGGCAGCACATTCGCGTCGCCGCAAATCTTGATGATATCAGGCGCATGGCCGCCACCTGCGCCCTCGGTATGGAAGGCGTGGATCGTGCGGCCTTTCAGGGCGGCGACGGTGTTCTCGACAAAGCCGCTTTCGTTCAGGGTGTCGGTATGGATCATCACCTGCACGTCCATGGCGTCGGCCACGGAAAGGCAGCAATCAATCGCGCCCGGCGTAGTGCCCCAATCCTCGTGCAATTTCAATGCGCAAGCGCCTGCGAGGACCTGTTCTTCGAGCGCTGCGGGCAAGGAGGCGTTGCCTTTCCCGGCAAAGGCGAGGTTCATCGGAAAGGCATCGGCGGCCTGCAACATCCGCCCGATATGCCACGGGCCGGGGGTGCAGGTGGTCGCCAGCGTGCCGTGGGCTGGACCCGTGCCACCGCCGAGCATCGTCGTCAGGCCAGAATGCAACGCATCCTCGATCTGTTGGGGGCAGATGAAGTGGATATGGCTGTCAAAGCCGCCTGCGGTCAGGATGCGCCCCTCGCCCGCAATCGCCTCGGTCCCGGGGCCGACGATGATATTGACGCCGCTTTGGGTGTCGGGGTTGCCCGCCTTGCCGATCTTGTGGATACGCCCGTCGCGGAGGCCCACATCGGCTTTGTAGATGCCGGTGTGATCGACGATCAGCGCGTTGGTGATGACTGTGTCCACAGCACCTGCCGCACGCGTGGTCTGGGCTTGGCCCATACCGTCGCGGATGACCTTGCCGCCGCCGAATTTGACCTCCTCGCCGTAGGTGGTCAGGTCACGCTCGACCTCGATGATCAGATCGGTATCGGCGAGGCGCAACTTGTCGCCGGTGGTGGGGCCATACATGGCGGCGTAGTCGGAGCGGGTGATTGTGGCACTCATTTCAAGTCTTCATTTTCTTCGGCCTTTAGCCGAGACGCGCCATCTTTCTGTTCTGAAAGAATCTCTGAGACGTCCCAGTGAAACTGTCCATAATTTGGGTCAGGCAAGCCTGCTCCGCTTCGAAGAATCCTCGCTAACTCAAGTGCTTCGCTACCTAATACACCACATTGCTCCCCAGTCTCTTCCGGCATCAGGCTTGGGTCACCTGCAACATCCCACCAATACTTAACGCGCCTTTCCGAAAGGGTTCTCTTAAGCCGAAGCGACATTACACGTGATAGCACCGCTGGTTCGACCAACCCAAGATCTACTGCCTCCGGCCACTTCTCCAGCGGGGGCACTGCTGTAGTTTGACTGCCTGCTGCTCCGTTTGAGTTTGAATAGAGCTCGTTGTCAGAGATTACTTCGGCACACTCATATGCAAATTCGTCGAGGTGTTGAGCTAAGTAAGAAGCTGTAATGCGAGAAGCTCGACGAGTATTATTTCGATGAAACCATGATGTAGATACCAGAGCAATGACCGGGCCAGCGAAAATCCCTAGAAGAGTTAAGATGCTAGTTATGTTCATAGATCCCCCATAACCTGCTGGTTAAACCCAAACACCCGCCGCGCCCCAGATATAGGGATCAGCGAGACCTCGCGCCGTTGGCCGGGTTCGAACCGAACGGCGGTCCCGGCAGCTATATCTAGACGTTGCCCGCGCGCCGCGTCCCGGTCAAACTCCAATGCGGAATTCGCCTCCGCGAAATGATAGTGTGACCCAACCTGCACGGGCCTGTCCCCGGTATTGGCGACCATCAAGACGGTCACGTCCGCGCCCGCGTTCAAGGTCAGGGTGCCGTCGGCGACAAAGAGCTCTCCGGGGATCATGCGCGCATCTCCTCAGCGGATCGGGTTGTGGACGGTCACGAGCTTCGTGCCATCGGGAAACGTCGCCTCGACCTGCACATCGTGGATCATCTCGGGGATGCCTTGCATGCACTGGTCGCGGGTGATGACTTGCGCGCCCGCCTCCATCATATCGGCCACGGACCTGCCATCACGCGCCCCCTCGACCACTGCGTCGGTGATCAGGGCAATCGCCTCGGGATGGTTCAGCTTCACACCGCGCGCCAGCCGCTTGCGGGCGACCTCGGCAGCCATGGCGATCAGAAGTTTCTCTTTTTCTCGGGGGCTTAGGTTCATGCTAGATCATCCATGGTCGGGGCAGGGGACCGCGCGCGAGGCGGGTCAGAACGGGCATTAGTGTGCGGCGCAGCTCGAAACTATCGGGCGCAAGCAGGCGGGCAAACAGCAGGTCCTGCTGGATCAGGCTGACGCCGCCGGATGAGCCGACAGCCTCGCGCAGGGGCGTCAGATGCGCCTCGGCATCGGCCTTGATATAGACGAGCGTTGCCAGCGCGCCTGCACCACCCGCAATGGTCGGGCGGGCGAGGTGGGCGGCGATGTCGCCGGACAGGTGCATGGCATCCAGAAACAGCGGCGCGCCGTCGCGGGTGATCTCGATCCGGTCTTCAAACTGCCCACTGGTCAGCGTCTCGCCCATGGCCGCGCGCCCGAACACCAGCGGCTCGCACAGCAGCAAGCTCGCATTTGGGGCAAGGTTCACCGTTATGCTGCGCCGCAGCGCGCACCCTTGGAATAAGATCGTTTCTTGGGGCAGCCAGTTCAGGCGCCCCCCCTCACAAACTTCCAGATGCGTCTGCACCATGGCGACCTCGCCGGGCTGAGCCCGGTAGGCGCGCTCGGCGGCTTGGGTCGACAGTGTCAGCGTGGTGCCTGCATCCGCGCGCGCCTCAAACCTGAAGCGATCCCCGCCGGTGACGCCGCCTGCGGTGTTGATCGAGATGCCCTGCAAGCCGTCGCCCGCAGGCCTTGGAAACAGCATCCTCAGTGAACCTGCTTGGCGCAGATCCCCGAGCACTGTGCGCGCGCCCAAGGGCTTGGCGGACATGCGCAGCTCGCCCACCGCGCGCGGCGGGCGGATCGTGGCCTCGGCAGTCATGGGATGAGCAGGAACGAGAATGGGAGCAGCCTAGCGGTCGTAGGGATCAGGCGTGACCCCATCACGGGTGGCTGTCGGTGTCAGCAGTGCGCGCGGTCTGGGCCGCGTGCGATGCAGCGATATGCCCAGTTCAAAGGCGGTTTGCTGGTTTTATGAGCGCCCCGTAAATTTGCCGCCTCACTGGCGCTGAATACGCAAGCGCGCTGCAACCCCGATGGGCGTGTCTTCAAACGACAAGGCCCCGCCATGCAGGGTGGCGATGGTGGCGACGATGGTCAGGCCAAGCCCGTATCCGTCGATGCTTTGGGTGTTGTCGCCGCGCTGAAACGGGGCCAGCAGCGCCTCGATATCGGCCGCCGAGCTGTCTGAGCCTTCGTCCTCGACAATAATCGTGGCGGTCTCGGCGTCGGTCTCCAGCGCCACAGTGGCACGGCGTCCGTATTTCAAGGCGTTGTCGATCAGGTTCGTCACCGCGCGTTTGAGTGAAATAGGCCGCCCCATCACGATGACCTGACGATCCCCAGCCATCACGCTTTGGCCTTGGCGCGACATGAAGACCGAACTGGCCCCTTGCACAATCACGTCTTTAGGTGCGCGAAACGTGACCGCACGGCCCATGTCTTGATAGTCGGCCACAAGCGCATCGATTAGCGCGTTCAGTGACAGTTTGCGCGAGGCCTCGGCGCTTTGTTCGGCGCGTGTATAGGTCAACACGCTCTCGATCATGCCGGTCATGCTGTCGATATCGGCTTCCAGCTTGCCGCGCAGCTCTGCATCGGGGATCAGGGCAGCCCGCAGTCTGAGCCGCGTTGCAGGTGTGCCAAGATCATGGCTGACCCCCGACAACACGGCGGCGCGGCTTTCAAGCTGGGCGCGTTCGGTCGCCAGGTAGCTGTTCACTGCCGAGACGATCTCCTGCAACTCTTGCGGGCCGCGGATTTGGTAGCTGGTGGGCCCACCGACGCGGCGGCGTGCGCGCAACTGAGTGGCAAAGGCGCTGAAATCTGCCGACAGGTTCAGGATCGCCGTCACCAAACTGCCAATCGCCACCACCATGAGCACCCCGGAAATCAGACGCCAATCGGCAGGGGCCACTTCGCAGCCCCAGACCGATGCGCCGTCGATCTGCACCCAAGGCGCGTCGCCCAAATGCCCGATCACCAACGGGTCGCTGCAAAACGAGGCGATCAGGCGGAAGACCTCGCCGGTGGTCTCGGACGCGGTTTGGCCGTCGCGGCGCGGCAGGTCTGCAAGGCCGTAGGTCAGGTCCGGCGATAGAACAGCCAGCGTCAATGGCGCGCCGGTTTGCAGGTTGGTGCCGTCCGCTGAGATCGGCACATTGGTGATGCGCGCTGCAGGCGGTGCGCCGGTGATCTGGCGAAACTCGCCGCGCTCAGCCAGCGCCTGATCTGCGCCAGATAGGGCACGCAAGATCACGCCGCCCGAGGGTTCGGTTCCGTTTTGCATTGCGCTGAAGGTTGTGACCCCGGCGAGGAAAGCTTGTGTTTGGTGCATGCGCCAGTTGGCGTTCGATTGGGTCCAGAGCCACACTGCCAGCCCCCCGGCTAGGAACGCGCTCAGGACTAGCAAAGTGCCTATGACGCGCAGGCTGCTTAAGGGACCGCTCATGCGTCTTGTTCGCTGACATCGGTGGCAAACACATAGCCCACGCCGCGCTCGGTGCGCAGGATTTGCGGGTCTTTGGGGTTCGCCTCGATCTTCGAGCGCAAGCGCCCCACAAGCACATCAATGCCGCGCCCGAGTGCTTCGCCCGATTGCGCGGTCTCGCCGGTGACATCTAGGGCGGCTGCAATCTCTTCGCGCGTCAGCGGAATATGGGGGTTGGCGAGCAACGCCTTCAACAGCGCGGTTTCACGCCGCGACAGGGCGACCTGCACGCCTTGAGGCGACAACACCTCGTCGCGCTTGGCGTTGTAGCTCCAACCCGCGAAAGCATATGCCTTTGTGCTGCGGCGGTGGGTCAGCGAGGACGACCGCCGCGCGCGCGACAGCACCGCTTTGACGCGCGCCAGTAACAAATCAGGGTTGAACGGCTTGGCGATATAGTCATCTGCGCCGACCTCGTAGCCCGCCATGCGCTGGTGGTCAGCCGATAGGGCCGAGACCATGATAATCGGCACCTCATGGGCGCGGCGCAGCTCGTCGCAGATTGCCAGACCGCTCTCATCGCCGAGCATCACATCCAGCAAGATCAGGTCGATCCGGCCATCGGCAAGGCACTTGCGCACCTCCGCCCCGGTGGCCGCAGGCAGCGCAATCGTGCCGTTCTGGCGCAGGAACTGCGTCAGCATCTGCCGCATATCGGGGTCATCATCGACCACCAGAACCCTTGGAATCGCCACCTGCTTGCTTTCCCCCAATACTTGGCCTCGTCTAGCTTATGTAACATTACGCAACAAAATCGAGGGCTAGGTAACACCCTGTAACAGAGCGACACAAAATCTGCATTCGCCGGGTGAGAACCCGGTATGCGCCCGTTGCATAAGATGCCGACCCGTCCCAACACTGCGCCCACAAATGCCGTCATGGCATGTTCTTCGGGAGGAAACCTAAGATGAAAACCCAAATTCTCGGCGCGGTCTCTGGCATCGCGCTCGTCGCATCCACAGCCGCTTTTGCCGAACCACAAGCAGAAGTGCTGCATTACTGGACATCGGGCGGCGAAGCAAAATCTGTCGCCGTGCTGCAAGAAGAATTCGCTGCCAACGGCGGCACCTGGACCGATATGCCTGTTGCAGGCGGTGGCGGCGACGCGGCCATGACAGCTTTGCGTGCACGGGTTCTGTCGGGCAACGCGCCCACAGCCGTGCAGCTGAAAGGCCCAGCCATTCAGGAATGGTATGAAGAAGGCGTGCTGGCCGATATTTCTGCCGTGGCCGAAGCCAATGATTGGGCAAGCGTTCTGCCTGCGTCGATCGCCGCACATATGCAATGCGACGGCACGTGGTGTGCAGCGCCGGTCAACGTCCACCGCGTTGACTGGATCTGGGCCAATGCCGAAGTGCTAGAGGCCAACGGGATCGAGATGCCCACCACATGGGCCGAGTTCAATGCCGCAGCCGAAACACTGAAAGCCGCAGGGATCATCCCGCTGGCCCATGGCGGCCAAGCTTGGCAGGACGCGACTGTGTTTGAGGCCGTTGCCTTGGGCATCCTTGGCGCAGACGGCTTCCGCAGCGCCTTTGTCGATCTGGACATGGACATGCTGAAGTCCGACGAGATGATGGCCGTCTTCGACCAGATGCGCACGATGCGCGGTTTCGTCGATGACAACTTCTCGGGCCGCGATTGGAACCTTGCCACGGCAATGGTGATGAACGGCGAAGCGGCGTTCCAGATCATGGGCGACTGGGCCAAGGGCGAGTTTCTGGCCGCAGGCAAAACGCCGGGCGAAGACTTCCTGTGTGCCTCCACCCCCGGTGAAGGCTTCCTCTATAACGTGGACAGCTTTGCGATGTTTGCTGTGGACGGCGAAGACAAGCAGGCAGGCCAAGCGCTGCTGGCAGAACTGGTCGTAGGCCGGAACTTCCAGAAGGTGTTTAACCTGAACAAAGGCTCCATCCCCGCGCGCACCGATGTGTCGCTGGACGAGTTTGACAGCTGTGCTCTGCTTTCGGCCAGTGACATGGCGGCCAGCTCGGACGGTGGCTCGTTGCTGCCAAGCTATGCCCACGGTATGGCGCTGCGCGGTGCGCAAGCCGGTGCAATCACCGATGTTGTGACGGCGCATTTCAACTCCGACATGTCCTCGGCGGACGCGGTTGAGATGCTGGCCAACGGTGTTGCCAACAGCATGTAGCGCGACCTTGCCGCCCCCTCGATCCTGAGGGGGCGGCTGACTGCCAAAGCGGGGAGGCTTTGATGATCAAGTGGCTCGAAGAGAACACGCCCAAGCTGGTGCTGGCGCCATCGTTCATCGCCATTCTCGTGTTCGTTTATGGATTTATCGCGTGGACGGCTTGGGTCTCGCTGACCCGCTCACGTTTGCTGCCAAAATACGACATTGAAGGCTTCATCCAGTATGACCGCCTGTTCCAATCGCCGCGCTGGGACACCGCCTTCACCAACCTGTTCATCTTCGGCGCTCTGTTCATCGTGATCGCGATGATCCTCGGCCTCGTTCTGGCGATCTTGCTGGATCAAAACATCCGCACCGAGGGCGCGATCCGCACCATTTATCTCTACCCCATGGCGCTTTCGATGATTGTCACGGGCACCGCTTGGAAGTGGATATTAAACCCCGGTCTGGGCATCCAAGCCATGGTGCGCGGCTGGGGCTACGAGGACTTCACGTTCAACTGGCTCGTGGACCCGGATATGGCGATCTACACGATTGTGCTGGCGGCGATCTGGCAAAGCTCGGGCTTTGTGATGGCGCTGTTTCTGGCAGGGCTGCGGTCGGTGGACCAAGAGATCATCAAGGCCGCACAAGTCGACGGTATTCCCACATGGCGCGTCTATACGGCGATTATCATCCCGTCGATGGCCCCGATTTTTCTGAGCGCGTTCATCGTGCTGTCGCATCTGGCGATCAAGAGCTTCGATCTGGTCATCGCGCTGACCGGCGGAGGGCCGGGCTATGCCACTGATCTGCCTGCCACGTATATGTATGCCATGGCATTCTCGCGGGGCGATATCGGGCAGGCGGCCAGTTCGGCGATGATCATGATGATGGTCGTTTTCGCCATCGTCGTTCCTTACCTTTATTCCGAGTTGAGGTCGAAAGATGACTGATCTGTCGATGACATCCGCCAAGCCGCAAAGCCAAACAGGCAAGATCGCACTGCGGTGGCTGCTCTACATCATGCTCGGCGTGTTCGCGCTGTTCTACCTGATGCCGCTGTTTGTGATGATCACCACGTCGCTGAAATCTCTCGACGAAATCCGCACTGGCGATCTGGTCTCCTTGCCGCGCGAAGTCACGTTTGAGGCGTGGCGCACCGCATGGTCGGGGGCCTGCACGGGCATCCAATGCGAAGGGGTGCGCCCGTTCTTCTGGAACTCGGTTCTGATTGCCATTCCGGCGGTCGCCATCTCGACCCTGCTGGGGGCGATGAACGGCTATGTGATCGCGCAGTGGAACTTTCGCGGGGCCAATATGATCTTCGCGCTGCTGCTGTTTGGCTGCTTCATTCCGTTCCAAGTGGTGCTGTTGCCGATGGCGCGGATGCTCGGGATTATGGGCATCGCAGGCACCATTCCGGGGCTGATCTTCGTGCATGTGATCTACGGGCTGGGCTTCACCACCCTGTTTTTCCGCAACTACTACGTGTCGATCCCGTCCGAGTTGACAAAGGCCGCCAAGGTAGATGGGGCAGGATTCTTTCGCATCTTCTGGTCGATCTTCCTGCCGCTGAGCCTGCCGATCATCGTCGTGACGGTCATCTGGCAATTCACCCAAATCTGGAACGACTTTCTGTTCGGCGTATCATTCAGCCAAGCAGGCACGCAGCCTGTGACAGTCGCCCTGAACAACATCGTCAATTCGACCACCGGCGTGAAGGAATACAACGTGGATATGGCGGCGGCGATTATCGCAGCCCTGCCCACGCTGTTTGTCTACGTCGTTGCTGGCAAATACTTCGTCCGCGGTCTGACCGCTGGCTCCGTGAAAGGATAAACCCCATGGCTCCGATCCTCGAAATCAACAATCTTTACAAGAGCTACGGGACAACCGAGATCCTCAAGGACATCAACGTGTCCATCGATCCGGGTGACTTTCTCGTGCTCGTCGGCCCCTCGGGCTGTGGCAAGTCCACGCTGCTGAATTGCATCGCGGGGCTAGAGCCGATCACCGCAGGCGACCTGCATATCGGTGGGCGCAACATGACCGATGTCAGTCCCAAGGACCGCGACATCGCCATGGTGTTCCAAAGCTACGCGCTTTATCCCACGATGACCGTGGCCAAGAACATCACCTTCGGGATGAAAGTGCGCGGGGTCGATCAGGCCACCCAAGACGAAAAGCTGGCCTATGTGGCAGGACAGTTGCAGATTGAGCCGCTTTTGAACCGCAAACCGGGTCAGTTGTCAGGCGGTCAGCGCCAGCGCGTCGCCATGGGCCGGGCCTTGGTGCGCGACCCCAAACTGTTCCTGTTCGACGAGCCGCTTTCAAATTTGGATGCCAAGCTGCGCGTCGAGATGCGCACCGAGATCAAAGCCCTGCACCAACGCCTCGGCGCGTCCATGGTCTACGTGACCCATGACCAGATCGAGGCGATGACGCTGGCCACGAAGATCGTGGTGATGAAGGGCGGCGTGATTCAGCAGATCGGCACACCTGCCGAGATCTATAACCGCCCCGAGAACCTGTTTGTCGCCGACTTCATGGGCAGCCCTGCGATGAACTTGATCCCGGCCAAGGCGCGCAGCAACGGCGATGGCACTCATATCGAGATCGCGCGCAAAACTGGCGCGCCGATTGTGCTGACCGACACCAAGAACCGTGATTTGCCCGCTGACCTGATCCTCGGCGTGCGGCCCGAGGACATCGCCGATGCAGGTGGGCGCGTGGGCAAAGACGCCCAAGAGGCCGAATGCATCATTGATATTGTCGAGCCTGCGGGCGCAGACACGTTTGCAGTGATGGAGCTGGGCGGCAAGAACGTCACCGCGCGGCTTCATGCCGAGACGACAGCCAAAGCGGGCGTGGCGCAGAAGCTGGCCTTTGACCTGGGCAAGGTGTCCTACTTCGCACCTGATACGGGGTTGCGGCTGAACTGAGATGACCCTCCGCGCTTGACTTCGTTTCACTTGCAACGGCATCGTGCGGCGCAATGTTCATGCGCTTTGGGAGGGGCTGTTGATGACCGGATTGATGCGCTCGTGGGTCGAGACAGCCAATGAACCAGGCGCGCAATTTCCGCTCAATAACCTGCCATATGGCGTGTTTTCAGTGGATGGTGGGCACCGCACGCTTGGCGTGGCCATCGGCGACCAGATCGTCGATTTGCAAGCCGCCTCGGCTGCGGGACTAACCCCGCCGGAAGCGACCTGCGGCACCGCTCCGTTTCAGCAGACATCGTGGAACGCGTTTATGGCGCTGGGCGCGCCTGTTTGGGCGGTGCTGCGCGACTGGTTGCAGGCCGAATTGGCCGAAGGCGCTGAGCCTCGCCTCGCGCCCTTTCTGCTGGCCCAAGCGGACGCGGTCATGCACCTGCCTATTGAGATTGCCGAATACACCGACTTCTACGCCAGCCGCCACCACGCCACCAATGTCGGCACCATGTTTCGCGGCGCAGACAACGCGCTGCCGCCGAACTGGCTGCACATCCCCATCGGGTATAACGGGCGGGCCTCGTCCGTTGTGGTGTCCGGGACGGATGTGCGCCGCCCTTGGGGGCAGGTGAAAGCGCCGGAAGAGGCCTTGCCGCGTTTCGCCCCATCGGCGCGCTTCGATATAGAATTAGAGATCGGTGCGATTGTGGGCACCCCCAGTGACGGACCAATTACGGTTGCTGAGGCCAATGCAAACATCTTCGGCTACGTGCTGCTCAACGACTGGTCCGCGCGTGATATTCAGGCTTGGGAATACCAACCGCTCGGGCCCTTTCAGGCCAAGGCGACAGCCACGACAATCAGCGCGTGGATCGTGACCGCTGCGGCGCTGGCTCCGTTCCGGTGCGACACACCTGCGCGAGAGTTTGAATTGCTCGACCACCTCAAGGATTGCGGTCCGATGCTGTATGACATCGACCTGACCGTCAGCCTCGCGCCCGAGGGCAAAGCGGCGACCCAGATTGCGGCCACGAATTGCAATGAAATGTATTACTCCGCCGCCCAACAACTCGCGCACCACACCACCAGCGGATGCCCGATGCGGGTGGGCGATCTGTTGGGCTCGGGCACCATCTCTGGCCCCGACAAATCCAGCCGGGGTGCATTGCTGGAGCTGACATGGGGCGGCAAGGAGCCAGTTACCCTGGGCACCGGCGAGACGCGCACCTTTCTTGAGGACGGCGACCGCGTCGATCTAGGCGGCCACGCCCAAGGCAATGGATTTCGCATTGGTTTTGGGACATGCTCAGGCACGATCTCACCGGCCTTGGCCGACCCCTATGCGAGGAGCTAGCCCATGTATGTTGATGGATTTGTCGTGCCCGTGAAGACCGCCCGCAAGGACGAGTTTCGGGTGATCGCGCGCGAGAGCGCCGAGATCTTCCGCAAATGCGGTGCGCTGCGTGTGGTTGAGAATTGGTCCGACGACGTGCCCGGCGGCACAAACACCTCCTTCCCGCTGGCCGTCAAACTTGAGGACGACGAGACGGCTGTGTTCAGCTGGGTCGAATGGCCCGACAAGGCTGCCCGGGATGCAGGCAACGCCAAAATCGAATCCGATCCGCGCATGGCCGCACAAATGGCGACAGGCATTCTATCCGGCAAGCGCCTGATATACGGCGGCTTTAGCAACATTATCGACCTCTAGAACTGGAATACTCCCATGGCAAAAGCCTTCGCGTCCCAAGGGGACATGACTGAGAAAACCATCACCTTTGACGAGATCGGCGAGGGGCTTTGGGCCTTCACCGCCGAGGGTGATCCGAACTCGGGCGTCATCATCGGCGACGACAGCGTGATGATCGTGGAGGCCCAAGCCACCCCGCGTCTGGCCCATAAGGTCATCGAAAAGGTTCGCCAAGTCACCGACAAGCCGATCAGCCATGTGGTGCTGACGCATTATCATGCGGTGCGGGTGCTGGGCGCGTCGGCTTACGGCGCAGATCAGATCATCATGTCAGATGCCGCGCGCGCGATGGTGGTAGAGCGCGGTCAGGAAGACTGGGACAGCGAATTTCAACGCTTCCCGCGTCTGTTTGAGGGGTATGAAAGCATCCCCGGCCTGACCTACCCGACCATGACCTTCTCGGACGCGATGACGGTTTATCTGGGCAATCGCCGGGTCGATATCAAACAGATCGGGCGCGCCCATACGGCAGGCGACGCGGTCATCCATGTGCCGGATCAAAACGTCATGTTCACCGGCGACATCGTGGAAGACCACTCGGCGTGCTATTGCGGGGACGGCTACTTTGGCGAATGGGGCGGCACACTGGATGCGATTGCGGCCGATGACGTGGACGCAATTGCGCCGGGACGCGGCGGTGCGCTGATCGGCAAGGACGCGGTGGCGCGCGCCATCGACAGTACGCGCGATTTCGTCGACAGCACCTACCGCCCCGCCGCGCGCGTTGCGGTGAAAGGCGGCAGCCTGAAGGACGCGTGGGATGCGGTGCGCGAGGCATGTGACCCGAAATTCAAGGATTACGCGATCTACGAGCATTGCCTGCCGTTCAATGTCAGTCGCGCCTATGACGAGGCGCGCGGGATCTGGCACCCCCGGATCTGGACCGACAAGCGCGATCTGGAGATGTGGGCGCAGTTGCAAGGATGAGCGCGCTTACGCTGTTCTCTCAAATGGCCCGCAACAATGCGTGGTCCAATGATCGGATCTTAGGGGCTGCCTGCCAGCTGAGCCAAGACGCCTTTACGGCGCCGAGAACAGGGTTTTTCCCGTCGCTGCGATTGACCCTTGGCCATATCTATTTGGCTGATCTGTTCTTTCTCGACGCACTGACACAGGGCGGGCGGGGGCGCGAGGTGTTTCAGCAGGGCGAGCCAGAGACCGCTTCTGAATTGCGGGAGGTGCAAGCGAAGGCTGACACCACTTTGATTGCGTTCTGCGACCAAGGGTTTGCGCCAGATGCAACTGTCTTATTTGGCTGGAGTGGTGGTCCGGCGACAGAGCGGGTTGAGGCGGCGTTGCTGCAACTCTTCCAGCACCAGATCCACCACCGAGGCCAAGCTCATGCGATGCTGTCGGGCACCGATGTGGCCCCACCACCGCTTGACGAGTTCTTCCCCGGCTTTGAGCGGTCCGCCTCCGCAACCCGCTATTGGGATATGCGACCATGACCGTCGGTGCCACCTACAACCTTGCGTTCAAGCTCTACCCCTACGCAAAGGTGTCCGCCCAAAACGCCCCCCCGCAGCGCCACCCGGTTGTGATCGTCGGCGGTGGACCGATTGGGATGGCGCTCGCGCTGGACCTCGGGCGCAAGGGCACGCCAGTGTTGGTGCTTGATGACCACGAGGGCGTCGGCCAAGGCAGCCGCGCGATTTGTTTTGCCAAGCGCACTCTGGAGATTGCTGACCGCTTGGGCGCGGGCGATGCGATGCTCGACAAGGGCGTTGTGTGGAATGTGGGCAAGGTGTTTCACGGTGAGGAGCGCGTCTTTGAGTTCAACCTCCAGCCCGAAGCGGGGCATAAATACCCGGCCTTCATCAACCTGCAGCAGCCCTATTTCGAGAAGTTCCTGGTCGACGAAATCCGTGTGGCTCAAGCCGAGGGCGCGCCGATTGAAATTAGGGGGCGCAATGCTGTCGTGGACACCCGCCCGCAAGACGACCATGTGGCCCTAACGGTCGAGACCCCAGATGGCCCCTACCAGATTGAGGCCGACTGGCTGATTGCCTGTGACGGCGCGCGCTCGCCGATCCGCGAGGGCTTGGGGCTGAGCTTTGAGGGCCGCGTCTTCGAGGATAACTTCCTGATCGCAGACGTCAAAATGACCGCCGATTTCCCGACCGAGCGTTGGTTTTGGTTCACACCTCCGTTCAAGAACGCCGGGGCCTCGGCACTGTTGCACAAGCAGCCCGATGACATTTGGCGGATCGACTTTCAGCTTGGCTGGAACATCGACCGCGAAAAGGAGCTGCGCCCCGAGAATATCCGCGCCCGCGTCGATGCAATGCTGGGGCAGGGGGTGGACTACGCACTCGAATGGACCTCCATCTACACCTTCCAGTGCCGCCGCATGGAGAAGTTTCGCCATGGCCGGGTGATCTTTGCAGGCGACAGTGCGCACCAAGTCTCGCCGTTTGGTGCGCGCGGGGCCAATTCGGGGGTGCAGGATGCCGACAATCTGGGATGGAAACTCGATCTGGTGGTGCGTGGCCTAGCCCCTGACAGTCTGCTCGACAGCTATTCCCAGGAGCGTGTGCATGGGGCGCAGGAGAATATCCTGAACTCCACCCGTGCCACCGATTTTCTGACGCCGAAATCCGAGATCAGTCAGGTGTTCCGCAACGCGGTGCTCGATCTGGCGCGCGATCATGCGTTTGCGCGCCCCTTGGTGAACTCCGGGCGATTGTCCGTCCCGTGCGTATATGACGGGCTGCCTCTGAACGGGCCGGACGCGCTGGACGGCCCTGACCGCACCCGCGTCGGTGCCCCGTGCCTTGATGCGCCGCTGGCGGATGGGTTTCTGCTGAACCGATTGCCGGGGGCGTTTACACTGCTGGCGATCAACACCGCCTGTCCCGAGGTGGCGGATGTCGATGGTATCGCGCTCAATGTCCTCTACCTAAGCACCGACAAAGACGATCCCTCCGGCGCATTGGCCGAGCGGTATTTGGGCAAAGCCCCGCAAGCGATCTACCTGATCCGGCCCGACCAGCATGTCGCCGCGCGCTGGGCGCAGGCAACGCCGGGCGAGGTGGCCGCAGCATTGCGCTGCGCGATTGGCAAAGGGAATTAGACCATGGACCTGACACTGACCCCAAACTTGCCGGATCCCGACGGTTTTTACGACGAGTTGCTGGCCGCCCATGACGGCCTCAGCAAAGCCGAAAGCGACGCGTTGAACGCGCGATTGGTGCTGACCCTATCGAACCACATTGGCGACCGCGAGGTGTTGCGCCAAGCCTTGCAAGTGGCTCGCAAAGCAGCAACCTTGACCTAGCAAGCAGCTGTGCGACCGCCATAATGGCACGTCCTCCTGATCTGGCTTGCGAGGAGGGCTGCCATGAAAACCCAAGCACGCGTTGTCGTGATCGGCGGGGGCATCGCGGGATGCTCGACGCTGTATCACCTGACACAAGAAGGCTGGAGCGATGTTGTGTTGGTCGAGCGGAACGAGCTGACCTCAGGCACCACTTGGCACTCGGCAGCCCAAGTCACCAATTTCGGCATGAACCAGACGATGGTTGGGCTGAAGACGCACTCCATCAACCTGTATAAAGGGCTGCGCGACGACGCTGACTATCCGGTGCAATACAATCACGGCGATGGCGGTATCCGGCTGGCCAATACCGAAGCGCAGATGGAGGCCTATCGCCACTTCGCCTCCATGGCGCGCGGGATGGATGTGGAGTTTGAGGTGATCGATGCGGCGGAATGCGCGCGGCGTCATCCGCTGATCTCGACAGATAACCTCGTGGGCGGTTTATGGGACGCCAATGACGGCGATATTGATCCGGCGTCGCTTTGTCAGGCGTTGGCACGACGGGCGCGCAAAGCAGGGGCTGAAGTCTACCGCAACACGCCGGTGACCGGGCTAACGCAGCACAAGGATGACAGCTGGACCGTTCACACTGAGAAGGGCGATATCGCTTGCGAGATTGTGGTCAATGCGTGCGGCTACCGGGTCAACGAGGTCGGTGCGATGATGGGGGTGCAGCATCCGGTGATGTCGATGGAGCACCAGTATTTCGTGACCGAAGACATCCCGGGTATTGTGGAGGCGGGCCACCGCATGCCGCTGCTGCGCTGCCCGATCAGCGACTATTATTGCCGTCAGGAAAAGAACGGCCTGCTGGTCGGGTTCTACGAGCAGGACTGCAAAACGTGGGGCATGGACGGGATCGATCCGCATTTCACCAACGCGCTGTGCCCCGATGATCTGGACCGGATCACCGATGTGCTGGAGGGCGCGTTTGAGCGGATGCCCGCGCTGATGGAGGTGGGCATTCATACGGTGGTCAACGGCCCGATCACCTACACGATTGATGGCGCGCCTTTGGTCGGCCCCATCCCCGGCAAGCGAAATGCGTTCTGCATCATCGGGCTGCGGGCGGGCCTCGGTGAGGGCGGCGGCCACGGTTGGCTGCTGGCACAACAGATCGTCCACGGCGAGGCCTGCTATGACACCTGGGTCGTCGATCCACGCCGCTTTGTTGGCCACACGAATGTGGAGCTGACAGCCGTGAAGGCGATCGAGGACTACCAAAACGAGTTCCGGTTTCATTTCCCGAACGAGCATCGCCCAGCAGGGCGCAATGCCAAGACGACGCCCTTGACGCCTGTGTTGGCGGGCGAGGGGGCCGTGTTTGGTGTGGTGAATGGCTGGGAGCGGGCTGAGTATTTTGGGAACCCTGAAGACGGCGAGGTCACGCATTCGTTTCGGTTTGACGAGAGCTTTGAGACGGTCGCGGCGGAAGTGGACGCGGTTCAGAATGCTGTCGGCCTAACCGAGGTCAACGGCTTCAATCGGTTCGAGATCACCGGGGATGACGCGCAAAGCTTCCTCGACCGGATGATTTGCGGACGCCTGCCGCGCAAATCGGGGCGCGTGGGCTTGGCGTATCTGTTGAACGATTACGGGATGCTGAAATCCGAAGCGACGATTGCGAACTTGCCTGCATCCGAGCGCGGGCCTGCGCGGATTTGGTATGGCTCGGCGGCGGCGTCCGAATTGCACGACATGGATTGGCTCAGCGCGCATATCGGGGCGGGTGAAGATGTGCAGATCCGGTCCCTGACCAATGACCAAACCATCCTTGTGCTGGCCGGACCAAGAGCGCGCGAGGTGCTGTCTTCCGTCAGTCGCGCCGACTGGTCCCGCGAGGCGTTCCCATGGCTATCGGTGCGCGAGTGCTTCATTGGCATCGCACCTGCGACGGTCATGGCGGTCAGCTTCTCAGGCGAGTTGGCCTATGAAATCCACGTGCCCAATGCCTCGCTCTATGCGGCCTATTTGGCGTTGCGCGCGGCGGGGGGGCTGCATGGATTGCGTCTGTTCGGATCGCTTGCCGTCGATTCGATGCGGCTTGAGAAGGGCTATCTGCATTGGAAGGCCGACATCTTGACCGAGTTTGACCCGTTCGAGACCGGGTTGGCGCGCTTCGTGGACATGAATAAGGCTGATTTCATTGGCAAAACCGCGCTGGAAAAGCGTCGGGCGGAAGGTGTGTGCAGGCAGCTCGTCACCATCAAGCTTAACAGCACGGATGCCGCTGCCCATGGCGGCGCGTCGGTGATGCGGGGCGGCAAGGTCATCGGCACCGTCACATCTGGCGGATGGGGGCACCGGACGGGCAAAAACATCGCCTATGCCTTTGTAGATCCAGCGCTTTCGGATCAAGGCACCCAGCTGGAGATAGACGTTCTGGGACGCATGGTGTCAGCCCTGATCACTGATCCAGCGCTCTATGATCCGCAGATGACGCGTCCGCGCGGCTGACACGGGCCTTGACCCCCCGGATCAATCTGGCAATGGTCTTGGACGATGGTTTTCTGGGGCTCGTGTGAACGGGTCTTGGGATGAAAAGGGAATACGGTGAGGACGCGTCGCAAGACACCAAATCCGGAACTGCCCCCGCAACTGTAGGCGGCGAGCGAACCCGATGATCACCACTGGGCCAAATGGCTTGGGAAGGATCGGGGGAGGCTGTGACCCGCAAGTCAGGAGACCTGCCATCGTCAATGTAACTTCAACCCGGGCGGGGCGCCTGGACAGGAGACCGGAATGACTTTGCGGAAAAGCCCGCCTCGGCAAACTGATCTTTTTGAGCCCCCGCGCGATCGCGGAGGGCGAGATGGGTCAAAACACATCCCACAGAATAACGGTTTGCACGTCGTGCAGGCACAAAGGCACCGATTGCCGTCCCGGCTATGAGCTGATCGCAAAACTGCGCAGCGCAATGGACGCGGCAGGCGACGCGGTGACTGAAGACTTCGAGATCTCGGGCGTGGCCTGCATGGCGGGTTGCGATAGGCCCTGCACCGTTGCCTATCACGGCACCCGCAAGGCGACGTATCTGTTTGGCGATATCGAGCCGGATCAGGACATCGAGGATCTGGTGGCATTCGCGCGCCATTATGCGGAGCTGAACGATGGCTGGTGCTCGTCGTTGGATCGTCCCGGCAAGTTGCGCACTTCCACACTCGCAAGGGTGCCAGCGGCAATGATCGCGGTTGAGCAAAGCGAAAGCCTTGTGTCATGAGTGCCGCTGATCTTGTTGTTCGTGACATCTCTTGGGCCCCGCGCCGCAACGATGATGTGCTGCTGCATCCGACCAGCTTCGCGGTTGAGGCCGGACAGGTGCTCGGCGTTGTTGGACCCAATGGGGCGGGCAAATCTACGCTTCTGCGGATGCTCTACCGTTTTCAGGCCCCGGTGACCGGCCAAATCCTTGTGGGTGGCGATGACATCTGGGCGATCCCGGCGCGCGAGGCGGCCCGCAAAGTGGCCGCTGTCCTACAAGAACAGCCCTCGTCATTCGGGCTGACCGTGCGCGAGGTCGTCGCCCTTGGGCGCACCCCGCACCGCTCGGGCTTTGCCGGGGCAGGGGCCCAGGACGCCCGTATCGTCGATCAGGCGCTTGTGCAGCTTGATCTGGACGCGCTGGCGCACCGTGATCTGGCCACCTTGTCGGGTGGCGAGCGCCAACGCGTCATGGTCGCCCGCGCGCTGGTGCAAGACCCACAAGTGCTGGTGCTGGACGAGCCGACCAACCACCTCGACATTCGCAATCAGCTCGAAGTTCTGGCGTTGATCCGCGACCTCGATCTTACCATCGTTGTGTCGATGCACGATCTGAACATGGCCGCGAGCGTTTGCGACCAAGTTCTGGTGCTGAACCACGGCAAAGCGCTTGGGTTCGGAGCGCCCGACAAAATCCTCACCGAAGCGCTTGTATCCAAAGCGTTTCGCGTTGATGCCCGTCACGAGCGCTTGATGCCCTCGGACGCGCGCCTTTTCTCTTTCCACCTTCCATCATAACGAGGGCCTCATGAGACTGCTACTTTCCACCACCGCCGCAACCCTTCTGGCCACGGGCGCGTTCGCCCAAGTCACAGTGCAAAGTTGTGATCGTCAGGTGACGTTCGATGCACCGCCGCAAGCTGCGGTGTCCAATGATGTAAACCTGACCGAGATGATGCTGGTGCTGGGCCTTGCAGACCGCATGGTGGGCTATACGGGCGTATCTGGTTGGAAGACGCTGGACGAGGAAATGACCAACGGCATCGACGCATTGCCCGAGTTGTCGTCGAAATATCCCAGCAAGGAAGTGCTGATCGGTGCAGACGCCGACTTCTTCTTCGCAGGTTGGAACTACGGCATGAAGGTCGGGGGCGAGGTAACGCCCGAGACGCTCGCGCCCTTTGGCATTCAGGTTTATGAGTTGACCGAGAGCTGCATCCATATCGGTGCCAAGAGCGCCGTCAGCATGGACGATATGTATATCGACCTGTTGAACCTTGGCCGGATATTCGATGTCAGCGAGACCGCTGAAGCGCTGGTCGCAGGCTACCGTGCTGAGCTTGATACCTTCCTTGCAGGCCTTGCCCCGCTGGAGACCGCTCCGCGCGTGTTTGTCTATGACAGCGGCGATGATGCGCCCTTTACTGCTGGCCGTTACGGCATGCCGAACGCGCTGATCGAGGCGGCAGGTGGCACCAACATTATGAACGACTTTGAGAAAAGCTGGGGAACGGTCGGCTGGGAAGCCGTGGTAGAGCGCAACCCGGAAGTCATCGTGATCGTAAATTATGGGAATGTGACGGCCGAAGAAAAGCGCCAGTTCATGCTGTCGAACCCAGCCTTCGCTGATCTGGACGCAGTCAAGAACGACCGTTTTGTGGTGCTGGAATATGTTGAGGCGACACCGGGACCGCGCAACATTGCTGCGGTAAAAACGCTCGCCGCTGCGCTGCGCGACGAGTAGAGGCATTGCGCACCACCCCCTCCAAGGACGCGCGCCCATGGACCCTTTGGGTCGTCATGGGCGTGGGGCTGTTGGGGCTGGTGGCATCCATGTCCGTCGCGGTCAGCGTCGGGGCCATTGGCATTCCGATGCAGACCGTCTGGGGCGTGCTGGTCAACAAGCTGGTGCCGGGGGTGGTATCACCGGACTGGTCGGCGGGGCGCGAGGCCATCGTCTGGGACATCCGCTTTCCCCGCGCGATCCTTGCGTGCTGCGTAGGCGCAGGATTGGCGATAGTGGGTGCCAGCCTCCAGTCCGTCACGCGCAACCCTTTGGCTGATCCGCATCTTCTGGGCATCTCGGCGGGCGGCGCGTTCGGCGCGATCCTGGCACTTCTGCACACGGGCATGTTTTTGGGGCTGCTAACGGTGCCGCTCATGGCGTTTCTTGGCGCGCTCGGGGCCACGCTTCTCGTGCTCGCGGTCTCTCAATTTGCCGTGGCCACCAGTGCCGACCGCCTGATCCTTGCGGGCGTTGCGGTGTCGTTCATCGTGATGTCACTGGCCAATGTGCTTATCTTTCTCGGCGACCCGAGGGCGACGCACACGGTCGTGTTCTGGATGCTCGGCGGGCTCGGCCTTGCGCAATGGAGCCAGCTTATTTATCCGCTCGCCGTCCTCGTTTTTTGCGGGATTTATCTGTGGCTGAATGCCAGCAGTCTGAACGCGATGACCATCGGGGACGAGACCGCATCTACCCTCGGCATTCCCGTCGCGCGGTTCCGGCTTACGGTCTTCGTGGTCGGTGCGCTGATCACCGGGGTTATGGTGGCATTCTCCGGCATCATTGGATTTGTGGGCCTCATGGTGCCGCATATCGTGCGCTTGCTGGTTGGGGGTGATTACCGGCGCGTCCTGCCTGTGGCCGCTATCTTCGGCGCAATCTTCCTGCTTTGGGCAGACATCCTTGCGCGCACCGTCATGGCCCCCGACGACATACCCATCGGGATCGTCACGGGCCTGATTGGCGGGATATTCTTCGTCTGGCTGCTGCGCCGCCGGATCGGCTAGGGCTGGTCCGGCCCGGCCTTGCTGGTGGCCCAGCGGTTAAGCCATGCCAGCCCCGCCAGCGCGAGACCCAGCAACAGCAGCGCAAACACGCGGATCAACCCGCCGAGGCCTGCAATGTCGATCAAGAACACCTTGGCGACCGCAAGTCCGATCACCGCAAGGCCCAGTTTGCGCAACACAGGGCTGCGCCGCGCCAATGCGGCGTAGAAGATCAGCGCACCGATCACCAGAAGGGCAACGGTGTAGCTGTAGAGCTCGGGCTGGTCGATGTCTGGAAGTTCCATCAGGTTTGGGCCGCGCCAGAAATGACGGATGGTTAGCGCCAGCCACAAGGCGGCCAAAGCCGCTGAGGTGACTTGGAAGCCGAGACGTAGCTGCGCGTTAAGATCGGTGATCCAGCGCGTGCCGAGGAACAACACCAGCGCAGGCAGCAGATAGGCGACCAGAAGCGTATTGATGACAGGTGGTCCCAAAATGAGCGCGGCTGGCCAATTTCCCAGTGCCGGATTGAGCTCGGTTGCGGCGGCAAAAATCTGACCGCCCGCAAGCACCAAAAACAGCGCCGCAAGCCCGACCCGCAATTTGACGAGCGCGCCACCAAGTGACAGGCGGCGCAGTTGCGTCAACCCCAGCACCAGCCAAACCGTGCCGCCAAGGCCGAAGGACCAGTGGCTCTCGATGGCCGAGGAGCCGCCCCAGCCCTCAATCGCGCGATAAAGCAGGACCGAGATCAGGATGCCTGAAGCCGACACAAACGCGCTTTCCAGCAACACCTCGGACCTTGGCCGCCCGGCGGATTTGACCACGAACCACGCCGCCCCAAACGCCAGCACCGCCCCGCCATGGGATAGCGCCAGATCGAGGCGGGATGCGTCAACCGCCCAATTCCATCCCGGATCGACCACCAACCGAAAGCCAATCGTGACGATCCCGGCAAGGATATAGGTGCCCATGAGCGGCAAGTTGAACTGGCGGTCCAGCAGTGCTGCTGCCACGACGGTTACGCCAAGTGCCAAGGTCAACGCGGAGGTGGAGAACAAGATCACCATCCCGAACGCCACCGAGGCCAGCGCTGACAGAACGGCAAGCGACATGCGCAAGCGGTCGTCGGGGCCGTCCGTGCGGGCAAAGCGCTCGGCCAGCACGACCATCAAAGCGGCTATCGCCATGGCGTGCAGGGCCCAAGCATAACTCCCGATGACCCCGGATGGTTGCCAGAAGACTTCCATGACAATCGCGACAGTAGGGGCGAACAGGACCGTGCCGATGGCGACAAAGACCTGCGCTTGGCCACCGCGCAGAGAGCGCCATGCGGCAGCGGCGGACACCAATAGGGCGACGGCGATGAGGATCGGGATGATGGTAGGGAAGTCGGCTTCCGGCTCTTGGGCGAGGCGGGCCAGAGGTCTCCAAATCTGGATGCCGCTGGCGACGACAAGGACAAAGCCAATCGTGGGCAGGGCGGCGAGATCTGTCAGCGCAGGGGCATTCCGCGCCCAGATCAACACCGCGAGGGTGAGCCCCACGAGCACTGAAATGCTGGTCCAGAAGACATCGGCGTGAGAAGCCTCGACCGACGGCAGCAGGATCAAGACTGTTGCCGCAAGGACCGCGCCGCCTGCCAGACGGGTGGGAAACTGGGGCCAAGGCGCGCCGGATTTGCGCGCGAAGTAGGACATACTCAATAGCGTGCCGCTATGGTCTGGGACCGCGCGGCGCACCGGAATCGCAATTGCCAACAGTGCCAGCACCGCGCAATAGATCATAAACATCGGCTCGATGAACGAAGAGCTCGCCATCACCACAAACGCCGCTCCAAACCCACAGATTAACGAAATCACCGACACCCACGCCCAGCGGCGCACGGTATCAATCGCCAGCCCGACGGCGGTGATGATGCCGAAATAGCCAAACAGCCAACTTGGGTCGTCAGACGCGCCGCCCACAAAGAACGGCGCAAGCACCGCGCCGATGATGCCGACCGCGGCCAGAAGCGGTCCGTAAAACCAACCCAAAACCAGCGCGCCAGCACCGACGAGGGCCATGCCGACCAGCGCGACCTCCGGGCCGATGATGTCGTAGAGCACCCGCGCGGCAAGGATCACGCCAAACAGCGTCACTATCCCGGCGCTGGAGAAGGTCGAGGGCAGATAGGCGGTGCTGGCCTCCTCGCTGTCGCCAAAGCGGCGGCGGATATACTCGCCCGCCGCCACGAGGGCTGCGCCGAAGCCAAGGCCAAGGGCGACACGCACGGCGGGGGGCAGCAGGCCCTCCTCGATGCTGTATTGCACAAGGAATATGCCTGCCAGCGCCAGTGAGATGGCCGAGACGACATAGAACCAGTTCTCTGTGACCCATGCGATCAGGGCTTGCAGCTTGGTATGAGTAAACACGACGGCGCGGGGTGGTCCGGTGGGCTCGGGTGCAGGTTCGGGCGTTATGTTTGATGGCCGCAGATTGCGCTGTTCGGCGTCTTGCGTCGGCGGACCCCAAGGGGCTTTGGCAGCCACGGGGTCGGGCGTGGCCTCGGGCGCTGGTCGGACCGGGCGCGGCGTTAATCCTTCGAGGGCTTGGCGCCCCAAAACAAGCTCTACTTCCGTCACCCGGCGGCGCAAGGATGCGTTCGAGATCAACAGATAAATCACCGCAACCGGGATGCAGAGCACAACCACCAGTGCCAGAACAAACAGAGCTTCCAAGCGCCTTCTCCCCAAAGCACGGCATACCCGACGACGATAGCAGACAACCGACACTGCCAAAAGGCCAAGTGCCAAGCCGTTGCATTCGCCACGACTTTCGGGGTTAGGTGGTGCAGACACGGACAGGCATTGAGGGGAGACAGACATGCGCGCGCTTATCACAGGGGCCGCCACAGGCATCGGGGCCGCAACGGTCGAGCGGTTGAAGGCGCGCGGATACGAGGTCATTGCGCTCGACATTGCCGAGCCTGCGGGCGTCGACCAGTGGGTGCCCGTGGATATGTCGGACCCGGCCTCGATTGAGGTGGCGGTCGCGCAATTATCCGGCTCGTTTGACTGCCTGATCAACAATGCCGGATTGCCGCCGCGCGCGGGGCTGGAGCAGAAGATCCTCGCGGTCAATTTCACCGGGATGGTGCAGGTGACCAATGCGGTCCAACCAATGCTGAACGCTGGGGCCAGCATCGTGACAACGGCGTCGCGCGCAGGCGCGTTCTGGCGCGATAACCTCGCGCAGGTGAAGGCCTTGATGGCGCTTGAGACGGATGGTTTGGAGGCCTTCATTAAGGCCGAGGGCCTTGAGCCAATCCGCGCCTATAACCTGTCCAAGGAGGCCGCGATTGTGTGGTCGATGGCCCAGACCGAGCGGCTTCTTTCGTCCGAGTTGCGCATCAACACCGTCAGCCCTGCGGCGGTCAGCACCGGCATCCTCGACGATTTCGCCGCTGCCTTTGGCGAGCGTATGGCCCGCAACGTCGCCCGCGTAGGGCGTCCGGGGATGGCAGGAGAGGTGGCCGATGTGATCGTCTATATGGCCTCGCCCGAGAGTGGCTGGCTCAAGGGCATCGACGTTTGCGTCGATGGCGGCATGTCCGCGATCGGCCAAAGCGACGCGATGGAGCTATAGCGCGATAGGTTGGCCATGCGGGGTGCGGGCGGCGGCCTCCTGCCAGTCGAGTTTTCGGGCTTGCAAGGCGGCCTCCGACGCGAGGCCTTTCTGCGCCACGATCTTCTCTAGGGCTGCCAACCAATGCTCATAATAGCTGCGCTCGACCCCGCTATGGATCTCCGCCGACAGCATCGCGGCCCAGTCGTCCCACGCAAACGCGCCGCGCGCGTGCAAGTCCACGACCATTGCAAAGGCTTGCGCTTCCCACGGTTCGGCAAAGACTGGCTCGTCCTCGGCCAGCTTGATGCCTGCCAGCGTAGACAGGTCGGGCGTCACGTCCGTACCTTGAGGTATGGTTCCCATAGATCGAGCGTTACAGTGTCCGCTGCCGAGCGATCCTCGCCCCAGAGCGTGCGCGCCGGAAAGGCGACCTGATAGAGCCATGTCGGTTGCTCTCCCTCGCCTCGCGCATTGGCATCGGGGTAGACATGAAAGCCATGCACCCGCGTAATCGTACCGGTTTTGTCACGCGCGTAGCGGGGCAGGCGGGTGTGGCTCTCAGGATGGATGTTGATCGTGTGGATCGTATCACCCACGGCAAAAGCGGGCGCGCCTTGTGCGGGCCGATCCACCGGACCGCCAGCATTGAGCGCGGCTTGCACATCGGCCTGCGCGAGGCAGCGTTTCACCGCAATAGGCGGTAGCTGCGCTTTCCCCTGCGCCAATTCCGCGCCCGTGATCATCCCCCGCGCCGTCATCAGCTTGACCGCCGCCTCCAGCCAGATCGCGTAGTAAGGCAGGCTCATATAGGTCGCGGGCGGCAGGCTCTCGCGCGCGAACCGCGACTGGTCGAGGTTCCATTGCCCGCAGGCCCCGAGTGCCACGATGATGCCCAGCACGCGGGCTTCCCAATCGGCGTGGAAATTCGGCTCGTCTGCCTCGTCCAAGACAGGTCCAAACCCCATCATCCCGCCCAGATCTGCGCCGCCATTCATGCGCTTGCCTCGGGTGCCAGCGCAAATCCGGTGCCGATCATGGAGTTGCGGGTGACAAGGCGCATCAACGCCTCCTCACTCCATCCCACCGTCCCCAATGGCCGCGCAGGCACCACCAAATACCGCATCTCGGCAGTGGAATCGTGGACATGGACAGCGACCCCCGCGCCAATCTCAACCCCGAAATCGAGCAAGACACCGCGCGGATCGATCACCGCCCTGGACCGAAACGGGGGCGATTTATACCACACAGGCGGCAGGCCAAGGACCGACCACGGGTAGCAGGAACATAAGGTGCAGACGACGAGGTGATGCGCGGTCGCGGTGTTAAAAAACGCCTGCATATGCTCGCCTTGGCGCGAGGTGTAGCCCAGCGAATGGATCGCTGCCGTCGCGTCCTCGGCCAGCCATTTCGCGTAAACCGGATCGCGCCACGCCTTCGCCACCACATGCGCGCCGTTTTGTGGGCCGATCTTGGTCTCGTAGGTCTGCACGATCTCGTCGACCGCAGCGCTATCGATATACCCCTTCTCGGCCAGTAGGCTTTCAAGCGCGCGCACCCGCGCCTCGATATCGGTCATGTGGGAATGGTCGTGATCGTGGGGCATGGGGCGGACCTTGGGTTCAGGTGTTGGCCATATGGAACCCTAGCTGAGGCGGCGCAGCAAGTAGATATCCATGATCCAGCCGTGGCGGTCGCGCTCGCGCGCGCGGGTCTGGAGTATTTGGGTCGACACGTCAGCCAAAGGCCCTGCAATCAAGACCTCCTCGGGCATCCCGACATATGCCCCCCACCAAATCTCAAACGCGTCAGCCTCTAAGCCCTCAAACGCGCAAGCCCCGTCGAGCATTACCGCCAATGTCTCAGCCCCCTCAGGCCAGCCATGATCGCGCAGCTGCCGACCCGTGGTGATCGTCACAGGGGCGGCGAGCGTGTTCAGCGGGATCGCATGGGCGGCGGTCAGCAGTTGCAGGGAGGTCAGCCCGGCAATCACCTTCATCTCAGGCTTCGGGATCAGCCGCTCCGCAATTCGCAAAGTGCTGTCATACAGCGACGGGTCACCCCAAACCAGCAACGCAACCGTCTCGGCACCCCCAGCGGCCTCCGCCCACCGACACGCGATCTCGTCATGCCACGCCTCGACGGCCTCAAGATAGGGCAGGGCCGGGTCACGCACGGGCATCTCAAACGTCCGAACCGTATCGTCGAGGCTGCGAATATCCGCCACGATCTGCGTGCGCAAATCCGCCAGATCGGACTTCCCGGCCCCCTTGTCGGGGATCAAAATCACTGCGGCTGAGGCAATCGCCTTTCGCGCCTCGCCCGTGAGATGATCCGGGTTGCCAGTGCCGATCCCGATAAGCAGAAGCGTTTTCATGAGCTAGGCATCCGCCAACGCGCCATACAGTATCAATGCCGGGGCAGTCCCGATCTCACCCCTGAGTTGCGCCGCAAAGCTGTCGATGGTTCCCCGGTGAAGGGCCTGATCCGGCGTGCTGACACTCTCGGCAAGTAGGGCGGGGGTTGTCCCCGCCAGCCCGTGCGCCTTCAAAGCATCCACCAGCAGCGGAAACGTCCGCTTGCCCATGAACACCACGGTCGTTGCCATCGGATCGGCAAGGGCCGCAAGGTTCAAGTCCTCCGGCAACGCACCGCTGACATCATGACCGGTCACAAATTGCACCCGCCGCGCGGTCAACCGCCGGGTCAACGGAATGCCCGCCGCCGCAGCAGCAGCGCAAGCCGAGGGGATGCCGGGGATGATCTCGTAGTCGATCCCTGCCTCTTTCAGCGCTGTAATCTCCTCCTCCAACCTCCCAAACGTGCCGCCATCGCCGGATTTCAACCGCACTACGCGTGCGTTCGCCTGCGCATACTCCACCAGCAAACGGCTGACATGGTGCTGCTTCGGCGAGGCGCGTCCGGCGCGTTTACCAACGCCCACAAGGTCCGCCCCGGCCCCGACATGGGTCAGGATCGGACCCGACGAAAGGTCGTCAAACAGCACCGCATCGGCGCGCTTTAACCGGTCGACGGCCTTCAAAGTCAACAACTCCGGGTCACCGGGGCCGGAGCCGACGAAGCTGACAAACCCACTCATCCCTTATCGTCCGTAATCAGGTGGAAGAAGGTGCCCGAGACGTGGCCGCGCACTGATCCTGACTGGGCCACCGCAGTCCCATCGGCGTCGAAAACCTGCGCCAGCGCGGTGTCGGGTTGCGCGAGGATCGTTGAGTAATGGAACTCGTGTCCGCGCAGCGCATCGCCGGGCGCGAACCCCGGCATCGGCTGTGACAGCACGGCGCGCCGGTAGCCGAGGTTGAATTTGCGCTTCTCGTAACTCGTCTCCAGCCCCAGCAACCCGGCCATCTCGTGCCGGGTTCCGTCCTTGTCGATCAGGCCCGCGCCGAGGGCCATATAGCCGCCGCACTCGCCATGGACGGGCTTGGTCTCGGCGTGTTTGCGCAGGCCGCCTCGGAAGGTGGAGGCCGCCGCCAACGCGCCCGCATGCAACTCAGGATACCCCCCCGGCAGCCACACCAGGTCGGCGCTCGGGTCCGGGGCTTGGTCAGCCAGTGGCGAAAACGGCAGAATCTCAGCGCCTGCCTCGCGCCACCCGGCGAGCACATGCGGATAGGTGAACGAAAACGCCGCATCGCGCGCCAAAGCAATCCGCTGGGCAGGCGGTTTCATAAACGCGCCGCGCGCAGGGGCCTTGCCGGATCGCGCCGCAGCCTTGATCGCCGCGAGGTCCACATTCTCGCGTAGGAACGTCGCATAACCGCTGATCGCCGCTTCCAGATCGGGATGCTCGACCGCCTGGATCAGACCCAGATGCCGTTCGGGCAATTTCAAATCCCCGCGCCGGGGCAAGGAACCGAGGACAGTGATCCCCGCCTTCTCCATCCCCACCCGCGTCAGGCGTTCATGCCGAGGCGAGGCGGCGCGGTTCAGGATCACGCCCGCGAAGGGCAAGTCGGGATTGTAGTGCTTGAACCCCAGCGCCGTGGCCGCCGCAGATTGTGCCTGCCCGCTGACATCGACGACCAGCACGACAGGCCAGCCCATGCGCAAGGCGGTCTCAGCACTGGTGCCAAAGCCCGATTGGCCGCGCGTGGCGACCCCGTCATAGAGGCCCATGGAGCCTTCCGCGACGACGATATCCGCGCCCTCCGCTTGGGCCGCGACCGCGCCCAACAGCCCTTCATCCATCGCCCAGCTGTCGAAGTTGAACGACGCACGTCCGGCAGCTGCCAAGTGAAACGCCGGATCGATATAGTCCGGGCCGCTTTTGAAGGGCTGAACGGTGTGGCCGTCCTCGCGCAAGGCACGTAGCAGGCCTAGCATGACGGTGGTTTTGCCGGTGCCCGAGGACGGGGCGGAAATCATCAATCCGGGGGGCATATCAATCATCACCATGGCTCCAACTGGCCCAAGGGCTGTCCGCGGTTTGCGGGCGGTAGCGGCGGTCGTACTCCGCCGAGTAGAGGCAGCTTTCGGTGAAGCCCTCCGCCGCCAGCGCCCGTCCCACAAGGATCAACGCGGTGCGGGTGATGTCTTTGTCGAGTGTGTCGGCCAGCGTCGCAAGGGTCGCGTGCAATATCCGCTCGTCCGGCCAACTGGCGCGAAACACGACCGCGACCGGGCAATCGGCCCCATAAGCAGGCGTCAGATCGGCGACGACTTGCGTGACATTGCCGACGGACAGGTGGATCGCGAGGGTCGCGCCGGTGGCTGCGAAATTCGTAAGGCTCTCGCCCTCGGGCATGGTTGAGGCGCGACCGGGGGTGCGCGTCAGGACCACCGATTGGGCGATGCCGGGTAGGGTCAGTTCCGCGCCCAGCGACGCTGCGGCGGCGGCGAAAGACGGCACACCCGGCGTGACGGTATAGGCAATCCCCTCGGCTTTCAGGCGGCGGACCTGCTCGCCCATGGCCGACCAGACCGACAAATCGCCGGAATGCAGGCGGGCGACGTCATAGCCCGCAGCCTCCGCCGTCTTGATCTCGGCGATGATCGCATCGAGGTCGAGGGCGGCGGTGTTCACGATCTTCGCGCCTTCGGGGCAGTGGCCGAGGATCGCTTCTGGCACAAGTGATCCGGCGTAAAGGCAGACCGGGCAGGCTGCGATCAGGTCGCGCCCGCGTAAGGTCAGCAAGTCCGGTGCGCCGGGGCCTGCGCCGATGAAATGAACGGTCATGGGGTGTCTCCAAGGGCGAGGGCGCAGGTGGCGAGGCGATCCCGCGAGATATGGCGGGGGCTGAGAAGGCGCGCGCCGGGGCCAGCGGCGGCAAGGGCGGCGGCTTCGGCGACGCTGCCTGTTTTATGAGCGGCGCGGGCGGGGTTTGATTGGGTAAGCGTGGTTTGGCGCGCGAGGGCATCTGGTGTGACCTCGATCAGGGGCAAGTTCAGGGTGCGCGACATCAGTGCGAGCTGTGGGGCTTTAGCGGTCAGCGTGGCAAGGGCATCGGGGCGCGGTTGGCCCACGCAAGCCTGATCGAGCGCGCATTGTAAACTCGCCTCGGTAGCACTGTCCCGGCAGCCAAAGCCTGCGACAATCATAGCGTCACACTCCACTGCACAATCGGGAAAGCCGCGCGCCAACCGCGTTTGGACCCGAGGGGGGCAGCATTGGCGATCTCGATCCGCATCAGGTCACCGCCGAGTTTGCTGTGCCATGCGCTCAACAATGCTTCGGTCTCAAGCGTCACGCCATTGGCCACAATGCGGGTGCCTTTGGGCAACGTGTTTTGCAGGTGTTGCAACAGCGTTTCCGACAACCCACCACCGATGAACACGGCGTCTGGAGCGGGCAGGTCCGCGAGCGCGTCGGGCGCTTGACCCTCGACGACGCACAAGCGGTCCACGCCGAGGGCCAGTGCGTTCTTGCGGATCATCTCGGCGCGGTCTGTGCGGATCTCGATGGCCGTGGCTTGCGTCGTGGGATCGCTCAGCAACCACTCAATCGCGACAGAGCCTGAGCCGCCGCCAATGTCCCAGAGGTTCTCAAACGCGCGCGGGGCCAGCGCCGACAGGGTCAGTGCGCGCACCGGGCGTTTGGTTATGGTGCCATCGCTGGTAAAGAATGCGTCAGGTATACCGTTTGATTTCGGGATACTGACGGCAATCCCCGCACAGTCAATCGCTACACAAACCGGGTGCGCGAAGGTTTTTGCGGGCAGCGAGTGCGCCGAAAAGCTTGTGCGCACCTCATTCGCGCCACCAACAGCCTCCCAAGCCGTGACAGCACTTTCGCCAAACCCCAAGCCGTCGAGATAACTCGCAACCTCAGCCACCGCCGGCCCATCGCGCAGCAGCACGACCAATCGCGCGCCGTCCGCTAGATGGGGGCGCATCCGCGACAGAGGCGCTGCATGCAGGCCAAGGCAGGTCGTCTTTTCCAACGCCCAGCCCATCTTTGCTGCCACCAGCGAGAATGTCGAAACGCCGGGATAGACCACCCATTCCCCAGCCTTCAAATGCCGTGCTAGCACTGCCCCCGCGCCAAACCAGAACGGATCACCGGACGCCAGCACCACGACAGATTGCCCGCGCAAGGCCAGCAAGTCGGTCACACCATCCGCGAACGGCACCGGCCATGCCACTTGCCGCGACGAGGTCTCGCCCAACAATGCCAAGTGTCGCGGCGGGCCCATGATAACTTGCGCCGCCTCAACCGCTGCTTGACTGGCGCGCGAAAGCCCGGCAACCCCGTCCTCGCCCATCCCGATGATCGTGACCCACGGAGCGTTAGCCATGCAGACCAACCTCTTGATCCTTGGCGGCACGACCGAGGCGACGGCTTTGTGCTTGCAGGTCCATGCGGCGGGGCTGATCGCAACCGTCTCCTTTGCAGGCCGGGTGGAGCGACCCGCGCGCCATCCCGTGCCGCGCCGGATCGGTGGGTTTGGCGGGGTGGAGGGCCTCGAAGCCTACTTGGCCGAGCACGCCGTCACCCATGTGATCGACGCGACGCACCCCTTCGCGGCCCAGATGAGCGCCAATGCGGTGGCCGCTTGCGCCCGGACGCACACGCCCCTGATCGCCCTGACCCGCGCGCCGTGGACTGTGCAAGCTGGCGACCGCTGGACCCATGTGTCCGACATCGCGGGCGCTGTGGCCGCGCTGAATGTCGAGGCGCAGCGCGTCATGCTCGCCGTGGGCCGGATGCATCTGGCCGAGTTCGCGCCCAATGCGCAGCATTTCTATCTGCTGCGCTTGGTGGACGCGCCGGACACACCGCCAGACTTCCCTGACCACCATATTCTCGTGTCGCGCGGCCCGTTCACGCAAGGCGACGACAAGGCGCTGATGGAGCAATTCCAGATCACTCAAGTCGTGTCCAAAAACGCGGGCGGCACCGGGGCCTATGCCAAGATCGAGGCAGCGCGCTCGCTTGGCCTGCCGGTCCTGATGATCGACCGACCGCGGATCCCGGCGCGGCGCGAAGTCACCACGCCCGAGGAGGTGCTGACTTGGGTTCACGACACCACCGAGCGCGGGGTGTAGACCAGCGGCGCACCGTCTCGCGCGATCATCCGCGTGTTGGACGCGCCCATCAAAACCATCGTGCGCATATCGGCCATATCGGGCGTGGCGTCCTTGAGGACGGCGACCTTGATCTCTTGGTCTGGCGTCGAAATCGCGCGTCCGAAAATGATGAGTTGATCCGGCGCGCAGACCTCCTTGAGGATGGCCAGCGCCTTCTCGAACCCCTCAGGGCGCGATTTGGAGCGCGGGTTGTAGAAGGCCATCGCAAAGTCAGCCTCGGCGGCGAGTCGGAGGCGCTTTTCGATCAAGCTCCATGGTTTGAGGTTGTCGCTTAGGTTAATCGCGCAGAAATCATGGCCCAAGGGCGCGCCAATCGCCGCCGCACAGGCCAGCATCGCGGTGATGCCGGGCAGCACGCGGATATCGAGGTCGCGCCACGCCGGATCGCCATGCTCGACCGCTTCCAACACCGCAGCCGCCATCGCAAACACGCCAGGATCGCCCGACGACACCACCACAACACGCCGCCCCGCAGCGGCCATTTCCAATGCATGGCGCGAGCGGTCAATCTCCACCCGGTTGTCGCTCGCATGCAAGGTCAGCCCCTCGCGCGCCTCAATCCGGGCCACGTAAGGAATGTAGCCGACAATATCCGTCGCCTCGGCAATCGCCGCACTCACCTCCGGCGTCACCATCCCCTCGGCCCCCGGACCGAGGCCTGCGATTGTGACCCACCCGCTCATGGACGACGCCCTTGGCCATGGACCACGATGATCGAGAAATAGGGCGTGACCTTGCCTTCCGCCTCCGGCAGGGGCGTCACGGTTTGGCCCGCCATCGTCGCGTATTCCACCAACCACGCAGCCTCATACCGACCTGCCTTGCGCAATGCGCTGCGGATCTTGTCGATGTTGCGCCCGATCTTCATCACCACAAGCGCGTCGGCGGCCTGCATATGCTGGACCAGCACGTCCTCGGGCAACGTCCCCATCAACACCGACAGCACATCATCGCCCCATGTGATCGGCGCGCCCGTCGCGGTCCACGCGCCCGACATACCGGTGATCGCCGGGACCACCTCGACCGGGACCACGTCCTTGAGGCGCATATAGAGGTGCATGAACGAGCCGTAGAAGAACGGATCGCCCTCGCACAAGGTCACAACATCCTCGCCGCGCTCTAGGATCGTGCGGACATGGGCGGTGCAGTCCTCGTAGAAGCCCGAAAGCACGCGGTTGTATTCGGGATCATCCAGCGGGATTTCCGTGGTGACGGGATATTCCATCGGGAACTCAACGGCGGTGTCCGGCAGCATACCTTCGACGATCTTGCGGGCTTGGCCGGAGCGGCCTGCTTTGCGGAAGAACGCGACGTGTTTGGCCGAGCGCAGCAACCGATCCGAGCGCACAGACATAAGGTCCTGCGCACCGGGACCGAGGCCGACGCCATAAAGGGTTCCGGTCTTCATTCCATCCGGCTCGCGATGGCGTTGACAGCCGCAACGGTGATTGCACTGCCCCCGAGGCGGCCTTGGATGATGCAGCAGGGCACGGGTTGTGCGGCCCAGAGCGCGTCCTTGCTTTCCACCGCACCGACAAAGCCGACAGGGCAGCCGATGATCGCGGCGGGGCGCGGGCAATCGGGATCCTCCAGCATGTTCAGCAGGTGAAACAGCGCCGTGGGGGCGTTGCCGATTGCCACGACGGCGCCCGCCAGATGGGGGCGCCAAAGCTCCAAGGCGGCAGCAGAGCGCGTGTTACCCATCTCGGCGGCTAACTCGCGCACACCCTCATTACGCAACGTACAGATTACCTCGTTGCCCGCAGGCAACCGAGGCCGCGTGATCCCCTCAGACACCATCCGCGCGTCGCATAGGATCGGCGCACCGGCCTCCAATGCCGCCCGCGCCGCTGTCACGAAACCCGGCGAGAAATGCGCGTGCTCTTCCAGCCCGACCATGCCCGCGGCGTGGATCATGCGCACGGCGACTTGCTCTTCATCCACGTCAAAACGGCCCAGATTGGCCTCGGCTCGAATGGTGGCAAACGATTGCAGATAGATCGCAGCGCCGTCGGTTTGGTAGGTGTGGGGCATGGGTTAGCTCAGCTCTTTTCTCAGGGCGTCGGGGGTCAGGCCGCGCAGGGTCGGGGTCGCTTGTGCCGTGCCGCTGCGCACGATGTCAAACCGTCCGTTGCGGCCCACAAGGGTGGTGTCGGTGGGGGCGTTGCGGGCGCAGCCTTTCTCGCAGCCCGACACATGCAGGCGAGCGGTCATATGCGGGGCGAGGGCGCGGGCGATCTGGTGGGTGTCGACGGACGCATGGGCGCAGCGCGGCGCGCCGGGGCAGGCATCGACATGCAGCAGCGGGTCAGTGGGGTCGGTGATGAGGGCGGGGTGCGTGACGTCGCGCGCGCCCTCAAACAGCGCGATGCGCCACGGGGTGATGCGCAGGGCTGTCATGCAGGGCAGGATTTCGGCGAGGGCCGAGGCGTCGATTTGGCCGAAGGGCAGGGCGACCAGTTGACCGAGGGGCGATGGGCCGAGACTTGGCAGCGGGCTTGGCGGCACCGGGGCGGTGCCGGACGACTTGGCGGGCAGGGCGATGTGATCGAGTAGCTTGGCCATCCGCTTGGTGCCACTCGGCGCTGTCTCCGCAAACCACGTCGCCAGCGCGATCACCCGGTCGATGGCCCCGCCCTCGTCAACCGTAACGCCTGTTACGGAGCCGTCCGCCCGAACAATCATCCCATCCTGCGACCGCTCAATCCGAATATCCGCCGAGGCCTCCGCCAACAGCCGCGTCTCCCCCGTATCCACCGCGAACCCGAACTTCGCGGGCAGCGCAGGCAACTCAACAAGCCGCGCGCGCAGCTCCTCTGCCAGCCGCACGGTCAGATCGTTCTCGGCGTAAAAGGGCGCGGTCAGGATGTTTCGCCGCCCCTCCAGCGCCGGGTCCGCATCCAGCACGCCTAACGCGCCGAGGCCGTCCAGCAGCGCCTCCAAACGCTCCTCGCGCACCCCGCGCAATTGCAGGTTCGCGCGGTTGGTGAGCTCCAAAATACCGTTGCCATGCGCCTCGGCCAGCGCGCAAATCTGCGCCAAAACTCCGGCCTCAAACCGCGCCAGCACAGGCCGCACCCGCACCACCAAACCGTCGCCCGACATCATCGGGCGGTACGCGCCGGGGCACCAGCCTTTGACTTTCGGTGCAAGGCTCATTGCGCCGCCTGCATCGCCGCGCGGATGGAATTGCGGCGGCTAATCCACAGACCCGCCGCATCCAGGGCCGCAAACTGGTCCTGCATCGCGGCAAGCGCCTCGGGGTTTTGGTCTTCAAGAAACGCCGCGATGGTCTCATCGCCAAGCGTCGCCTCGTAATACAGATCGAACAAATGCGCGGGCACGACCTTGGCCAAATGCGCAAACGCCGCCATGTGATCGAGGGTCGAGGCAATCTCAGCCGCCCCGCGAAATCCGTGGCGCATCATGCCTGCCAGCCAGTTCGGGTTGGCAGCGCGGGCCTGGACGACACGGGCAATTTCTTCAGCCAAGCTGCGCGCGCGCGGGGCCTCGGGATTGGTATTGTCGAGGTGGTAGAGCGCGGCATCCCCTCCGGTGATCGCTTGCGCGGCGGCAAACCCGGCCTCGTGGGCTGCATAGTCCGAGGCCAGCAGCACGTCCGTCTCAGGCAGGTCTTGCAGGTGCACAAAACTGTCGGCATTGGCGACGCGGGCGCGCAGGCCGTCTGCGTCCAAGGTGGCGGTCTCGCCGTCCAGTGCGTAGGCGCTTGCGGCCAGCCATGCCTCGCCCGCGCGGGCTTTGCCAGTCTCGGAGTAATCCTCAAGCGCTGCGCCCATGCCAAGGCCGTAGCTGCCCGGTTTCGGGCCATACACGCGCGCCTCGTCCCGGCCCACGTAAGGGTTCCAATCGAGCGCCTCGTCGCGCGCGGCCAGCGCTTTGACCGACGTGCCAAACAGCGCCGACAGCGTTGGGAACACATCGCGGAACAGGCCCGAGACGCGCAGGGTCACGTCGATGCGGGGGCGGTCCAATTCGGCGATCGGCAGGACTTCGACGCCCGAGACGCGCTCTGTGCCCACATCCCAAACCGGGCGGACACCGAGCAGGGCCAGCGCCATCGCAAATTCTTCGCCCGCCGTGCGCATGGTGGCCGAGCCCCACAGATCGACGATCAAGCCGCGCGGCCAATCGCCGTGATCTTGCAGGTGGCGGCGGACCAACTCGTCGGCCAGCTTGACGCCTTGGGCGAAGGCGTTGCGGCTGGGCACGAGGCGCGGGTCGGTTGTGGTCAGGTTGCGGCCCGTGGGCAGAACGTCGGTGCGGCCTCGGTAGGGCGAGCCACTCGGGCCAGCCTCGATGCGCTTGCCGTCCAGTGTGGCCAGTAGCGCGTTGCGTTCGCCCGTGACCGCTGGGGCCAGATCGAGGGGGCTGGCCGCAACAGGCATCCGCCCCCAAATATGCAAACCGTCCCCGAATTGGCTTTCCTTGATGTCACAGACAAAGCGGTCGATGCGGGTGATTGCCTCAGCCGAACAACTCGCCGTCTCAAGGCCCAAATCCTGTTCGACGCCAAGCGCTTGCGCCTCGACCCTAATGTCATCTTGCAGCCGATCCCGGCGGCGCGGGTCGAGGCCATCGGCGCCTGAGAACTCGTCCAGAAGCGCTTCCAGCCGGATCAGGCGGTCGGGTGTCTCGCTAGCGCGCATCGGCGGCGGGATATGCCCGAGCGTGACCGCGCCGATGCGACGTTTTGCTTGCGCGGCCTCGCCGGGATCGTTGACGATGAACGGATAGATCACCGGGGTCGCGCCCGCCAACACCTCGGGCCAGCACGCCCCAGACAGGGCCACGGATTTGCCGGGCAGCCATTCGAGCGTGCCATGTGCGCCGATATGGATCAGCGCGTCGCATTGGCTTTGCAGCCACAGATAGAAGGCGACGTAGCCGTGGCGGGGCGTGCGGTTGAGGTCGTGGTATTCGTCGTCGCGCAAGTCGGGCGTGCCACGTTCGGGCTGCAGGGCGACGAGGGCTTTGCCGCGCTGAGTGGCGGCGAAATGGAACGCGCCGTCGTGGAAGGCAGGGTCGGTGTCCGGGGTGCCCCAGGTGGTGGTGAGATCGGATTGGAGCGTTTCAGGCAGGCGTGCGAGGGCGGCTTGGTAGGCCTCCAGCGGCCACGACATCGCCTGCGCGTCGAGGTCCGGCTGCAACGGATTGCCTGTTGCAGTGGCGTAGCCCGCGCCGTGCAAATCCTCCAAGATCGCGGTTGCGGAGGCCAGTGCATCAAGGCCGACCGCATGGGCCATGTTCCAAGCCTTGCCGGGATAGGTCGATAGGATCAGGGCGGGACGGCGCTGGGACACGGGGCGTGCCGCGAGGTCGGTCCAGGCTTTGACTTTATCGGCAATTGCCTCGATCCGCGCGGCCTCGGCCGCATGGGCGAAGCGCGAGAATTGCAGGTCAGGATCGCGGGTTTGTGGCTCCTTAAACGAGGCCACGCCTGCGAAAAGCCGCCCGTCCAGCTCGGGCAATACCACATGCATGGCGAGGTCTGCGGGTGATAGGCCACGCTCGGCCCCGTCCCACGCCTTGCGCGTCGAGGTGGCGAGCGCGATCTGGAACACGGGCACGTCGCCCGCATCCAAGGGCGAGCGGCCCGACGCGCCGCGCCCGCTGAAGGAGGTGGCGTTGACGATGGCCGCAGGGCGCAAGAAGGAGATCTGGCGCGCCATCCACTCGGCGGCACCGGGGGCTTTGAGCGAGGGCGCGAAGAGGCCGAGGACGTCGAAGCCGCGCGCGCGCAAAGCCGCAAACACTGCCTCGATGGGCGCGAGATCGGCGGCGGTCAGGAAAGCGCGGTAGAAGGAGACGACGATGAGGGGCCGCTCGGACACGGGCCGGATCAGAGGGCAGGACAGGCCGTGTTCCGGGGTCCATGCGCCGACGCTGGGCAGGGATTTCGCGCCCTTGACCGGGCCTGCATAGAGGCCTGCGGCGAGCGCCAATTGCGCCAGCGCCGCTTGCGCTGCGACAGCACCCCCGGTGTCGCAGAGGTGCGAGAGGCGGCGCAGGGTGGAGACGGGCAGGGTGGAGGCCGCGTCCAAGTTGGCATCCTCGCGCCCATCGGCGGGCAGCACCGCTAAGGCGATCCCGCGCGCCTCGGCCAGCGCCTTGATCTGCTGCACCCCGTAGGCCCAGTATGGCAGCCCGCCGATCAGGCGGATCAGGATGCCCTTCGCGCCGCCCAAGGTGTTCTCAACGTAAGTATCGACCGACAAGGGGTGCTTGAGCGCCGCGATATTCGCCAACCGCAACGACGGCAAACTCTCGCGCCCACGCCGCCAGCCTTCCGCGAACGCACCAAGATCACTGTCGGAGAACGAGAGCACCACCAGATCGGCGGGCGCTTGGCCCAGATCGGTTGGTGTCTCCGTCTCCTCCAGCCCGTGGCTTTCGCGGAAAACGACATGCATGGTGCGGGGCGTCCTTTATTCGGCTGCGACTTTGTCCACCAGCGCGCCGGTGATGGCTGCGGTGTTCACGTCGTCATGCTCGGCAATTACGACCAAGCGGCCCTCACGCGCCTCGTTTGGACGCCACGGGCGGTCATATTGGTGGCGCACGCGCGCGCCGACCGCTTGGACCAGCAGGCGCATGGGCTTGCCGGTGACCGCGGCGTAGCCTTTGACGCGTAGGATGTTTTGGGTGCGGGCCATGTGCTCGATCTTGGCAACGAGATCCTCGGGGCTGGAGACCTCGGGGATGGTGACAACTATGCTCTCAAAATCGTCATGCTCGTGGTCATCATGGTCGTCGTGATGGCTGGGTCGCGCGTCCATATCATCCTCAGCTGCAGCCCCAAGCCCGAGGATGATGCGCGGATCGACGACGCCCTCGGCAACCTCGACCACGGGCAGCGGGCGCGGGGCCTCGGCGGCGATGATGGCGCGGGCTTTGGCAACGCCTTCGGGGCCTGCGAGGTCCGGCTTGGTCAGCAAGATAATATCGGCGCAGGAGATTTGGTCTTCGAACACCTCAGACAGGGGCGTCTCGTGGTCGATGCTGTCATCGGCGGCGCGTTGCGCATCCACGGCGGCCACATTTGGCGCAAAGCGACCAGCAGCAACAGCTTCGGCATCGGCCAGTGCGATGACGCCGTCCACGGTGATCTTCGAGCGGATGTCAGGCCAGTCAAAAGCCTTCAGCAGCGGCTTTGGCAGCGCGAGGCCCGAGGTTTCGATGATGATATGCTCAGGGCGCGGATCGAGCGCCATAAGCGCCTCAATCGTTGGAATGAAGTCGTCGGCCACAGTGCAGCAGATGCAGCCATTGGCCAGCTCCACGATGTTCTCGGCCGGGCAATCAGGGATCGCACAGCTTTTCAGGATCTCGCCGTCCACGCCGACATCGCCAAACTCGTTGACGATGATGGCGAGGCGCTTGCCTTGCGGGTTGGTCATCAGGTGGCGGATCAGGGTGGTTTTGCCGGAGCCAAGAAAGCCGGTGACGATGGTGACGGGCAGTTTTTCGAGATTGGACATGGGTCTAGGCCTCCAGTGGCGGAATGCGGGCGATACAGTTTTTGCGGAAATGATCAGGGCGGGTGCGCCATGGCACAAGGCCATCTTGCGTGGCTTGATACTTGGCGGCCCCCTCAAGGATCAGCTCGGCGCTGTCTTCCGTGAGGTTGCCATAGACGTAGCTGTAGCGCTCGGCCCCACCGCGCAGGGCAATCGTGCAGCCTCGGGTGCAGTTGGACAGACACTCGGTCGCTTTGAGGGTGACGCCTTCGGGGGCACCGGCGCGCGACAAGGCCTCGAAAAGCACGGCACCGGGACGGATTTCGGCATCAGGATCAACGCCTTCGCGCTTACACTTCACGCAGATCAGCAGCTCTGCCGGAGGGGTCTCAGCACTCATCGCGCGGCCTTCATGCTTTGGCGGGCAGCGATGGCGGGCAACGAAAAGCGGCTCCCGACATCCCAGAACACCCCGTCCGGTTACGTCAAACTCCGCTGGCAGGTCTCCCGGCTTGCAGGATCCGAGGGGCGAGGCCCTTCAGACGTCCACCTGCCTTCCCAGCAAATCGCCAGTGGCTGCGGTGGACCAATCCCGGTCACGGTCGCGGGGGCGGCTGTGCTTGTTGAGGCGGACCCCGGCACATTCCCTTTTCACCTGCAAGCGGCAGGAACCAGCGAAAGTGTGGTGCTAGGGAGGGGAGGCATTGTCAAGGGGTTCGGATAGGTTAGGCTGGTGAGAATGCGGGCCTTTGGTGGCGCGGTGGTCCGATTGTTTCCGCTAACATTCGGTGCTAGAGAAGCAAATCGCGCGGGCTTGCACAGGCGCATGGGGGATCAAATGGTTCAAAGAAGGCCAAGTCCGAACGGCTCCAAGAACGCGCCAGCCGCGCGGCAGTTGCCGCAATTTCTGACCGAAGGCGATCTGAGCGCTTTGGCCGAGGCCCGCCACGGCGAGCCGTTTTCGGTGCTTGGCTCCCACAAAAGCGGACGTTTGCGTTGGGTTAGCACATTTCTACCCTCCGCGGTCGAGGTGACTGCCCTTGTGGGCGAGGCTGAAACGGCGCTTCCGCGACTGTCAGGTGACATATTTGCAGGCCCGGTTGCCGCCGGAGCCTACCGACTGCGCGCGCGCTACGGCGACGGGTCCGAGCATGTGTTCGCAGACCCATATGCGTTTGGCCCAAAATTATCCGAGTTTGACCAATACCTAATGGGCGAAGGCACGCACCGCGAATTGTGGCGCGCGCTTGGGGCCCATATTTGTGCGCATGAAGGCAGCGGTGGTGTGCATTTCGCGGTCTGGGCTCCGAATGCGCAGCGCGTGTCGGTCGTTGGCGAATTTAACCTCTGGGATGGGCGTCGTCATCCGATGCGACGGGTTGGTGCGACGGGTGTGTGGGAGATTTTTCTGCCCGACATCGGGGATGGAACCCTCTATAAATACGAGATCCTTGGTGCCGGAGGCAGCGTCGTCCAGAAAGCCGATCCCGTTGGGTTTGGCTCGCAGCACCCGCCAGAGCAGGCCTCGGTTGTGCGCGATATCGGCGGGTATGGCTGGAAAGATGCGACCTGGATGGAAGGGCGCGCGGCCCGTGCGGATCGCAGCGCAGCAATCTCCATCTACGAGGTGCATCTGGGCTCATGGCGGCGTCGCCGGGAGGATGGCGGGCGCCCACTATCCTACAAAGAACTCGCGTGGGAGCTGATTGAATACGTCACGTGGATGGGCTTTACCCATATCGAGTTACTGCCGATCTCCGAGTTTCCCTTCGACGGATCATGGGGTTATCAGCCCGTGGGTCTTTACGCGCCGACGATCCGCTTCGGCCCCCCGCACGAATTCCGCGATCTGATTGAGGCCGCCCATGAGGCCGGGCTTGGCGTGTTGCTTGACTGGGTGCCAGGGCATTTCCCGTCCGACACGCACGGCCTTGCGCAGTTCGATGGCACGCCGCTTTACGAGCACTCCGATCCGCGCGAGGGGTTTCATCAAGACTGGAACACGCTGATCTACAACTATGGCCGGACCGAGGTGCGCAACTACCTCGTGTCTAACGCCCTGTATTGGATGGAAGAATACCACCTCGACGGGCTGCGCGTGGATGCTGTGGCCTCGATGCTTTACCGCGATTATTCACGCGAAGACGGCCAATGGGTGCCCAACAAAGACGGTGGGCGCGAGAATTACGAGGCGATTGCGTTCCTTAAGGAAATGAACGTCGCGGTTTACGGCGCGAGCGCGGGCATCATGACGGTGGCCGAGGAAAGCACGTCCTTCCCGGCGGTCTCGCAGCCCGTGCATGCGGGTGGGCTTGGCTTTGGCTATAAGTGGAACATGGGCTGGATGAACGATACGCTCAGCTTCATTCAGCGCGAGCCGGTCCACCGCCAATATCACCAAGATGATCTGACCTTCGGCATTCACTACGCGTTTTCGGAGAACTTCATCCTGCCGATCAGCCATGACGAAGTGGTCCATGGCAAAGGCTCTATGCTGACAAAGATGCCGGGGCCTGAGGCCGAAAAGTTCGCCAACTTGCGTGCGTATTACGGCTTCATGTGGACCCATCCGGGCAAGAAGCTGTTGTTCATGGGCTGCGAATTTGCCCAGCCTGAGGAATGGAACCACGAGGGCGAGTTAAATTGGGGCGTGTCCGAGCACCCTAAACATGCCGGGATGCAGCGCTTGGTCAAAGACCTCAACGCCGTCTACCGCAGCACGCCTGCGCTGCATGTGAAGGATTGCCATGAAAGCGGGTTTCAGTGGCTTAGCAGTGATGCCGCGCAATCCACGGTGAGTTTTGTGCGCTATGGCAACGATGGCGACGCGCCCGTCGTGGTCATGTGCAATTTCACGCCTGTCAGCCGTGAGGGGTTTCAGGTGGGCGTGCCGGTCATGGGGCATTGGGACGAGGTGCTGAACACCGATTCCGATCTCTATGGCGGGGGCAACATTGGCAATCTGGGAGGGTGCGCCGCTAAAGCGGAGCCGAGGGATGGCCAAGACGCGTCAATCACGGTGGTTTTGCCGCCGCTGTCGACGGTGATTTTGCGGCTAAAGACCGACAACTAGAGAATTGGGGAGGGACGGAAAATGGAAACGAAGCGACTGACACAACGCTCGATGGTGTTCGTTTTGGCAGGGGGGCGGGGAAGTCGGCTGCAAGAGCTGACCGACAAACGCGTGAAACCTGCGGTGCCGTTTGGCGGCAAGACCCGGATCATCGACTTTGCGCTATCGAACGCGCTGAACTCCGGCATCCGCCGCATGGCGATTGCGACCCAATACAAGGCCCATAGCCTGATCCGGCACCTGCAACGCGGCTGGACCTTCTTCCGGGCCGAGCGGAACGAATTTCTGGACATCCTTCCCGCCTCCCAACGCTCGGGCACCGAGAGCTGGTATAAGGGCACGGCAGACGCGGTGACGCAGAACATCGACATCGTCGACAGCTACGGCATCGATTATGTGATTATCCTTGCGGGCGATCATATCTACAAAATGGACTACGAGATCATGCTGCGCCAGCATGTCGAGACCGGCGCAGATGTGACCGTGGGCTGCCTGACCGTGCCGCGCGAGGAGGCCAGTGCCTTTGGCGTGATGGCGACGGATGCCTCTGGCCGGATCACGTCATTCTTGGAAAAGCCCGCCGATCCCCCCGGCACACCTGAGGATCCGACCAAGGCGCTCGCCTCCATGGGCATCTATGTTTTCAAATGGAAGTTCCTGCGCGACTTGCTGGAGAAGGACGCGGAAGACACCAATTCCAGCCACGACTTTGGCAGCGACCTGATCCCCGAGATCGTCGCCAAGGGCAAAGCCATGGCGCACCGGTTTGACGAAAGCTGTGTGCGGGTCGAGGGCGCGCCTGCCTATTGGAAAGACGTGGGCACCGTTGATGCGTTCTGGGAATCCAACATCGACCTGACCTCGTTCACCCCGGATCTTGATCTTTGGGACCGCTCTTGGCCGATCTGGACCTATTCTGAATCGGTGCCGCCCGCGAAGTTTATCCATGACGAGCGTGACCGGCGCGGCATGGCAATCTCGTCCATGGTGTCGGGCGGATGCATCATTTCGGGCACGGAGGTGCGCAATTCGTGCCTGTTCACGAACGTCCACACCAACTCGTTTGCGGTGCTGGATCATGCGGTGGTGCTGCCCAATGTGGTGGTCAATCGCTCGGCCCGTCTTAGGCGCGTGGTCATCGACAGTGGCGTGATCATTCCCGAGGGCCTCGTCGTGGGCGAAGATCCCAATGACGATAAGAAGTGGTTCCGCGTCACAGATCGTGGCACGACCTTGATCACCCAAACCATGCTCGATAAGCGCGCCGCCAGCCTATGACCCGTATCCTGTCCGTCGCCTCTGAATGTGCGCCCTTCGTCAAAACCGGGGGGCTGGCCGATGTTGTCGGTGCGTTGCCCGCTGCGTTGGCGGCCTACGCAGACGAGGTGCGGACATTGGTGCCAGGCTATCCGGCCTTGATGAAGCGGGCGCGGAAAGCCAAAACTGTGGCCAGCTTCAAGGGCTTCTTCGGCGGCTCGGCAAAGATTCTGGCGGTCACTCTGGACGGCGTGGACCTGCTGGTGCTGGAGGCCAAGCACCTGTTTGACCGAGCAGGCGGGCCGTATGTGGATGCAGCTGGCCTCGATTGGCCAGACAACCCCGAGCGGTTTGCCGCCCTTTGCTATGCGGCGGCGGCAATTGCGGTCGAGGGGGCCGACGGCTGGGTGCCGCAGGTCGTTCATGGTCACGATTGGCAAGCGGGATTGATCCCTGAGTATCTGCACGAGTTGCAGCCCGGTGGTGCGCGCACCCCGTTCGTGATGACGGTCCATAACATCGCGTTTCATGGCAACGCAGGGGCGGACCGGCTCAAGGCGCTTAGGCTTGATCCTTGGCGGTTGCGCCAAGAGCATTTTGAGTTCTGGGGTCTAATCTCGGCCCTGAAGGCGGGGCTCACAGGCGCGGACCGGATCACGACCGTCTCGCAGACCTACGCCGAGGAGCTAATGACGCCTGAGTTTGGCATGGGCATGGACGGTGTGCTGCGCGCGCGGCGCGGCGATCTGGTGGGCATCGTCAACGGGATCGACACAGATGTGTGGAACCCAGAGACCGATCCGGCCATCAAGACCTACAAGACGCCCAAGGGCAAGCAGGCCAACAAGACCGCCTTGCGCGCTGAGTTCGGGTTGGGCGATGCGGAGGGCCCACTTTGTGTGCTGGTCTCGCGTCTGACCGAGCAGAAGGGGATCGACCTGTTGCTTGAGGCTTTGCCGAGCTTGCTGGCGCGCGGCGGCCAACTGGCGCTGCTGGGCTCTGGTGACAAGGGGCTTGAGGCGGCGTTGCAGGACTTGGCCGCGCGCGCGCCCAATGTTGGCGTGAAGATCGGCTATGACGAGCCTCAGGCCCACCGCATGATGGCAGGCGGCGACGCGATCCTCGTGCCCTCGCGGTTCGAGCCTTGCGGTCTAACCCAGCTCTACGGGTTGCGCTACGGCACCGTGCCGCTGGTGGCGCTGACCGGCGGGCTTGCCGATACCGTCATCAACGCATCCCCTGCCGCCCTTGCGCGCGGTGTCGCCACGGGCATCCAGTATTTCCCGGTCACGGGCGAGGCGCTTGCCAATGCATTCACGCGACTTTGCGACCTCTACGACGACCCAAAGACATGGACCACAATCCAGCGCAACGGGATGAAACAGCCCGTGGGCTGGGAAAGCTCGGCTGCCAAGTATCATAATCTTTATGCTGATCTGGTGGGTGCTGCGTAATCATGCCGGGTAATTTTCCGATAGAGGCGGGGCATCCGTATCCGCTTGGGGCCACGTTTGACGGCGACGGCGTCAATTTCGCGGTGTTCTCGCAGCATGCGACCCGCGTGGTGCTGTGCTTGTTCGACGAGCAAGGCAATGAGAGCCAGCTTGTCACCTTGCCCGAATGCGAAGGCCATGTCTGGCATGGCTACGTGCCCGGAATGCGCCCCGGCCAGCAATATGGGTTTCGGATGGACGGGCCGTATGAGCCCGAAGAAGGTCACCGTTTTAACCCGTTCAAGCTGCTGATTGATCCCTATGCCAAGCGTCTAACCGGGCATCCAACGTGGAATGACGCGCTGTTTGGCTACACGGTGGGCGATCCTAACGCGGACCTCAGTTTCGACAAGCGCGACAGCGGGCCGTTCATGCCGCGCTGCGTGGTGACGGACCCCGCGTTCAGCTGGGGCAACAAGCCCAGACCGCGCCACACGATGTCCGAGACGGTGCTCTACGAGGCCCATGTGAAGGGCCTGACTGCGGGCCATCCCAAGGTGGAGCGCGCAGGCACCTATATGGCGATGGCCTCCGATCCGATCCTAGAGCATCTGAACACGCTGGGCGTCACCACAATAGAGCTACTGCCGGTCCAAGCCTTCATCGACGACCAGTTTCTGCACGACAAGGGCCTGACGAATTACTGGGGCTACATGACCTACGGGTTCTTCGCGCCCGAGCCGCGCTATATGCACGGCACGGAAATTGCCGAGTTCCAGCAGATGGTCGCGCGCTTTCACAGTGCGGGGATCGAGGTGATCCTCGACGTGGTCTACAACCACACGGCTGAGGGGGGCGAGCTTGGCCCAACGCTGTCGTTCAGGGGCCTCGATAATGCCAGCTATTACCGCCTTGCCGATAACCCGCGCCACTATGTGAACGACACAGGCTGCGGCAACACGCTCGATCTGGAGAACCCGTTTGCCCTGCGGTTGGTGATGGACAGCCTGCGCTACTGGGTGGAGGTCATGCATGTGGACGGGTTCCGCTTTGATCTGTGCTCGACCCTCGGGCGCTCGCGCGGGGGCTTTGACCGCGACGGGCCGTTTTTTCGCGCCATCCGCCAAGACCCGGTGCTGAACCGCGTCAAACTGATTGCCGAGCCTTGGGATATAGGCCCCGGCGGCTACCAGCTTGGGGCATACCCTGCGCCCTTTGCCGAGTGGAACGACAATTACCGTGACCAGACCCGGCGCTTTTGGCGCGGGGACAATGGCAAGGTGGCCTCCATGGCGGCGGGTCTGTCGGGCTCGGCCAAATACTTCGATCATGATGGGCGGCGCGCCACATCTTCGGTCAATTTCATCACCGCCCATGACGGCTTTACGTTGGAAGATACGGTCAGCTACGCCGTCAAACACAACGCCGCCAATGGCGAGGACAATCGCGATGGCCATTCGGAGAACTACTCTGACAATATGGGCTTTGAAGGACCGACCGAGGACACAGCGATTTTGGCGGCCCGCACCCGCCGCAAGCGCAACCTGATTGCCACGCTCATGCTGTCGCAAGGCACGCCGATGTTGCTGGCGGGTGACGAGATCGGCAACAGCCAAGGCGGCAACAACAACGCCTATTGTCAGGATAACGAGATCGGCTGGGTCGATTGGGCACGTAAGGACGAGGCGTTCTTTGCCTTCTGCCAAAAAGCCATCGCGTTCCGAAAGGCCCATCCGATCTTACGCCAACGGCGGTTTCTGCACTCCAAGTCCCGACTGCTCGACGGGGCACCTGATCTGTTCTGGCGCCGTGCCGATGGCGCGCCAATGAAGCAGGCCGATTGGGACAATCCCGATCTGCGCTTGCTGGTGGCCGAGTTGCGGATGGCTTCAGGCTCGCCTGAATATGTGGTGCGCGAGGGCGCGTTGCTGGTGGTGCTGAACACCGGGGGCGATGTTGATCTGAGCCTGCCGGAAACGCCTGAGGGCACAAGGTGGGTGCGCAAGTTCGATACCGCCATGGACGGCGTGACGGGTCGGTTCGACGGCACCGCCATCTCGGAGAACTCTGTCGTCGTTTTTGTCTTAGAAGAGGCCCGCCAATGACCATTCAGATCGTTCAGACCCGCCCGATTGACGGCCAAAAGCCCGGCACCAGCGGATTGCGTAAAAAAACGGCAGTTTTCATGGGCCTGCACTACTTGGAGAACTACGTCCAAGCGACCTTTGACGGGATCGGTGGCGTGGCGGGCGCGACCCTTATCGTGGGCGGCGACGGGCGCTATTTCAACGACACAGCGATCCAAGTGATCCTGCGCATGGCAGCCGCAAACGGGGCGGCGCGCTGCATCGTGGGCCAAGGCGGGATATTGTCCACGCCAGCGGCCTCGCATCTGATCCGCAAGCGGGCGGCGAACGGCGGGTTGATTTTATCTGCCAGCCACAATCCCGGTGGGCCAGATGCGGATTTCGGGCTGAAGTATAATGGGCCCAATGGCGGGCCTGCCACTGAGGGCGTGACCGATAAGATTTTCGCGCGGACGCTGGATATTGAAGCCTATAAAGTCGCTGTTGCGGATGACATCAATCTAGGCGCGCTGGGCACGGCGGATGTGGCGGGCATGGCGGTCGAGATCGTCGATCCTGTCGCGGAGTATGCCGCGCTGATGGAGGGCTTGTTCGATTTCGACAAGATTGCGGCACTGTTCGCCTCAGGCTTCACTATGCGGTTTGATGCGATGCACGCTGTGACCGGGCCATATGCCCATGCGATCTTGGAGGGGCGGCTCGGCGCGCCTGCGGGCACGGTCATCAACGGCATCCCATCCCCGGACTTCGGCGGCGGACATCCTGATCCGAACCCGATCTGGGCGAAAACCTTGATGGACGAGATGTATGGCGATGACGCGCCTGATTTCGGCGCGGCCTCAGACGGGGACGGCGACCGCAATATGATCGTCGGGCGGGGGGCTTATGTGACGCCGTCCGACAGCCTCGCGCTGCTGGCGGCCAAAGCGCATCTGGCCCCCGGTTATGCGGAGGGTTTGGCGGGGGTCGCGCGGTCCATGCCGACCTCTGGCGCGGTGGACCGCGTGGCCGAAGCGCTGGGCATTGCGTGTTATGAGACGCCGACAGGCTGGAAGTTCTTCGGCAACCTGCTGGATGCAGGAAAGGTGACGCTGTGTGGTGAAGAAAGTGCGGGCACCGGGTCAGACCACGTGCGCGAGAAGGACGGTCTTTGGGCGGTGCTCCTCTGGCTGAATATCCTCGCCGAAACGGGCCAGTCGGTGGCCGAATTGATGGCCGATCTGTGGGGCACCTATGGGCGCTGCTACTACTCGCGCCACGATTACGAGGATGTGGATGCGACCAAAGCGGGCGCGATGGTCGATGCGCTGCGCGCAAAGCTGCCCGCGTTGGCCGGAACCAAGGTCGCTGGGATGGGCGTCGAATACGCCGATGAGTTCTCGTATGATGATCCGGTAGACGGCTCGCACGCCTCGGCCCAAGGTCTGCGCATCGGATTCACCGACGGTGGCCGCGCCGTGTTCCGTTTGTCGGGCACGGGCACGGTGGGCGCAACGATCCGGGTGTATCTGGAGCAGCTAGAGACGAACCCGAGCCGCTTTGATCTGGACCCAAGCGACGCGCTGGCCGGGATCATCGACGCCGCACTGGCGCTGTCGGACCTGAAAGCCATGACCGGGCGGGACGTGCCGGATGTCATTACCTAGCCCGAGCGCATCGCCATGACCCAAGCCCCCCGCGAGACCGATATTTTCGATCTGCGCCTCGCGCGCAGTGCGTCCGATCTGTGGCCGATGCTGGAGGCACTTTATGGCGACCACCCGGATTTTGCGCAAATGCGCGGCGATCTGCTGGCTGAGATGCGCAAGGCGTGGGCGCAGCGCCCGGCGGATCTAAAGACCCTGGATCTGGTCCGCGATCTGGAACCGGACTGGTTCCAGCGCCCCGATATGGTCGGCTACGTGTTCTATATCGACCGGTTCGCGGGCGATATAGGCGGCATCCACGACAAGCTCGACTACCTGCAAAGCCTCGGCGTGACCTATGTGCATCTCATGCCCTGTCTCAAACCGCGCCCCGGTGACAGTGATGGGGGCTATTCGGTGATGGATTACCGCCGGATCAACCCGGATCTGGGCACGATGGCCGATCTGCAACGCCTGTCCAAAGCGCTGCGCGCGCGCGGCATGTCGCTGTGCATCGATATGGTGCTGAACCACACCGCCAAGGAACACGCTTGGGCGAAAAAAGCCGCCAAGGGCGACCCCGAGCATCAAGATTTCTACCTGATGTTTGACGATGACACCCAGCCGAAAGCCTACGAGCAAACGCTGATCGAGGTTTTTCCCGACAACGCACCGGGCAGCTTCACCTATTATGATCACTTGGGCAAATGGGTCTGGACCACGTTCAACGAACACCAGTGGGATCTGAACTGGGCCAACCCGAAGGTGTTTCTGGAAATCGCTAAGGTGATGTTGTTTCTCGCCAATAAGGGCGTCGATGTGCTGCGGCTGGATGCGGTGGCGTTCATGTGGAAGCGCATGGGCACGCGCTGCCAGTCCGAGCCTGAGGTCCATATGATCCTGCGCGCCCTTAGGGCGGTGACGCGGGTCTGTGCAGCCTCGGTCCTGCATCTGGAGGAAGCGATTGTCGGGCCTGCCGAGATGCTCGGCTATTTCGGGCGCGGCGAGCATGACGGGCGCGAGGGCAATCTGGCCTATCACAACACCCTCATGGTGCAGTTCTGGAGCGCGCTTGCGACCCGCGACGCGGGGCTCATGACCCATGTGCTGCGCACGCACTTCCCCGAGGTGTTGTCCAACGCGACCTATGCCACCTATATCCGCTGCCACGACGATATTGGCTGGGCGATCACGGATGAGGACGCAAGCGCCTTGGGCCATTCCGGCTATCATCACCGGGCGTTCTTGTCGGATTTCTATGAGGGCGTGTTTGAAGGGTCATTCGCGCGCGGCGCGCTGTTTCAGGTCAATGCTGAGACAGGCGATAAGCGGATTTCAGGATCGTTCGCCTCGCTCGCGGGCCTTGAGCGGGCACGTGCGGACGGTGACGGCGCGGGCGTAGACTTGGCGGTGCAACGCATCCTGCTCGGCAATGCGCTGATTGCGTCTTATGGCGGCGTGCCGCTGATCTATATGGGCGACGAGATCGCGCTGACCAATGATTATGGCTACGTCCAAAGGGATGGCGAGGCCCATGATAGCCGCTGGGTGCACCGCCCGCATATGGATTGGGACCGCGTCCAAGCCGCCGAAGTTGGCGACAGCCCCGAAGCCCAAGTCCTTGCAGGCACCCGCCATATCTATGCGCGCCGCAAAGCCACGCCGCAAATCCATGGGGGCTACCCGGCCCGTATCCTCGACACTGGCCTCAGCGCCGTCTTCGGCTTTGAGCGTCTGACCCCCACGGGCAACCTCGTGTGCCTTTTCAACGTCTCGGAAACGTGGCACCACGTGCCCGCTAACTGGCTGCGCGCCCAAGGGGTGACGCAGTTCCATGACGCCCTGCCCGACGCCCCCGTCACGCTAGAGACCGACACCTATGCCTTGGCGCCTTACGGGCGCGTGTGGATGACCTAAAGAGACACTATGACCGTCATGACCCCCCTGTCAGCCGACGCGCTGCGCGCGCGCATTGCTCATCACCTGACCTATACGATCGGCAAAGATAAGGCCCATGCCAGCACCTATGATTGGCGCATGGCCGTCAGCTATGCGGTGCGCGACCGGATCATGGACAGCTGGTTTGCGGCGACGCGCAAAACCTACGAGGCGCAAGGCAAGCGGGTCTATTATCTGTCGATGGAGTTCCTGATCGGGCGCATTCTTGAGGATGCGGTGATCAATCTGGGCCTGCATGACGAGATCGAACAAGTTTTGGCGCAAGACGGAATTTCGCTGCGCGATGTGGTCGAGGATGAGCCGGACGCAGCCCTCGGCAATGGTGGCCTCGGGCGTTTGGCGGCGTGTTTTCTGGAATCGATGTCCACGCTGGGCTGTCCGGGTTACGGCTACGGCATCCGCTACGAGCACGGCCTGTTTCGCCAGCGCTTTGAAGGTGGTCGCCAGGTAGAGACGCCCGAGGATTGGTTGAACCAGACCCATCCGTGGGAGTTCGAGCGCCCGGAGGCCAATTACACGATCCCGTTCAAGGGCTATGTGGACCAAGTGGATGGGCAGGCCGTTTGGCGGGCGTCAGAGACGGTGCTGGCGCGGGCGTATGATACGCCTGTGGTGGGTTGGGAAGGCAAATGGTCGAACACGCTGCGCCTCTGGGGGGCGCTCCCGACGGAGCTGTTTGATCTGGAGCGGTTTAACTCAGGCGACCATACGGCTGCGGCAGCTCCGGAGGCTTTGGCACGGACGCTCAGCCGCGTCCTCTATCCCGAGGATACCACCGATAGCGGCAAGGAACTGCGCCTGAAGCAGGAGTATTTCCTGACCTCAGCCGCGCTGCAAGACATCCTGCGACGGTTCCTGACCGAGTATGACGATCTGGCCCTGCTGCCCGACAAGGTCGCGATCCAGATGAACGATACGCATCCGGCGCTTGCAGGGCCGGAGTTGATGCGTTTGCTGGTGGACGTGCATGGATTGCCGTGGGACCGCGCCAAAGACATCGCCTCGCGCTGCCTGAACTACACCAACCACACGCTGTTGCCCGAAGCCCTTGAGCGCTGGTCCACATGGTTGATGGGCCGGATATTGCCACGCCATATGCAGATTATCGAACGGATCGACGCCGAACATCAAGCGGCGACGGGTTGCTGGCCGGAGTTGCGGATTGTCTGGCAAGATCAGGTGCATATGGGCACGTTGGCGTTCGTTATGGCCGCACATGTGAACGGTGTCTCGGCGCTGCATACCGACCTAATGCGCGAGACGGTGTTTGCCGATCTGAACCGACTTTATCCCGGACGTATCTTGAACCAGACCAACGGGGTCACACCGCGCCGTTGGATACGGCTGTCGAACCCGGCCTTATCTCAGGTGATTACCGACACGATTGGGGCGGGTTGGGAACGGGACTTGGACCGTTTGCAGGATTTGAAGGCGCATGCCGGCGATGCGGATGTGCTGGCCGCGATCCGAGCGGCCAAGCGCACCAACAAGGTCGCGTTCTCAAACTGGGTGGGCGGCAAGATGGGGCTGTCGCTGGACCCGGACGCGATGTTCGACGTCCAAGTCAAGCGCATCCACGAATACAAACGCCAACTGCTCAACATCTACGAGACGATAGCGCGCTGGAAAGCGATCCGCGAAAATCCAAATGCGGGCTGGGCGCCGCGCGTGAAGGTGTTCGGCGGCAAAGCAGCCCCCGGCTATTTCACCGCCAAGGCAATTATCCGTCTTATCAATGATGTGGGCCGCGTTGTTAATGCGGACCCGGTCACACGCGATCTGCTGAAAGTGGTGTATCCGGCCAATTACAACGTCTCCATGGCGCAGCGGCTGATCCCGGCGTCGGACCTGTCGGAGCAAATCTCGACCGCAGGCAAGGAGGCCTCTGGCACCGGCAACATGAAGTTCACCATGAACGGCGCGTTGACGATTGGGACGTTGGACGGGGCCAATGTGGAAATCCGCGAGCATGTGGGGCCCGACAACTTCTTTTTATTCGGCATGACCGCAGACCAGGTGCAAACCTGCTACCAGAACCCCCATCACGCGCGCGAGGCTGTCTTGGCCAGCCAAGAGCTACAGGACGTTCTACAATTGGTGGCCGAGGGGCGGTTCAGCCCCGACGAGCCCTCGCGCTATCACGGGCTGGTGGATCAGACGTGGAACCACGATCCGTTCCTCGTGGCCTCGGATTACGACGCCTATGCGGCAGCACAAGCGCAGGTGGACGTGGCCTTCAAGGAACCCGCGCGCTGGGACCAGTTGGTCCTGAGCAACATCGCGGGGTCGGGCTACTTCTCGTCAGACCGCACGATCCGGGGGTATATGGATCAGGTGTGGGGCGCGAAAAGCCTGCTGTGAGGGGAGGCGGCGCATCGATGCGCCGCCCTCTGCGAAGTCGACTTCGCAGCGTTTAGCTCAGCGCAAGGCTCTTAACACCGGACAAATACGCAAAGCCGTTGCCCGGAAGCGCGAGCGTCGTGCCCGTCACCTCCGCAGCATGCGGCCCGTTCAAAACCGGCGTGCCGACAACCTCAAACGCCAAGGGCTCCGGCGATAGGTTGAACACGCATGTCAGCGTCTCGCCCTCCGCCACCCGCTCAAACGCCAGCACCGGCTCTGGTAGGTCAAGGAACGTCGTCTTCCCCCGCGACAGCGCCGCACTGGATTTCCGATACGCAATCGTCCCCTTGTAGAACGCCAAAATCCCGTCATTGCCCTGCGCGTCCACGGCCCGACCAGCCTGCTCCGCTTTCACCGGCAACCACGGCGTCCCCTCGGAAAACCCCGCATTCACGGCCCCAGCCTCCCACACCATCGGCGTCCGGCACCCATCGCGGCCCTTCACGGCGGGCCAGAACCGAAGCGCGGGCGGGTCGGTCAGCTCAGCATACACCAGCTCCGTCTCCGTCTGGCCCAGCTCCTCGCCTTGATAGATCCCGATGGTGCCTTCAAAGCTCATCAGCATCGCGCAGGTCAGGCGCGCCATGGCATCCTCGGACGCGGCATGCGGGGCAAAACGCGACACCTGACGCGGCACGTCATGGTTCGAAAAGGACCAATACGGATGCCCCTCCGGCGCGCCCTTGCGGAAGCCCTCAATGCAGCTGCGCAGGTGAGCGGCAGTGAAATCCGGGCCCAGCATGGCAAACGAGTATGTCATATGCAGGCGCGAAGTGCCCTCGGTATACTCGCCCATAATCTCAATGGACCGCGCCCCCATCTCGCCCACTTCGCCCACCATCATGATGTCGTCGTAGCGGTCGGTCAGGGCGCGCAGCTTCTCGAGAAACGCGATATTCTCAGGCCGCGTCTTGTTGTAGATGTTCTGCTGCATGCCATACAGATCCGTCGCCATCACCTGCGGTTTGGCATTGGCGGGCGGGTTGGAGCGCAGCTTTTGGTCGTGGAAATAGTAGTTCACCGTATCGAGGCGAAAGCCATCAAGGCCCCGGTCTAGCCAGAACCTACAGGTCTCCAGCAGCGCATCGACGACATCCGGGTTGTGGAAATTCAGGTCGGGCTGCGAGCCTAGGAAGTTGTGCAGGTAGTATTGGCCGCGCCCTGGATCAAACTCCCAAGCCGGGCCGCCGAAATGGCTGTGCCAGTTGGTGGGGGGCGAGCCGTCGGGTAGGGGATCAGCCCAGACATACCAGTCGGCCTTGGGGTTGGTGCGGTCGCGGCGGCTCTGCTTGAACCAGTCATGCTGGTCGGAGGTGTGCGAGAGCACTTGATCGACAATGACCTTGAGGCCGAGGGCGTGGGCCGCAGCAATCAGCGCGTCGAAGTCCTCGAGTGTGCCGAAAAGCGGGTCGATGGCGGTGTAGTTCGACACGTCATAGCCCATATCCGCTTGCGGGGAGGCGAAAATCGGCGAGAGCCAAATGCAATCCGCGCCGAGGGCCGCGACATGCGGGAGGCGGCTGGTAATGCCCTTAAGGTCGCCCACGCCATCGCCGGTGCTGTCCTGAAAGGAGCGTGGATAGATCTGATAGACCACGGCGTCGCGCCACCATTCTTGCATGTGCTGGGTTCCTTAAGCGTTTGGCGGGGTTTAGCGGTAACAGGGGTGGGGGGGAAGGGGGGGCACGACACTCCATAGAGCATGCAGCCAAATCGCCAAGCTGGCCATTGCAAAATATTTTCAGTTATCTTTCTCTCAAACTGAGAGGCAGCCTAATTTCGTGAAGGTATTTTTTAGGGAAAGTGATAATTGGACACAGATAGCTTTAGACAGTCGAAGAATTTAAGTGTATAATTAGAATTAAGATGTGCTTTCAAAAGGAGATTGTGGTGCTATGCTGAGTGTAATTGCGAAATTCATACGTGATCTCTCAACGGTGGTGGGGGCAGTGACGGCCGTAAGTGTATTCTTTCTTCAAGTTTTTCCACAAACAGCAATCGGCGCGTTAGCAAGCGACTTCGCTGCAAGTGTTTTTGGATTGTCTAGTCAAGCCGAAGGTTTTGTTTATTATGAAATGAACGACGAAGGTATTGAAACTTCCGACGGTCAATTGGTTTTGTTTCCGGAGATGAAGAGGGTTGCAACGTCAGATATATCTGACGGCCAGCTACTAGTTGCGTTGAGCTCGGTTCGGCTTCGGTCTTCGGACGAAGCTTCAAATAGAGAGAACATAATTGCCGTGTATGGAGCCGAGCAGTGTTTCGAAGTTCTGAGTCAAGCAAGGCTTCTGGAACCGATAGAACTAAAAGAGGCAAGTAATGCCGGTTGGTTTGAGGTTCGTTTGTCGGAGTGCAATTCTTAGCAGTAGGATTGTTCTTCATCAATGGCAATGAAGAGCGATTTTCCAGCGGTAGTATATATTGTGAGCAGAGAAGACCCTCGAAGTGGTCTCGACCAATTTTGTCTTTTCGTAGATAGGTCTTGTATTCTCAACAGCTTTTTTGCATTCAAGTTAGAGACTAGTATAGCCCCTCAATCTCCGCCCCATACAGCTCGTAAATCTTCCCCCTCCGCACCTTCAACGTCGCTGTCACTTCCCCATCATCGTGGTCCAGCTCCTTGGGCAGCAACCACACCTTCTTGACCTGCTCGACCCGTGCCAGTTGCTCGTTCTGGCGCGCCACCTCGCGGTCAATCTTTGCCACCACCTCAGGATGCTCGGCCAAGGACCGGAACGTCGTGTAGGCGATCCCCTGACCCTCGGCCCAGAGGCGCATTGTATCGAAATCCAGCTGCATCAGGGCCGTCACGTAAGGCCGTCGGTCCGCGATCACGATGGCTTCCTTGATGAATGGCGAGGCCTTCATGGTGTTCTCGATCAGCGACGGCGCGAGGTTCTTTCCGGCCGCGTTAATCATGATGTCCTTCTTGCGGTCCACGATGGAGATCGACCCGTCCGCCATCGCCTCGGCCACGTCCCCGGTGCGCAACCAGTCGCCTTGAAACGTCTCGGCGGTCGCCTCCGGATTGCGGTAGTAGCCCTTGAAGATGATGCCGCCCTTTACCAGCAACTCGCCATCCTCCTCGATCTTGTACTGCACCTCCGGCAGGAACGTCCCGCAGCGCCCCTCCGTCGCGCCCCAATCGGGCTGGATGCAGGCGGCCCCGCAGGTCTCCGACATCCCCCAAGCCTCGCGCACATTGATGCCGATCCCACGCAGGAACACCAGCAATTCCAGCGAGATAGGGGCGGCGGCGGTGATCCCAAAGGTGCAGCGCCCAAGGCCCAAGTAGCTACGGATATGGCGGTAGACGAGGGCGTCCCAGACCGTGTTGCTTAGCTTTTGCGCGCCACTCCAATCGGCGCGGGGTGTCTTGGCGCGCGTGGCGGCAGACTTCAGACCGAGCAGGATTAGCTTACGCCGCAGGGGCGTGGCGGTCTGGGCTTGCACCATAACGCCCGCCTGCATCTTCTCCCAAATCCTTGGCACGCCGAAGAAAATCTGCGGGGCCGCGTCGCGCAGATCGAGGGTGATGGTGCGCAGGCTTTCGCCAAAATTCATGGTGAATTGGCCAGATAGCGAATTCACCACGGTCACGTTCTGCTCGGCGATATGGCACAGGGGCAGGTAGCTCAGGATGTTGGTGCCGGGGGGGTAGTCGCCGAAATATTGGGCGGCGAGGCCAGCGGCGGCGTGCAAATTCGCGTGGCTGATTTCGGCGGCCTTGGGCAAACCGGTGGAGCCTGAGGTGAAGACCATCATCGCGGTGTCATTCGGGGCAAGCGCCTTGATCCGCGCATGAACCGTTTCGCGCTGTGCCGCCAAGGCCGCGCGGCCCGCTTCCAACAATTCGCTGAAAGATGTTAGGTCTAGATACGTTTCGCCCTTCAAGCCCTTGGGTTCAAACACAATCAGTTTGCGCAGCTTTGGCAATTTCCCGCTCAGCGCCACGATCTTATCAAACTGCTCTTGGTCCTCGATAAACAGGATCTCGGTGTCGGATGCGTTCACCAGATGGTCGATCTCAGCCGCCGGGCTGGTCGGATACATGCCCACGGTGGTCCCGCCTGCCGCTTGAATCCCGAACTGGGCGAGCACCCATTCTTGGCGGTTCTCCGACAGGATCCCGAGATGCGTGCCCGGACCCGCACCCATCTCGATCAGACCAGCGGCGAGGGCGTGGGTGACGTCTTCAAGCCCGCTCCAAGTTAGCTCCTGCCAGATCCCGTGACGCTTTTGGCGCATGGCGACGCCCTCGGGATGGCTGGCGGCATGTTCAGAGACGACCGACACCAGCGGGCGGAAGCCTTTGGCGGCGTAGGCGTGGACGTCATAGCTCATTTCCAGACCTCAATCGCTTCGAGAATGAAGGAACCCCAATACCCTGCCACGCCTTCGGAGCACTCGGGACATTGGGGGCAATTTTGACTTTTTGGCATGTCTCGAAGCGCTCTAACTTAACCAGCGCTTACGGCGCTTGTAGTGTTTTACATCCCGAAAGCTGGCGCGCGTCGCCCCCTCAGCGGCCACGCCCAGATAGAAGCTGCGGATGTCCTTGTCGGCCCGAAGGGTCTCGACCGGGCCTTCCATTACGATCTGGCCGCTTTCCATGATGTAGCCATAGTCTGCTACGGAAAAGGCGACGCCCGCGTTTTGCTCGACCAGCAGGATCGACACGCCGTCTTCTTCGTTCAGCCGCCGGATGGTGCCGAAAATCTCTTCGACCACCTTCGGGGCGAGGCCCAGTGACGGTTCGTCCATCAAGATCATCGTCGGTTGCGCAATCATCGCGCGCCCGAACGCGAGCATTTGCTGCTCACCCCCCGACAGGTAGCCCGCGATCTGGCTTCGGCGTTCCTTGAGGCGCGGGAAGAAGTCGTAGACCTTGTCATAGGCAGGCTTCACATCGCGCCCGTCCAGCGCATAGGACGCCGCGATCAGGTTATCATCAACGGTCATTTCAGAGAAAATCTTGCGACCCTCGCGCACATGAAACAGCCCGCGTTGCACCAGTTTGTCGGGGGTGATCGCGAACACGCTCTCGCCCTCAAAAATGATGCGGCCCTCGCCGACATGGCCGTTCTCCATCCCCAGCAGGTTGGACGCGGCTTTCAGGGTCGTGGTTTTGCCAGCCCCGTTAGTGCCCAGCAGCGTGACGATCTTTCCAGTGGGCACCTCAAGCGACAGACCGCGCAGGGCTTGCACGGTATGGTGGTAGGTGACCTCGATATTCTCAATCGTCAGCATGGGATGCCTTTGAATGGTGGGGGGAGGGGCCGAAACATGTCCGGCCCCTCGGGGTCTCTTAGGCCGACAACCAGTCGGAGGTGGGCGTGAACAACCCGCTCTCGGCGCTGTACTGATAGACGCGCCCCGTGCCGATCTTGTTGTTCTCCATCGTGACCGGACCACCAAAGTAGCCGCCCATGTCGAAGTCCTTGATCTCCGACAGCGAGGCGGCGGTGTTGTCCGCCGTCAGCGGCTGATCCTTCTCGGCAGTGGCGCGCAAGGCGGCCACAGCAAGCTCGATCGCGCACATGGTCTGGATCGTCCATGTGGGCATGTAGTTCTCTAGCAGCGAGCCCGCGAACATCTCCTTGGACAACTCGGCGAACTTCTCGTAGCGCGGCGCATCTTCGCGGTCGTAGAAGTAGCGGTAGGGCATCACGCCTTGGTAGCCGTCCAGGAACGGGCCAGCCTCGGCGGTGACGCGGTCAGCAATGACCTTCTCCATGCCCCAGAACGTGCCCATGAACTTGGTGGGCAGACCGAACTGACGCGCGCCGCCGATCAGCTGTGGCCATACGCCGGTGACGTAGCCTTGCAGGATGCAATACTCCGCGCCCGATTGGGCCAGCTTGGTGACGTGGGTTGGGATGTCGGCGCCTTGGGCTTTGGTGGATTCCTCCAGCACCACTTGAATGCCCAGCTCTTCGGCGCGCGCACGACCGTAAGCAATCGGATCGCGGCCAAACTCGGTGTTCGAGAAGATGAAGGCGACCGTCGTGCCGCCCTCTGCCTTGATGTTTTGCAGCAGGATGTCGAACTGATCCTCATAGGTCGGGCCCGCGAGATACTGGTAGGGATTCACCTCGGGGTTCGCCAATTCAGACGCAAACGAGGTCGAGCCCATGAGGCGCGCTTGGCTGCCGGTCAACTCAGGGGCCACCAGCTTCATGAAGCCCGTCGAGTCACCGAAATAGGCCACAAGTGCGTCGCCCTCAGTCGCAAGCGCCCGCTGATAGTTGGCAAGCGCGTTCTGCGGAATGTAGCCGGAATCTTCCGTGGTAAAGCGGATTGGCACGCCGCCGATCCCGCCTTCCTCGTTGATCAGACGCTGAGCCAGTGCGAAGGCCGGAGCCACCAACTGGCCTGCGGTCGCAAATGGACCGGTCAGGGGCAGGGACGCGCCGAAGACGTACTCGGTCGGCTGGGCCTTCAGGATGGCCGGGGTTGTAAGGGCTGCGGAGGCAGCGGCGGAGCTGGCGATAAACGCGCGGCGGTTCAGTTTCATGGGTCTCCTCCCTGAGACATGGGTTGCAGTTTCGTGGGTTAGCCGCGGGCAAAGGGCCAGCGGTTGAGTGCCCTGAACCCTCGGTCCACGATTTGCGTGATCCCGAGAGGTTCGAACATAAGAAAAAAGATGATGAGGCCGCCGAAGACGATCTCTTGCACTGGCGCGCGGAAGGCGGCGACATCGGCGCTGCCGCCTGCGATCATACCGAAAGTGAATTTCAACAGCTCCGGCACCATCACGACGATGATGACGCCGAACACCGGCCCCATGGTGCGACCCATGCCGCCGACGATGAGGGCGGCGACGAGTTGCAGCGATAGCGCCAACTCGAACTGTTCGGGCAGGATGCGGGCATAGAAATAGGCAAACAGCGCGCCCGCGAGACCGCAACACCCCGCCGAGATAGCGAAGGACATCAGCTTGTAGCGCAGCAAGGATATGCCGAGGACTTCTGCGGAATAATCCCGCTCGCGGATCGCAATGAACGCGCGCCCGATGCGGGTGCGGAACAGGTTCTGGATCACCAAGATGGTGGCGAAGGCGAGCACTGCGATCAGGATGAACATCTCGCGTTGGGTGTCGAGCTGCCATCCCAGCAAGTTTGCGCTTGGGGTGTTTAGCCCGTTCATGCCGCCGGTGAAGGCGGACATGGCGTCAAGCTCGATCAGGAAGATGACGATGAAGTTGGCCGATAGGGTGGCGACGGCCAGATACAGGCCTTTGACGCGCAAGGATGGCAAGCCAACGATGATGCCGATGGCCGCTGAGATGGCGATGGCACCGGGAATGGCGAGGAACGGCATGATGCCCTCGGGCAGGCCGATTGCGCCGAAAAGGGAGTGCAGGATCGGGATCGAGTAGGCCCCGATGGCAAGGAATGCGGCATGGCCGAGCGACAGAAGGCCCGTATAACCGATCACCACGTTCACGCCCACAACCGCGATCAGCATGATGCCCATCTGGGCGGCGACCAGCACGATATAGTCGTTGGCCGCAAATGGGACCAGCGCGCAGAGCACCGCCATGATCGCGATAAACGCCTGTTTATAGTGGTTGTTCAGCACGCGCTCGTCGGCGGCGTAGCTGGATTTGAGGTTGCCGTTGATCATATGCGTTCAACCTCCTTTTGCCCCATAAGCCCGTGGGGCCTGATGACGATGACGATCAGCACGGCGATGTAGGGCGTGACTTCGGCCCATTCGCCGCCCAGCTTCCATTGGGCCATCGCCTCTAGGAAGCCGACGCTTAGCGCTGCGATGAACACGCCGATATAGCTGTCGAGCCCCCCCATGAGGACAATGGCGAGGACCGAGAAGCCGAACAGGCCCAGCGAGGGAGACACACCATTGCGCGTCGCAAGGATTGCCCCTGCAATCGCGCCCGTCACGGCCGCCAGCACCCAAGCGCGGGCGAAGACCGACGGCACGGAAATGCCCATGGAATAGGCGGTCTGCTGATCCTCGGCCGTGGCCCGGATCGCCACCCCGCCTTTGGAATAGCGCACCCAGGCGACGATGCCACCGAACATGATCAGCGCAATCGCCACGTTCACCACATCCGCGCCGAACAGGAAGATGGTGCTGCCAAACGCCTCAAATCGGATCGGGGTGTTGGGGGCGATATGGGGCACGAAGGCGGCGTCTGCGGTCCAGATCAGACCCTTGGTGCCCGACAGGACCGAGATCAGCCCGACGGTGATCATGATCATCGCAAAGGTGGATTGGCCAATGAGGGGGCGCATCAAGAACCGTTCGATCAGCCTGCCCAGAAGCGCGCAACAGATCACCGACCCGACCAGCCCGAGAATGATCCGAGGCAGGTTGGCCACCCAATCAAGGATCGCGCCCATCGTCGAGAACATCGGCAAGCCGTCGCGGGCGAGGACCAGCCACTCAGGCTCCCACTTCGCGAGCCAGTCCGGCGCGATGTCCATACCGGGCACAAGCACGGCGAAGGTGTAGTAGAAGTAGGCGCCGAACATGATCAGGTAGCCATGGGCGAAGTTCACCACGCGGGTGGCTTTGTATACACTGACAATACCCACTGCGATCAAGGCGTAGATCGCCCCGGACATCAGGCCATTCAAGGTGAATTGAAGAAACTGAGCCATTATGCAGCCGCCCCCAGATAGGCTTCAATGACAGCCGGATTGTTCGACACCTCGTCCGGTGTGCCCTCAGCAATCTGTTGGCCGAAGTTTAGCACGACAATATGCGTGCAGATATCCATGACCATGTGCATGTCATGCTCGACCAGCAAAATGGTGGTGCCAAACTCCGCCTGCACATCGAGGATAAAGCGCGCCATATCGGCGGTTTCCTCGCGGTTCATGCCCGCCACGGGCTCGTCCAGCAGCAAGACCTTGGGCTGCATCGCCAGCGCGCGTCCCAGCTCGACGCGCTTTTGCAGGCCGTAGGGCAGCATCGTGATGGGGTATTTGCGGATATGGTCGATCTCTAGGAAGTCGATAACGCGTTCTTCGATCTCTTGGCGAAACGCCAGCTCCTCGCGCTGCGCCGACCCAAAATAACGCAGCGCCGACCAGACCCCAGATTGCAGCCGCGTATGACCGCCGAGCTTGATATTATCCAGCACGGTCATGCCGCGAAACAGCGCGATATTCTGAAAGGTGCGCGCAATCCCAAGCTGGGCGCGCTTATCAGGGCTCAGGCGGGTGATGTCTTGGCCGTCAAAGCTGACAGCGCCTTTGTCCGGCGCATAAAACCCCGAGATGGAGTTGAACAGCGAGGTTTTGCCCGCCCCGTTCGGCCCAATCACGCCCGTGATCTCGCCCGCTTTCGCGGTGAAGCTGACGCCTTGCAGCGCCTTGATGCCCCCAAAGGACAGGTGCAAGTCTTGGATGTCGAGCACTGCTCGCATACCCCCCTAAAAATGGTGCGGGCCATCTATGCGGCCTCACACCAATGCTCCCAAGCCATCCGCAGTCGTAAGTGCGGTGCTGCGCTGCACCAACGAATACCGAGCTGCCCTAGTGGCGCAAGCCGCCATCGTTTTGACGCTGCGTCGAAGGTGCGACATGTCGTGCAGCATGGCGGGGAGTTGGGCTTGAGACAACAGCAAACATTGCGTCACCCAAAGCTGTCGAGCACCCAAACCAGCCACAAAGTGATCGCTGGGAACGAGGCCAGCAGAACCACCCGGATCATGTCGGTGACCACAAACGGCAACGCGCCGCGGTAGGTCTGGCCGATGGGGATGTCCTTGGCCATGGAGTTGATGATAAACAGGTTCATCCCCACCGGGGGCGTGATTAACCCGACCTCCACCACGATCAACACGAGGATGCCGAACCACAGGCCAAACTCGTCCGGGGTCATGCCGAAATCGAGCACCACCATAATCGGGTAGATGATCGGCACCGTCAAAAGCACCATCGACAGACTATCCATGATGCAGCCGAAGATCAGATACATAATCAGCACGACCGTGAGGATCAGCCATGGCGACAGGCCTTGCTCGCCGACCCAAACCGACGCGGTTTGCGGCAATTGGGTCAGCGACAGGAAGTTGTTGTAGAGGCCCGCACCGAGGATAATCAGAAAGATCATCCCGCTTGCGGTCGCAGTCGACAGGATCGCTTGTTGAAGTTTCCCCCAACTCATCTGCCCCGACGACACAGCCGCAAGCCCGGTGCCCGCAGCCCCCACGGCAGCCGCTTCCGTAGGCGTGAAAATGCCCGCATAGATGCCGCCCACGACCGTGACGAAGATCGCCAGCACGGGCCAGATTTTCGCCAAAGCCTTCAAGCGCTCGGACCACGGCACGCGCGGGGCGACAGCGGCAGAATTGGGCGAGACCCGCACCCAGATGGAGATCGCGATCATGTAGCCTGCGGCGGCTAAGATGCCGGGCAACAGGGCGGCGACAAACAGCTTTTCGATGTTTTGCTCGGCAAGGATTGCGTAGATCACCAGGATCACCGAGGGCGGGATCAGAATGCCGAGGGTGCCGCCAGCGGCGAGCGCTCCGGTGGCCAAAGAACCGGGATAGCCGTAGCGCCGCAACTCGGGCAGGGCGGTCTGGCCCATGGTTGCAGCGGTCGCCAGTGACGAGCCGCAAATCGCGCCAAACCCCGCGCATGCGCCGATGGCCGACATGGCAACGCCGCCCCTGCGGTGGCCAAGGAAGCTCTCGGCGGCTTTGAACAGGGCTGTGGACATGCCCGATAGGGTTGCGAACTGACCCATGAGCAAGAACAGCGGAATGATCGAGAACGAGTAGTTGGAGAACGTGCCGTAGGTCAGGGTCTTGAGCTGATTAAGGCTCATCATCGTCGAGCCGATCACCAGATACGTGCCGCCAAACCCGACGGCCAGCATCGCAAGTGCGATCGGCATGCGCACGAAGATCAAGATCAGCAGAACCGGAAAGGACCACAGGGCGAGCTCGAAATTGGTCATCGCGCATCTGCCTCCGGGCTGAGGCCAACCAGCGTGCGCCCGGATCGCAACACGCAGAATGCCGCCACCAGCGCGAAGGCGACCGCCCCGATCAGGCAGGCGAGATAGGCTTGCCAGACCGGGAATTGCAGGATCAGCGTCGTCTCGGTGAAGCGGTGTTTGTCGAGCATCCCCAGATAGAGCCGCCAGGCCAAGACGCTGGCCGCCGCAAACATGGCTATGTCAATCAACAGATCAAGCAGGCGGTTCATGGCGTCTGGAAAGACCGGCTTGAACAGATCCACCGCCGCATGGCCGCGCTGCAATTGGCACCATGGCAGGAAGGCGAAAATGGCAGCCGCGATCCCTATTTCGGTCATGTCAAAGATGCCCCGGATCGGTTGGAAGCCAAGGCCGAGGCCGAGCAAAGCGCGCCCGGCAATCGAGATGCAGGTCAGAACCACCAGCCCGATTAGGATCGCGCCGCCGATCAGCGCCATACCGCGCGCGAGCAGCTCGGCGGCTTTGGAAAGGGCAGGATACATGGTGCGGGTCCGGGGCAGGGAAGGCTTATTGGCAAAGATTTGGCGCACTCAAACACGCGACAGGGGTTTGCGCCAGATGGTATGCGGCGCGTTCCCCGAGTCCTAGGCGCAACAATCTATGGAAAACCACGCGAATACGACCCATCCGACGCAGCTTTGCACCGTTGCTGCCTTTCTTTTGCACCAGTTGTTTCGCATGATCCGTCCAAACAAAAAACGCACATGAGGCACAGCAATGACAGCAACCGTAATGGGGCAGGTTCACAATCGGCTCGTTTTTGATCGCCGGGTCCGAGTTTTGACCGAGGCTTTGGGCGCGCTTATTCCGGCGGGCAGCCATATGCTCGACATCGGCACCGGCGACGGCCAGATCGCCAAGGGCATCGCCGCCGAGCAGCGCGGCGTCACCGTGGAAGGCATCGACGTGATGCTGCGCCCGACCACTCATATCTCTGTCAGCCTGTTCGATGGCACCACGATCCCGATGGAAGATAACTCCGTCGATGTGGTCAGCTTCGTCGACGTGCTGCACCATACCGACGATCCGCAGGTGCTGATTTCGGAGGCGTCGCGCGTGGCGCGCAAGGCCGTGGTGATCAAGGATCACCTGTCGGAAAACGCACTCGACCATGCCACCTTGCGCCTAATGGATTGGGTCGGCAACGCGCCCCACGGCGTCGTTCTGCCCTATAACTACGCCTCACGCGCCCAGTGGAACGGCTGGTTTGCCAAAGCGGGCCTGACCGAGGATGTGTTTGACACCGATGTGCCGCTTTATGCCGCCCCGCTCAGCCTGATCTTTGGCCGCAAGCTGCATTTCGTGGCGCGCCTTACGCCGAACGCGTAAACGCAAAGCTGCGGTTGATCCCGTAGCTGACGATCGCCGCACTTGCGGCGGTCGCCAAGAACAATCCCGTATCCATCCAGTAGACCTGCGTGACAAACCGCGTGCTCAGCGTCGCGACAACCGCGAGGCTTACCACTTGCGTGGCACCATAGATTGCGAAGCTGCCCTTGTGCGTGGTCTCTTGGCCGAACGTGAAGTGCTTTTGCGCAAGGTAGGCCAGCGGAATGCACAGCGCATAAAGCACCACAGACGTGACAAATGGCGGCGCTGATAGTGGCCCGACGAGGAACGCTGTCAGCAGCGCGTAGCCAAGACTGAACCCTCCGCCGACTGTCGCAAAGCGGATAAAGCGGCTGGATTTGAGTGTGTCGATCATTGGGTCACCGCGAACAGACGCAGGGGCGAGCCTTCGGGCAAGGCAACAGGCACCAAACCGTTCGCGCCCCCGGCGTTTAGCAACGCTGTAGCAAATCCATCTGGCAGGTGCCGGGTGTGCTCGCACAGCAAAACATAGTCAGCGCCGGTCTCTGCCAGCTTTGCCCGAAACGCCGCCTCATCTTGGTTAAACGGTATCACGCCGTTGGCAATCGCGTCGCCGCTGCGATGATAGGGGGCGGCCAGCACAGTGTGGTTTGTGACCAGCAAGAGCGATGTGCTCAGCCCGCCGGGCGCAAGAACCGCGCCTTTGGGCAGGTCGCTCAGCGCGCGCAGATGCTGCGGTGCGCGGCAGTCCATCGGGGTGCCGGACGCGGTTGCGGCCTCAGCCGGGCCGGCGGGCTGCATCATATGGCTAATGGCGGGATATAGGATCGGGGCGAACAACGTGGCTGCAATGCTTGCAATCAGCGCGAAGCTCAACGGCGCATGGCCGGGATTGGCGGCGCGGGCTTGGACCACGGCGTAGATCGCGTAGCCCGTCAGCAATGGCACGGCACTCACCGCCATCAAGATCATACGGATCTGGAAAACTGCGCCGATCAGGCCGAGCGCTGCAAAAAGCAGCAATACCGTGATCGCGCGCGCCTCGCTGGGCCGCGTCGTGCGGTGGCGCAGGCGGTGGGCGAGCGCGAGCGCTGAGATCCCCAAGGCGGCGGCCAAGGGCAAAACGGTGGTGTAGACGATGCCGGGGCTGTTCTGGAGGAAATGCGACAGCGGCAAAGCCTCGCGGATGCCCTCGAAGATCAGCGTCTGCACCTCGGTGGGAAGATGCGCGTAGGGGCCTGCAAGGCAAGGCGACAGCACTGGCGCGAGCGCGGCAAGGCTTGCGGCGGTGGCGAGGGCCAGAAGGCCAAGGCGCAGCCCGCGATGATCCAGACGACGACCACCAAACACCAGCACAACGCTGACAAACATAGCACTCAGCGCCAGCGCCAGAAACGGCAGTGAAAGCCGGTCGCATTGCGCCACCAGCCAGTCCGAGCGCGCGGTTTGGCCCGCAAAAGCCAGCGCACTGCCCACCGCAAGGGCCGCGCTGAAGCCGAGCAATGGCCCACCTTCGCGCGCATTCCCCAGCACGACACGCGCGCATAAGATCAGGCCCGCCAAGGCAATCGGCAACAGGTTCTCGAGCCCCACCGCCAGCGAAAGCGCCGCCGCCAACCCCGCCACACAGCCCAGCCAAACGCGCGGGTTGCGCGCCAGAAGTGTCAGCACCACCACCGTCATCAGAAAGATCTGCACGTTATGATGATCCATGCGGGCAGGCTCAAAATAGTTGTTCGACAGGATCGGCCATAAGGCCATCGACACCAGTGCAAGGGCCGCAGGCCACGCTCCAAAAACGTGCCGCCCAACAACAAAGGTCATCCCCATCATCACGACCAACATCAAGGTCGGCCACCAGACGAGGGCCACAGCCTCGGCGTTCTCAAACGGCATCACAAAGCTCAGCGGCCAGATCATCCCGGCAATGCCCAGATCGACATAGCGCGACCAGTGCAGCGACACGCCGTCCGGGGCCAGGACGCGGTATTGCGTCATGTCGAACCAGTCTTGACCGTTCAGCCACGCGCGCACCGACAACATGCGCATGATGTCGTCATTGTCGCCTTGGGACAGCAGTGTATGGGCCGGAGTGCTGAGAAACATCGCTTGCATAATAATGTAGGCCAACGCGCAGACGGCCATGAGCGTCGCGTAGGATTGTTTCCGATCTGTCATCACTGCCCCTGATGATTGTGGTGATCTGCACCGCCTGTGTTCGCACCCGTCTAGCCCTTGTTTTCGGCATGAATATGGCAATCCCATAACCTTTTTCGCCGCTCAAATTGGGCTCAGACGGTCCGGAATGACCCAACTCTGACCTCATTTGCGCCACGATTGGTTGATGAATTGGAAACATAGCGACAGGGCGCGAACCGCCCCAACCCGCACTCAGATAAAAGACAGGGGCAGTTACAATGACCGAACTTACCATTCTCATGCCATGCTTGGACGAGGCCGAAACGCTTGAAGCCGTGATCGTGAAGGCCAAGGGGTTTCTCGCGCGCACCGGGATCAAGGGCGAGGTTCTGATCTCCGACAACGGCTCCACCGATGGCAGCCAAGAGTTGGCCCGCAGTCTTGGCGCGCGCGTCGTGCATGCGCCGCAAAAGGGGTATGGGGCCGCGTTGATCGCGGGCATCGAGGCGGCCAAGGGCACCTACATCATCATGGGCGACAGCGATGACAGCTACGACTTCTCGCAGCTTGACGGTTTTGTCGAGAAGCTGCGCGCGGGCGCGGATTTGGTCATGGGCAATCGCTTTGCAGGCGGGATCGCAAAAGGCGCAATGCCACCCTTGCACCGTTATCTGGGCAACCCGGTTCTATCGACAATAGGTCGCGTATTCTTCCGCACACCTGTGGGGGATTTCCACTGCGGGTTGCGCGGGTTCAACCGCGCCTCCATCCAGAAGCTGGGCCTGAACACGCCGGGGATGCAGTTCGCGTCCGAGATGGTGATCAAGGCCACGCTCGCGGATATGCGCATCGAGGAGGTGCCAACCACCCTCAGCCCCGATGGCCGCTCGCGCCCGCCACATCTGCGCAGCTGGCGCGATGGTTGGCTGCACCTAAAGCTCCTGCTGACATTCGCGCCGCATTGGCTGTTCTACTACCCCGGCCTTGCATTCCTCGCCGTCGGCATGGCCCTGTTTACCTTGCTGGTCAGCGGACCCGTCACCGTGGGCGGCGTCACCTTCGACATCGCGGCCTTGATCCTCGGGTCGGCCTTGATCCTCGTGGGCTTCCAGATGGCGTGTTTCTACGCACTCGCGCGGCTGTTTTCGGTGCGGTTCAAACTGCTTCCCAGCTCACCCCGGTTTGAGCGTCTCTCAAACTGGATCACCGTCGATAAAGCCTGCCAATTTGGCGGCGTGTTCCTTGCCTCAGGCATCATTGCAGCCGTTGGATCGGTCATGATGTGGGCCGGGGCAGGTTGGGGCGATCTCGACCCAAGCATCATCGCACGTCCGGCGGTCTTCGCGGTTGTGATGGGATCGCTTGGTGTGCAGTCGATCACCGCAGGGTTTTTGTGGGGCTTGCTGGGTCAAAGCGTCGGCGACACGGCCGAGACAGAGGCAAAAGCGGGCAAACTGGCGCAAGCCTAACCCCAGACCTCAATAATACCGGGAACGCGCGTGGGCGAAAGCCGCGCGCGTTTTGCTTGCAAGCGCGTCAGACAATACGCGGCGGCGCGATCCCAAAACGCTCCAATGCGGCGGCGATCTGCTGGGCGGAGTTTTGCAGATCCTCTAGGCAGCCGAACTCCAGCACCTCCTCAAGGCTCATATCGTCTTGGATCCACAGCACACTCAGCGTCCCGTAAATCCCTGCCTTGCCTGAGATTGTGACAGCCATCGCACCCAACTCAGGGCTGGGATCAAACGGCGCGACCCAGTAATTTGGCTCGCGCAGGCCAAAGCCGCGTGCGCGGGTCTCGGCCAAAATCTCCGCCAGCTTGGCGCTCTCGATCCAGGCGCCTTCCTCCTTCGAGCCTGTTTGGCCGATTGCAGTCAAATGCGCCGCGCGCTCCTCATCGGAACATTGCGCCAGAATGATGCGCCCATGGGCCGAGAATAGCATCGACGGGCGGATGCCAAGCGAGGTGCGCGAGGGGGCCATTGGACCGCGCAGGCGCGTGCTCTCAATGATCTCGATCCGGCCCGGCGCTAGGATGGTGGACACGTCCGAGGGCAGGCCAACTTCGCGGGCGCGCATCTTCATCAAAAACGGGGCAGCATGTTCGGCCAGCGGGTCGGCGCGCGAGGTCTCGCCCAGCAGATTGCCCAGCGAATGGGCCAGCTCGTATTGGCCCTCCACAAGGTTGCGCCGGATCCAGCCGCGCTCTTGCAGGGTCGCCAGCAGGCGGTAAAGCGTGGCGTTGCTGAGGCCTGTCGCGCGGCGCATGCCCGCCAGCGAGGTCGGGCCGTGCCGCGCCAGTGTTTCGATCACGACGAGGCCACGGTCCAGCGCGCGGGTGTGTTTGTCGCTGTCTTGCTTGAACATGGACCCCTCGGTTCACTAGGTGAACTGCACGTTAGCGTCTGAGGGCGTTCTGGCCAATACTAAACCTCGAATCAGGGAGGGGATGCATGGGCAGATCGGCCACAATCGCGGGGGACATCCGCGCGTGAATATCTTGTTCATCATGTATGATCAGCTGCGGTTCGACTATCTCAGCTGTGCGGGCCATCCGCATTTGCAGACCCCGAACTTTGACCGGGTCGCCGCAAAAGGTGTCCGCTTCACAAATGCTTACGTGCAATCGCCGGTCTGTGGCGGCTCGCGGATGAGTTTTTATACTGGGCGCTACGCCTCGTCGCACGGCGCACATTGGAACGGCTTTCCCCTGCGCGTGGGCGAGATGACGATGGGCGATCATCTGCGCGCGCTCGGGATGGAGTGCTGGCTTCTCGGCAAGACCCATATGAAGGCCGATGCCGACGGTATGGCACGTTTGGGCCTCAGCCCCGACAGCGTGATCGGGGTGCGCCAAGCCGAATGCGGCTTTGATACATGGGCGCGTGATGATGGTCTTTGGGGGCAGGGGCCAGACGGGTTTTATGACGAAAAAAGATCACCTTACAACGAATACTTAAAGTCGAAAGGCTACGCGGGCGACAACCCTTGGGCGCATTACGCCAATGCAGGCGTGGTCGAGGACGGCGATATGGCCACAGGCTGGGTGATGCTGAACGCCGACAAGCCCGCCAATATCCGCGAGGAAGACAGCGAAACGCCTTGGCTGACCTCCCAGACCATCGATTTCATCGACGCACAGATCGCCAAAGACGCAGGCCCCTGGATGGCCCATGTCAGCTATATCAAGCCGCACTGGCCCTACATCGTGCCCGCGCCTTATCACGACATGTTCGGGGCCAACCATGTGCCCGCGCCCACGCGCAAAGCGTCCGAGCGCGCGGCCCCGAACCCGGTCTACGCAGCCTATATCGACAGCAAAATCTCGCAGGCCTTCCAGCGCGACGACGTGCGCGCCACGGTGATCCCGGCCTATATGGGGCTGATCAAGCAATGCGATGACCAACTTGGGCGGCTGCTCGACCACCTTGAGGCAACCGGGCAAGCCGAGGATACGATGATCGTGCTGACCTCGGATCATGGCGATTACTTGGGCGATCACTGGCTGGGCGAGAAGGACTTTTTCCACGATCCCAGCGTAAAGATCCCGATGATTATTTTCGATCCGCGCGCAAGCGCTGACCCGGCACGCGGCACCACCTGCGACGCCCTAGTCGAGGCGATTGATCTTGCCGCCACCTTTGTCGATGCCGCCGGGGGCAAGGTGCCCGATCACATCATCGAAGGACGCTCGCTGATCCCATGGCTGCACGGCGACACGCCGGAGTGGCGCGATTACGTCATCAGCGAATACGACTATTCCGTCACGCCGCGCGCCGGTGTGCTCGGCGTCAGCCCCAAGGACGCGCGCCTGTTCATGGTCTTTGACGGGCGTTTCAAGCTGATCCACGCCGAGGGCGGTTTTGCCCCGATGCTGTTTGATCTGGACGCCGACCCGGACGAGTTCACCGACCTCGGCACCGTTGCTGCCCATCAAGGCGAGGTGGACCGCCTCTACGCCCTGCTCGCCGATTGGGGCCGTCGCTGTGCGCAGCGCGTGACCAAATCCGACGAGGATATTGCCGCGATGCGCGGACGCTCCATGCGCCGGGGTATCTTGCCGTTTCTGGCCGATGGCTCGGAAGTGCCCGACGCGTTGCTGGTGAAATATACCGGCCCGGCCAAAGCCGTCTACACGCCGGAGGACAGCTGAATGCCCCATCCCGATCTTGTCGCGCATAATGCGCAATTCCCCAAATCGATCCTCCCGCTTGCCAAAGGCGTCTGGGGCGCGATTGGGTTTGCTGCGTCTAATGTCTACGTGGTCGAGGGCGCGTCCAGCCTGACAATCATCGACACCACCGAAAGCACCAAGGCCGCCGAGAATGTGCTGGCGGGTTTGCGCGCCCTGACCGACAAGCCTGTGGGCCGCATCATCTTCACCCATAGCCACCGCGACCACATTTGCGGGGCAAGCGTGTTTGCTGAGGGGCGCGAGGTGCCGATCCTTGCCTCGCACGCGTTCGCGTCGGATTTGGTGGGCGTATCGGGCGATGTGATCGCGGCGAACAAGGCGCTCGGTCGCCGCACCCAAGCGCAGTTTGGCATCGGGCTCAGCCCCGAGGACCGCATCAATCTGGGCTGCGGACCGGGGGATCGCCCCATGCAAGGACTAGGGGCAGGGTTCCTACCGCCGACAAACCTGATCGCCGAGGATTGCGATATCGACCTCGACGGGGTGGCCGCGCGCCTGACAATGGCCCCCGGCGAGACGCCCGATCACATGGTGGTCTGGTTGCCAGACACCCGCGTGCTGATCTCGGGCGACAACTGGTATCACGCCTTCCCGAACCTCTACGCCATTCGCGGAACGCCCTACCGGGATTTCGCGGCTTGGGCGGACAGCCTCAGCCTGCTTGCAAGCTTCCAGCCTGAAGTGCTCGCCCCCGGTCACACGCTGCCCGTCCAAGGCGCGCAGATGGTCCAAGAGGTGCTGGCAACCACGCGCGAGGCGATCCTGCATGTGATGCAGCACACCGCCGACGGGATGGATGCGGGGCTGTCCTTGGATGATATTGCGGCGACGATAGAGCTGCCCGCGCATTTGGCGGGCAAGCCGTGGCTGGGCGAGTTCTACGGCAAAGCATCCTGGTCCGCGCGCGCTTTTGCGACCGGGACACTGGGCTGGTATGACGGCAACCCAACCCATCTGGGCACGCTGTCTACGGCCACGCGCGCAGGCCATATCGCCAAGCTGGCCGGGGGGGCGGAAGCGCTGCGCCGCGCCGCCGAGACCACCGATGATCTGCAATGGCGGTTGGAGCTCTGCGACCACCTCGCAGCCCTCGACCAACCCGCGCATGCCCTGAAAGCAGGCACGATGGAGGCGCTGGCAGAGGTCGAAATCAACGCCACCGCCCGCAACACCTATCTGTGGGAAGCCAAACGCCTGCGCGCCCCAGAGGCCCCGCAATGACGCCGCACCCCGCCAATCTGCGCGCCGCCAACCTGCTGTCGTTCTTCTTCGCGCTGGTGATCGTGGTCTATGCAGCCTCAGGCCCGCTGTCGGAACTGGTGCGCTGGATCATCCAGACCACAACGGCGGATTTTGAGGAACTGTCGCGCCGCGACCAGCGCCTGTTGTTCCGCGAGCATTGGCTGGGATCAGCCTATAAATCGTTCGAGCGCGCGGTGTTCCTGCCCACCGGATTGATCCTCGGGCTGCCGGTGTTGATCTCGTTTGCGATCTCGTTCCTGACGTTGCCGCAGAGGATGCAATGGCTCAATTGGGCGCTAGCGGGCATATCAACCATCGTGATCATGGCGTGGATCGTGAACCTGTTCGCGGTTGACGGCGGCATGGTTCCCTCGGCCAGCACGCTCGATTTTGTGCTGCTTCCGGTGGCGGTGGCGCTGACGCTCTATCTGACGGGGCGGCAATTTGGGTCGTTCATCATCGGGTTTTGTCTGTTCTGGATCGTCTATTTCTTCGTCCGGGGATGGCTGCCGGATTGGACCGGAATCTTGGCAGGGTCCGACAGCACGCTGGCGCAATCCATGCGCTCGATGGTGCTGAACTTCTGGGCGCAAACGGGCGGCATGTTTGGCCAGCCCTTGCAGGTCGTGTCGGGCAACGTGCTGATCTTCATCGTCTTTGGCGCGGTCTTGATGGCCTCAGGGGCGGGCGAGTTGTTGATGAAGATCGCCAACCGCATCACCGGCGGGCTGACAGGCGGGGCGGCCCACGCCGCTGTGGCGTCGTCGGCGTTGTTTGGCACTTTGTCCGGCGCTGCGATCTCCAACGTGGTCTCCACCGGCGTCATGACGATCCCGGTGATAAAGAAGTCCGGCTTCAAGCCTGCGTTTGCGGCTGCGGTCGAGGCGTCTGCCTCCACCGGTGGCCAAGTCATGCCGCCTGTCATGGGCGTCGTGGCGTTCTTCGTCGCGGGCCAGATCGGGCTTGAGTACCGCTACATCGTCGTCGCCGCCATCGTGCCTGCGATCATGTTCTATCTCGGCGTGTTCCTGACGGTGTATTTCGAGGCGCGCCGCCAAGGCATCGGCCCGTTGCCGCGCGAAGACCGTCCGGGTCTGACCGCCCGCGAGGGCGTGCAATGTCTGGTGTTCATCATCCCGCTGGGAACATTGTGCTACTTTCTATTCGCACAACCTTCCGTCCCGAAAGCAGGGTTTTACGGCTTCATCGCGGCGGTCGGCAGCGCGCTGGTGCTGTTCCCGTCGTTTCGCAATTGGCGGCGTATCTTTGACGCGTTCGTGGCCGCAGGCCGGATGGCCGGGTCCATCGTCGTTATTGTTGCCGCCATTGGCCTGATCGTCGGGCTGATCCAGGTGTCGGGCTTCTCGGGGCGCCTCTCGTTGCTTCTGACGCAGCTGGCAAACGGGCCATTGTTCGGCACGCTGGTCGTGGTCGCCCTCGGCGCGATCGTCCTCGGCATGGGCCTGCCGCCCGGTGCGACCTACTTCATCATCGTCATCGCACTCAGCTCCGGCATCGACGCTGTGGGCATCGCACCCCTAACGCTCCACCTCTTCGTGGTCTTCTTCGCGGTCATGTCCACCGTCACGCCGCCCGTGGCCCTAGCAGCCTTCGCCGCCGCCCCCATCGCGGGCGCGGACCCTGTGCAAACCGGGTTCCAAGCGGCACGTCTGTCGCTGGCCGGTTTCCTGATCCCGTTCGTCTTCGTCTACCACCCGGCGGTGCTCTATAAGCTGCAAGTCGCGTTCGAATGGTTCGGCGAAGATCCGGTCAGCTCCAGCGCGATGATCGACATCACCACTGTGACATGGGGCGATTTCGGTTGGATCCTCGTGGCCTTCACGCTGGCGCTGTGGCTGCTGACCTCGGCGCTGACCGGGTTCGAGAAGAACCGCCTGCATATCACCGAGCGCCTGCTGCGCGTCGCCGTCGGCTTTGCGATCCTAATTCCCGATATGACCATTGCGCTGCCTGCCTTCGCGGCGGGGATCGCCCTCGTCATCGGACACCGCTTCCTCAAAGGGGAGCCTTCACTAGTCGACACCAAGATCGACGCACCAAACACCAGCATCTAGGGAGGATTTCTGATGCGACTAACGACCCTTACGGCCATTTCCGCCATTACCTTTTCCGGCGCGGCCTTTGCCGAAACACAGACCCTGCGCATGGCCACGATTGCGCCAAATCTGGGCGCGGCCATCACCATGGCGACCTTCGCCAATATCGTGAATGACAACCTTGATGACATCGAGATCGAGGTCTCCGGCGGCGGCGCTGCAACCTTGCACCAGGTCGAAGTGGCGCGCGGCAACCTTGAATTGGCAATGACCTCGCCTGTCATCTACAACCTGCTCTCGGCAGGTCGCGCCATGTATGCCAACGAGCCTGACGCGCCCGAGCTGGCCAAGAACCTCAGCCTGCTGATGTGGTATCCGTTCGGAGCCTATCACTACGCCGTGCGCGCAGATAGCGACATCCAGACCCTCGATGATCTTGAAGGTGCGTCGGTGTTCCTCGGCCCCCAAGGTGGCGGCGCATACAACGCGGCGCGCGGCTGGGTTGAAGCCACAACGGGCCTCGTTGCGGGCGAAGATTACGACGCAATCGTCGCCAACTGGCAGACCGGCTGGCAGGCCTTCCTCGACGGCAATATCGACGTCTACACCGTGGGTTGCCTGACGCCCTGCGGGTCGTTCCTGCAATTCACCGAAACCGAAGATGTTCGCTTCCTTGGGGCCGAAAGCAGCGAAGGGGCTGCGGTCGACGAGTTCCTCGGCGCGTTCCGCTACAAGGCCGAGATCGCGGCGGACGGCTATGCAGGTCAGCGCAACGACGCGCCCGTGACCTCGTTCGACACGGCCGTCGGCATCACCGTGCGCGCCGATCTGGACGAAGAGACCGTCTATCAGATCACCAAGGCGTTCTGGGACAACCTCGATCAGGTGACGTCGGACGCGCCATGGGCCAAGGGCCTCAACGCCGAGTTCGCCGCCGCCGAGCGTGGTTTGGCGCAATTGCACCCCGGGGCGGCGCGCTACTACCGCGAAGCTGGTGTGATTGAGTAGACATTAACGGAGCGGGCCCGGCTTCGGTCGGGCCCGCGCCCCTCTTTACGTCACCTGCGCAGGCGGGCACAAAGATGCGGACCTTATATTACCGATAGGCCCGCCCATGACACTCCCCCGCAAAGACCTGTTTCACTTGCCCGAGGGCATTATCTACCTCGACGGCAACTCGCTCGGGCCGTTGCCGAAAGGCGTGGAGGCGCGGGTGGCTGAGGTAATTTCCGCCGAATGGGGCAGCCAGCTGATCAAAGGCTGGAACCAGTGCGGATGGATGGCGCAACCGTCGCAAGTGGGCGATAAGGTCGGTCGCTTGATCGGCGCGCCTGCAGGATCGGTCGTGATCGGCGACACACTATCTCTGAAGGTGTTCCAAGCGCTGTGCGCAGGCCTCAACATGCGACCCGAGCGTAAGGTGATCTTGTCTGATACCGGCAATTTCCCATCGGATCTCTACATGGCCGAAGGCCTCGCGCGGCTGAAAGGGCAGGGATATGCCTTGAAGACAGTCGCGCCCGAGGATGTGACAGACGCGATTGACGACACCATTGCGGTCGTGATGCTGACCCAAGTCGATTACCGCACCGGGCGGATGCACGACATGAATGCTGTGACCAAGATCGCCCAAGATGCAGGGGCCGTGATGCTATGGGATCTGGCCCATTCCGCAGGCGCGGTCGAAGTCCAGATCGAGGCCTCGTCTTGCGAATTGGCCATCGGCTGCACCTATAAATACCTCAACGGCGGACCCGGCGCGCCTGCGTTTATCTATGTGCGCCCCGACCTTGCAGACGGGATCGACCCGGCGCTGGCGGGATGGCTCGGCCATGACAGCCCCTTCGCGTTCGAGCCGTCCTATCGCCCCGCCCCCGGTATCGAGCGGATGCGCGTCGGCACGCCGCCTGTGTTGCAGGTCGCGGCCCTCGATGCCGCGCTGTCGGTGTGGGACGGGGTGGACATGGCCGATCTGCGCGCCGCCTCCATCCGCCTAACCGAGCTGTTCATTGCGCAAGTCCAAGCACGCTGCCCGGCCTTGACGCTCAACAGCCCGCGCGATGCGACCCAGCGCGGCAGCCAAGTCTCGTTCAGCTACGAGAACGGCTATGCGGCCATGCAGGCCCTGATCGCGCGCGGTGTCATTGGTGATTTCCGCGCGCCGGACGTGATGCGCTTCGGGTTCACGCCGCTTTATCTGGACGAAGGGGATGTGGTCGCCGCCGTCGGCATCCTTGCGGATATTCTCGACAATCGGCTGTGGGACAGGCCCGAATACAAAACAACCAGCCGCGTCACCTAAACAGTGCGCGCTGGCCTTGCAAAAGGGTCAGTTCAATCGGCGCGCTGGCGCACGGTTTTACGGGCAGGACGCCGCGCCAGAAGTGCGAGGTGAATGCTGGCAGCAAGCGCTGCGCTGGTCAGAAGGACGATGGCCATTACTGCTTTTCTCTCGTTTTGCTGAACCTGTAGACCAACTTTAGCTTACCTGCGCCGCTATGGGAACCCCGCGCCCGGCTTGCGAAGGCGGTGTTTTGCCGATGCGTGTTGCAGGGCAGGGACATGGCCCACTCAAAATAAGTGCCGCCTTGGAAACAGTCAGCCCCCGCGCGCGCGATTGTCGAAATTTCCCGAACAAGCACCCAAAATCGACATGTTTTCGGTCACTATTCTGCCTTTTCCGCAGCTTAGGCCAAGGGGGTAGTCAGCGTAATGATGGATCAAGGTGAGGGTCGCAAATGGGGTCGAGACAAGTTCTCAAGCATGGATTTTTAGTCGCACAGGGGGCTGCCACACGCATGCGCGCCGTAGTAGATAAAGAACCGCACTTCGCCGGGGCCTTCTCGACGCGCGATGCAGCACTTGCCAGCCTGCCCGCAGCCGAGCGCGTTGCCTATGACCGCGATGACATAGCCGACGTTTCGCTTAACATGATCAGCCAAGTTGCACTTTGCGACTATCCGGTGCTGCTCTGGTTGGATCGGTTGATCCGCGAGAACAACAATCTGTCTTTACTGGATGCAGGCGGCCACGCGGCCACCAAATTCACAGCGTTCTCGGATCAGTTGCCCTTGTCGCAGATTGATTGGGCGGTCTGGGATCTGCAATCGCTGCTGAAGGTCGGGGGGCAGTGGCAGGGCGAGGGGCGCTTGCCCAAGGCCATTCGCTTTGTCGATACGCCAAAGGATGCAGGCGATGTCGATCTGCTGTTGGCATCGGGCCTGCTGCAATACCTCGATATCTCACTGACCGAATTGCTGGGACAGATGAGCAAACCCCCGCGCTACATAATCCTCAACAAGGTCGCCACGCGCCCCGACGACGAGTTGGTCACGCTCGAGCTGATCGGCTCGATCCGCGTGCCCTACCGAATGCGCAACAAACCCGCGTTCGAGGCCGAATTGGACGAAGCAGGTTACATGATCCACGAAAGTTGGACCATTCCGTCGCTCAGCCACCGCATCGGCACCCATCCATGGCTCGGGTCAAGCGAGAGCATGGGTTATTTTCTGGAACTGAAGTGAGCCCGGGGTGCCGCGATCGAAACGATCAGGGGCCATCGGCAAGATTGACGATGTGCAGGCAACGGTTTCTCAGCGCCGCGGATCGGGAGTGCATTTGATGAAAGCCCTTATTCACAACGCGATATGGCGTATTCTTGATGTAGACCGGAGGCGCGATCTGGCCGTGCGCCACCGAAATCCACGCGCTCAGACGCCGGAATTTGCTATGTCTGTCAGCGCGTGCGCCGTGCCGGGAGGCAGTGTCGGCGCATCGCCTCAGAGGTCTGAACAAACCCATGCGCGGGATCCGTTGGATGCCGGGCCGAGCAGGAGCGATATATGACCCCCCAAGGCCCTCCGCCAGCCGCCAAGCGCGCTTTGAAGAAATCGAAAGTCCGCAAGATCATCGCAGGGATTTGGGCTGATCTGCTTGGAGCGGGCGCAATTGCCGATGACCGCACGTTCTTCGAGGCGGGCGGCACATCGCTGCTGCTGCTGCGCGCCCGCGTGAAAATGCAGGACGCGCTGGGGATCGAAATCGCGCAAACCCAGTTGTTCGAGACACCGCGCTTGGGCGATCTGGCCACAGCCTTGGCCGCGCAATTGGCCGAGACCGTGGGGACAGGCAATGCGCCTTGCGAGGCCGTCGCGGTTGCCGCACCCCAGAGCGACGACAAAGCCATCGCCATCATCGGCTACGCCGCGCGCCTGCCCGGTGTCGCCTCAACCGACGCGTTCTGGAATGCCATCCAACGCGGCGAGGACCTGATCGAACGGTTCGACCCTTCCGATCTGGAAGACACGCTTGGCGCGGACGCCCATAGCGATCCGGCTTTCGTGCCCGCGCGCTCGATCCTCAAAGACGTCGATATGTTCGACGCCAAATACTTCGGGATACTGCCCGCCGAGGCCGCCCAGATGGACCCGCAAGCGCGTGTGTTCCTCGAGATTTGCGCCCAAGCGCTGGATCATGCAGGCGTCGATCCGGCCCGCGCCGCAGGCCCTATCGGCGTCTATGCCGGGGCCACGCACTCGACCTACCTGCTCAACAACATCATGGCCGACCGCGCGGGGCTTGAGGCGTTTACCTCAGGCTTCCAACTGGAGAACTACAACACCTACACTGGCAACATCACCGACACGCTGGCAACGCGCGTGGCGTTCAAGTTGAACCTAAAAGGCCCAGCGATGAGCGTGTCGACCACATGCTCTACCTCGCTCACGGCCATCGCCCAAGCGGTCACCGCCTTGCGCGCAGGCCAATGCGATGTGGCCTTGGCAGGCGGTGTGTCGATCACCTTCCCGCAAAAGCGCGGCTACCTGGCCAAAGAGGGCGGCATGGCCTCCCAAGATGGCACCTGCCGTCCGTTTGATGCCGAGGCTCAAGGCACCGTGTTTGGCCATGGCGCAGGGGTAGTTGTGTTGAAACCGCTGGCGTTGGCGCAAGCAGATGGTGACCGCATCGTGGGCGTCATCAAAGGCGTTGGCATCAACAATGACGGGTCCGACAAGATCGCCTTCACCGCGCCCTCGGTGGGTGGGCAAGTCGGTGCGATCAAAGCCGCATACCGCGATGCAGGCGTTGACCCGGCGTCCGTCAGCTACATCGAATGCCACGGCACCGCGACACCGCTCGGCGACCCGATCGAGGTGCGTGCGCTGACCCAAGCGTTTCAAGGCGTGGATGGGCAGGGGCGCATCGCGCTTGGCTCGGTCAAGGGCAATATCGGGCACCTGGATGCAGGCGCGGGCGTTGTCGGCGTGATCAAACTGGTCGAGATGTTCCAGGCCCGCCAGATCCCACCCATTGCCCATTACAAAGCGCCGAACCCCCGGATTGACTTTGCTGAGGGGCCGTTTTTCGTGCCGGATGGTCTGATTGACTGGCAGGCCGATGGCCCGCGCCGCGCCGGGATAAGCGGCTTTGGGGTTGGCGGGACGAACGTGCATTTGGTGCTGGAAGAGGCGCCCGAGGATATGCGCGCGGGGGCTGAAACTGCTTCGGTCCAAATCCTTCCGCTCTCGGCCAAATCGGCCGAGGCGTTGCTGGTCGCGGCCTCCGACCTTGCCGATGCGCTTGAGGGCACAGATGCGCCGCTCGCCGATATCGCCCACACCTTGCAACAGGGCCGCCAAAGCCACCCTTTCCGCATGACCGTCGCCGCCGAGGATACCGCCAGCGCGAAAGCTGCCTTGCGCGCTGCCCCCAAAGTCACGCGCGGCGCCGCCGACGCACCCCCGGTTGCGTTTCTGTTTCCCGGCCAAGGAGCACAGTTTCCGGGCATGTGCGCGGGGCTTTACGGGGTCGAGCCGATCTTTACCGAGTGGATGGATCGCGGGGCAGCGGCCTTGGCGGAGGCGCTCGATCTGGACCTGCTGGCCTTGCTGACGACGGCGGATGACGAAGCCTCAGCGGACACCTTACGCCAAACCTCCATAGCACAACCCGCATTGTTCCTGACCTCCTTCGCCGCCGCCCAACACTGGATCGCCAAGGGCGTCACGCCCGCCGCCTTCATCGGCCATTCGGTCGGCGAATTCGCCGCCGCCGCCCTCGCAGGTGTGATGTCGTTTGAGGATGCTTTGCACGTGGTCGCCACGCGCGGCGCGCTCATGCAGGCCCAACCGCCCGGCGTGATGTTGTCGGTGCGCGCAAGCCTTGATGCTGTCTTGCCGCTGCTCGACGATGTGGACCTCGCAGGGGCCAACGCGCCGAAATTGCAGGTCATGTCCGGCCCCGAGGACGCGATTGCGCGGCTTGAGACCCGACTGAACTCCGCAGGCATCGCCCATCGCCGCCTGCACACCTCCCACGCGTTTCACTCCGCAATGATGGACGGGGTTGCGCCCGCGCTGCGCGAGGCCTTCGCGCAAGTCACGCTAAACGCGCCGCAAATCCCGCTGATCTCGACCGTCACGGGCCTCTGGATGACCGACGCCGAGGCCACGGACCCCGCCTTCTGGACCGCCCAAGCCCGCGCGCCGGTGCATTTTGCCAATGCGCTGGCGAGTTTGGCAGATGAGGCCGACTATGCCCTGCTTGAGGTTGGCCCCGGCAAGACGCTCAGCACCTTCGCGGCCCAGACCCTGAAGCGCGACCAACATGCCGGAATCACGCCAACTTTGCCCGGTGCCGACGCGCCTGGAACGGCCCTGCTGACCACCGCGCAGGCCACAGGCGCGCTCTGGGCGGCTGGCGTCCCGCTTGATTGGACCAGTGCCACCAAACCCGGTCACCGCAAGGTTGTGCTGCCCGGTCCGGTCTTCCTCAAAAAGCGCCATTGGATCGATCCGGTGGCCGCGCAAAATGCGCCCGCCGCCGCCCCAATTACCAGTCCCTCCCACGCCCCGGAGTTGCCGCCTATGTCCCAAACTGCCCCCATCACCGCCCCGCGCATCGACCGGCTGCAAGCCGACGTCACCGCCCTGTTTGCCGATCTGTCAGGCGAAGACCTGACCGCCGAGGATCTGGATATTCCGTTCCTCGAGTTAGGCTTTGACAGCCTGTTCATGGGCCAAGCCGCCCAAGCGATTGCCAAGAACTTCGGCGTGCAACTGACCTTCCGCAGCCTGCTCAGCGAGCATCCGAGCCTTGGGGCTTTGGCGCGCCACCTCGACGGGACGATGCCTGCGGATGTGGCCCCGGTTGCGGTTGCGGCTCCGGTTGCGGCTCCAACTCCTGCTGCCCCTGCAATGGGTGTTCCGGCGATGGCCCCGATTGCAGCATCGTCTGACACCAGCGCGATCTTGCAGGCGCAGATGCAAACTATGCAAGCCGTGTTCGCACAGCAATTGCAGGCGCTTGGTGGGCAAAGTTCAACCATGCATGTAGCCGCACCGATGCCTACACCAACCCCCGTAAAAACCGATCTGCCCAAAGCGCTGGAGGCTCCAAAGCCGTCCGACAAGCCAAAGGAATTCAAGTTTGGCCGTGGCCCCAACCTATCTGGCGCGGACCTGACGCCCGCTCAGATCACCTTCGCCCAAGACCTCGCGCAGCAGTATTCCGCGCGCTATCCCGGCTCCAAATCACACACGCAAACCTACCGCGCCGCCCATGCCGATCCGCGCAGCGTCGCGGGCTTCCGTCCCGAATGGAAGGAGCTTGCGTTCCCCATCGTCGCAGCCAAATCCAAGGGCGCGTATATCGAGGATATCGATGGCAACACGCTGCTCGACCTCGTCAACGGGTTCGGCCAGACGGCGTTCGGGCACGCGCCTGATTTCGTCTCGGACGCGGTCAAAGCGCAGCTCGACACCGGCTACGCGCTTGGGCCGCAAGCCGACCGCGCTGGCCCCGCAGCAGCCCGGCTGTGCGAGATGCTCGGCCACCAGCGCGTGACCTTCTGCAACACCGGGTCCGAGGCCGTTATGGCCGCGATGCGACTGGCGCGCGCCGTCACAGGGCGCGACCGGATTGTGGTGTTCTCGGACGATTATCACGGCCAGTTTGACGAGGTTTTGGTCAAGGGCAAAGCGCGCGGCGGCGAGCCGACAGCCTTGCCCATCGCGCCTGGAATCCCACGCGGAGCCGTCTCAAACATGGTCGTTCTGGACTACGGCCCGGACGCGTCGCTGGAGTGGATCAAGGCCCATGCCGACGAAATCGCCGCCGTGGTGGTCGAGCCCGTCCAAAGCCGCAACCCGCATCACCGACCCGCAGATTTTGTGCGCGCGCTGCGCAAAATCACCAAGGACACAGGCTCAGCCCTTGTGATCGACGAGGTCGTCACCGGCTTTCGCACCCATAGGCGCGGCATGCAGGGCGTCTGGGACATCCAGCCCGACATGGCGACCTACGGTAAGGTGATCGGCGGGGGCATGCCCATCGGATTGCTGGCCGGAGACGCGAAATTCATGGACGCGCTTGATGGCGGCATGTGGGAATTTGGCGATGACAGCGCGCCGCAAGTCGCGCCCACCTTCTTTGCTGGCACCTTCGTGCGCCATCCGTTGGTTGTGGCCGCCGTCGAGGCGGTCATGGACTACCTCGATACCCAAGGCGACAAGCTTTGGGTGGATGCGGCGGCCAAGGCCGAGGCGCTTGCAGGACGGATGAACGCGGCGCTCGTGGCGCGCGGTTTGCCGGAGTTGGTGAAGACCTATTCCAGCTGGTTTGTGCTGAAAACCACCGCCCATGATCCGCGCGCGACGCTGCTTTATCCGCTCATGCGCCTGCAAGGCGTGCATCTGCTGGACGGGTTCTGCGGGTTCCTGACGACCGAACATACAGACGCCGATTGCGATACCGTTTTGACGGCATTCGAGGTGGCTTTGGACCGGTTGCAATCGGTTGGCATCCTCGCGTCCGAAGGTCCGGTCAGTTTGCCAGTGCCGTCTGTTGCAGCCGCCGCACCCGTGCCCCTGACCGAGAGCCAACGCGAAATCTGGATGGTCCACCAGCTGGGCGACACCCCGGCGACGGCGTTCAACGAAAGCGTATCACTGCGCTTCAACGGCACGCTGGATGTGGCCAAACTGCAAACGGCCCTCGGCGATGTCGTCGCCCGCCATGACGCGCTGCGCGCACGCTTTGCCCGCGATGGCGCAAGCTTCACGGTGCAGCCCCCCGCCGCGTTTGATCTGAGCATCGAAGACTTCAGCGCGGCCTCCGATCCCGAAGCCGCCTTGCAAGACCTGCTGGCCGCCGATGCCCGGACCCCGCTTGATCTGGTGGACGGTCCGGTGATGCGCGCAACCCTCGTGACGCTTGGCCCCGACGCCCATGTGCTGGTGATGACTGCCCATCACATCGTTTGCGATGGCTGGTCGTTCAACACCGTGGTTGAGGATCTGAGCGCGCTCTATTCGGCGGCCGTTACCGGCACCAACGCCGCCTTGGCTGCCGCGCCCTCCTTCGCACAGTTTGCACAAACGCGAGCGACGTCTGAGCCCGCCACCAAAGCCTATTGGCGCGATGTCATGGCCGATGTGCCAGCGCTGCCCGAACTGCCCACGGACCGGCTCCGCCCAACCCAGCGCAGCTTCAACGGGGCCACTGCGGCGATCACGATCCCGGCTGACCGCATTGCCACGCTGAAAAAGGCAGGCGGCAAGATGGGTGCTACCTTGTTTGCAACCTTGCTTGCGGGTGTGCAGATGACGCTCGGGCGGCTTAGCGGTTCGGGTCAGGTCGTGGTCTGCGTGCCCATGGGTGGCCAAGCGCATCTGGAGGACCAGACGCTTGTCGGGCATCTGGTGAATTTCCTGCCAATCCGCGCCGATTTCGACGCCGCCGAGCCCGCAAGCGCCCATGTCGCCCGCGTGGCGCAAGCGGTGATGGACGGGTTTGATCACGGCAATTATACGCTGGGCACGTTGGTGAGTGACCTCGACGTGCCGCGCCAATTGGGCCGTCTGCCGATCAGCGAAGTGCAGTTCAATCTCGAGCGTGTGCCCGAAGGCATCCCCATGGGGCAGGCCACTGCACAGATGAAGGGCAACCCAAAGGCTGGCGTGAATTACGACCTGTTCTTCAACTGCGTTGAGGGGGCAGACGGCGTGCGGATCGAGGTTGATTACAACGTCGATCTGTATGACCACAGCACCATCGCGCGCTGGGTCAGCCACCTCGATACGCTGCTCGGCGCTATGGCTGAGACGCCGAACTGCGCCATTGCCGATCTGCCGCTTCTGATCGCCCATGAGGAACTGGCGCTTGCTCTCGTCGCCAACGAGACGGGCACCGCATTTGACCGGGCCGCCCGGATCGAAGATCTGGTGGCTGCACAGGTTGCCGCCACACCGGACGCGATTGCGGTGTCGGGAGTGGACGGCGTGCTAAGTTACCGTGAATTGGGCGCGCAGTCCGACGCCTTGGCCGCACATATACAGATGCAGGTCGGGACCGAGCCGTCGCGCATTGGTGTCGCCTTACCGCGCGGCACGGGGTTGCTGGTTGGATTGCTGAGTGTGTTGAAGGCGGGGCATGCTTACGTTCCGCTGGACCCGGCGCAGCCTGTTGCGCGCCAACGCGCGGTGCTGGACGCGGCCTCGGCCTCGGCTGTGATCGCCCCGGCGGAAATGACGGTGCTGACCGAAGGTCTGTCGATCCATGCGATTGATCCGCTGTCGGCAAGTGCAGGCACGCAGCCGCAAGACAGCGATTGCGGGGCGGATGACACGGCTTATGTGATTTTCACATCCGGCTCCACCGGCGCGCCCAAAGGCGTCGCGGTCCCGCACCGGGCGGTGGTGAATTTCCTGAGCTCCATGGCCGCCGCACCGGGACTAAGCGCTGCCGATAAGCTGCTCTCGGTGACGACGGTGTCGTTTGATATCGCGGTGCTAGAGCTGTTCCTGCCGCTGGTCGTCGGCGCGCAGGTAGAGATTGCCAGCCGCGAAGACATCCTTGACGGGTTCCGACTGGCCGAGCGCGCAGGTGCAGGCGACATCACCGTGATGCAGGCCACGCCGACCCTTTGGGCGATGCTGCTGGAGGCGGGACTAACCCCGCAAGCAGGCCTGAAATTGCTGGCAGGCGGCGAGCCATTGCCCGACGATTTGGCCGTGCGTCTTATGGCGCATGGCGCCGAGTTGTGGAACATGTATGGGCCGACGGAGACCACGATTTGGTCGTCAATCGCCAAGCTCGATCCCGGCGCGCCTGTCACCATCGGCACGCCCATCGCAAACACCCATATGCATGTGCTCGACGCCGCAGATCGTCTCTGCGTGCCCGGCATGGTGGGCGAGTTGAACATCGGTGGCGACGGTCTGGCGATAGGCTATTTCGGACGCGATGACTTGACCGAGGCGGCGTTCCGCATGGTCGAGATCGCGGGCGAAGCGCACCGCCTATATAAAACCGGCGACCTGGCGATCCGGCGCGCCGATGGCAGTTTGCACCTGCTGGGACGGCGTGACGGGCAGATCAAACTGCGCGGCTACCGGATCGAGCTGGGCGAGATCGAGGCGCAGTTGCGCAACGACCCGTCTGTCGCAAATGCCGCTGTGGCGCTGCGTCCGGGGCCGTCCGGGGCCGACCAACTCGTCGGCTATCTGGTGCCAGGCGAGGACGCATCCATCGACATCACCGCCACCTCCGACCGCCTTTCCGGGGGTCTGCCCGACTACATGGTGCCGACCGCGTGGAAGGTGATGGATGCCTTGCCGCAAACCGCCAATGGCAAGCTGGACCGCAAAGCCTTGCCCGAGCCGAACCCGGTGGAGGCCGTGCGCCTGCGCGCGGTGGAGGCCCCAAAAGGCGCGGTGGAGGCGCAGATCGCTGCAATCTGGAAAGACGTGCTGGGCCGCGATGTGGTCTCGGTCACTGACACATTGCAGCAACTTGGGGCCGATAGCCTCGACATCTTCCGCATTGCCTCGCGGCTCATGGCGGCGGGTCTGCCTTTGGAGGCGCGCGATGTGTTTGCGCATCCCTCAATCCGGGCGCTGGCCGAGCATGCGGCGCGTGCTGCGGCGGCTCCGAAACGCCCATCGCTGCAAGACTTCGTGCGGACGCGCCAGACGGGCTAGAGTTGGGGGAGGGGCAAGTGTCCCTCCCGTATCGCCACCTGTATAGGGATCCCATGGGTGATGGCGGCAAGCGCGCCTGAGAACGCTGGCCCGGTGTCCAGATCGCTCAGGGTCCAATCGCGGGCCTCGGGCATGGGGGGGGTGGTGCGCAGGACTTGCGCCGCGACCGCTCGGCCAAGACTGACATCAAACCCGGCGAGATCGGCGTAAAGCCCGTCGCCCGTGGCCTTGATCACGGCCTCCTTGCGCGTCCAGGCTTGGAAAAACCCAAGCTGCCAGTCTTGCGGTGCCAAGGCCTCCATCGCGGTCTGCTCGGCGGCCGAGAAAAAGCGGCGCGCCAAGGCATGCTCAATCGGGCGGTGTGCCTCAATATCGATCCCGAGCGCTAAATCCGGCGCATCCGGGGCCACGGCCAGCGCCGCCCAACCGCCCGAATGGCTGAGGTTGAATGCAGGCCCACCCGATAGCGCGGGCTTTTTCTGCGCGACCATCTCGAAGCTAACCGCACCGGGCGCGCACCCGACATAGCCGCCGAGAATTTCGCGCAAACGACCGCGTCCAATGACAAACCGAGCCCCATCGCGGGGCCTTGCGAAGCGGTCGGCGCGCGTGCGCTCGTCTGGCGAGAGCCACGCGCGATGGGCCGCGACCTCGCCCTCGGGGCGGTCAAGCGGCCAAAGCCAAAGATCAATCTGAACTGTCATGCCTGCCCCGGTGCCTCGCGCGCAGACTAGCGGGAACCGGCCCGCGAAGACCAGCCGTGTCTGAAGATAGGGCCCTAAAGACGGCCCAATCGTGCGTTCAATATCCCCGCAAGCACGTCTGCACCTTCGCGCTGAAACGCATCCTCGTGCCAGCCGGGCAGGTCATGCACAGGGGTGTCTGCGCCCAAAAGCCCTTGCCAGCCAAACAGTCGCGCGCGCGCATCGCTGCGCTGACCGCCCGATTGAAACAGGATCGCGTCGCCCGCATAGGGGCCAAACCGCGCGTGTTTCAGCAATGCAAATAGCTTGTGATTGATCTCGACCTCGCGCTGCTCGGCGTCGGTAGCAGGGCTGATACGGCCCTTGGCGACGAGGCGGCGTTCCAGAAAGCTGTTCTTGGCCGATTCTGTGGAAAAACAACGTGTTGCAGCCGCAGAAAGTGGCGCTCCAGATAGAACGCGAGCGCCTTTCTTATCAGGCGTTCCGCATTTGCTGCGGTGCAGGAAAGATCTTGGCCAGTTTGCGG